>Ga0123333_10001423_pt1 | contig 25203 bp, 18 predicted proteins | sample BioC12SIPDNA_3_FD_89957 | JGI IMG/M metagenome (GOLD analysis project Ga0123333, IMG submission 89957) | Anaerobic biogas reactor microbial communites from Washington, USA - Biogas_R2_B C12 SIP DNA | ecosystem: Engineered > Bioreactor > Anaerobic > Unclassified | place: Washington, USA... | reverse complement strand
GAATGAAGTCCGTGCCCTGCTGCTCCAGCAGCTCCTTGCGGTAGAGTTCGATCGCCTCCCGCGGCTCGGGAAGCTCGTCTGGGTAGCGCAACTTGGACACCAGGTTTCCGTCGGCAACACTCTCCACGTCAAACACCAGATATCGAACCGATTGGGATCCCACGACTACCCCCTTTCGCCGGACAAGCTGCTGCGCGATGATGCGGTGTAACATACCAGAACCAGATACTGGTGGCGACGTGGAGCGGCACTCGGAACGCAGATCGATGAACAGCGCACGACTTCTGGAACGATTCCTGCGATACGTGGCAGTCAACACGATGGCCGATGAGACGGCCGGGACATACCCCAGTTCGCCTGGCCAACTGGAGCTGGGGCAGATGCTGGCCGCGGAGTTGTCCACGTTGGGACTGAACGATGTGTGTCACGACCAGCACGGACTGGTCCTGGCAACGCTGCCCGCCAATGTGACATGGCCTGTGCCGGTCGTGGCCTGGAATGCCCACCTCGACACGTCGCCCGAGACGAGCGGCACAGACGTGCGTCCGCAGATCGTACGCCCCTACACGGGCGGGGACATCGTTCTGCCGGGCGATCGCAGCAAGGTAATCCGCGTGGCCGACAATCCGGAACTCGAGCAGCTTCACGGCGCGACGCTGATCACCTCCGACGGCACGACGCTGTTAGGAGCCGACGACAAGGCCGGCGTGGCCGTGATCATGGAGGCCGTGACGTATCTCCTGGAGCATCCCGAGATCCCGCACGGCCCGCTGCGGATCCTCTTCACCTGTGACGAGGAGATCGGCCACGGCGTGGACCATGTCGATCTGCAGAGGCTCGGCGCATGCGCCTGCTATACCCTCGACGGGTCCGGAGCCAACACGATCGACGTCGAGACGTTCTCAGCCGACCTGGCCACCGTCACCGTCCGTGGCGTGAACATCCACCCCTCGATTGCCAAAGGCCGCATGGTCAACGCGGTCCGGGCCGCCGCCCTGTTTCTCAACCGCCTCCCCCACGACAGGCTGACCCCGGAGCTCAGTGAGGGGCGTCAGGGGTTCTTGCACCCCTACGCGCTGCAGGGTGGCGTGGCCGAGGTGACCATCAAGATCCTGTTACGGGATTTCGATACCGGCAAACTGGCCGATTACGCGCGGTTGCTCCAGAGCCTGGCGCGCGACGTGGAGCAGGAGATCGCCGGCGTCACCTGCCACGTCGCCGTGCAGATGCAGTACCGAAACATGGCCGAGGGACTGCAGCGCGATCCACGCGCAGTCGCATTCGCCCAGGAAGCACATGCACGGCTGGGCCGGAGGGCCGAGTTGACTGTCATCCGGGGCGGCACCGACGGTTCTATGCTGACCGCCCGCGGTTTGCCCACACCCAACCTGGCGTGCGGCCAGCACACCCCCCACTCACCGCTGGAATGGGCCTGCCTGGAGGAAATGGTCAGCGCGGTGGAAGTCCTCGTCGAGACGGCCCGCGTGTGGTGCCAGCACGCTGAAACAGAGTAGGTTTCCTGCCGGTCGGATCGATTTAGGGTGGTTGGGGTAAACTTGCATGCTCGCGCAGGCCGAAGAAACGGGACGAGCGAGTGAATCTCGTCGTCAATACCGGCTCAACACGGACGAGGCGATCGGCCGTGAACCAAGGCGTTCGGACAACATCACCCATGCCGGTCCAGGAAGAACTGCAGTGCCTCGACTCTCGATCGTGATACCGTGCGCGCAGGATACAGCGTGGTTCGAATCGACGCTGGCATCCGTGTTGCAGAATCGGCCTGCCGATTGCGAAGTGTTGGTCGTACAGCCACGAGAGTACGACGACCCCTACGACTTGAGGGGGGAAGTACGGTTCCAACAGGCCCCTGCCGACGCATCGTTAGTGGAGCTGATCAACCTGGGGATCGAGTCGGCGACCGGAGCCGTCGTCCACGTGCTCACCTGCGACGTGGAGGTGACTGACGGGTGGACGGAGCCGGCGCTGGCCCATTTCGACAATCCGGCGGTTGGATCAGTTTCGCCGCTAGTGGTGGCTGAGGATGGCGGGAAGGTGCTGGCGTGCGGCGTGCGGTACGCAGTTGGCGGCCGGCGGCAGTTGCGTCGCAAGAGCCCCTTGCGTGGGCGGAGCCGTGCTGGGCAGATTGTCGGACCGACGCTGGCGGCCGGTTTCTATCGCCGGCAGGCGGTCCTCGACGTCGGCGGATTCTGTGCCGCCGTCGGAGAAGAGCTGGCGGACGTGGATCTGGCCTGCTCGCTGCGTGCGATTGGACTGCGGGCTGTGTACGAGGAGAACTCCGTGGTCATGCGGCGTGCGTCGGCGGCTGCATCCCGACTGTCGTGGCGTCAAGGCCGCCAGGCGGAACGGCTGTTCTGGCGCCACGCAGCGGACGCTGGCTGGTGCCGCGCGCTGCTGTTGCACGCTTGGACGATTGCGTGGGAGCTGGTGTGCAATCTGCACCGGCCTGAGCTGGTTTCACACCTGTGTGGGCGCGCCGTAGGAGCCTGTGATCTGGCGGGATATCGTCGGCACCGCCGCCAGCTAAAAGCTGCTCAGCAGTCTGCGCAGCGTGTCCTGCCGTTCAAGCACTCGGGTGCAGCCGACATTCGGAACGTGATGCATCCACGTGCGGCGGCTTGACGCGCGGTGGCCGCTTGCGGTCGCCAGCCGGGCGGGCGAGCAGCAATGCAAGGAGAGAGAACAACACCTGCAGAGCTGCGACCGTCCACGGGTGCACGACGCACGGCACATGCTTGATCGGTTCTCGGGCCACCCAACTGGCCCGCTGTTCCCATCCCTGAGCTGTCCGGCGCCACCCGTCCTGCAGCCGCTGCGGTTCCTCGTCGGCGTGCGGTGGGGTGGACCACTTCACGCTCGACGCGATGTAGCCGATGGCGAGCAAAACGACGAGTGTACCAGTAATGCCGCGCACGGATGCACCTCTTGATGATCGAGCAGGTTCCGCCGAGCGGGGACGTGTCTGGTCCGGAGAAGATTCCGCCCGGCGAGGCCACGGGTGGCCATCCATCCCACCGTCCATGCAACCGTCGCGCCGACTCCAAGCCCGCGCGCCGGCCCGCGCGTCCTAAGTGCTCCGCTGCCAGCACGTTGCAGGCGTGCGCGTCCTGTGCCGGATGCAACCGCCCCGCCGGTCGGTGTGGCGAGATGGCAACACGTTCGGCCGGCATGCTGCACAAACGCCACGGGTGCGAGTTGCGTAGCAACAGTGCGGGTAGTCCGCCGGTTCCCCCACATCTGGACTGGCGGGACCAGCGCGGGCACTGCTGCAACTCGTTTGCGGCAACACATTGTGTGTTCTAGATTTCAACGTGGGGCGGGCTCATCACGCGATCCGATCCCCTCAGAAAGCAGCGTAACGGTGTGCGGTGGTACGCCCCTGCCCTCACCGGCCATCACGCAGCCACTGTGACGCATGAACAAAGGTGCCCAGGACATGACGAATCGTAAGGCTTTGCTCCGCGTTGAGTCTCTGCTGGCCGGCGCGCAGCTTCCAGCATTACCTCAGAGCGCCATCCGCTTGCTGCAACTCTCCCAGGACCCCGAAAACGGACCGGCTGAATTTGCGGTCCCGATCGAATCGGACCCCGGATTGACCGGACAGGTGTTGAAATTCGTGAACTCGTCGTATTTCGGGTTTGCGCGCGAGATTTCCAGCATCCGGCTGGCCATCACGCTGGTGGGCATCCGCACAATCAAGAACTTCGCACTCTGGAGCGCCGTGTTCAGCCTGATGCCGAATCCCAAGTGCGGTCCGTTCGATCTGAAGAGTATGTGGCAGGACTCTTTGCGCCGCGGACTGTTCGCCCGGACCATGGGGCGTCTGCTCGGCCAGGTCGACAGCGAAGACCTGTTTGCCGCCGCGTTGTTGCAGGACATGGCGGTGCCGCTGCTGGCCAAAGAATTGCCCGTAGAGTATGACAAGCTGTTCCAGCTGCGGCAGAGCGGCAGAACGCGTCTATCCGATCTCGAACAGGAGCGGTTCGGCTGGAACCATGCGGAGGCGGCCGGCCTGCTCGCCCGGCGCTGGAGCCTGCCCGAAGAGTTCGCTGACCTGATCCAATCCCACACGAAGTTCACGGAGCTGCTGGCCAAGGGGGCGACACCCGGTCAGGCAGCCGTGAGCCTCTCGGCACTGCTGCCGACGGTCCGGGACGACATATGGTTCGAACGGGATGCGTTCGTCGAAGCCTACTGCCGCCTGACAGGTTCCGCTGAATCGCAAATCCAGCCGCTGCTGGCTGAGATCGATGCCGACTTCCAGGAATTCGCCCCGGTGCTGAAGCTCGGGATGCCTGCACGGACCTTGGCCGATTGCCTGGCCGAGCCGGAAGAGTCCGCCGTGAGCTGACTTCGCCGAACCGCGTCCGACCATGAGTGACTGGCCCACAGCCACATGAGCCCTGGGAGGTGCTCGCCTCCCGGGGCTCCTTTTTTCTGCGGATCCTGCCACGTGGCACCCTCCCGTGTCCGCCCCGTACCGGTCCCCCCGCGCCCGACAGCCACCCGCCCCGCCGCGAACCTGTTTGGGACTGGCTTGTCGTTCGTTAGAATGGAGCATGGAACCAAGGGCGGGGGCGCTCGCAACGCAGCTTAGCTGCAGGGTTGGTGACGTGTGGCAAAGTATCAGCGAATCGAACAACAACGGGCGCTGCGCGAGGCGCAAGGCTATCTGGAACTGGCGATGGGGCTGACCGACCAGTGGCCCGTGCCCGCCGCGCTGAGTGAGCGGCTGGCGCAGCGCGCGCTCGATGCGCTGGCCACCGTCACGGAATTCGGTGTCCAACGGACCGAGGTGCTGTACCTCACTGGCCTGGCCTATCGCACGATGCAGCGATATGCCGAGGCGGTGCCGCCGCTGCTGGCCGCAGCGCGGTGCGAACCGGACAGCGTCCCCATCTGGCTTGTCCTGGGGTGGTGCTACAAACGCATCGATCGCCTGGAAGACGCCATTGCCGCGCTGGAACGGGCGATGGAGGCCAACAGCCAGGAGGCCATCCTGCACTACAACCTGGCCTGCTACTGGAGCCTGGCCGGGAATGTGGAACGGGCCGTGCAGTACCTCGCCCAGTCCTTCGAAATTGACCCCCGTTACCGGGACCTGGTCGCCAGCGAATCCGATTTCGATCCGATCCGCGATCTGCCCGGCTTTCAGTCCCTCATGGGCGCCATCGTGTAGCACCGGGCGGGCGCACCAGGCGGACGCACGCTGCGCCCGGTCCGCGGATCGAGTGGACCGGCAGGACCAGACGGATCAGGATATCTTGGCCGCGTAGGATTCAGCGTATTCGACCACCCACACGTCAACCAGCTCCAGGAACTTTTCGAGATCGACGTCCTGCAGGGTCTCGAAGTAGTTGCGGTTGAAGACTTCCTTGTTGCGGATTGTCCCTTTGGCCGCCAGTTCCAGGACGTGCAGCGCGGAGGCGGGCCGCACGGTCATTTCCAGCCGGCTGAAATCGTTGGCGCGGCGTCGATTGCTGTCCACGCGCAGATCGTCACGACTGCAGGCCATGCCCCAACCGCGCTCGCCGTAGAGCGTCTCGAGTCGGAAACCGGGGAAGTAGTTCGGCAACTGCCGGATGCACTTCTCGATGTGCTCGGATATCTGCAGGCGGTAACTTGAATGCAGCCGCTTGAACTCTTCTTCACTCAGCGCCTGCGCCTCCGCCTCGCTCCGCTTTGCCTCGCTCCTGCGCTTGCCTCGTTCGATCGCCTTATGCAACCGGTCTTCGAAACTCATGACTGGGGCTATTTTCCGTCGGATTGTTTCTTCTGATAAAACTGCATGAGATCGGAGAAGGAGCGCAGCGGTTCTTTGCCCTCTTCCATCTCCTTGGTAATCGGCCTGACGATCTTCGGCTTCTGAGGTGGTCGCGGACGCTGCGGCGATTTCGGACGCCGCCCGCCCCCATCGGTCCGCGAGGCGCCGGCAGCCACGGGCTTCGGCGGACGACCTCCCGGCCGCTTGCCACCCGCCGGCTTGCGGGCACGCGGACGCGCCGACTCGTGACGCGTCTCCACCGGCTTTTCAGTACCCGGTTCGATCGCCGTCAACGAGACCCGCCGCCGCTGCTTGTCGACATCGACAACCCACACGGTCAGCACGTCGCCCACTCCCACCACCGCGTGCGGGTCCCGGACAAACCGATCCGCCAGGCGACTGATGTGGACCAGCCCGCTGTCGGGCAACCCGATATCCACGAAGGCCCCGAAGTCGACAACATTCAACACGGTGCCGGCGAGCTTCATGCCCGGCTCAAGATCCTCCAGCTTGACAATCCCGCGACGGAACACGGGGGCCGGCAAGTCCTCCCGGGGGTCCCGCCCCGGACGAGCCAGCGAGTTCAAGATGTCGCGCAGCAACAACTCACTCACACTCATCTCACTGGCCAGCGCCTGCACGTCCAGTCCCCGCACGCGTTCCTGGACCGAACGCACAGGTTCCGGTTCCCCACCGCCGCGCGCCACCGATGCGGCCGCTGCAAAAGCCCGTTCCCCCACCGGTTCCGCAGCTTCAGCCTCCGCAGCCACTGGTTCCGCAGCTTCAGCCTCCGCAGCCACTGGTTCCGCAGCTTCAGTCTCCGCAGCCACCGGTTCCGCAGCTTCAGCCTCCGCAGCCACCGGTTCCGCAGCTTCAGCCTCCGCAGCCACTGGTTCCGCAGCTTCAGTCTCTGCAGTCGCGAGTTCACTGACCACCGGCTCAGCAATCGCGGGTTGTGCAGTCGGAGCTGGCGGCGCGATGATCGGGTCGTCCGTGGTGGTGGGGGCGAGCACATTGTCGGCCGGCGTCTCGGCGGGTCCGGCGACGAGATCTCCGACGCTGCAACCGGCTTTGGCGAGAACCTGGCGCGCCAGGTCATAGCTTTCGGGATGGATCCAGGTTGCGTCGAGCGGGTTATCGCCGTTCGTGATTTTGAGAAACCCGGCGGCCTGCACGAATGTCGCATCGCCGAACCCGGAGACCTGTTTGAGTTCCTCGCGAGTGCGAAACGGTCCGTGTTTCGCGCGGTACTCGCAGAGTCGGCGGGCGGTGAGCTGATTCATGCCTGACACGTAGCGCAGCAAGGCGGGGCTGGCCGTGTTGACGTCCACTCCGACGTAGTTGACGCACGATTCCACGACGGCATCGAGCGAGTTCCGCAGGTGCTTGGCCTTGACGTCGTGCTGGTACATGCCCACGCCGATGTTGGCCGGGTTGATTTTCACCAGCTCGCTCAACGGATCGAGCAGCCGTCGTCCAATGGAAATCGCGCTCCGCAAGACCGCGTCGTACTGGGGCAACTCCTCGCGTCCCACGGGACTGGTCGAGTACACACTGGCTCCCGCCTCGTTGACGATGACGAACGCCATCTCTTCGTCTTTGAGTTCTTTGCCCAGCACGTCCACAATCAGCAGCTCTGTCTCGCGGCACCCGGCTCCATTGCCGATGGCGACCACAGACAGACGATGGCGCCGCACGAGATCCAGCAGCTTGGCGCGTCCGGCCTGAATCCACTCCTCTTTGCCGATCACGTGGATGATCTCATGGCCCAGCACGTTCCCGAATTCATCCAGCGCAATGAGTTTGCAGCCGCTGCGGAACCCCGGATCGATCGCCAGCACGCGATGATTGTGGACCGGCGGCTGCAACAGCAGCTTCCGCAGGTTGCGCGCGAACACCTCCACCGCATGCACTTCCGCCGCCTCCGCCATTTCCCGGCGCAGCTCCCGCTCCAGGCTCGGGATCAGCAGCCGCGTCAGCGCATCGCGGACACAGCTCCGCAGGAACTCCGCGTGCACGTGCTCGGACGGTATCAGCAGCGTGTCGGCTTCCGCCGCCATCGCCTCCAGGTCCCCCTCCATCTTCACCCGCAGGATGCGGGCTCGCTCGCCGCGATTGATGGCCAACACGCGATGCGGCGGAATCCGCGATATCAATTCCTCAAAGGCAAAGTAGTCCTTGAACGCAGCCTCCAGCCGCTGCCGCTTCTTCTCCTTTTTCGACATGGCGGCCGCCAAGGCACCCCGTCTCTTGGCCACCAGCTTGCTCAAGGCCCCGCGGGGTCGCACCGGCACGCTCGTGTCCGCCCCGCTCTCCGGACGCACACCGGCCGGTTCGGCCTCCGCTGCAGTTACGGATGGCCCCGCCCCCGGCTCCACCTCGGCGCGCTGCTCCACATCCGGCGGTGTGCCCGGCTCCGCTTCCCCCTCGGCGCGCTGTGCTCCATCCGGCTCGGCACCAGCGCTCGCGGCATCGTCGGCAGGTGGAACGTCGGCAGGTGGAACGGGCGCTGCCGCAGGCTCGATCCCAGCCGACGGTGGAGGCGGCGTTTCCGGGTCCGGCAGCGCTGCGGGTTTAACCTCCACAGCGGCCGGGGCCGCGTCAGCCGGGACATCATCCACCGGCGCATCGACTGTAGCATCGACCGGAACATCGACCGTGGCACAGGCGGCGTCAGTCGGGGCTGAGGGTGACGGAGGAGACGGCTCTGCCAAAGACGCGGCCGGCTGCTCAGCCGCGTCGGGCGAGGCGCTGCTGGCCGACTCGCTGCTGCCCGACTCGGGTGCGTCATGCGAACTCGAATCCGCGGCCGGGGGTGCGGCAGCCGCGGGTGCTACGTCGCGGCGGGCAGCTGTCTCGACGCGCGTACACACCAGTTTGGCCGTGCGCTGAAGGATCTTGCGCAGCCTGCCGCGCACGTCCGCTCGTTCGCTGAACCACTCGGCAAGGATGTGCCGGACGCCGGAGAGCACCTCGTCGACGCTCAGGAGTTCCTGCTCGGGTGCTATGAAGCTGGCGGCGCGGGCAGCGAGGTCGGCGGCGGCCGGATCCGCGTCGAGCACCTCCCGGGCCAGAGGCTCGAGACCACGCTGCCGTGCTGTCGTGGCCAGCGTTTGTTTCTTGGGCTTGTACGGGAGATACAGATCTTCAAGTCGCTTGGATGATGGGGCCGTACGGATCTGTTCGGCCAGCTCCGCGGTCAGGACCCCCTGCGACTGGATGGACTTGAGGACGGTCCGCTTGCGGTCAGCCAGCGCGCGCAGCTTGCCTACTTTCTCCTGGATGCGGCGCACCTGTTCTTCATCCAGAGCCCCGGTCCGATCCTTGCGAAAGCGGGTGATGAAGGGGACCGTGTTGCCGTCATCGAGCAGCTCCACGGTGTTCTGAACGCTGTCCAAGGGCAGGCCCAGCTCGCGAGCTGCCTGACCCATGTCGATTTCGATCGTGTTGTCCATAGAGGCCCCAACAAGGGCTACCGAACAAGAGGTGTAAAGACCCAGTCACCCGCAGCCACCTGGTTGGCAATCTAGCGCGAAATAGGGGGGTTGTCAAGGATCGCACACGGCGGCTGCCGACCTGCTGCCGCCCCTCCTGGGCGGCAGTATCGTCGCGACCGAAACAAAACACACCGCCGAAAAAAACCGCAATTCTGCATTAACAGTTCAAACTCGCAGGCCCCGAACTGCCGATATAACGGGGCGCGTGAGCGATGCGCATGTACCGACCAGGCAAAGGATCACTCAATGGTGGAGCCGCGACTTCGCATTTACTACGGGCCGGAGGCGGGATCGGAAACGGCACAGGACGCGGATGGTCCGGCGGCCAACACGGTCACAGTCCCCTTGCGTGAAGTGTTTGGCTGGTTGATGGATGCGGTTCACAGCGGCCGGACGTGGTTGAGTGACTTTGAAGACGACGAAGTGACGATTTCCATTGATTTGTACGAAGTGATCCTGGCCTACCAGCACTTCCGGCGGCCGTCTGCCTGAGCCGACATGGCTCCAGCCGCTCACCGCTGACTCAATTCGTGCACCGCGTCGACCAGCGCGATGGCGTTGTCGACAGGCGTCTGTGGCAAGACTCCGTGCCCGAGGTTGAAGATGTGCCCCGGCCGCCGCTCGGCCATCGCCAGAATCTGGGCGACCTGCTGACGCAGGTACTGCCGGTCTGCCAGGAGCACGCACGGATCGAGGTTGCCCTGGATGGCCCGCTGCGGAGTGATAGCCTGCCAGGCGTCGGAGAGCCGCATGCGCCAGTCCACGCCGACCACATCGCTGCCCCCCTCGGCCAGGAGTTGATTGAGTGCCGGGTTGCCGGTGGCGAAGTTGATCACGGGGACTCCGGGTGTGATGGCCGCGATGATCTGCTGAACATAGGGCAGCACGAACTGGCGGTAATCGGCCACACTCAGGCAGCCGACCCAGGAGTCGAACAGCTGGACCGCCTGAGCGCCGGCAGCGATCTGGGCGTTGAGATAACGTGTCACCGCTCGCGCGAAGCGATCCATCAGCGCGCGCCACGCGCCCGGATCACGGTACATGATCGTCTTGGTGTGGATGTAGCTGCGGCTGGAGCCTCCTTCGATGGCATAGCTGGCCAGCGTGAACGGTGCGCCGGCAAAGCCGATCAGCGGCATTTCCGGAGGGAGATCACGCCGGGTCTGCCGCACCGCCTCCAGGACAAAGTCCAGCGCGTCGACACTCTCGAGTTCCACGATCCGGTCTACATCCCGTGCCTCGCGCACCGGATTGTGCACGACCGGGCCGCCGTGGGGCGCGAATTCCAGGTCAAGTCCCATCGGCTCGAGGATCGGCAGCAGATCGGAGAACACGATGGCCGCATCGACGCCGAGTCGCGTCACGGCCGTGCACATGACTTCGCTGCACAGCGCCGGGTTCTTGCACAGTTCGAGAAAGGGGACCTTCTTGCGCACCCGGCGGTATTCGGCCATGTAGCGGCCGGCTTGCCGCATGAGCCAGACGGGGGTGACCGAAGTCGGCTCGCACCGGCAGGCCTTCAGGAACGGGCTATCGTGCCAGGGTGCGGTGGCATGCGCGGCGGGTGCAGGTGTCTCCACTGGCTGGATGCGCCCGCGCCGCTTGTCCGCGAGCAGTGCCGCGGCCCGCTGGGCCGCATCCCGCACAAGGTACTTCAGCTTGCCGTGCTCGGGCTCCACGTCGACCGGCAGATCGTGCTGGCGCAGCATGTCACTGGTGGTCGGCCCGATCGATCCGACAACCATCCGTGACAGGGCCTGCCGCAAGGATGCTTCCAGCCCCAGCCGGCGCGCGACCTGCAGCAGGTGCGTGACGTGAATCGCGGAGGTGAAGAGTACGACGTCGACGTGCCCGGCCGCCAGCGACTGCAGGGTGTCGTGGAGCGGCTGCAGGTCGTCGGGCAGCGCCCAGCGGTAGACGGGCACCGCGATGACGCGGGCGCCGCGCGCTTCCAAACCCGCCTCCAGACTGATGTTCGACTCGCCATACTCCTGGATCGCCACGGTCTGATTGTCCACCGGCACACGCTGATCGATCGCGGCGAGTACTTCGCGCCACGTGTGGGGCGCCGCGGCCACACAGGTCGGCACCAGCCCCACCTCCCGCATGGCATGAGCCACTTTCGGGCCACGGGCGATGGTCGTGATGTCTGCCAGCGCGTGCAGATAACGTTCCCGCCCGATCTGGCGTTCCACGGCGGCCAGCAGGTACTGGAAACCGACGCCGGTCAGGAAGACGATGACGCCGATTTCCCCCACGAGCAGCCGGTTGCCAAAATCGGCGGCCGCCGCCGACTCGATGGTCGGCACCTCGCGCAGCAGCGGAGTGACCAGCGGCGTGCCGGCGAACTGGGTGATGAGCCGGGTGGCCTCGGGTGCGCGCCGGCTTTCGAATGCGGCCACGCGCAGGTGGCGGAAGCTGGGAGACATCTCAGTCATGCCTCCTATCTTAGGTCAGCACGCCACGGCGACCAAGGTGGTGCCCGGACGGGGACGACGCAACATCGACATAGAAAAACGGCCTGCCCGTCACGTGGACAGGCAGGCCGTCTGGTGTCATGATCGTTTGCCGCTAACCGGCCAGCTTACCGGACCAGGCTGGTCTGGATGAACCGGCGCTGGGTCGGGAGGAACGCGGAGGGATCAACCACGGGGGCTGGTCCGACTTCGTCCGCCTCTTCAGCCTCGGCGGGAGCAGCCGGAGCCGACTCGCCCTTCGGGGCAGCGTCGTAACCGCAAGTAGGCTCATAGCCGCAAGCGGGCTCGTAGCCACACGCGGGCTCAGCACCACAAGCAGGCTCAGCACAGCTGACGCAGCAGTCCAGCTTCTGGCAGCAGCGCTTGCCGAAGATGCGGTCCAGCAGTCCCACGCGGCAGCGCTTCGTGCGGCACTTCACGTCGCAGCAGGCTGCTTCGCAACCGCAAGCGGGCTCTGCACCGCAAGCGGGCTCGGCGCCACAGCATGGATCAGCACAGCTGACTTCGCAGCAGTTGTTGCACTTCGCCTTGTCGCGCACGCGGCGGAGCAGATTCAACAGCGGGTGACGGCGGCACTTCTTGCAGCCAACCACGTCGCAAGCCGCTTCACAGCCGCAAGCGGGCTCTGCGCCGCAGGCCGGCTCAGCACCACAGGCGGGCTCTGCGCCACACGCAGGCTCTGCGCCACAGGCGGGCTCAGCGCCACAGCACGGATCAGCGCAGTTGACGTCGCAGCAGTTGCTGCAGGCGATGCGGGCTTTGCAGTTGCGGAGCAGGTCCAGCAACGGTGTTTTGCGGCATTTGACTTTGCAGGGCACGCATTGCACATCGCATCCAGTATCGCAGCCGCAGCTGGGGCCTGGATCCGCACACGTTGTCTCACAACAGGTCGCTTTGTCACAGCAGCCGTTGTACCTCGTTCCGAGCATTCGGTCGAGCAAATCCATTCCGAAGCTCTGGGTGCTGAGGCAGAAGCCGAGCACCAACGATCCAACTAAAATGTTCCACTTCATCGAGCCACGTCTCCTTTACGATGGAACTTTCGAACTGGCGCATTTCCCGGGTCGGCCTGCGCACTTGAGCTTGTCGGCGTACTGAGTCACTCGCCGGAAAACTCAAACCGTCAGTGAATTCTCCGTCATGGAGATTAATCGATCGGGGTGTGCCTTGTTTGGGGTGGGCTACGCGGGGGTAGGTGGTGGGTTACACCGCGAACCACGCAGTGCTTACGCCAGAACCGATCGTGCCATTGCTGGACCCGATCGGTCCGCTCCGTTTGGCCTGACACCTCGCGACGTGCCGCTCACAGAGAGGCACTCGCGTCAAGTGACATGTACCGTATCGGTCCGGCTGGCGCGCGGCCTTGAGCGCTCGGAAACAATTTTCTGCAAGTGGTTTAGATCAACTGTTGCGCAAGAATTGCGGCCTGGCGGAACTGGTCAAACTTTGCAGCCCACCCCCCCCCGGTCGCCGTGGTGCAGGCGGTGCCGCGCTGGTATAGTTGAGACGCTCAAGTCGCCCGCAAGTCGCAGTGCGCCAGGTCGATCCTCCCGAAGAGTACTGCCCATGAAATGCCTGCCCACCACCTGCCTCCCTGCTGTCATTCTGGCCTGCACCCTGACGGCGGCGGCCGCTGACTGGCCCCAGTGGGGCGGTTCGTCCCAGCGCAATAACACGCCGGACGCGAGAAATATCCCGACCGAGTGGGAGGTCGGCGATTTCGACCGGAAGACGGGGCAGTGGATTCCGGACCGAGCGCGGAATATCAAATGGGTTGCTCGACTGGGAAGCCAGACCTACGGGAACCCGGTGGTATCCGGCGGCCGCATCTGGGTGGGCACCAACAACGGCGCCGGGTACCTGAAACGGTATCCCGCGACGGTGGATCTCGGGTGCCTGCTCTGTTTCCAGGAATCGGATGGGGCGTTCTTGTGGCAGAACTCCAGCGAAAAGCTGCCGACCGGCAGTGCCCACGACTGGCCGCTCCAGGGCATCTGCTGCGCGCCGCTGGTCGAGGGGGACCGGCTGTGGTACGTGACCAGTCGCGGCGAAGTGGTGTGCCTCGACGCGGAGGGATTCCATGACGGCGAGGATGACGGCCCGGCCCAGCAGGATCGTGGCCGGCTATTCGATCTCCGCCCACCCCGAGGCGCGCGGCCCGACGAGCTCACGCCCGCGCTGGCCGGGCTGCGGGCCGGAACGCTGACGCCAGAGGTGCGGGATCGGTTTACCGCGGCCGGCATGGAACTCCCCGCGGCGGTCACGGTCCAGGCTCTGGCCGGTGGTGCCCAGTGGACCGTGCACGCCGATGTGGCGGGCGTCGCGCGTACGTTTATCGTCGAGTGGGTGGAGGGAGCGGAGGCGGCCGACAACAGACTCTCGGTCTACCAGATCATCCTGCCGGCCGATGTGCAGGAGGCCGACCGGATCTGGAGTTTGGACATGATGAACGAACTCGGCGTCTCGCAGCACAACATGTGCAGCTGCTCGGTCACCGCGCTCGGCGAGGTACTGTTCGTGAATACGTCCAACGGCGTCGACGAAGCGGACAAGGATGTGGTGGCGCCCGAGGCTCCCAGCTTCCTGGCGCTGGACAAACACACCGGCGCGGTCCTGTGGACCGACAACTCGCCGGGCGCCAACATCCTGCATGGCCAGTGGTCGTCGCCGGCGGCCAGCGTGCTGGACGACGTGCCGCAGGTCATCTTTGCGGGTGGCGACGGCTGGGTCTACAGTTTTCGCGCCGACGGCGGGCGAGAGGGCCATCCCGAGCTGCTGTGGAAGTTCGACGCGAACCCCAAGGAATCCAAGTGGGTGCAGGGGGGGCGCGGCACCCGCAACAACATCATCGCGACCCCCGTCGTGCATGACGGCCTGGTCTACGTGTCGGTCGGTGAGGATCCGGAGGCGGGCGACGGCACCGGCCACCTCTGGTGCATCGATCCGTCCCGACGCGGTGATGTCAGTCCGACCCTGGCCGTCAGCGCCGCCGATCATTCGCAGATCCTCCCTCCGCGCCGTATCCAGGCGGTGATACCGGAACAGGGAGAGGTCGCCATTGCGAACCCCAACTCGGCCGTCGTCTGGGAATACTCCCAGGCGGATCTCAACGGCGACGGTGACATCGACTTCGAAGAGGAGATGCACCGCTGTTGCGGGACCGTGGCCATCCAGGACAACCTGCTGTTGATCGCCGACTTCGCCGGCTTGCTGCATTGCCTCGATGCCAAGACCGGCCAGGTGCACTGGACCCATGACCTGATGTCCCACGTGTGGGGATCGCCGCTGATCGTCGACAACCACGTGTACGTGGGTGATGAAGACGGCGATATCACCATCTTCCAGCTGACGGCCGAGAAGCACGATCCGGTGTCGGAGATCAACATGGGCGCCGCAGTCTACACCACACCGATTGTGGCCAACGATGTCCTATACATCGCCACACGCACGCACCTGTTCGCGATCCAGGCCCCAAGCCCCTGAGTGGGCCGATGACGCACCGCGTCAGCGCGCTGCGGGTGCGGGGGACCCGGACCGGTCGGCTTCGGCAGCGTCCGCCGTACCAGGCGTCTCCGCCAGGGGCGGTTCCTGGTCGGGCGCAGTGAGGCCGGGCGCAGTGGGCGGCAGAAACTGCAGCCCCGCCATGACGGCGAAGGCGTCGCCGTTATACACGTCCAGCTTCCCTACATAAACATCCAGCGTCACCGTGTAGAGACGACCCTGGCGCAGCGTCACGAGCACGCCCCGTTCACCGGCGTACTTGCGCGGCCCCACGCGGAACTCCAGGTTCTGCGTGTACCGCAGGCACGGTACGTCCCCAACCATCAGCATCAGGATGCGTCCCGCGGTGGCGCCCCGCGTCGCGTCATCGAGCGCGGCCGGGAACAGCGCGAGAAACTCCGGCAGATTCTCCCGCGTGACGTCCCGCAGCTGCTGGAACGGCGCATCGCGCGCGTCGATCCGGATGCGCGGCAGCGGACTCTGGCCCGTCCGGTCCAATACGAACTGGGCCAGGTGCTGCTTGTCGCGCGAGGCGACGAACCAGTCGCTGGGCGGGGCAGCCCGCAGTCGCCCCGCATCCAGGTCGGCCGACAGGTAGGCGGCCAGCGGCGGGAGTTCGTCGACTGCGTACGCGTGGATCTCGGACGGTGCGGGTGCGGGCGGGACCTCCGGAGCGCGACCCTGGCGGCCAATGCGGATCGTCAGATACAGGAACAGGACGATCAGGCACACCAGGACGATCGCCAGACACGCGGGCAAGAGCAGCGGCCGCAGCCCGGCGGGTCCGGCACTGGCGGATGTCGTGTCGTGTGTCATCAATCGGGCCTCAGCGAATACTGGGGACTGTCAGCCGGGGAGAAACCCGGCGACTCATCGCGAGACCGGAGCCTGGTCAGCTGTCCAGCGTCTCTTTGACTTTCTGGACGAAGTGCGGCGTCTTGCCCGACTGGCTCAGGGCTTCCGCCTTCTTGTCCGCTTCCTTCTTCTGGTTGAATTCAAACGTGGCCACTCGTTTGAGCGACTGGTTGAACACACCCCAGTAGACCTTTTTACGCAGCTCGACAGGTTCTTTGGCTCGACTCGGGCGTTTGGCGGCCTTCTTGGGCGCCACCTTCTTCTTCTTGCCCCCCTCGGCCTTTTCCGCTGCCTCAACCTCTTCGCGTAACGCTCTTCGGTTTACTATTTTGCGCGCCATAGATTCTCGTCATGCTCGGGACAGCAGTTTACCTAGCTGGTATCGTACCCCATTTCGATTTCAATGGCCAGTTGGCTCTGGGGAGCCGCTGACGGCGGGACCGGAGATGGAGCACTCCCCTGCCCGGCGCGCAGACAGGCCGCCCGCGGCACGTGACAGTCGTCCGCCACCGGCAACGGACATGGATCCGCAGTGGTACCCTGCGCCGCCTCGAACAGCTGGCGGAACGGTGGCCGGCACCAACCGCAGCCCGTGCCAGCGCCCCTCAGGCGGCGCGTTTGGAATTTCCCTGGATGGGTGGCATCTCGAGCTGCCTCAAGATGTACTCCGCGGCGCGGCGCGTGGCGCCCGGCTTGCAGAACCGCGCCCTGAGCTCCACCAGCTGATCGACCCGGCGACGGTATTCGGCCGGCGTCCGCAGCCAATGGATGACATGGTCGGCCAACTGGGCCGACTTGTCGCGGCAGGTCGGATACTCGGGAAACGGCACCTGCTCGGCACCCGGATGCCGCGGATCGTACGGGGCGTACGTCAGGTCGAACCGGTCTTCGCAGGCCAGCAGGTTCACCAGGGTCATGTACTTGCACCGCAGAAGAAAATGTTTCGCCAGGAAGTACATGGGGCGGTGGACCCAGTAGTGAATGACCGACGGCTTCGCATAATACATCAGTTCAAGCGAGACCGACCCGGAACAGGCCAGGCAGCAATCGCTCAGCTGAATCACCTCCGCCGTATGATTGACGAAGACCTCGATCGGGAGCCGGGTGCCGGCCAGCTGTGCGCGGGCCAGATCCGCCTGTTTATCATTGAAGCTGGCGACGGCGAAACGGATCCCCGGGACCCGGGCAGCGATCCGGTCGGCAGCTCGGATGAAGGCCGGCAGGTTCGTCCGCACCTCTTGAGTGCGCGAGCCGGGCAGGATGCCCACCACGCGCTGGTCAGCGCCCACTGCGTGCCGCATTAGGAACGGGCGGTCCACCACCTGCCTGGTGAGTTGATCGAAATAGGGGTGTCCGACATACACCGCCGCGCACCCGTGCTCCCGATACCATTGCGCTTCGAACGGGAGCTTGCAGAGCACGTGATCGATCAGCCGGCGCATCTTGCGGATCCGCCAGGCTCCCCATGCCCACATCTGCGGGGCGCCGTAGTAGAACACCGGAATGCCGTGCCGCTTGGCTCGCCGCGCGATCCACCAGTTGAAGCCCGGGTAGTCGATCAGCACGACGGCGTCCGGCCGCTCGCGGCGGAAGTACTCATCCGCCTGCTGCAGCAGGCGCCGGAACGTACCGAGGTTCGCCACCGCCTGAGCAAACCACATCACGGCCAGTTCGGTGAGGTCTGCCAGCAGGTCCAGACCCGCCGCCTGCATCCGCGGACCGCCAAAACCGACGGCCCGCAGCCCGGGACGCTGTTGCCGCAGCATTGCAATCAGATTCGCCCCGTGCAGATCCCCGCTGGGCTCTCCAACCGAGAAGAAAATGGTCGCAGGCTTGGTCGACATAGTCAGCATCCCATCCTTGGCAAGCTTGTGAGTCGATGGCGAGGCGAGAGTATCTCAAAACGCCCCGAAAAGGAACAGGCCAAAAAGAACAGGCCAAAAAGAGGCTAGTTCTCGGTGAGAATCCGCGCCGGGTCCTGCGCGATCGCTCCCAGCATCGGCAGGTAACTGGCCAGCATCGTGACGATCGGTGCCCCCAGGACCGTCAGAATCAGCAAGCTGCCGGACGGTCGGAACAGGGACAGGTTGTAACGCGCCGCCCAGTCGCCGGCGTGCAACAGCAGGCCATGCCCGCCCAGACAGAGCAGACTGGCCGCTACGCCGCCAAGCAGTCCGACCAGCAGCGCCTTGAGGAGGAACAGGGCGGCGATCTGGCTGGTCCGTTTGCCCAGCGCCCGCAGCAATCCGATCTCTGCCCGGCGCTCACACACGTTGAGCCACGTCACGATGCCCACCATGATGCCGGCCACCAGCACGACCAGCGGCAGCAGGACCGTCAGCAGGCTTTCCAGCGTCTGCTCCCCGTGCGCGCGATTCGCCCGGAGGATCCCCACCTGCTGCGTTCGGTTCGCCTTCAACAGACTCAGCTGCTCCGCGCGCTTCTGCGCGACGAGATCGCGCTGCTGCTCACGAGCTGTGGCCTGTGACAGATGCTCCGTCACCTTGGTATCCGGCAGCACCCCCTCCAGTTCCCGGCGGATGACCGAGATGCGGTTCCCCTTGCACTTGCAGCTCAGCGCCAGAATCTGATGGATCCGACCCGGCTTGCCCACCAGCTGCTGCGCATCGTGCAGGTGCAGGATCAGTTGGAAGTCCTCGATGCCCCCCTGCTCCGGACGCACCTCCGCCACGCGGAACGCCGTGCCGAGAATCTCCAGCTCGTCGCCGCTGTCCAGCGTCCCACTCTGGTTGACATCGGCCGCGGCCAGTTGGCTCTCGGACAGCGCGTTTGCCAGCTCGTACCCCACCACCACCGTCCCTGACTCGACCGGCTGGGCCAGATGCTGCTTCTCCATGTTCTTCTGAGAGTCGGTGAGCACCGGCAGCATGCCGACCAGCAGCACCACCGGTTGCCCCTGCCACTTGATCTTCTCCTGCAGCGTGGCCACCAGGTGCACAATCGTCTCGACCTGGGGCGCCGTGGCCAGCTTCTGGACATAGTCTTCCGGAAAATCCACCGCCACGGCGTCGGTATATAGATCGCTCAGCTGCGTGTCCCGGTGAACAATCCGCAGATTGACCCCCATGTCGCGCATGATCCGGATGGTCTTCTTGTCCAGCTCGGCCAGCATGCTGTCGGTCTCCTGCTGCATCGCGGTCAGCGCCGCGTCGGTTTCCTGTTGCAGCGACTGCAGCTGTTGCCGGGTGTCCGCTGCATAGCCGCTGAGGATCGTGGGACCGACGATAAACAGGATCGCCGCCACCACAATCACGACCAGACACAGCAGAAAGTTCAGGGGGCGGCCGAGGATCTCGGCCACCACTAACCGCGTAATGCGCATGACAGGAGTCTCCCGGACACGGGGCGTCCACAACCGTTTCCGTGTTCAGCCTACCCGAGATCACCGGCTCGTCAATCTGCAGCGCTGTCACGCTGGCCGGTGCCGCGCACGCGCGGCGGCATGTTCCGGGCCTCCAGCAGCATTTCGAGATAGCTGCGTCGCTCCACCACCGCCAGTCCGAGTTCGGCAGCCAGCGCCACGAGCGACGCCTGAGCGTCCGCCAGCGCCGCGGCATCTGCCTGGATCTCCAGCTCCACGTACAGGCCCAGTTCCGCCACCTCGTCCAGCGTCGCTTCGACGTGCCACTGCCGCCAGCTGAACCGGGCACAGCGGCGCCGCTTCCTGACCTCGGCCACGCTGCGAAACCCCAGCGCTTGCAACAGCTGCACGTACTGCGGCGTCAACGTGGATCCGGATCCCAGCGGCAGCTCCAGCTCGTGCCGCGTCTTGGTGGCTCGATCGATCTTCGGCCCCTTGTAGGTCACCAGGTTCGTATCCCCGACCCGCCGGATGCGCAGCGCCTCGTCCGTCTGAGCGAAATCGCGGGACGGGTGCGCCAGGTAGTGATCCACCTGCTCGACCGCCGCGCCGAATCGCGCTCCCAAGACCCCCAGACGCTCCGCCATCGACTCCAGGTCGTCCACCGGGAACTTGTTTTCCACTTCATATAGCATTGGTTGTCAGGCATCCTCGAACAGCGGAACGGGTGCGACGCGCGCGGCATGCGGCATGCGACATGTCGAATATAGCCCTCCCGGCATGGCCAGGACCAGTGGCGTCTTGGTCAGGTGGCAGGTCAGGTGGCAGGTCAGGTGGCAGTGAGCAGCCGGGACTTGAGCGCGCGGGTCGCCTCCGCGGGATCCGCTGCGTTGACCACGCTGTTACTGACCGCTACGCGCGCGAATCCCGCGGCCAGCACCCGGTCGATATGGGCCGAGTTGATGCCGCCGATGGCGAAAGCCGGCAGGCGGATCTCGCGGTGGACCTCCCGCAGGAACTCCACACCAGGAAACTGCGTGAACTCCTTGGTGACCGAGGGAAAGGTCGGCCCGCACCCCAGATAGTTTGCCCCTTCGAGCACCGCCTGGCGGGCCTGGTCGAGATTGTGCGTGGACACCCCCACCAGAGCCCGCGCGCCCACCACCCCTCGGGCATCCTTCACGGCGACGTCATCCTGCCCCAGATGCACTCCGTCCGCCTGAGCCAGCGCCGCCAGATCGGCCCGATCGTTCATGATGAACAGTACCCCGTGCTCGCGCGTGATCTCGCGCAGCACACGTGCCCGTTTCAGGAGTGCCCGATCGGACAGCGTCTTGTCACGCAGCTGCAGCATGTCCGCGCCCCCCTGAACGAGCCGCTCGATTAACTGGCGGAAGACACCGAGCGACGCGCGGCCGTCGACCAGCACATACAACCGGGCCGCGGCGAGGCGGTCCCGGCTGGCACTCAACACCGTCACGGCACGCTCGATCGTGTAGGAGCGGTAGCGCAGCACTTCCAACTGTGCAGCGGCCGCCGGCGCAAGGACCTTGAGGTATTCTTCCAGACTCCGCAGCGACTGCTGCACGCGGCTCCAGTTGGCGGCGACCACCGAGTCGACGTCCGCGCGCTCGTATTCGCTGTGTGTAGTGACCGACGTGCCGACATCCGCCAGCACATCGCGGGCCGCCTGCAGTTCGGCGCGCGGCAGGCTGGCCAGCACGGTTACCAGGTCGTGCCGCAGCTGCTTGCACTGCGCCACCAGGTGCTGGTCCTCCCAGATGAACCGCACGTGCTCCTCAACGACGCGCAGCCCCTCGAGGCAGCGGTTCCGGTTCGCATCCAGAATCCGATAGATCGTCGCCGGACCGGCCGGTTCCGGGATCTGGTTCTCGGCTGTCATCAGTGCTCCAGTGAACAGAGGGCACACCCGCATACCAGTTGTAGCACATCTGGACGGTCTTGCCTTGCCGCGATCCAGATGGCGGGCTACAATCCGCGGCGCGACCTGGGGAGTTATGGTCGCCACGCACCGCGGTCGCGGTCAGGGAGGGGAACCGGAACGTGGGACAGACGGGCGGAGCGAGCTGGATCACATGCCTTTGGCCGGGGCTGCGGCGGCTCTGGTACGCCGGGGACTTCTCCAGCCTGTTGCTGGCCGTTGTCTTTGCGGCACTGCTGAATCTGGCGCTGTGGGCCAGCTTCGTGCGGTACGATACCGTCTCTGCGGCCTGGCGCGTCTGGGCCTGGGTGTCGTTGACCGCCTTCTGGGTGTTCGGCCTGTGGCAAAGTGGCCGGGATGAAACCACCCCAGAGGATGTCGCTCAAGGGAACAATCAACAGGACTTGTTTATTCGGGCCCAGTCCCAATACTTAAAAGGACACTGGTCGGAATCCCAGACGTTGCTGGAACAGCTGATTCGACGTGATCCAGGAGATGTGGAGGCCCAGTTGTTGCTCGCCTCTGTGTTTCGCAGAGCCCGACGCATCGACTTGTCTCGTCGCCAGTTAGGTCAAGTCCAGGACTGCCCGGGTGCCGGCAGGTGGCGATTTGAGATTGGGCGAGAGCTGGTGGCGCTCGAGCAAGCGACGCTCGAGCAAACGGCGGCGGCCGGTGCCGACACCGCACAAGGCTGACATCGGCCACCTGCGCGACGTCCCGCCAGCGGGACTAAATCCGTACTGAGTAAGGGTTATCCGCGAATTACGAGGTACGGTGTAGTAGGAATGAATGTAATAGGAATGTAGTACGCATAATGTAGTAGGCATATAGTACGACAGCAAGCGAGAACCCTGCGTTACCCAGAAAGCCCATGACGCGGACCGAGATTTCACGGGGCCAACAGAACCACAATTCGTCGACTCGGCCGACGGTGTGAGGTGCAATTTCCATGTACGAACGTTTCACAGACCGCGCTCGCAAGGTCATGCAGCTGGCCAATCAGGAGGCTCAGCGGTTCAACCACGAGTATATCGGCACCGAGCACATACTGCTGGGCCTGGTGAAAGAGGGCAGCGGCGTGGCGGCCAATGTGCTGAAGAATCTAGACGTGGACCTGCGCAAGATCCGCCTCGAAGTGGAGAAGCTTGTACAGAGTGGTCCGGAAATGGTCACCATGGGCAAGCTGCCTCAGACGCCTCGGGCCAAGAAGGTCATCGAGTACTCGATGGAGGAGGCGCGGAACCTGAACCACAACTACGTGGGGACCGAACACATCCTGCTCGGCTTGCTGCGCGAACAGGAGGGTGTTGCCGCGCAGGTGCTGATGAACCTGGGATTGAAGCTGGAGGACGTGCGCGAGGAGGTACTCAATCTCCTGGGGCACGGACTCGAGGGTGGTGAGAGCGAGCGGGGCGGGCGGGAAGCGGGCGGCGAGTCGCCGGCATCGGCCAAGGGCGGCAAGTCCAAGACTCCCGCGCTGGACAGTTTCGGCCGGGATCTGACCGAACTGGCCAAGCAGAAGAAGCTCGACCCGGTCATCGGCCGGGAGCGTGAGATTGAGCGGGCGATTCAAGTGCTCTGCCGCCGCACCAAGAACAACCCGGTGCTGCTGGGGGAGGCCGGGGTGGGCAAGACGGCCATCGTCGAGGGCTTTGCCCAGCGCGTGGTCAGCGGCAACGTGCCGGAACTGCTGACGGACAAGCGGATCGTGGTGCTGGACCTGGCGATGATGGTGGCCGGTACCAAGTATCGCGGCCAGTTCGAGGAGCGGATCAAGGCGGTGATGAACGAGGTCCGGCGCGCGAAGAACACGATCCTGTTCATCGACGAACTGCACACGCTCGTCGGCGCGGGGGGGGCGGAAGGCGCGATCGACGCCGCGAACGTCCTGAAGCCGGCACTGGCGCGTGGCGAGATCCAGTGCATCGGCGCCACGACGCTCGACGAGTACCGCAAGTACATCGAGAAGGACAGCGCGCTGGCGCGGCGCTTCCAGGAGATCATCGTCGACCCGACCTCGAAAAACGAGACCATTGAGATTCTCAAGGGATTGCGCGAACGGTACGAAGAGCACCACCGCGTGCAGATCACCGACGACGCCATCACCGCCGCCGTGGAGCTGTCCGAACGCTACATCACCGCCCGCTGCCTGCCCGACAAGGCCATCGATGTGATCGACGAATCGGGCGCACGCGTCCGGCTCCGCGCCATGACCCGTCCGCCGGACCTGAAGGAAATCGATGACGAAGTCGAGCGGTTGAACAAGGAGAAGGAAGAGGCCGTCGCCAATCAGGATTTCGAGAAGGCGGCCGCGCTGCGCGACCAGGCCGACAAGCTGCGCAAGAAGAAAGACGCGATTACGCGCGAATGGCGGGAGAAATCCCGCGAAACGGACGGCGTCGTCGACGAAGAAGTGATCGCGGAAGTCGTCTCCAAGATGACCGGGATCCCGCTCACCCGCCTCTCCACCGAAGACAGCCTCCGCCTGATGAAGATGGAGGACGAGCTGCACAAGCGCGTCGTGAGCCAGGACGCGGCCATCAAGGCCGTCTCCCGGGCCGTGCGCCGCAGCCGCAGCGGCTTGAAGGATCCCAAACGCCCGACGGGTTGCTTCATCTTCGCCGGCCCCACCGGCGTCGGCAAAACCTTGCTCGCCAAAGCACTGGCCGAGTTCATGTTCGGTGACGCCGACGCGCTGGTGCACATCGACATGAGCGAGTACATGGAGAAACACAACGTCAGCCGGCTGATCGGTGCCCCGCCCGGCTACGTCGGCTATGAGGAAGGGGGGCAACTCACCGAGAAAATCCGCCGCCGCCCATACGCAGTCGTCCTGCTGGACGAAATCGAAAAGGCGCATCCCGATGTGTTCAATATGCTGCTCCAGGTCATGGAAGAAGGCCGCCTCACCGACAGCTTCGGACGCAATGTGGACTTCCGCAACTGTATCATGATCATGACCACCAACGCCGGCGCCGAAGCGATCAAGAACGAATCGGCTTTCGGGTTCCAGCGCCCGGATGACGACGCGAGCTACGAGAGCATGAAGGACCGCGTGACGGATCATATCGAACGCGTCTTCCGCCCGGAGTTCCTCAACCGCCTGGACGATGTGATCGTCTTCCGGCACCTCACGACCGATGACCTGAAGGATGTCATCGACATGGAGCTCTCCAGCGTCCGCGCCCGCCTGGCCGACCGCGGCTTCTTGCTCCAGCTCACCGACGACGCCAAAGAATTCCTCATCAAGGAAGGCTGCAAAAGCATCGACTACGGTGCCCGCCCGCTGCGCCGGGCGATCGAAAACCGGGTGGAAGATCCGCTCTCCGAAGAGTTGCTGCGCGGCGAGTTCCAGGGCAAGGACGAAATCATCGTCGACGTCGTGTGGGACTCCAACCACGAGAAGATCCTGCACCTGAAGTTCGAGGGCCGGGTGTCCGAGGATGCGCCGCAAGCGGTCGGCGCCGCCGCAGCCCCTGCCTCGGACGAGAACGCGGCTAAATAGCTAAATTGCAAAATGGCTCAATTGCCAAATAGCCAACAAAACACTCAGCGCTGACCCGACGCTCCAGCCACCAGACGCTCGGAGCCAGACGGCCGCTGCCGTACTGCTCTCACAACTCCAGCCGCCGCCGTGCGCGCCGGCTGGTCCCCCGGCAGCCGCTGGCCAGACCCGGGAGCCACCGCCGATCTACCCCGGGCGGCGCGCGCTCGGCCGACTGCGGGCCGGTGACCCGCCCCCCCGCACAGGTTCGGCATCCTCTCCATCAACTGACTGTCGCCGAACGCCCCCAGCTCCACATATCTTTCCCAGCCATGAAAACCAG
>Ga0123333_10001420_pt1 | contig 25219 bp, 20 predicted proteins | sample BioC12SIPDNA_3_FD_89957 | JGI IMG/M metagenome (GOLD analysis project Ga0123333, IMG submission 89957) | Anaerobic biogas reactor microbial communites from Washington, USA - Biogas_R2_B C12 SIP DNA | ecosystem: Engineered > Bioreactor > Anaerobic > Unclassified | place: Washington, USA... | reverse complement strand
TATCAGCTGGGAATCTGTAGCCGGGTGAGTACAATGCGGGCACTTTCGGGACGCTGCGGCAGGGCGGCCATCATGTAGGGCAGCCATGTAGGGCAGCCATGTAGAGCAGCCACGTGGAGCAGGCACCTGGAGCAGCCACGTGCGGTGTGCAAGGAGTCTGGGGTGTATCACGTCACGTGCCAGATCGACTTCTGTTACGGTCATCGGTTGCTCAACTATGCTGGCAAGTGCCGCTACCTGCACGGTCACAACGGGCGGGCCGTGATCTCGATCAGTGCCGAAGCGCTGGACGAGCGCGGCATGGTATTGGATTTCACGGACATCAAGCACGAGATCAGCGGCTGGATCGATGAGAATCTGGATCACCGGATGGTGCTGAACGAGTCCGATCCGATAGTGCCTGTCTTGCGGGAGATGGGCGAGCCGATGTTTGTGCTGCCCGAGAATCCGACGGCCGAGATAATTGCCCGCCTGATTCACCAGGCGGCCACGGCACGCGGCTTCCCGATCGACGCCGTGCAGTTATGGGAGACGCCACGCTGTTACGTGACGTATGAGAGTCCGCGGCCGCCAGCGGCGCGACTCGGGCGGCTGCCAGAAAAAAAATAGTCCGGGCGGCCGCGCGCGGCTCTGCCCGGACTATGGTTCCCCCCTGGGATTGCCGGTTCGTGTCAACGCTGTTGGATCAGTTCGCTCTCCGACAATGCTGACACTTATCGGCCAATCTAGGGGGCGGACTTGCGGTTTCTTTTGCGCAGCTGTCACTTTTGCTCCGACCGGGTCCATCCGCGCGAATCGGGTAATTCGGGCTTATTAAGCTGTAGCGATTGTGTCGATTATTCAGGCAGTGCGCCGTGGCTGCGCCCATGAGATGCCCGCCTGAGGAGAGAAAGGACCGACGCTGTGGTAACCCGAGATCGCGACCGCAATTCCATCTGGGCAATGTTGGGCACGCTGGGCTGGCCGGTGATTCTGGGGGCGGCCGCCTGCACGGTGTTCTATGCAGCGCTGCATCGCGGGTTACTGGGCTCCGAGTTTCTGCCCCGTTACTGTGCCGCGCATCCGATTCTGTACTGCGAGGTTGCGCTGTTCTTCATCGGGCTCGCCGCGCTGATGCTCAAGCTGGTCAATCTGATGAGCCAACTGGCGGGGATCAACCTGGTGCAGCTCTATACGGCCCCGACCACGGGCACCATCCCGGTCGAGAAGTGCGGGGAGCTGCTGGATGAGCTGGACGAGCTGCCGGTGGCTGCCCGCCGGTCCTATTTGGGGCGGCGTCTGCGCGAGGCACTCGAGGGGGTGGCGCGAAAAGGGTCTGCCGAGGGGCTGGATGAGGACTTGAAGTACCTGTCGGAACTCGACGAGGTGCGTCAGCATGACAGCTATGCGCTGGTCCGGATTGTGATCTGGGCCACTCCCATGCTGGGCTTCTTGGGCACGGTCATCGGCATCACGCAGGCGCTGGGGGATCTCGATCCCAAGCTGCTGGCCACCGACATCCAGCGGGCGATGGAAGGTTTGATGGCAGGCTTGTACGTGGCGTTCGACACCACGTCGCTGGCCCTCGCTCTGTCGCTGGTCCTGATGTTTGTGCAGTTTCTGGCGGAGCGGATCGAAATGCAGTTGCGCACGCTGGTCGATACGCGGGCCAGTGAGGAGCTGGTGGGCCGTTTCGAGACGGTCGGCACAGCGCGCGATCCGCAGCTGGCCACGGTCCAGAGGATGGTGCGGGAGGTGATCCAAGCGAACGACAAGCTGGTGGCGCGTCAGGCGGAGATCTGGAGGGAGACCGTGGACGCGGCGCGTGATCAGTGGTCTGGGTCGGCCGACCGTTCGGCGGTCGCCATTCGTGAGAGCCTGGCGGAGACGCTGGACGTGTGCCTGACCCGCTTTGCGCAGCGGCTGACGGAGGCCGAAGCTACCGCCTCGGACCAGGCACGGCAGCGGTGGGAGCAGTGGCAGACGGTGCTGTCCAACAACGCCCGCATGATGCAGGCGCAGCAGCAGGAGATCAGCCGGCAGAGCGAACTGATGGCGCGCATCGTGGAGGCCACGGGGGAGGTGATGCAGCTCGAAACATCACTCAACGAGAACCTCAAGGCACTGGCAGGCGCGAAAAACTTTGAAGACACGGTGATGAGTCTGGCGGCGGCCATCCATCTGCTGAACACGCGCCTGGGGGGGACCGAGAGTGACGCGCGGCGCATCGACTTGGGGTCGCCCAAAGTGCAGGGTCGCGCAGCATGAAACGATCTCGAACTGGGTCCTCGATAAACGGCTTCTCGCTGTTCCCGTTTCTGGCCGTACTGCTGTGCACCGTGGGCGTCCTGATCGTGCTGCTCATGCTCATGGTCCAGATGGCCCGGGTCGATGCGGCGGAAGATCCCGACTCCCGCGACCCGCTGGCACCGCCCGATCACGCGCAGGTAGCGAAGGAAGACTACGAGTGGCGGCGCGAGCTGCTCGAACAGCAGCGGGACCAGGTCCGGCAGGACATCGCCCGCAAGCGGCTGGCGCTGAGCCACCTGGAGGAGCACATCCGGGAGCTGGAGCGGCGGTGGGAGGAGCTGCGCGCGCAGGCGGCGGACCTGCAGCTGCGTTCGCGCGGCCAGGTCGCCGATCAGGACACCTCGCAGGCCGAGCTGCAGCGGCTGCGCGCGGAGATTGCGACGGCCCAGATGGAACTGGAGGCGGCCCGGCAGAAGCTGGCCAGCCAGCCGGCTGCGTACGCCATCCTTCCCTACAACGGGCCGAACAGCACGCGGCGGCGTCCCATCTATCTCGAATGCACCGGCCAGGGCGTGATTATTCAGCCGGAGGGCATTCTGCTGGGCGCCTCGGATTTCAACGGGCCGCTGGGCCCTGGCAACCCGCTCGATGCGGCCCTCCGCGGTATCCGCGAACACTACGTGCGCACCGGCTCGATGGGAACGCATGGCGAACCCTACCCACTGCTGATTGTCCGCCCGGATGGGATCGAGGCCTACGCGGCGGCCCGCCTCGCCATGCAGGCCTGGGAAGAAGAGTTCGGGTACGAACTGGTCGACCAGCAGATGCCGCTCAAGTACCCGGACGCCGACCCGGCCCTGGGTCAGCTGGTCCAGAAAATCATCGGCGACGCACGGTCCCGCCAGGAGATCCTGGCGGCCGCCATGCCCAGCCGCTTCGAGCGGCGCGAGAGCAACGTCGGCTTCGTCGCTTCCCCCACGCGCGGCGGTTTCGTCCGGCAAGGGGATGCGGGGGACGAGCCCGGCGGAGCGCGCCGCGGCGGGTTCGGCCAGGGTGGCGACAGCCGGTTCGCCCAGGGGCGCGCCTCCGGGCCCGTCTCCGTGGCGCCGCCCGGCAGCCTGCCGGACGCCCCGGCCAGCGCGTCGGGGCCGGCCGGAGCCGAGGGCGTGGCGGGTGCGACCGTGGGGGGCGGCGTCTCGCCAATGGCCAAGACACGCGGCCAGAACTGGGGCCTGCCGCAACGGGCCGCCGACGCGACCGGCATCGTGCGTCCGATCCGCGTCGCCTGCCTGCCCGATCGCCTGATCATCCTGCCCGACCGTGATGAAACCCGCGCTCCCGACATGATCCTGATAGAGGGCGCGATGTACGCGGAAGTCGACGCCCTGGTCTCGAAGATCTGGGCCCGCGTCGAAGGCTGGGGACTGGCCGTGGCCGGCGGCTACTGGAAACCGGTGCTCAACGTCCAGGTGGCGGACGGGGCGGAATCGCGATTCGAGGAACTGCGGGTGCTGCTCGATGGCAGCGGACTCGACGTGCAAAGGAGCGACAAGTGACGCGACTGCGCAGTGAAGTCGATGCCCCCGGCCAGGACTCGTTCCTCGACGTCGTCGCGAACCTCGTCGGTATCCTGATCATCCTGGTGATGATCGTGGGTACACAGGCGCAGCACGCGATCCATCAGGCGGAATGCGCGTCGGAAGGCCCTTCGCAGGTGGACGTCGAAGGCCCGAAGAACGCCGCGGTCGCCGTCCGCCAGGATCTGGAGACGATGCTGCAGAAGACGCAGCAGCAGCAGATCGAGATCGCCTACCGGCGCAACGAGCGGGATCGCATGTTGATGTTCATCAAGACCGCCGAGGAGGTGGTGACGCGGGAGGCCGGCAAGCTGACAGAAGATCAGCGCCGCGCGCACGAGCTGGAAGTCGAACTGGCAGCCGCGCGCCGGGAACAGGCCGATCTGAAGGTGGCGCGGGAGACGTTGGCAGCGACGCAGCCCCCCGTCACCGTGCTGACGCACCACCCCACGCCACTGGCCAAGACGGTCTTCGGCAAAGAAGTCCATTTCCGCCTGCAGGCCGGCCGCATCCTCTACGTCCCGGTCAATGAGCTGGTCGACATGTTCAAAGCCGAGGCCAAGGAAAAAGCCTGGAAGCTCAAGCAGGCACCGGAGATCACCGATACGGTCGGGCCCTTCCGCGGCTTCCAGCTGCGGTACACACTCAAACGCACCACTCACAACATCGAGACACGCACCGGCATAGCTGTCGAACAGCGCGTCGAGCTGGACCATTTCGTGATCGTGCCGATCCAGGATGTGCAGGGGGAGACGGTGGACGAGGCATTTGCCGGCGACTCGGACACGCGTTCCATCCTGGCCGGCTACGATCCCAACCAGACCACCGTCACCATCTGGGTCTATCCGGACAGCTTCGGCCAGTTCCGCGCCGCGAAAGACGAGCTGTACAAGCTGGGCTATCTCACCGCTGGCCGCCCCATGCCCGAGGGGCAGCCCATCAGCGGGTCGCCCCGAGGCACCCATTCGACCGCCGAGTGACCGGTGCGGCGGGCGGTCATGCCTGACCCTCCGCTTCGTGCTCCCGGTGCGGCGGGTCGACCGGCCCGACCACGGCCTGCCCGGCGCCCGGTCGCGGCACGTCCCCTGTGCCACAGGCATGCGGGCGCCCGTCTTCGGCGATCACGACCCGTGGGGCACCGCAGGGAAGATGCTCCCCTCACATCTCCTCGATCAGCTCCGCGCAGACCTTCCGGACCCGCGTTGGGTCCGCGTTGGGGTTGCGCTTGCGGGCCTGGCCGATCAGCGCTCCGAGCGCCTGCTGTTTGCCGTTTTTCACGTCGGCGACGATCTTCGGGTTGGCGGCCAGCAGTTCCCGGCACAGGGTGACGAGCGCCTCGTCCGACATCTCGGTGATGCCCAGCGCGGCGATGGCGGTGGCGAGATCGGAGCCGGTGTCGACCATCTGCTGCAGCACCTGTCGGCCGCGCATCGTGTCGAGCGTGCCGCTGCCCACCATGCGAAGCAGTTCGGCCAGGACGGGGGGCGCCACGGCGAACTCGGCGATGCCGATCCCGCGCTCGTTAAGCGTCCGGAGGACATCCTGTTGGATCCAGTTGCTGGCCCGTTTCGGATCCTGGCACTGCGCAGCCACCTGTTCGAAATAGTCGACCAGTGGCCGGCCCTGATTGACCAGCACGTCGGCGTCGTAGCGATCCAGGGCGTAGGTGGTCACCAGCCGGTCGCGCAGCGCCGCGGGCAGTTCGCCCAGCGCCGCGCGGGCCGCGTCGATCTCGGCGGGCGTCACCCGCACGGGCACCAGATCCGGGTCGGGGAAATAGCGGTAATCGCTGGACTCTTCCTTGTGCCGCTGGGCCCGCGTCACCTGTGCCTGATCGTCCCAGCCGCGCGTCTGCTTGGGTACGTCGCCCAGCTTCCGCCCCGTCTCCTGCCAGACCTGGTACTGGCGTGCCGCTTCGAAGGCCAGGGCCCGCTCCACCGCGCGAAAGCTGTTCATGTTCTTGATTTCGACGATCGGCGTGGCGATGGTGCCGCTCGGCGACGGGAGGTGCAGGTTTACGTTCGCGTCCACCCGCAGGCTGCCCTCCTGCATGTTGCAGTCGGACACGTCGATGTAGCTCAGCAGCAGTTTGAGTTCGGTCAGGTAGGCTTTGGTTTCTTCGGGTGAGCGCAGGTCGGGGTGCGTCACGATCTCGAGCAGCGGTGTGCCGGCGCGATTCAGATCGATCCGGCTGTCGGCTCTGCCGGCGACCTCGTCATGCATGCTCTTGCCGGCATCTTCTTCCAGATGCGCGCGGAGGATCCGCACGCGGCGATCGGGAAACCGCCCCTGCGGATCGCCGATGTCCAGGTAGCCGTCGCGCGACATCGGCAGGTCGAACTGGCTGATCTGGTAGCCCTTCGGCAGGTCGGGATAGAAGTAGTTCTTGCGGTCCCACTTGGTGCAGGCCGGAATGTCGCAGTGCAGCGCCAGGGCGGTCTTGAGGGCCAGCACGTAGGCCTGCCGGTTCATCACCGGCAGGCTGCCGGGCAAGCCGATACAGACGGGGCAGGTCTGCGTGTTGGGGGCCGCCCCGAACGCGGTGCTGCAGCGGCAGAACAGCTTCGTGCGCGTCTTGAGCTGGACGTGCACCTCCAGGCCGATCACGGTGGTGTAGGGCGTGCCATTCATGACAACTCCGGCGTCCGCGTGTGCCAATCGGTTCGCTGCTGGTAGTGGTGCGCAGCGCGCAACAGACGCGACTCGTGGAAGGCGGGCGCCAGGAGTTGCACACCGATCGGGAGCCCGCTGCGGGTGAATCCACACGGCAGGGACAGCCCGGCAATCCCGGCCAGATTCGCGGTGGCGGTATACAGGTCACCCTGGTACATCGCGAGCGGATCGTCCAACTTCTCGCCCGCACAATAGGCGGCGGTCGGCGTGGTGGGGCCGATGAGCAGATCGACCTGCCCGAAAACCGCGTCGAAATCCTGGCGGATCAGCCGGCGCACCTGGAGCGCTTTGAGGTAGTAGGCCTCGTAGTATCCGGCGCTCAGCGCATACGTGCCCAGCATGATGCGGCGTTTGACTTCGGGGCCGAACGCTTCCGCGCGGGTCTGGCGGTACATCCGCAGCAGGCCGCTGTCGCCGTCGTCATCGGCCGCGTCCGCGCCTTGCTGCCGCTGCTGGTCGGCCACCGCGCGCCCCATGGCGGCTTCGTCCGTACGATACCCGAAATGCGCGCCGTCATAGCGGGCCAGATTGCTCGACGCCTCGCACGACGCGATGAGATAATAGGTGGCGACGCCGTAGCCGCTGTGGGGCAGCGTCACCTCGCGGATCGTGCCCCCCAGCGCCTGAAACGTGCCGATCGCACGTTCGACCGCCGCGCCCACCTCAGCGTCCAGGCCAGCGCCGAACTGCTCGCGCACCACCCCCAGCGTGAGCGATTCCAGCGGTTCGGCCACCGTCCGGCTGTAGGGTTCCACCGCGACGGGCGCACTGGTCGCATCCTGCGGGTCAGGGCCGGCGATCACCTCCAGCAACAGAGCCGCGTCAGCCGCCGTCCGAGCCAGGGGCCCCACCTGATCCAGGCTGCTCGCGAAGGCGACCACCCCGAACCGACTCACGCGCCCGTAGGTGGGCTTGAGTCCGACCGTTCCGCAAAACGCTGCCGGCTGGCGAATGGACCCTCCCGTGTCGGTGCCGATCGCCCACGGCACCATGCGCGCGGCCACCGCGGCCGCCGACCCGCCGCTGGAACCACCCGGCACGCGGCGGGCGTCCCACGGATTGCGCGTCGTCCCCAGCGCGGCGTTTTCGGTCGAGTTCCCCATCGCGAACTCGTCCAGGTTCGTCTTGCCCAGCAGTACCAGGCCGGCCTCGCGCAGCTTGCGCACCACCGTCGCATCGTAGGGGGGCACGAAGTTGGCCAGCATGCGTGAACTGCAGGTCGTCGGCTCCCCGGCCGTGCACAGCACGTCTTTCAGCGCGACGGGGATCCCGTCGAGCGGGCTGAGGCAGCGCCCGGCAGCGCGGCGCTGATCGGACGCGGCCGCCTGTGCCAGCGCCGCGTCGGGGGACATCCGCAGGAACGCCCCGACAGACCGATCCACACGCTCAATTCGCTCAAGCAGACTCTGCGTAATCTCCTGTGCGCTGAACCGGCCCGCAGCCAATCCGTCCCGTAACTGTGCGGCCGTGAGTTCAATCAGAGACATGGCAGGTCACCGCGAAGATTCGTCGCCCAGCATCGCTGGGACTCGATAACACTCGGCATCACGCTTGGGAGCATTGGCCAGCGCCTGCTCACGGTCGAGGCTCGGCAGCAATGTGTCGTCGGCAAACACGTTGGTCAGATCCATCGCGTGCGACAGCGGCTGCACATCACGCGTGTCCAACTCGCCCAACTGCTGCACGTAGCGAATGATCTCGCCCAACTGGACGGTCAGCGCATCCAGCTCGTCCGGCGTCAACGCGAGACGCGCCAGCAACGAAACTTTCTCGACATCCGCCCGCGTCAGACTCACGTTTTCGCCTTGGCCTTTTCAGCAGCGGGCAAACGGAACGGCTTCTGGCGCACGACGCGACGCACGGCGCCGCTCCGCAGGCACTGCGTACACACCCGTACCGTCCGATTCGTGCCCCCGGCCGTCGTGATGCGGACCCGCTGCAGGTTCGGCTTGAACTGGCGGCGGGTAATCCCGGTGACCTTGGTTCCGACGCCGCCCAGGTACTTGGCCTTGCCACGCGTCTCAATGGCATTGCCAACCTGAGTGCCCTTTCCACAGATTTCACACACCCGCGCCATGAGGTCCCCCTCAAAATACCTTAGCCTCGACCGACGGAAAGCCCTGCATTATAGCGGCATCCGGCCACGCCGCAAGGAGAAGAACCGCGAGCCACTGCAACGAAGGTGCAGGAACGTAACTTTCTCGGGAGAGGGACCAGGGGAATTCAGGAATTCACGAATTCAGGAATTCACGAATTCAGGAATTCAGGAATTCAGGAATTCAGGAATTCAGGAATTCGGAATTGGCTGAGCTCCCCCACCGGACAGGCGAATTGGCTTACCTGGGGAGGGGGCGGGAAAGGCGGTGGCCCGTGCTCTGGACGAAAAGCTGACGCGTCAGCACGCAGCTCATTTCCAAGGTACGGCGCCTTGCCCCGGCTGTCCGCTTGTCCGCTGTTCTTTATCGCGAAGCGGTAACATTCCACCCCCCGGACTCCGTTGGCCGCTCGCCACTTCGCACGGCCAACAAGTAGGCCACACGGAACAGTCCGCACCTCCGCACTCAGCTCGACTCGCCATACTGGCGCGTGATGGACAACACTTCTTCCAGCACGCGGCGGTTGGTACCGATGCCCTCGCCGTGATAGATGGTGCGGTTCCCACGCCAGTCGGTGAAGGTACCGCCCGCCTCTTCCAGGATCGGCTGCAGCGCGGCGGCGTCCCAGACGCTCATCGTTGGATCGATCATCACCTCAGCACGACCGGTGGCGACCAGCAGGTAGCCGTAGCAATCCCCCCAGGTGCGCGTGTCCCGGGCGTACCGCTGCAATTCCCGAAACGCTTGCCCGGCGTCCCGGCGGTCGAACAGGTCGAACTGGGTGGTGACCAGCAAACCGTCGGCCAGGGCGTCGCGGGACGATACGCGTGCAGCCTGCGGGGCGGAATCGCCGTGGGAGTACCAGGCACCGAGGCCTTCCGCTGCGTAGACACACTCGTCGAGTGCCGGCACGAAAATCACACCCGCGACGCTGCGCTGCTGGTACACGATCCCCACCAGCGTGCCATAGAGCGGGACACCGCTGATAAAGGAGGTCGTACCGTCGATCGGATCGAGAACCCAGCGGAAGTCAGAGGTGCCTTCCCGCTGCCCGAACTCCTCGCCGACGATACCGTCGTCTGGAAATGCGGATTCAATTCGCTGCCGTAGCAGCAGCTCCGCCTCCCGGTCGGCAACGGTCACGGGCGATTCGTCGGCCTTGCGTTCGACCACAAACCGATCGCTGCGGAAATACTGCAGCGTCAGCTGCCCTGCCTCGCGAGCCGCCGAGCGGGCAAGTTCCAGCCGCGCCCTGAGAGCTTTACCATCCAGCTCCATATCGATCCTATGTGCTTTCTTCGACCTCGGCGTCTGAGGGAGGTGCGAGGAGCTGAGACAACTTGATGGCTTCCAACTGGCGCCGCGAATTGTCCGTGACTGCCCACAACGCCTCCTGCAGCCGCAACTGCGACTCCTCCGACATGCCCTCTGCCACTGGCTCACCCGTATTGAGAGGACCCTCGATCGCTTCGATCACCTCAAGTAACGACACCTCATTGGGCGACCGCACGAGCGAATACCCGCCGTCGACGCCACGCGTGGAACGCAGAATCCCGTGCGTCACCAGCGACCGAAGAATCTGAAGCAGGAACCGCTCAGGCATGTTCCCCTCAGCGGCAAGTTGACTGCAGGGCACCGGCGTTGATGAATCGCTCTTGGCAAGCTGCAGCGTGGCCCGCACTGCGTAAGCGACTGTCCGTGATAGCTTCATCGTCGTGGCCCGCCTTCAAAACTACCGTGCCCCCCTGCCTGACGCGATCGACACCAACTTAGCAGAGCCGGAGTGAATGTCAATCAGTCGTGGCAGCGGAAGGCGTGCCAGATTAACAAGATCGCTCCGCACACCAGACAGCTGTCGGCCAGATTGAAAATGGGCCAGTCAAACCCGATCGCGTCGATCTTGAAGTGCAGCCAGTCGCGGACCGCGTACACCCGGTCACCCACCTCGTGGCCCCGTACCCCGGGCCCCCACGTCAGCCCGTGCAACCCGAGGCGGTCGTACAGGTTGCCGAGAATCCCGGCGAACACAAACCCCAAGGCGACCGTCAGATGCAGATCGTGGGCGGCCCGGGCGACGAACAGCCAACACACTACCCCGACCGCCGCCACACACGATAGCGCGGCAAACACGATCACCTGGCCCTGGCCGATTCCAAACAAAGCCCCCTCGTTCAGGTTCGTCTCGAACCCAAATACTCCCTCGATCAGCCAGATCGGGGGGGCTTTGCTGCCCTCTTCGGTGAGCGCCACGCCGAGCCGCTGGAAGATCCAGGACTTGGACCAGATATCCAGCGCGAACCCGATCAGGCCGATCGCGAAGAAGACCAGATAACGCGAAACGGGGACTGCGCGCTCCGCCACTTCAGCGTTGCTGCAACTCGCTGGCGCACTTGATGCAGTGAGGGGTATAGGGGATTGCATTGAGACGCGTCTTCGGGATGCGACCACCACACTCAACGCAAGCACCATACGTGCCCGACTCGATTCGTTCAAGAGCGTCTTCGATCTGCCCGAGCGTCCCCCCGTTGTTCTGCATCAGGCTGAGCGTGAACTCCCGATCGAAATTGTCGCTCCCGATATCAGCCATGTGAATTGGCATACTCGACAGGTCGCCGCTGGCTTCCGTGCGGGTCCGTTTGAGCGCGGCGTTGGCCATCCCCGTCACGTCACCGCGCAAACGAGCACGCAGATCGATCAGCTTCTCCTTGTACTGTCGCAGGTCCGAATTCTTACTCATTACACAGGTCCTGATTGATGCGGCACAGCCGCTGCCGAAACTCCACCTCTCCGGGTGCTCCGTCCGCCCCCCCGACTCTCTCGTCCGCATCGCGCCCTGCAGTACTCTCGAAATCCAGGCCAAGGCATGCTTCTAGCGGGCGACAATCCGCCGTTAGGTCCTTTCAAGGTTCAATTGGGCGCCGCACGTCGGTCGGCGCGAGACGTTTTATTCTAGGCCGGGGGTGGGTGATTGTCAAAGGTCGCGTGGCGGGCGGCGGGGCGGCGCTGTGCGTCGTGGGACGCGGTTTCTTTTGCGGAGACTGCGCAGCGGGCGGTCGGACTCGACTTGCCGCCGTCTTGCGTCTCGCTTAGACTTGCGCCCCGCGGCGCGGCACGCACGGGATCGGTCGTGCGTCGAGCGTGTTTTCCTCCCCGACGTTATTGCCTGGACTGAATGAGACACTCGTGTCTACAACACCAATCGCCTATCAGCGCTGTATTTCTCCCACGTGCGGAGCTACCTATGATGTTCGCGAAGTGCGCGTGGCGTGCGGTCGATGCGGTGATCTGCTGGACGTCGTGTATGACTGGGACCGCGCTGCGCCCCCCCGTAAGCTGAGCGACCTTGAAGCTCGTTGGGCGCGCCGCCGTGAACCGAGCTGTTACAGCGGGGTGTGGCGTTTCCACCAGCTGCTGCCGTTCTGCCCGCCCGATCAGATTGTCACGGTTGGGGAAGGGCAGACGCTCTTTCAGCAGGCCGATGCCGTGGCCCGCTATGTCGACGTGCGGCCGGGCCGGCTGTATCTGCAGTATGAGGGCATGAATCCGTCGGGGAGCTTCAAAGACAACGGCATGTCGGCGGCATTCACGCATGCCCGAATGACGGGCGCCCAGCGCGCGGCCTGCGCTTCGACCGGCAACACCAGCGCGTCACTGGCCATGTACTGTGCCGTGACTCGGCTCATGAAGGCCGTGATTTTCATTGGCTCGGGTAAGATCTCCTACGGAAAACTCTCCCAGGCACTCGACTACGGCGCGCTGACTGTGCAGATTGCCGGCGACTTTGACGATGCCATGATGCGGGTGCGGGAAGTCTGCAGCGAACTGGGGATCTATCTGGTCAACAGCATCAATCCGTTCCGGCTGGAAGGGCAGAAGTCGATCATGTTCCGCGTGCTCGAGGCGCTCTCCTGGGAGCCACCGGACTGGATCGTGGTGCCGGGCGGCAATCTGGGAAACTCCAGTGCCTTTGGTAAAGCGTTTGCCGAATTGCACACGCTGGGGCTGATCCCACGAGTGCCGCGTCTGGCGATCATCAATGCGGCGGGCGCCGACACGCTGTATCAGCTCTACGATCAGCGCGGCATGCGGTGGCAGGACGGCGCTCCGCCGATGGCGATTTCCGACGAGTATTTTGCCCGCATGGACGCCGAACAGTTGAAAGCGTCCACGATTGCCAGCGCGATTGAGATCAACCGCCCGGTCAACTTCCGCAAGTGCCTCCGCGCGCTGCAGACCTGTGATGGGGTAGTGCGGCGCGTGACCGACCAGGAGATTATGGACGCGAAGGCCCAGGTCGGGGCCGGCGGGGTGGGGTGTGAACCGGCCAGCGCGGCGAGCGTGGCGGGAGCCCGTCTGCTGCGCGCCGAAGGGATCATCGGTGCGGACGAGCGGGTCGTCTGTATTCTGACCGGACACCAGCTGAAAGATCCCACCGCCACAGTGGCCTACCACACGACCGATCAGGACCAGTTCAACAAGATCCTGGGCAGCCGCGGGGTACGTCGCGCGTCGTTCGCCAACCGCGCCGTTGCGGTGCCGAACGACTTGGGTGAGATCATGAAGGCGATCCGGCTCTACAGCTAGTTCCGCGGCACGCCCTGTGCCGGGACGCGTGCCATACACAAGACCGGGCTTGCACGGCGCGCTGCCGCAGGCCTGCGGCCACCGAATCATCCTGTCTTTTTGTGGGGGGGACCACGATGAGTGAACTTCGGCTGGTGATTCACGGCGCCGCGGGGCGCATGGGGCAGCGGCTGATCGCGCTGGCAGCCGCGGATCCGGATCTGCGCGTCGTCGCGGCGCTCGAGTCACAGGCGCATCCGGACCTGGGCCGGGATGCCGGCCAGTGTGCCGGGTGCGACGCGCTGGGGGTCCCGCTGAGCTTCTCGCTGGACGCAGAAGCGGACTGCCTGATCGACTTCTCGGTGCCGGAGGCGGCGCACCGGGTCATCACCATGTGCCGCCAGCGGCGGCTGCCGCTGATCCTGGCCACGACCGGCCTGAGCGCGTCGGATCAGGAGCTGGTGGCGCAGGCCGCGCAGTCGATTCCGCTGGTCTGCGCTCCGAGCATGAGTCTGGCAGTGAATCTGACGATGAAGCTGGCCGGGCTCGCCGCCGCCGCGCTGCGCGACTGCCGGGGAGGGGCCGATGTTGAGATCATCGAGTGCCACCATCGGTTCAAAAAGGACGCCCCCAGTGGCACGGCGCTGCGGTTCGGCCAGCTGATTTCCGAAGCCATGGGGCTGACGCGGCAGGTACACGGGCGCGGGGGGCAGGTGGGCCAGCGCCCGCACGATGAGATCGGCTATCACGCCGTCCGCGCCGGGGACGATCCCGGCACGCACACGATTCTGTTCGGTCTCCTGGGGGAATCGCTGGAACTCACCGTGCGCGCCACCAGCCGGGACTGCTATGCCATCGGCGCGCTGCAGGCGGCCAAGTTCGTCGTCCAGCAGCCGGCCGGGCTGTATTCCATGTTCGATGTGCTGGGGCTATGAAGCCTGCGGGCGCTGCACCGCATGGGCGGCGAGCCAGACCGCACCGTGCACGACCACCGACTCGCCCAGCGCCGCCGGCTCGATCGAGAAGCTGTCGCGCAGCGGCGGAAACACGTAGCGGGCGACCTCCTGACGCAGCGGCTGGAAGAACAACGATTCGCCGATCAGCGACACGCCCCCCCCCACCACCACGACTTCCGGAGCCAGCAGCGTGACGGCCTGGGCGACGGCCCAGCCCAGCACCTGGCAGGCATGCGACAACACGCGCCGGGCGATCGCGTTGCCCGCTTCCGCCGCCTCGGCCACGACACGGGCCGTCAGCTGATCGAGGTTCTGGTGGCAGCGTGCCAGCAGATCCTCGATCGACTGCGCGTCGGCCTGCTGGGCATCGGCCAGTTGCTGCTGCAGCTGCATGCGGTCTGTGGCGCGCGCCGCCCCTGTCCACGCGTTCGGCCCGCCGGTGACTTCGCCGGTCAGCCGGGCCTGCGCGGCCGACGCGATGCCCCAGCCGCTGGCCAGCGACTCGACCGTCTGGTCCGACTCCGCAGCGTGCAGGCCGGGACGCAGGTGCCCGATTTCGCACGCGGCGGGACGCCCGCTTCCCAACAGCTGGCCGTCGTGTACAAAGCCCCCGCCGACGCCGGTCCCCACCGTCATGAACAGCACGCTGCGGCGCCCCTGCCCTGCCCCGAAATGCGCTTCGGCCAGCGTCGCCACGTCGCAGTCATTGCCCAGGATCGCCGGCACACCCAGCGACTCGCGACACCAGCTGGCCAGATGAAAGTTCTCCCAGCCCGGCACCTGGTGGCTCTTGATCACCCGCCCCTCCCGGGTGTCCACCGGTCCGCCAAAGCCGAATCCGACCTGCGTCACGCCGTGCGTGCGCACCAGGTCGCTGCCCAACTGCCGGATCTGCTCGAGAATCCCGGCGGAGCCCCGTTGCGGGTCGATGTCGGCCCGCTCCAACGCGCGCAGCTCGCCGCTGCGCCCGTCGCCTACGCCAAGCTGCAACTTGGTGCCGCCGATCTCAATGCCGAGGAACATCAGACTTGGTTCCTGTCACTCACTGTGCGGCCGGGGCAGCCGCGCACCGCCCCAGACTGTTGATTCGCGCGTGGACGTCGTTCAACACCCAGTGGAACAGGCACAGATGGATGCTCTCGACCATCCCCATGTCGTCCAGCTCCACGTGCAGCCCGTCCTGCTGTATCTGCTTGAGCTTGCCGCCGTCGTACCCGGTCAAGCCGAACGTCACCAGTCTGTGCCGGTTCGCCCAGTCCACGGCATTGAGCACATTGGGGCTGTTGCCCGAACCGCTGATCGCGATGAGCAGATCCCCTGCACTGCCGAAGTTCATCAGCTGCTGCACGAAGATCTGGTCGTAGGCCAGATCGTTTCCCACCGCCGTGATCCAGCCGACATTGTCGGTCAGGCTCAGCACCTTGAGCCGCTTGCGGTCCTCGTCGTACAGCAGGTTCTCCGGCAGGCTGCTCTTGCCGAGATCCTCGCACATGTGGCTGGCCGTCGTCCCGGAGCCACCGTTGCCGATGATGAAGACGCAGCTGCCACGCTCCCAGACCCTGTATATCAGTTTCGCCCAGCGCTCCATCGCCGCTTGATCCACCCGCCCGATCTCCTGCTGCAGCCGCTGCAGATACGCGCCGGCGGCCAAATCAATCCCGAGCATCTTTCGTCCTTTCGATCAGCTGGACAACGTTCCTGTGCGGTTCTGCGCTCCCGTGCCGGTCTGCGTCCTCTTGTTTGTCTCTACCACGTTACAGTCCCGCGCCGTACCTGCCAACTGTCCGTTCGGGGGAAAACCATGCCGGACTCTGTGCTTTACGAACTGCCGGCCACCTCCCGGCCCGGCCGATACAGCAGCAACGCGCTCAACATGACCGCGGCTGTCAGAGCAAACAGGGCGCAGCGCGGCCAGCCGGCCAACACCACGATCCGGTCGAACAGCCAGTACACCAGCGACGACAGGAGGACGGCCGTGAAATTCGCCTGATTCATCACGGCAATCATCCGCCCTTTCTGCCCATCCGGCGGACGTGACTGCATGAACACCTGCAGCGGGATCGCGTACATGCCGGCGAAGGCGCCCAGCACGATCAGCGCCACCAGCGTCCCGGAGAAACCGAGCAGGTGCCCGTGGTTCGGACCGGGCAGCGCCACCACCAGCAGCCCTACGATCAGCCCCCAGCCGCCCAATCGCATGACGCGGAAGTCGGCCACTCCGTGCGACAGGCGACCGGCTACGATCGACCCCACGCCGATCCCGATCCCGATGCAGGCCTGCAGGATGCTCGTTCCCGTATCGCTCAGCTCCAGCTGCATTTTGCCCAGCGAATTGACCGCCGGGCTGGCCACCCCGGCCACGAGCCAGAAGACGCTCGAGGCCAGCACCGCGCCGAGCAGCGGGCGGTCTGCCCGGAGCATCTGCCGGCTGTCGGGGGGCACCGTCAGCGCCGACCAGCGGAACGGCAGCTGCGGAGCGGCGGCGGGTACCCGCCGCACCCACAGCGACGTCAGCGTTCCTACCACCGCAATGGCCACGCAGACCGCCGACGCCAGCCAGAGTCGATGGGCGGTCTCGGCCAGCGACAAGGTAACGCCGGTGGCCAGGAAGTCCCCGTTGCTTGCGAACTCCCTCTCCGTCTCGGCCGGCGGCACGGTGACGCCGGTGGCCAGGTCGCACAGGAAACCGGCCAGCACAGCGCCGAAGATGATCGCCAGAAACGTCGTCATCAAGATCACGCCGTTCGCGCGCGGCAGGTCCTGCGGACGCAGCATTTCCGGCAGGATCCCGTACTTGCTCGGCCCGAAAAACGCACTCTGCGCGCCCATCAGGAACAGCACGACCAGCAGCCCGGGAAAGCCGCTCACGCCAAAGGACAGGAACGCCACCAGGCCGCCCAGCATGACCACAATCTCGGCCACCTTGGCCAGCACGATGATCGTCCGCTTGCTGTACCGGTCCGCCAGGTAGCCGGCATACCCCGAGAAGATCACGAACGGGGCCGAGAAGACGAACATCGCCTCCCACTGCCGATCCTGCGCGGCCACTTTGAGCGCCAGGAGCAGGATGATCTGCTTGAAAAGATTGTCGTTGAACGCGCCGAGGAACTGCGTTACCGTCATGCCCCAGAACGAGCTGTCACGATAGAGCGTCGGCAGCCCGTCCCCGGCGGTCGGCAACGCTGACCGCGGATGGGCCGTTCGCGCATCGAGCGGTTGGTCGCCCGCCGTCCGTCCTGGCTCTGGAGCATCGTCACATGACATGAGCGTATTATGGCCGATCCACCGGCCAGCCAACAAGGTCGCCCAGGTGCAGGAACGCACTGTCTTGGGAAAGGGACCAGAGGAATTCAGGAATTTAGGAATTCAGGAATTCAGGAATTCAGGAATGTGGCCGTGTGGCACCTTGCGCCGGCTGTCCGCTTGTCCGCTGTTCTTTATCGCGAAGTCAGTCGCGCCCCGGTGCGCTGTCGCGGAGCTCGACCAGCTGCTCACCGCCGGTCAGATCGCGAATGTCCTCCGTGATGCGCATGGCACAGTACTTCGGACCGCACATGCTGCAGAATCGCGCGCTCTTGAACGTGTCCTGCGGCAGCGTCTCGTCGTGATACTCCCGCGCCTTCTCCGGATCGAGCGCCAGGCGGAACTGCGTCTCCCAGTCGAACTCGTAGCGGGCCCTGCTCAGCGCGTCGTCGCGGTCTTGAGCGCCGGGCCGGTGCCGCGCCACGTCGGCACCGTGGGCGGCGATCTTGTAAGCGATCACGCCCTGGCGGACGTCTTCCTTGTCCGGCAATCCGAGATGTTCCTTGGGAGTCACGTAGCAGAGCATGGCTGCGCCGTACCAGCCGGCCATCGCCGCGCCGATGGCGCTGGTGATGTGATCGTAGCCCGGCGCGATGTCGATGATGAGCGGCCCGAGCACATAGAAGGGAGCGCCGTGGCAGACCTCCACCTGCCGGCGGATGTTCATCTCGATCTGGTCCATCGGGATGTGCCCGGGCCCTTCGACCATTACCTGAGTGCCGGCCGCCCAGCTGCGCTGGACCAGTTCCCCCAGCACCTCCAGCTCCGCGAACTGAGCCTCGTCGCTGGCATCGGCGATGGAGCCGGGACGCAGGCCGTCCCCCAGGCTCCACGTGACGTCGTACTGCCGCAGGATCGCACAGAGATCCTCGAAGTGGGTGTACAGCGGATTCTGCTGGCCGTGCGCCACCATCCACTTGGCGATCAACGACCCGCCCCGACTGACAATCCCGGTGACTCGTTTGGTGGCCAGCGGCAGATGCTCCCGCAACAGCCCGCAGTGGATCGTCATGTAGTCGACCCCCTGCTGCGCCTGATGCTCGACCATGTCCAGGAAGTGCTGCGGACGCATCTCCTCGATGTCGCCCCCCAACTCCTCGAGCATCTGGTAGATCGGTACCGTCCCGACCGGCACGGGGGACTTGTCAATGATCAGCTGGCGGATGCGATCGATGTCCTTGCCAGTGGACAGATCCATCACGGTGTCCGCGCCGAAATGCACGGCCGTGTGGAGTTTCTCCAGTTCAATCGTCTCGTCGCCGGTGACGGCCGAGTTGCCGATGTTGGCGTTGATCTTGCATCGCACGGCCACGCCGATTCCCAGCGGCTGCAGCCCGCGGGCCAGGTGGACCCGGTTGGCGGGGATGACCAGGCGGCCGGCCGCCACTTCCTGGCGCACGCACTCCACCTCCAGGTGCTCCGCCCGGGCCACCAACTCCATTTCCGGAGTCACCTCACCTGCCCGCGCTGCTTCGATCTGCGTCTTCGACATCATCCCACTCCGATCTGTCTGGCGCCGCCATGCTCGCACGACGCTGCATATTCCCGGGCTCCCGGGGGGGTACTGCCATCGTTTCAGAGTCATCCTACCGGCCGGTCGGGCTTTGTCAATTGACACCGCCGGCGGGCCTGCGCGCCGTCAGCCGCCAGCCGTCGGACACGGAACGCCGGCGGTCAGTCGTAGGCGAGATATGGGCGGAGCCACTTCTCCACCTCGGCCACCGGCATCCCTTTGCGCGCGGCGTACTGCTCCACCTGATCGCGCGCCACGCGGGCGATGGCGAAGTACCGCGCACTGGGGTGCGCAAAGTAGATCCCGCAGATGCTCGCGGCCGGCTGCATGGCAAGCGTCTCGGTCAGCTCCACGCCGATGCGCTGCGGGGCCTGCAGCAGGTCAAACAGGATCTGTTTTTCCGTGTGGTCCGGCTGGGCCGGATAGCCGGGAGCGGGACGGATGCCGCGATAGCGCTCGGCAATCCGGTCCTCATTGGTGAGGCATTCGCCGCGGCCGTAGCCCCATTCGCGCCGGACCCGCTCGTGCAGCCATTCCGCGCACGCCTCGGCCAGCCGATCGGCCAGGGCCTTGACCATGATCGCGCGATAATCGTCGTGCTGCGCCTCGTAGTGCGCCACGAGCTGCTCGACGCCGTGTCCGGTGGTGAGCGCAAAGGCACCCACATAGTCGTGCCAGCCGGAATCGCACGGGGCCACGAAGTCGGCCAGCGCCCGGAAGTCGCTCTGCCCCCGCTTCTCCCACTGCTGACGCAGCGTGTGCAGCCGCGCCAGTTCCTCGGTACGCTGCGTATCGCGCCACAGCACGATGTCGTCCCCCACCGCCCCGGCCGGCCAGAATCCGTACACCGCACGGGCCTCCAGCCGCTGCTGCGTTACCAGCTCCTCCAGCATCACCTGCGCCTGGTCGAACAGCTCCCGTGCGCTGGCTCCAATCCGCGGATCGTCGAAGATCCGCGGGTACTTCCCGGTCAGATCCCAGGCCATGAAGAACGGTGACCAGTCGATGTACGGGACGAGCGTGTCCAGGCCGATCGGGTCCAGGACCCGAGTGCCGAGAAAGGCGGGAGTGTCGATGGTGGTGGCGTCCCATTGCAGTTGCAGACGCCGCGCGCAGGCCTCCTGGTACGGGACCAGCTTGAGCTGGTGCTGTTCGTAAGATGCGACCAGCTGCTGCTGTTTGCGGCGGTTCTCCGCGATCAGGGCCGGGGCCAGCTGAGGGTTGATCAGCCGATCCACGATCCCCGGCGTCCGCGACGCGTCGCGCACGTGCAGCGTGGGGCCCGAATAGTGCGGCGCGATCCGCACGGCCGTGTGCCGCTCGCTGGTCGTCGCACCGCCGATCAACAGCGGGACGTTCAGCCCCACCCGTTCCATCTCCGCCGCCACATGGACCATCTCTTCGAGACTGGGCGTGATGAGTCCGGACAGGCCGATCAGATCGGCCGAGACCGCACGGGCCTGCTCCAGGATCCGCTCGCAGGGAACCATCACCCCCAGGTCGATGATCTCGTAGTTGTTGCAGGCCAGCACGACCCCCACGATGTTCTTGCCGATGTCGTGCACGTCCCCCTTGACCGTGGCCAGCACGATGGTGCCGCGCGTGCGGCGCCCCGGCGCATCCGCCTGCTGCTGCTTCTCCGCTTCCAGGTAGGGGAGCAGATAGGCCACCGCCTTCTTCATGACCCGCGCGGTCTTCACCACCTGCGGGAGGAACATCTTGCCGGCCGCGAACAGATCCCCGACCTGCTGCATGCCGTCCATCAGCGGGCCTTCGATCACGTCCAGGCAGCGGCTGCTGGCGCGGCGCGCTTCCTCCACGTCCTGCTCGATGTACTTGTCGATCCCCTTGATCAGCGAGTGAGCCAGCCGCTGAGCCACACCCGCGGCACGCCACGCCAGGTCCTCCCCCGTCCGCTGCGGACCGCGGTCCTTCACCGTCTCGGCATACGCCACCAGCCGCTCCGTCGCGTCCGGATGGCGGTTCCACAACGCGTCCTCCACACGCTCTAACAACGCCTGCGGAATCTCCTCGTAGACCGCCAGCTGCCCGGCGTTGACGATGCCCATGTCCAGTCCGGCCTGGATCGCGCGGTACAGGAACGCCGCGTGCATCGCTTCCCGTACCGTGTCGTTCCCCCGCAGAGCAAACGACACGTTGCTGATCCCCCCCGAGACCATCACCCCCGGCAACTCCTGTTTCAGACGCCGTGTCGCCTCCACGAAATACAACGCGTAGTTGTCGTGCTCCTTGATCCCCGTCGCGACGGTCAGGACGTTGGGATCGAAGATGATGTCCTCCGGCGGGAACCCGATGCGCTGTGTCAGCAGCTCGTAGGCGCGGTGGCAGATACGCACCTTGTCTTCCACCTCCACCGCCTGCCCCGACTCGTCGAACGCCATCACCACGACCGCCGCGCCGTAGCGGCGAATCAAGGCCGCCCGCCGCAGGAACTCCGCCTCCCCGTCCTTCAAACTGATCGAATTGACGATCGACTTGCCCTGCGTGCACTTGAGCCCCGCTTCGAGCACCGACCATTTGGAGCTGTCGATCATCACCGGGACCCGGTTGATGTCCGGTTCCGCGGCAATCAAGTTGAGAAACCGCGTCATCATGGACTCGCCGTCCAGCAACGCGTCGTCCATGTTCACGTCCAGCACGCTGGCGCCCGCTTCCACCTGCTCCCGCGCGACCGCCAACGCCTCGTCAAATCGCTCCTCGCGGATCAGTCGGGCAAAGCGGCGAGATCCCGTGACGTTCGTCCGCTCCCCGATCATGATGAAGTTCGCGTCCGGGCGGAACGTCAAGGCCTCCTGGCCACTGAGCCGCGTGAACCGTTCGATCTGCGGCAGGCGGCGCGGCGCCAGCCCCTGCACGGCACCGGCAATCGCCTCGATGTAACGCGGCGTCGTGCCGCAACAGCCCCCCACCACGTTGAGCCAGCCGTTGGCCGCAAACTCCCGCAGCGTGGCCGCCATCTCCCGCGGAGTCAGGTCGAATCCACCAAACTCGTTCGGCAGTCCCGCGTTCGGATGACAACTGATATACACCGGCGCAATCTTCGACAACTCCTCCACGTACGGCCGCATCTGCCCAGGACCTAATGCACAGTTGATCCCCACGCTCAACAAAGGGAAATGCGAAATCGAATTCCAGAACGCCTCGATCGTCTGACCCGACAACGTGCGCCCCGCCCGATCCGTGATCGTGACCGAGGCCATCACCGGCAACTCCACCCCCCGCTCCTCGAAATACCGGGCTATCGCGAACAGGCAGGCCTTCAGGTTGAGCGTGTCAAAGGTGGTCTCCGGGAATAGAATGTCGACCCCCCCCTCAACCAGGGCCGCCACCTGCGCGTAATACGACTCCACGTGCTGGTCAAACGTCACCGCCCGATATCCGGGGTCCTCCACACGCGGACTCATCGAGGCCGTCTTGGCCGTCGGGCCAATCGAACCGGCAACAAACCGCGGTCGACCCGGCTCACACGCCATAAACTCGTCGGCCGCCCGCCGCGCACACGCCGCCGCAGCCAGGTTGATCTCCCGCATCGTCCCGGCCGGCAGCGCATACTCCTCCATCCCAACCGGACTCGAACCAAATGTGTTCGTCTCAATGATGTCCGCGCCCGCCGCCAGGTACTGCCGATGAATCTCCGTCACTATCTCCGGCCGCGTCAGACAGAGAATGTCGACGAAATTCTTCAGGTCCTTGTGATGGTTCTTCAGGCGATCCCCCCGCATGGAGGCTTCGTCGATGCCCAGCGCAAAAACGGTTGTTCCCATGGCCCCGTCCAGGACCAGGATGCGCTCGTTCATCAACTGCTCTAACTGCTGGCGAACCAGAGAACCGGGGACTGCTGGCATGCGATTGACTTCAAAGACTGGCCGCCGGCAGGCACCCGACGTCGGACGGCGTCAAAGGGCGGGCCGGCTGATGTTGACGCTGGCTGATGTTGACGGGAATTGTCTGTGTCTGTAGGAGTAACCGGAGCTGGCGCGACTGACAACGATTGCCGGAACGCAGCCTCTCAAGTATTCCAGATGCTTGGCAAACGGACAATGATATCTGGGCTTATCAGGGTTTCTTGTTCTTCCCAGCCTGCGCGAAGTGCGCAGAAAATTTAAGCGATAAAATCTCGCTGAAGCTCAAGGCCGTCATAATCGGAACCGATAACAGGGGTACGACGTGACACGCTCGGACGCGTGCCGCGTACCGCGTGCGCGGGACGTTACTACCGCCAGCTAAACATGGACGTTTGGGCATGAGCACACCACATCGGTTATCCACTCAGGACGATACGGCACCGGTTGCGGAGGTCAAGACGCGGCGTACGCGGGCAGCCGCTGCAGGGCGGGAAGTTTATGGTTCAGAGAACCTCCCGGTGTTGATTCGTCTGCCCGATCTGGCCACAGCCCGTCCTCAGGTGGCAGCGGTAGGCAGCTCTCGGGAACGGGAAGCTGGACACATGCCGGCTGCGGTGACTGCGCCGAGTGTGACGGCTGCTGACCCGCAGTCCATCGACGCTCGTCTTGAGATGCTGCGGAGTACGGGAACTCAGTGCGCGGCAGCGCCCACCGGCAACGGTCACGCGGGCCGGGGTACCCCCAGGCCCACCCCAGCTCGATCGTCCGGGGGCGCTGGTCAGCTGCTCTGGGCGGTGGTGTTGGCCGGTGTCTTATTCACCATCATCGTCACGGTCAAGGAATGGAATCAGGCTCCGCGAGGCAAAGCGGTGCCGAGTCGGGATCAGCATGTGGGAATTCCGGACCTGAACGAGGATTTGCAACTGCGTCAGCCGTTACAGACACCGGCCGCGGACGTCTTTCCCAGCCTGCCGGAACTGGCACCGGCGGCCAACGCCCTGTCGGCTCAGCCTTTTGAGCCCAGTGACGTAGTGCTGGAGCGGAACCCCCCGGTCGCGCCGGAGGCGGTGGGGTATGCCGACGGGGCCGAGCAGGACGCAGGGGGTATTTTCAGCAGTTATCCCTCCACGGGTGTGGACGACATGGTGCAGCCGGCCAGTGCCGGTGCGGCAGAGGTCGGCTGGCCACCGGCGACCGACGGCAGTCTGTTCCGCAACGCGGAGCGCAGTTTACCGGACGCAAAGTATCAGCAGCGCTAACACGACAAGCCCGTATTCCGGACGAGACGATAGGTCACATCATGAACACTGCGGACCAGGCCTACACCAAGGCCTATGCCAAGCATGCCCCCGTTGCGTGTGGGGAGTCAAAGTCGACGACAGCCGGCCGTCAGAGCCAGCCGCCGGACAGGGGAGTTGCATCGGCCGCCTTGGTGCTGCCCAGTGCCGAGTCACGCGGTTTGCGGTACCGCATTGACCGGCCGACGTCACGTGTTGCCGGCCAGTCGACTGCGCACATCATCATGCCGGCCGTGGAGCAGGTACAGTCGTATCAGCCGCAGGACCTGGGCACGTCTCCATCCGTGCAGGTAGTTGTCGAGGACCGGTTGCAGGCGTTGGCTGAAGCCTTGCAGGCCAATCGCCAGACGCTGCCTCCCGCCCCGGCGGCTGCGGAAGAGGATCCGGTGGTGGCGGCGATCAAGCCTCTGGTGTTGATGGCGGTGCCGCAGGCATACCGGCCCGATCTGCAATCGGAACAAGTGAGCTGTCTGGAGTGCCTTGACCTGGAGCCCGGTGTGCCCGGCGCGCCGGCCGCGGAGATGCGACTGGTGGCCGACGAGTCGGCGGCTCCGGCCAGCGGTCTGGACCAGGACTTGGCGGCGATCATGACACGGGCGAGTGCCGTGGACGCGGTGGTGCTGCCGGGCGGCGAGTCGGCGGCTGTGCCGCCCGCCCCCGGGCTGACCAGCGCGGAGGCCGCAGCGTTGTTGGGTAGCGCCGAGCCCACCGTGCCGGAGCGGTTTACCCCGGCCTGGGAAGTGGACGCGTTCCGCTGGCCCAGTCTGTGCAAACGGCTGGACGAGGCCAGCGGCCGGAAGCTGACGCAGTCTGGCGCCGAGCTGTACATGGCCGTGCAGGACGGTCTGAAGATCATTGCCATCACCAGTTTCGGGCGGCAGGAGGGGCGCACCACGCTCGCTCTGTCGCTGGCCCGCAGTGCTGCGACGGCCGGCTGCCGCGTGGCGTTACTGGACGCCGATGCCGCGAACCCGCAACTGGCCAGCCAGATGGGGCTGGACGCGCCGTGCGATTGGCTGCAGGTCGTCCGCAGTGGACAGCCGCTGTGCGAGGCGGCCGTTGCCTCGCTCGAGGATCGGGTGACCTTGTTTCCGCTGTCCGGCCCCGACCCGTCGCTGTCCGGACGCTGGGACGATCCGGCGCTG
>Ga0123333_10001419_pt1 | contig 25237 bp, 17 predicted proteins | sample BioC12SIPDNA_3_FD_89957 | JGI IMG/M metagenome (GOLD analysis project Ga0123333, IMG submission 89957) | Anaerobic biogas reactor microbial communites from Washington, USA - Biogas_R2_B C12 SIP DNA | ecosystem: Engineered > Bioreactor > Anaerobic > Unclassified | place: Washington, USA... | reverse complement strand
TTCCTACACCTATGAAGACATGTTCCTCAGCTTCATCCTGGGCATGGATGCCTTTGCCCTGGGCCTCATCAAGGCCGCCGAGATCATTGAGGACGGTCGGATCGACAGCTTTGTGAAGGAGCGCTACAGCAGCTATGAAAGCGAGCTGGGCCAGAAGATTCGCTCCGGCAAGGCTACCCTGAAGGAGTTGTCCGACATCGCCGTGAAGAACGGCGCGCCTGCCCTGCCCGGCAGCGGCAAGCAGGAATGGCTGGAAAGCGTGGTTAACTCCATTCTCTTTGGCTAAGAAAGGAGGGCCCCTCATGGCGTATTTACTGGGCATAGACATTGGCACCTCCGGTACCAAAACCGTACTCTTTGACCCGTCAGGCAGGCCTGTGGCATCCCATTCGGCGGAATATCCCCTATACCAGCCCCAAAACGGCTGGGCGGAGCAGGATGCGCAGGATTGGTGGCGGGCGGTGTGCGAAACCTGCCGGGCGGTCATTGGAAAAAGCGGCGTAGATCCGGCCCAGATCAAGGGCGTCGGCCTGTCCGGTCAGATGCACGGCCTGGTGATGCTGGACGAAAACGGGGAGCCTCTACGCAGGTCCATCATTTGGTGCGACCAGCGCACGGGAGCCCAATGCGAGGAAATGACCCGCCTTGTTGGCGCGGAGAAGATGATCGACATCACCGCCAACCCGGCCATGACGGGCTTCACCGCATCCAAAATCCTTTGGGTACGGAGCAACGAACCCGATGTCTACGAGAAATGCCGCCACATCCTGCTGCCCAAGGACTATATCCGTTATCGGCTCACCGGTGAGTTCGCCACCGAAGTGTCCGACGCATCGGGAATGCAGCTGCTGGATGTCAAGGGGCGAAAATGGTCCGACGAGCTCCTGGGCATTCTGCACATCGACAGAGCCCTGCTGGGCAAGGTTTACGAATCCCCTGAGGTTACAGGCCAGGTGCATGCCCAGGCCGCCCGGCTTACGGGCCTGGCGGAAGGCACCCCGGTGGTCGGCGGCGCAGGAGACAATGCCGCGGCAGCCGTGGGCACCGGTACCGTGCGGGAAGGCCGCGCCTTTACCACCATCGGCACCTCCGGGGTGGTGTACGCCCATACCAACGCGCCCATCATCGACCCCAAGGGCCGCATTCACACCTTCTGCTGCGCCGTGCCGGGAGCCTGGCATGTGATGGGGGTCACCCAGGCGGCTGGGCTCTCCCTGCAATGGTTCCGCAACAATCTGTGCGGCGCTGAAATGGAATGCGCCAGGGGCATGGACGTGGACCCCTATGAACTGATGAACCAACAGGCCCAGCGCATTCCCATCGGTTCCCAGCGCCTTCTCTATCTGCCCTATCTCATGGGCGAAAGAACCCCCCACCTGGACCCCGATGCCCGGGGTGCGTTCTTCGGGCTCAGCAGCATCCACACCAAGGCCCACATGCTTCGCGCTGTGATGGAGGGCGTGGCCTTCTCGCTGAGAGACTGCATGGAGATCATCCGCTCTGTGGGCATTGCCCCCCGGGAGATGCTTCTGTGCGGCGGCGGCGCCAAGAGCCCGGTCTGGAAGCAAATGCTGGCTGACCTTTTTGGACTGCCCACCGCCACCATCCCCAGCAGCGAGGGTGCTGCCCTGGGAGTGGCCATCCTGGCCGGCGTGGCCGCCGGGATCTACGCCTCCGTGCCGGAGGGATGCGACGCTGTGATCCGCAAGGAGCCCGCGGGCGCGCCCATGGAAGCCAACGCAAAGGCGTACGAACCCTTCTACCGGATGTATACAAGGGTCTATCCGGCACTCAGGGAGAGTTACAAAGAATTGGCGACGCTGTAAAGCGTAAAAGGGAAAGCGGCCAGGCCGGACAACCGGTTTGGCCGCTTTTGGTGCTTTCTGGGATTGCTTTTCCCTCATCGGGGCTCCTTGAATCAGGACGGTTGCAAAGCTTACAAGCATAAACCTTCCTCCCCTGGCATATACTTACAAGGCGTGTCTTGAGGCAGGGCTGCTTTGCCTGCCTTTCACAAGGCGGCTGCCATTTGCGCCGCTGTCAGGTTCATGGTATGATAAGGGGACGAATTGGAGGAAAGAGCATGCTGTTTCACGATTCCCACGACATCACCTACCGGCAGCCCCTGGGCGGCATCAAGGCCGGAGGGCAGCTTCGGCTGCGCTTTGGCTGCGATGAAAGCGATGCCGTGACCCTGCGCACCTGGGATGGGCAGGAAGGCCGCATTCCCATGCGCCCGGTGGGGAATCACCTTTTTGAGGCCACGCTGCATGTGCCTGACCGGCCCATGCTGTTTTGGTATGATTTTCTCATCCACAAGCCCCAGGGAGAGATTCGTTATGGCAATGCCCACGATCAACTGGGGGGCGAGGGAACGCTGCAGTGGGGGCCGATGAACAGCTACCAGATCACGGTCTATGACCCTCATTTTGAAACCCCGGCGTTCTTGCACGAGGGCATTATGTACCAGATTTTTCCGGACCGGTTCTTTCGGGACAAAAACGGCATGAAAGGCCGCCTGCGCAAGATCAAACAGACTCACCCGGAGGGTACCTTTCATGAGACCTGGGACGAGCCGCCCACCCTGGACATCGATCCGGAGAACGGGGACAACCGGGCCCTTGATTTCTTTGGAGGCACCCTCAGCGGCATCCGTCAGAAGCTGGATTACCTGTCCGCCATGGGCGTTTCCGTGCTGTATCTCAACCCTATTTTCCGGGCGCGCACCAATCACCGCTACGATACGGGCAGTTATGAAGAGATCGACCCCATTGTGGGCGATGACGCGGCCTTTGATTCCCTGATTATCGCGGCTCGTGCCAGGGGATTCAGGATTTTGCTGGACGGCGTGTTCAGCCATACCGGCGCGGACAGCCTGTATTTCAACCGCTATGGAACCTATGACACCCTGGGCGCGTATCAGAGCCCGGAGTCTCCCTATGCCTCCTGGTACCATTTTGATCACTTTCCGGATGAGTACAACGCCTGGTGGGGCATCTACACCCTTCCGGCTGTGGAAAAGGAGGACCCGGGCTATCAGCGTTACCTGCTGGATGAAAACAGCGGCATCCTGCCTCGCTGGGTAAAGCGGGGGGCCTGCGGCTGGCGGCTGGACGTGGCGGATGAGCTGCCCGTGCCCATGCTTCGGGAGATGCGCAGGGCCGTCAAAATCGCCGACCCGGAGGCCGTGCTGATTGGCGAGGTCTGGGAGGACGCCAGCAACAAGATCTCCTATGGCACCCAACGCAGTTATTGTCTGGGGGATACCGTAGACAGTGTGATGAACTACCCGCTTCGCCGCGCGGTCATCGACTTTTTTACCGGGCATTGCAGCGCCCATCAGCTCCGGCGGGTGATTTTGCACCAGCAGGAGGTTTATCCCGCCCCCTTCTACTATGCGATCATGAACCTTCTGGGCAGCCATGACCGGGTGCGGATCCTCAACGCCATGGTGGGGCTGGACCAGGAGGGAGCCATCCAGCTGCCCCGGGAGGAAGCTCAGAAGATCCGCCTCACCAAGGTGCAGCTTTCCCAGGGGAAAAGACGGCATCTGGAGGCACTCAAGCTCCTGTGCGCGCTTCCCGGCATCCCCTGCGTCTATTACGGGGATGAGCTCGGCATGCAGGGCATGGCCGACCCCTGGAACCGGGCTCCCATGGTCTGGGAGGAGGGCGACGCCACCCACTGGAGCGCCGTCAGCGCGCTGTTGAACGAACGCAGGGAACGGCAGGTGCTGCAGACTGGCTTCCTGGATGTGGAGGCTCCCAGTGAGGACACCCTGCGCATTCGCCGCTACGGGGTGGAGGACAAGGATGTATTTGGGAACCCGCTGACGGAGAGGGACGCGGTGATTCAGATCGTGCGCCAGGGCTAACGGGGGCAGGAAGGCGCTCCCGACGGGCCCCACCCTTTTTGCTAAAGAAAGCGAGAGCATGGCATGCGTTTTACTCTGCTTCGATTACAGAGCTTTCGGAATTATCCCTTTTTGGAACTGAGGCCCTCCCCCGGAATTACGGTGCTCCACGGACCCAATGGCGCCGGCAAGACCAACATCCTGGAGGCTATGCACCTGCTTTCCCTGGGCCGCAGCCACCGGGCATCCGGTGACCGGGAGATGATTGCCCAGGGGGAATGCGTGGCCAGGGTCCATGGGGAGACCCGGCGCCTGGATGGGAAGCATGACGTGGAAGTGCGGCTGTATCCCTTTGAGAAGCCCCACAAGCGGGTGCTGCTCTACGGCAAGCCTGCCCAAAGGATCGCCGACATGATGGGCCATGCCACCTGTGTGATGTTTTCTCCCGAGGACATCCGCATCGTACGGGACGGCCCTGCCGCCCGCAGACGCTTTGTGGACATGCAGCTCTCCCAGATCCGCCCCAGCTATTTGAAGGCGCTCAAGCAATACCTGGCCGTTCTGGACAGCCGCAACGCCCTGCTGAAGGCCCAGAGGTTCTGTCCCATGGAAGACTTTGGAACCCAGATGGAAACATGGGACGAGCAGCTGGCCCGCTCCGCCGTGCCGGTGGTGGAAAGCCGCCGCTGGTTTTTGCGGCAGCTGGCGGAAAACGCAGCCCGGGAATACGCCGGAATCGCGGAGGATCCCTCGGAGGCCTTTTGCCTGCGTTATACAGGTCCCCTGGCGGACAGCGACGACCCGTACCGGGGGATGCTGGCAGGCCTGATGAAAAGCCGGGGGGAGGACTGTCAGCGCCAGTTTACCTATTTTGGCCCGCACCGGGACGATGTGGCCATGCTGTTATGCGGCAAGGAGCTAAGGGCCTTTGGCAGTCAGGGGCAGCTTCGCACAGCGGTGCTGAGCATGAAGCTGGGGGAGATCGCCCTGATTGATCAGGAAATGGGGGAGAAGCCCGCGCTGCTTCTGGACGACGTGTTCAGCGAGCTGGACGGGAAGCGGCGCAACGCATTGCTGAAAGCCACCCAGGGCCTTCAGGCCTTCCTCACCTGTACCGACCGGCAGGATGCCGCGGGGGCGCAGGCGGATGTTTTTTTGCGGGTCAGCCAGGACCCGGAAGGGCACGGGATGCTTACCCAGGAATAAGCACCATTCGGTAAAATTTGTGAAATCTTTTGCAATATACAATCAAAATACAGGCAGAGGGATGCCTTTTCGTGTATAATCACTCCGTGTCCCAATTCGATGAGGAAGAAGGGGTTTTTCCATATGAGCGAGTATATCGCCCGCGTCCTTGACGGACTTACTGCCCGCAATCAACACGAGAAAGAGTATCTGCAAGCGGCTACGGAGATGCTGGAAAGCCTTGCGCCGGTTTTTGAGAAGCATCCGGAGTATGAGAAAGCCAGCTTGCTGGAGCGTTTTGTAGAGCCGGAGCGGGTGATTCTCTTTCGGGTGCCCTGGGTGGACGACCAGGGCAAGGTGCAGGTGAACCGGGGTTACCGGGTACAGTACAACAGCGCCATTGGCCCCTACAAGGGCGGGCTGCGCCTTCATCCCAGTGTCAACCTCAGCATCCTCAAGTTCCTGGGTCTGGAACAGACACTGAAAAACAGCCTTACCGGCCTGCCCATCGGCGGCGGCAAGGGCGGCAGCGATTTTGATCCCAAGGGCAAGAGCGACCAGGAAGTGATGGCCTTCTGCCAGAGCTTTATGACCGAACTCTACCGTCATATCGGCCAGGATACGGACGTACCGGCCGGGGACATCGGCGTGGGCGCCCGGGAGATCGGCTATCTGTACGGCCAGTACAAGCGCATCACAGGGCTGTACGAAGGTGTGCTTACCGGCAAAGGTCTTACCTACGGCGGCAGCCTGGGGCGCAAGCAGGCCACAGGGTACGGCCTGTGTTATTTCGTGAAGAACATGCTGGAGAGGAACGGCAAGACCGTTGACAACAGCACCGTGGCCATCAGCGGCAGTGGCAACGTGGCCATCTACGCCCATGAAAAAATCACCCAGATGGGCGGCAAGGTGGTGGCCATGAGTGACAGCAACGGATATGTCTATGATCCAAGAGGCATCGACCTGGATGTGGTCAAGCAGCTCAAGGAAGTGGAGCGGGCCCGCATCAGGGAGTACACAAACCGTGTTCCCGGCAGTGAATACCATGAGGGATGCAAGAACATCTGGCAGGTCAAGTGTGATATCGCCCTGCCCTGCGCAACCCAGAACGAGCTGGATGGCGAGGATGCCAGGGCTTTGGTGGCCAACGGCTGCTTCGTGGTAGGCGAGGGCGCCAACATGCCCTGCACCCTGGAGGCCGTTGACTACTTCCTCAGGAAGGGCGTGCTCTTTGCCCCCGCAAAAGCCGCCAATGCCGGCGGCGTGGCCACCAGCGCTCTGGAGATGAGCCAGAACAGCCAGCGCTTCAGCTGGAGCTTTGAGGAAGTGGATGAGAAGCTCCAGGGCATCATGAAGGGCATTTTTGAAAAATGTGCCGATGCCGCAGAGGCCTTCGCCGACAAGCCCACCAACTACGTCATGGGCGCGAACATCGCGGGCTTCATGAAGGTGGCCGAAGCCATGATGGCGCAGGGTTGCGTCTGATCCAATAAAACAAAGAAAAGCACGCCCCGGGCGAAGAGGGGCGTGCTTTTTGCATTTACTTACCTGTTGACCGGCCTGACGGGCCTGCCCTCAATGTACCCGCGGTATCCCATGGGCGCCAGCTGGATTTTGGGGGCAATCCCATCGTCCCATTCATAGCCGTAGATCTGGGGGTCGTACTTTTCGGTCTGCTTCCAAAGGTTGTCAATGGCTTCCATGAAGTTTTCCTCTTCATAGGGAGGGCCCTGGAAGATCAGCATTTTGCAGGGGGGAAGCTGGATGGTCTCAAAGCCTTCCGGTATTTCACCGCTCCAATCCAGGGGGACCTCCACGCCCTGGGTATAGACGGAGGTGCCCTTGGGGCGCAGGTTCTCGGGCATCCACATGCCCACGGGCTCGTAGAGGGCTCCCTGGATGGTGCTTAGCACGTCCCAGGTGTCACAGCCCACTTCCCCGCAGTACTCAAAGTAATCGGCAGCGGTTTTGCCCCTTTTGAGAATCAGTTTCCTGGCGGGCCGGTCCACGATCTGTACAAAGATCACGCTTGGAGTGTCACTCATACCCTTTTCCTCTTTTCGTAGGTGTGGAGGTTTGAAATCCCGGGCGGCAGGCGGCATGAAGAGCCGGATGGGCTTTGGATGCTTTGCATATGCCTTTGGAGTGAGGCCGAACTCCCTGGCAAAGGCCCTGGTAAACCCTTCATGGGAGTCAAAGACATAGTCCAGGGCCACGTCGATGACCCTTGTATGATGGGCACGCAAAGCAATCGCAGCCTGGGACAGCCGGAGCCGCCGGATGTATTCAAAGGGCGATTGGCCGGTCAGCTCCTTGAAGATCCTTGCGGCATGGTATGGCGAGTATCCCGCGGCGCGGGCCAGTTGAAACTGCGTCATCTGCTCCCGGATATGCTCCTGGATGTAGGCCTGCATCCGCGCTACGGCGTCGATCTTCTCCTGGCTTGGCATCATGCTTATGTCCAATCCGGTTTTCACCTCCCGCGATCAGTATAGCAGGGCCGGTGGGAACTTTCTTGACCTGGCTTGCGAAATCAGGCCGCTTGCATCTGGAGAGCGGCGAGGGTATAATGGAACCCGGACCTTGACTTTAAGCCGTACAAAGGAGCATCCGCCCATGCCTTCATTCACCACCGTCCTCTTTGACCTGGACGGGACGCTGCTGGATACCCTGGACGATCTTTGGCACAGCTGCAATTTTGCCCTGCGAAGCCGGGGCATGCCTGAAAGAAGCCGGGAGGAAATCCGCCGGTTTGTGGGTAATGGCATCCAGACTCTGATTCGCCGGGCTGTGCCTGCCGGCACCTGCCAGGAGGAGTGGGAGGGCGTCCTGCAAGCCTTCCTGGACCACTACGCACAGCACAATGCCGATTTCACCCGTCCCTACCAGGGCATTCCCGAGATGCTGGACGCTTTGCGGGAAATGGGCTGCAAAATTGGGGTCGTGTCCAACAAAAATGACGAAAATGTGAAGAAGCTGTCCCTGGAGCACTTTGGCATTGAGGCCGCCCTTGGTGAGGTGCCTGGCGTGCCCAGAAAGCCGGAGCCGGACGGCGTGCATGCGCTGATGAACATCCTGGGCGCGGACCCTGAGCATACCGTATATGTGGGCGATTCTGAGGTGGATATTGAAACCGCCCGGAATGCCGGCTTGCCCTGTCTGACAGTAACCTGGGGCTTTCGCCAGGAGGAGGAACTGAGGGAAAAGGGCGCACTGGTTTTTGCGCATACACCGGCGGAAGTGGTGGAGTTTGTAAAATAGGAAGACGGCGGGTCTTCGCTGAAGGCTCTTTTTGGAAGAGCCTTTTTTGATGCGGTTTTCCTCAGCGCTTCGCCGCGTACTGGGCTCTCTCGCCGCCGATGTAGGGGAGGCGGGAATAGGCCATCACCACGGGGGCATGGCCCACCTGCGCGCCTGGCATACGCAGGGGAACGGCCACAGGGCGGATGTGCATGCCTACCAGGGTGAGGCCCACGTCGATGGCTGCATCCGCCTGGATGGAGGAGGCGAGGGCCGGCTGCGTGAAAAGGTCATAGGCGGCGGCGGGCACACTGCCGCCGGCCTTGGGCATGGGGCGGGCGTTGACCTGAAGCAGGCCCAGGGAATCCAGGGTGGATTGTTCCATCAGCAGGGCCCGGTTCAGGTGTTCGCAGCATTGAAAGGCTGGGCGGAGGCCAAGCCGTGCGCAAGCCTCCAGCATGGCCTGAGCCAGGGCTTGGCCCAGGTCGGGAACGCTGGCCTTGCCGATGACGCCCCCGGCTACCTCGCTGGTGCTGCACCCCAGCACCACCACCGCTCCGGGTTTCAGCCTGGCCTGCTCGGCCAGAAAATCAACGCAGGCAGTGAGCTGTTCAGATTCCTGTTTGTATGTCATGATGGGCCTCCTTGCTTCCATGAATAAAGCCGTATGCGCCGATGGCCACCGCGATGGCCAGGTTTAAGGAGTCGATGGCTGCGCTGTGGGGGATGCGCACTGCCTGACCAAGAGCCGCAAATTCCGCAGGAAGGCCGCTGCCCTCATTGCCAAAGATCAGGGAGTAAGGGGCCTTGGCCTTGGATGCGGCGTTCTCCAGCACAACCGCGCCGTCCAGCATAAAAGGATACAGCCCGTGGGCGGGAAACTGGGCCCGGTACGATTCAAAGCTCTCGAAGGTTTTCACCCGAAGGGAGAAGATCGCACCCATGGAGGAACGAACCACATGGGGGTCAAACACGTCGGCGGCAGGACGGATGACGGCGATGTCCACAATGCCCAGGCCCAGAAGGGTCCGCTGGATGGTGCCCAGGTTGCCCTGGTCCATGGGATGGTGGAGCACCACGTGGGGAGCGGTATCGCCAAGCTCAGCCTGCCATTTCTCAAACACCACGGCCGCAAAGCAGTTCTCCTTGCCACTGACCCGGGTGAGGACCTTGTCCGCCGCTTCCTCCCGCACATGATGGGCGGCGCAGAGGGCGCGGAGCTTTTCAACACCTTCGCCGGTGGCCCGCTGGCTGAGCAGCAGCCTGGTGGCCCGCTGCGGCATGGCCTGCATCAGCGCCAGGGACGGGAAAAGGCCCAGGGCGTAGCTGTAGGGCAGGGAGGGGTTGTAGGGTATCAGGGGGGGCATGGCAGCGCTCCTTTCCAGGGCTAAGGGTCAGGATTCCTCGGAATCCTGGGAAGAAGAACCCCGGGAGGGCTCGTCCGCATCTTCCGTTTCCTCTTCCTCTTCCTCCTCCTCCGGAGCTTCACGGTTTTCCTGGGATCCCATCCAGGCACCGAAGGCGCCAAAGGGCGCGCTTGGGTGGCTTCCCATCATGGAGGCTGCCGTGCGGTGAAGGCGTTCCAGGCCGCGTGAATCGCTGACAGCGGAGAAAAAGGCCGCGAAAGCGCCGTTCATGTAGGTGCTGATGAACAGATTCATGGCCAGGGAAACGACCTGGGCGAGGATAAAGCTCATGGAAACCAGCAGCGAGGGCACCAGCATGGACATCATCAGCCATCCCAGGAAGCTGACAGTGAGGGCAAGATAGCTCATCTTGGTGTTCTGCATGGCATTTTTGCTCTTTGCCAGGGCCTCCCGCGCGGTGAGGGAGGGGTCTTCGGCCAGGTAATAAAAGGCCATGCTGTAGCGGATGCCGGCAATGATTCCGGGGACAATCAGCAGCAGGGACCAGAGAAGGATTTTGACCCAGATGAGAATGGAGAGCCACAGGGCCTTGCCCCAATAGCGGCTCCTGGAAAGAAGCCCGCCAAAGCCCAGCTCCAGGCCATGAAGGCGGGAGACAAAGTAGTGGTTGGCCCCCAGCTGGAGCATGGGGCTGATGAGAAAAGTAAGCAGGTTGAGAACGCTCAGCAGGATCCAGGTGGTATCGGGGACATTTGCCACCGCCTCAAGCAGCGCTTCATAAGTGCGATAGGAGGCAGGGCTTGGCAGCAGCACGGAGTAGGCAAGATTGACTGCAGTGGACAGGATGCCGGAGAAAAAGGTGACGAGCAGAGCGGTTTGCCAATTGCCCTTCAGAGACCGGACTGCCTTGGCCTTAAAAAGAAACGGTGCAAGAACCACAGTATTTCCTCCCATCCCGGGCGCTTAATCCAGAAGCGCACTCACAAACTCTTTCGCGTCAAAGGCCTGTAAATCCTCTATGCCTTCACCCACACCCACATACATCACCGGCACCTGGAGTTCCCGGACGATGGGGAAGGCGATGCCGCCCTTGGCCGTGCCGTCCAGCTTGGTCAGCACGATGCCGTTGATGCCGGCCGCCTCGCGGAAGGCCTTGGCCTGGGCCAGGCCGTTCTGGCCTGTGGTGGCGTCCACAACCAGCAGGCAGCGCACCGTGGCCTGAGGATACTCCCGGTCGATGACCCGGCGCATTTTCTCCATCTCATCCATCAGGTTTTTCTTGTTGTGAAGGCGGCCGGCGGTATCCACGATCAACAGATCCGCCTTGCGGGCCTTGGCGGCCTGCACTGCGTCAAAGACCACCCCGGCCGGGTCGGCTCCCTCCTGGTGCTTCACCAGAGGGCACTTGGCCCGCTCCGCCCAGATGGTAAGCTGCTCCACGGCCGCGGCCCGGAAAGTGTCGGCGGCGCAAAGCAGAATGCTGCGCCCCAGGCCTTGAAAGCGCAGGGCCAGCTTGCCGATGGTGGTGGTCTTGCCCACGCCGTTGACCCCCACCATCAGGATCACCATCGGCCAATGAAGGCTGGGCTTTTCCATGTCCAGCATGCCCACAAGGATTTCCTTAAGAAGCCCTTTTGCCTGGGCCGCTTCCTTGATCCGCCGGTCCTTTACCTGGGCCCGCAGGGTGTCGATGGCGCGGGCAGCACAGTCGGCTCCCATATCCGATAGCACGAGGATGTCCATCAAGTCGTCAAAAAAGTCCTCGCTGACCTGCTGGTGTTCCGCCACCAGGCCGTCCATTTTGTCATTCAGGTTTTGGCGGCTTTTGAACAGGCCTGCCCTGAGACGGCTGAAAAGGCTGGGTTGGTTTTCCATAGGCGTTCCTCCTTGGGAAAGTGAATGGTGGGGCGCGTCGGAGCTCAGTCGTAATCCGTCAGGTTCACGCTGACCATGCTGCTGATGCCCCTCTCCTCCATGGCCACGCCAAAGAGCGTATCGCAGCGCTCCATGGTGCCCTTGCGGTGAGTTACCACAATGAACTGGGTGTCCTGGCTGAACTCCTTGAGATAATCCGCAAAGTAGGCGATGTTGGCCTCGTCCAGGGCGGCCTCGATTTCGTCCAGAATGCAGAAGGGCGTGGGCTTGAGCATCAGCATCGCAAAGAGGATGGCGATGGCGGTGAGAGCCCGCTCGCCGCCGCTGAAGAGGCTGAGCAGCTGCCGCTTTTTGCCCGGAGGCTGGACGATGATCTCAATGCCGCAGTTCAGGGGATCGGCGGGGTCGCTTAAGCGGATCTCCCCCTGACCGCCGCCAAAGAGGCGGGTGAAGGTTTTCCCGAAATACTCCTGCAGAAGGTTGAACTGGGACACAAACACCGTTTCCATCCGCTCCAGCAGTTTTTGGATCAGATCCTGGAGATCAAGCCGGGCTTGCTCCAGATCCTCCTGCTGGGCGGTCAGTTGGGTATAGCGCTCATGCATTTGGGCGTATTCCTCAATGGCCCCCACATTGACGGTGCCCATCCGGCGGATCTTTTCACGGATTTCCTGCGCCTTCTCATCGGCGGCGGCCTCGTTGAAGGCGGCGTCCTGGCTTTTTGCCTCCCCCTCCTGCCGGGCGCTTTCCCGAAGCAGCGCATACTCCGCCTGGGCCTGCACTGCTCCGGCATAGGTGAGCTCGTAAGTGTCCCACAGGCGGTCGGTGAGCTGGGCCAGATCGGCTTTCACCTTGGCCAGGGCCATTTCCTGCCTGTGCAGCCGGTCCGTTTCCCGGTTGACCATCAGCTGGCTTGCCTCAATCTCGCTTTGGAGATCCTTGAAGGCCCGCTGGGCAGCGTCCCGAAGGGTTTCGGTTTTCTCCACGTGGGCCTTGGCGTTGGCTACCACCTGCTCGCCCTGGGCAAGCAGCACCTGGATGCGCTCCTGCTCCCGGGTGGCAGCGGCCACATCCGCCAGGGCTTCGCTCCGTTTCTTCATCAGGCCTTCGATCTCCCGCTGGCAGGTGTCGCAGTCCCCGATGAGGCGCTTTTGATCCCGGCGGATCCGCTCGCAGTTGTGCTCGGCCTCCTGGAGGCGGAGCAGCGCGGCTGTCAGGGCTTCCTGGGCAGCCTCCCGCTCCTGTCTGGATACGGCCAGAGCCTGCGCAAGCTCCTCGGAGCGGGCGTTCATCTCCTGGGTGCTCATCTGCTCCGCGTCGGACTGGCCTGCAATGCGCTCCAGCTCTTCGGCGATGCCGGCAAGGCCCTCCTCCAGCTGCTCTACTGCGGAGCGCAGGCTCTGGGCTGCCGTGCGGAACTGCTGCAGCTCCTGCTGGGCCGCCTGCTGCCGCTCCGTGTCGCGCACCACGGCAATCTCCTGCTGATGCAGGGCGTACTGGGCCTGTTCGCGGCTTTCCTTGCTTCCCGCCCGCTTTGCCTCCAGGGCTGCCAAAGCGGCCTGCTCCTGCTGCAGAAAGGCTGTTTTTTCTGTCAGAGCCTGGGCCAGTTCCTTGATTTCCCGCTCCCGGCCCAGGAGATTCTGGGTCTTTTGCTGGATGCTGCCGCCGGTCATGCTGCCGCCCGAATGCATCACATCCCCGGCCAGGGTCACCAGGCGGAAGGCATGCCCGCCGGCCCGCATGATGGCAATTCCGCTGTCCAGATCCCGGGCGATTACCGTGCGGCCCAGGAGGTTCTCAAAGACAGGGCGGTACGCTTCGTCAAAGGAGCACAGCTCGCTGGCCACGCCCAGGCAGCCGGGCATGGAGAGAACCTCCCGCTCCCTATGGGAGAGGGTGCGGCCCCGCACGGTGGAAAGGGGCAGAAAGGTGGCACGGCCCAGATGATTTTCGCGCAGGTATTCGATGAGGCGTTTGGCCGCATGCTCATCGTCGGTGACGATGTTTTGCATGGCTGCGCCCAGGGCCATGTCGATGGCTGTTTCCAGTTCCTTGGGCACGGATAGGAGCATGGCCACCACGCCCCGCACCCCATGCATGTTCCGGCTTTTGGCATATTGCAGCGCGTTTCGCACCGAGTGCTGGTATCCCTCCAGCCCTTCCTGCAGCTCCCTGAAGGTCCTCAGGCGGGTTTCCAGGGCCCGAACGCTTTGGGCGACCTCCTGGACATTCTTTTGCCGGGTCAGGATCTCCGCCAGCATGGCCTTGGTGGAGGCCTCCAGCTCGTCGGCCCGGGATTTCAGCTCTGCGTATCGCGCCTGCTCCGTTTGGAGGTTTTCCTGGGCGGCGGCAAGGGTTTTTTCCAGCTGCCGCTCCTTGTCCTCTCCGGCGCTCAACTCCTTGAGCAGTTCCTCCCTCCGCTGGGTCATCTGGCTCTGCATGGCCATTTGCCGGGCCTGGGAGGTGCGCACGTTTTGCATGCGGTTCATGCTCTGGATGATGGCCGCCTTGTGCGCCGAAAGCTTGTCCTCCCATTCCTGGGCGGCGTTGGTGGCTTCCTGGTGAGCCTGCTGCCTTTTTTCCAGCAGGCGCCGGGCTTCCTCCAGCTGCGCGGAGGCCTGGGCCAGCCCGCCGTCGGACTGGTTCATGCTGGCCTGAATCAGCGCCATGCGGGCCCGGACGGCCTCCGCCTCCCCTTCCAGACGCTGAGCGGTTTCCGCGCCCCGGCGCAGGCGGTTGTCATTGCTCGCCGCTTCCTCCCGGGTACGGTGGAGCAGCTCGTTCTTCTCCAGCAGGGAGGCATGGGCCTCGCTGAGGGCCTTTTGCAGGGCTTCCATGGTTTCCTCGGCCTGGTCCCTCTCCGCTGTCACCTGGGTGAGGCGGGCCCCGGCTTCCAGCAGCGCGTCCTTCACGGACAGAAGGGCCTGCTCCATGGAGTCCTCCCGGGCGTGGAGCCGGTGATAGCGCACCAGAAACAGCTCCACGTCCAGTTCCTTGAGCTCCTCAGAAAGCATGAGGAACTCCTTGGCCACCTCCGCCTGCTTCTCCAAAGGCGCCAGGTGGCTTTTCAGCTCTTCCAGCACGTCGATGACCCGCACCAGGTTTTCCTCCGCCCGTGCAAGGCGGCTTTCCGCTTCCTCCTTGCGGGTGCGGAAGCGGCTGATCCCTGCCGCCTCCTCAAAAACAGCCCGGCGGTCCTCGCTGCGCTGACTGAGGATCTCGTCGATGCGGCCCTGGCCGATGATGGAATACCCTTCCTTGCCCACCCCTGTATCCCGGAAGAGGTCCACGATGTCCTTGAGGCGGCAGGTGGCCCCGTTGAGCTGATACTCGCTTTCGCCGCTGCGGTACACCCGGCGGGTGATGGACACCTCCGAAAAGTCAATGGGAAGCTGGCGGTCCGAGTTGTCAAAGACCAGCGTGACCTCACAGTAGTTCATGGGTTTCTTGGTCTGGGTACCGTTGAAGATAACGTCGGCCATGCTGTTGCCCCGGAGGATCCGGGCGCTTTGCTCCCCCAGGACCCAGCGCACCGCGTCGCTGATGTTGCTTTTGCCGCTGCCATTGGGACCCACGATCCCCGTCACATTTTGGGGAAAGACAATTTCTGTCCGCTTGGCAAAGGATTTGAAGCCATAGATTTCCAGTTTGGTAAGCCGCATCCTCTGCCCCCTATCCCTGCCGGTAGGCCGCCAGGGCAGTCTTCGCGGCAGCCTGCTCCGCCGCTTTCTTGGTTGCGCCCTGGCCGATGGCTGCGGGCTGGCCCAAAACGCTTACCTGCGCAACGAAATGCCGGTCGTGGGCCGGGCCGGATTCCTCCAGGATGGCGTACTCCGGCAAGCCCAGGTCGTGGGCCTGTGTGTACTCCTGAAGAAGGCCTTTGTCGTCCCGTCCCCTGAGGGCAAACAGGCTTTCCTCGTCCTCATACAGCGCCTGGACCAACGTCTGGGCCGCTGAGATTCCGCCGTCCAGATAAACCGCTGCCAGCACCGCCTCCAGGGCATCTGCCAAAATGGAGGGCTTGCGGCGGCCCCTGGTCTGCTCTTCCCCATGGTTCAGGAGGAGGGCGTCCCCGATGCACAGCCTCTGGGCCAGATGGCTGAGGGTTTCTTCACATACCAACGCTGCCCTGCGCTTGGTGAGCTCACCCTCCTGGATGTCCGGGTATTTGTGATAGAGCAGGTCGCTGACGCAGAACTGGAGCACCGCGTCCCCCAGGAACTCCAGCCGCTGGTTGTCCGGCCCCTGAAGGACGGAGGGATGGGTCAGCGCCTGGGTCAGCAGCGAGGCGTCCCGGAAGGAATACCGCAGATTTTGCTCAAGCATGTCTGTCCCCTTGGGCATGAGAACCCCCCTTGAAAGCGTTGAAATGGCCCCTGGATGGGAGATGCGCTGGGCGGGCGACCTGAGGCCGCCCGCCCATTTTCACCCTCTGAGGGAAGCGGCAGTGCCGCCGGAGATGGGGTTACTGATGCTTTTCAATGTAGTTGGCCACATCACCGACAGTCTTCAGGTTGAGGATGACTTCGTCCTCAACCTCAATGCCAAACTCGCTTTCCAGTTCCAGGATCATGACCATGATGTTGGCGCTGTCCGCCTTCAGATCCTCCACCAGCCGGCTCTCGGCCTTGATCTCTGCGGCATCAACCTGAAGCTGAGAAGCGATCATATCCCGCACCTTGTCAAATACCATGGGGATGCCCTCCTTGTTTGAATGATTGCATATAACCTCTATCTATTCGGAAGCCTCTTCCGTACAGACCAGCCGTTTTTCGATCTTGCCTACCACGTCGTTTTCCGCCATCTTCACGGCCTGGCTGATGGCGCAGGCGATGGCATGGCCGTTGCTGGAGCCGTGGGCTTTGATCACACTGCCCCGCACTCCCAGCAGGGGTGCGCCTCCTACTTCATGATAGTCCATGGTCCTGGCCACCCTCCTGAAGGCGGGTTTTGCCAGGAGGCCGCCCACCTTGCTTCGCAGGTCGGACATGATTTCCCGCTTGATGATCCCCATCAGCGTTCCTGCCACGCCCTCCATGAATTTGAGGATTACGTTGCCCACAAAGCCGTCACAGACGATTACATCCGCTGCGTCCCTGGTGATCTCCCGTGCCTCCACGTTGCCTACGAAGTTCAGGTCTGCTTTTTCCAGCAGGCCAAAGGCTTCCTTGGTAAGCGCGCAGCCCTTTTCGGCTTCCGCGCCGTTGTTCACCAGCCCCACCCTTGGGTTTTCCATGCCCTGGACGCCCTGCATGTAGGCCGTGCCCATCAGGCCGAACTGTACCAGCCACTGGGGCTTGCAATCCACATTGGCCCCGCAGTCAATCAGCAGGAAAAAATCCTTGCCGTTGGGCATCAGGGGAGCCAGGGCCGGGCGCTCAATGCCGGGGATGCGGCCAAGCCGGAACATGCCTCCCGCCAGCACCGCCCCGGTGCTGCCCGCAGAGACAAAGGCATCCACTTCCTTATCCCTCAGTTTGAGCATCCCATCCACAATGGCGCTGCCTTTTTTCTTTCGCACAGCCATCACAGGGGACTCACAGTTGTCAATCACTTCCGGGCAATCGGTGAGGATCACCTGGGAGCGGAGATCAGCGGGAGCTTCGGCAAAGACCCTGTCCACCTCTTCCCGGACCCTCTCCAGGGGGCCCCCCAGTTCCAGGGTGATGGAGGGATGGCGCCGGAGCGCTTCCAACGCGCCTTGGACCACAGCTCCCGGCGCGTGGTCGCCGCCCATGGCATCCAGATAAATTTTCATGGGATCACCGCTTTCGTATTGGTTCCTGTTTCGCCAGGGTTACTGGATCCGGATGCCGTAGATGGCCCCGGTATCCTTGCCGGTGGTGCCGATGACCAGGATATCCCGGTATACGGCGGGGGAGGCCTCGATTTCGCCGGGGAGTTTCAGGGTATGGAGGATCTCGCCGGTCCGTGCGTTCATCAGATGCACGTTCCCATTGCGCTCCGCCTGAATCAGCCAGGCCTCGCCGCTGTCGGAATAAACCGCCACAGGGCTGGACTCGCTTTCGGACTGCAGCTTCTGTTTCCACACCAGGTTTCCGTCCGCCTTATTCAGCGCGATCACCAGGCTGCCTCCCTTGCCGGCCGTGACGGTGAAGATCACCAGATCGTCAATGGCATTGTCACCCACCACGGGATTGGCCATGCAGCCAATCTTGTACTCTGTCGTGTAGGCAAGGTCCGGCACCTGATAGGCCCATTCCTCTTTGCCGGTGAGGGCATTGTAGCGGCGCAGGGTGGAAACGCCCGATTTCCCCTGATACACGATGCAGTTCCCCGTATACAGGGCCAGGGTCTGGGAGGCTTCTTCAAAATCCAGGGCAGGGGTCGCGTTGATATCGTCACCGGTCTTCACGGCCCACACCGGCGTGAGGGTGTTGATGTCCACGCATTGGAGCACCCCGGAGTCATCCCCATAGAACACATAGTTGTTGTACATGGCCACGCTGCCGTCAATGTTGGCCCGTTTTTTGTCCTGTTTGGCGGCCAGGGTCTTGTACCGTTGGATGGCCGGGGAGATCTTGAGGCTTCCCGCCTGATGGTCAAATTTCTCGTTCAGTTCCACGGTATAGAGCACGCCGTTTTGCCCGCCCACCACCATGGTCTGGGTTTGCTTGTCAAAGAGGGCCGCGCCGCTGGCGCCGCTGTAATTGGTGTTGGCGGCCTTGTCACGGCCATCCAGCAGAAGAAGCTCCTTGCCATTGAGCAGGTTGTAGAGATGATAGCCGTTGGAGACCTGCTTTTTGGCCAGATTGCTGTGGCTTTGGCCGATACCCAGGATGGGGGTGCCGTTGGTGGCAATGGAGGCGGCGCTTCCGCTGGGGGCACCGATATCAATGGGTGCACGGGTCTCCTGCCCGTCGGTGAGGTCCAGGAAGTGGATCAAACCGTCCTGGCCCGCCAAAATGACTTCCTTCAGGGCTGTGGTATTCTTCTTTTCCGCATGGAGATTCATCAGGTTGCGGACTTCCGTGGGCCATTTCACGATAATGGGCTGGCCGGGCCAGGCAATGCCGTACACAGTGGATTTGCTGAGCTTCGTGCTGCCCACAGGCACCTTCCACAGCTCGGTCAGGGAGTTCTGGGAAACATTCACCGTGCCATAGGCGGCGTTTTGGCGGAAGGGGCCGTCCCGGAAAGTAAGCACACCGCTCTGCTTCCAAACGGCATAGTTGAAGGGGTCCAGCATGCCGATGGATCGGGTGCGGCTGTAGGATTCCGTAACCTTCAGCTCGTTGTAGAGGGTCTTCTTCAGGCTGATGGCCGAGGGAGAAGCGCTTTCATCCGCTTGGGCGGTGAGGGCGGGCAGGGGTGTGGGGGCGGGGGTGGCTGCGGGAGTGGGTACCGGGGTCGGCTGGAAGTCCATGATATCCTCCCCAATCACATCCCCTTGGGGCAGGACAGCAGATGCATCCGCGGCCATGACGGGCAGCACATCCTCCTGGGATGCGTCGGCCAGAGCCCCCTCATCCTCCTGGATACCGTCGGCCGCCTCATCCTCTGAGAGAGGTTCACTCAATTCCACATAGACCGAGAAATCGGAGTCCGTAAAATTCAGATCATCGGCGGTCTGGTATTGCAGGATCAAGTCGCCTTCATAGGCCATTTCCATGGTGGTACTTACGTCCCAGGTAAGGTTTTGGTCGGACTCTAGCACACTGCCGGTTTCGGTGGTTCCGTCGCTGAGGCTGTAGGAAACCACGGGGGTGCCATAGATGTCCACCACCCGTATGGCGGCCACATCTGCGCTTGTCTGGGCCAGGAAGTGAATGGTGGCGGGAACAGGCCCCTCGTTGGTATCGCTGCTGAAGCTGTTCACAGGGGGGAGAACCTGGATGGGAGCAGAGATGCGGATGGGGGTGGCCAGGGTCATGCCCTCATCCCACTGGCCGTCTTTCTGCAGTGCCTGCACGGTCAACAGACCGCTGTAAGCATCCTCAACGGTATAGGGAAGGGCCCAGATCATTCCCTTGCTGTTCTTGGTGACGGGTCCTCCCAGCAGATCCTGGTCCGTCACGGTCTTTTCCAGCCATACATTGCCCTGCTCGTCCACAAAGCGCAGATCCTTCACGCTGCTGATCGTCTGCACATTGAAAATCAGGGTGGCGGGAGCGCTGCCTTCGGCAGGGGTTACGGTGAAACCGGTGATTCGCTGCTGGTCAGGAGCGATCATGCTCTTGACATTCTCGGCCAGGCTGACAATGGCCGACTTGATGCCGCCCAGGGTGTCTCCCACGGGACCGCCCACGGCGTCCCAATTGGGCAGCCAAATGCCCGCAAGCGCGCCGCCCAGCACCAGCAATACAATCACAATGGGAACCAGACAACCTCGGCGGCGGGAGATGGTTTCCTCTTCCTCGTCGTCTTCAAAATCGTAACGGGGGCGCCGTACCGGGGCCGGGGTCCTGCCCCGGACATTTTCCTCCCGGCGGGGGGACGGGTAGCGCTCGCTGTCATCCTCAAACAGAGGGGGTCGTTGAGGTCTGGGACCAGGCCCCCCCCCCTGAACGGGTCTGCCGGCAGGCGCACCCTGGAGGGGAGCGCCTTTGGGGCGGGGGATGCTCTCCCTGGCCGGGCCATCCTGGGGGCCTTGCGGCCTGGGAGTACCGGGCACAGGGGAACGGACGCCCCGGTCCCCGGCGGGCTGGGGCCGACCCTCCCGATAGGTGTCGGCTTCATTGCGGGGCATGGGCCTGCCTTCGGGAATATCCCTGCCTTCGGGAATAATCCTGCCTTCGGGATTAACCCTGTCACGGGCTTGCCGGGCTTTATCGCCCACGGAGCCCGTACGTTCCGGCTCATCGGCAGGCAATACGCCCACCTGGCTGCGGGGTACAGGAGCGCCGCTGATGGGCATGGCGGTGCGCGCCCCGGTATAGCGTTCGCCGGGCACGGCAGGGCGGCGGGGAGGCTTCTGGGCCTCCTTCGCCTCGGGCTCAGAATCCTCCTCGTGGAAGGAATCAAACACATCGGCAGCCAAAGGGGGGCGGCCGGAGGGGAAGGGAGGAGTGGCGGGGGGCGTCACGGGTGGCAGGGAAGGCTCCCCTGGAACCCATGGGGGAGGAGCAACGCCGGTAGACATGGGAGAGGGCGCCGGAGCCGGAGCCCCGCCCTGGCCCTGATAGCGGGCCATCCGGCCTGTCCGGCGGTTGCGGGCGGGGGAAGAAGCAGAGTCTCCCTGGGGTGTTTCCGTCTGGGGAGGCTGGGAGGCGGAGGAAGGCGCGTCCTTGGGTGGGGTCACCGGAGCAGCAGTCTCCAGGCGGGGAGAAGCATCCCTCAGGGGATAGGGCGGAGCAAAGGGAGGAGTTTCGCTTCTCTCCACGGTTTTGCGTTTGTGGACCATCTGGGAGGCGAGCAGAGGCTTGCCGATACGGGTGGGGGCGTCCTCTCCCTGGCGGGCAAAATCGTCCTGCAGATCCCCGGCTTGCGGTGCGGCGGACAGGGGCAGACCCCCCTGGAGCATTTCCGCTCCATAGGGCGCCGGCTCCTCTGTCAGGAAGGAGGACTGCGGATCAGAGGGCGGCCTGCGCCAGGCGGAGAAATCCTGCCCGGGAGCAGAGGGCTCGGATGCCATGGCCTGGGGATCGTCATAAGCGGCAAAGGGGTCAGGCTGTCCCCAGGGATTGCGCGGCTGCCTGTTTATTTCTCTCTCATCCAGAGGTTCGGACCCCTTGGGATTGTTTCGGTTGAAATCACTCAAAGTCTTGCACTCCTTATCCTGACGTTCAGGAACATGCCCGGGCGGGTGCACGGGCCATGAGCCGTGAACCGGGGTGATGGCAGCAAAAACATAATAAATACAACAAATGCCACTTTTTATTATAACAAGAATCCCAAAAGTCTACAAGTCCATTTTGACAGGCAGGACCGGGGGTGTCGGACTTCGCCCCTTCTGCTGCATGCCGCGAAGACCCCGGGGGCAGGGAGAGCGCAGGATTCCGTTTCTCCCCCAGACAACTCCCTGCCAAAAGCTTCCACCGTTTTGTTACAAATCATGCAACCATTTGATACCCCAAACATCTCGCACCATCGCTTTGAGGAGCGCATACGCTAGGGCATGCGTAAAGGAGGCGGCGGCAGAATGTGCGCAATCGCGGGGATCATCGGCAGGAGTGAGGACGGGGCGTATGGCCCGATGCTGGAAACCATGGAGCGACGCGGACCGGATCAGGAAGGCCTGTGGGTGGACCCGGGGGCGGCTCTTTTGCACCGGCGGCTGTCGGTAGTGGACCTGGCCAATGGGCGGCAGCCCATGGAGCTTACCTGGCAAGGCGATACCTATATCCTGGTTTACAATGGCGAGCTGTACAACACGGAAGAATTGAAAAGGGAACTTGCGTCCCTGGGTCACGAGTTTACCAGCCACTCGGACACGGAGGTGCTTTTGCATGCCTATGTTCAGTGGAAAGCGTCCTGCGTGGAAAAACTCAACGGCATTTTTGCCTTTGGAGTGTATGAACAGCGCACGGGCAGCCTGTTTCTGGCCCGGGACCGAATCGGCGTGAAGCCGCTTTTCTATACGTGCCAGGAGGAGGCTTTTCTTTTTTCATCGGAAATCAAAACCTTGCTGGCTTATCCGGGCACCCAAGCAGTACTCACCCCTGAGGGGGTTGGGGAGATACTTCTGCTGGGGCCGGGGCGCACACCGGGATGCGGTGTGCTGAAGGGCATCCATGAGGTACGGCCTGGCTGGAGTGGCTATTACGAGAATGGGGAACTGTCCCTGACGCCTTACTGGAGGCTCACCGACCGCATTCATGAGGATGACCTGCCCACGACCCTTCACACCGTGCGGGAGTTGGTGACGGACGCCATCAGGCGGCAGCTGGTTTCGGATGTGCCCATCGGCTGCTTTCTGTCCGGCGGGCTGGACTCCAGCATCCTGGCTGCGGTGGCCGCGCGAAGCCTGAAGAAACGCGGCCAGGTCCTTGATACCTTCTCCGTCACCTATCGGGAGAACGAGCGGTATTTCCGCGCGTCCCGCTTCCAGCCCAACAGTGACGACGAATACATCGGCCTCATGACCAGGGCGCTGGGCAGCCGCCATCACAGGATCGAGCTGGACACCGGGGAACTGGCCGATGCGCTGTATGACGCGGTGGATGCCAGAGACCTGCCCGGCATGGCCGATGTGGATAGCTCCCTGCTGCTGTTTTGCAAGAAGGTGTGCCAGGACATCACCGTTGCCCTCTCGGGAGAGTGCGCGGACGAGATTTTCGGGGGCTACCCCTGGTACCGGGACCCCGGGCTCCGTGCCCGGGAAGGTTTCCCCTGGGCCCAGTCCACAGTCTTCCGGATATCGCTGCTGGCACAAGCCGCGCTGGGCGAAGGGGACCCCTTCCGCTTCGTGGAGGAGCGATACCGCCGGTCGATGGCAGACACCCACATCCTGCCGGAAACCGACGGGGAGGAAAGGCGCATGCGGGAGATGACACAGCTGAACTTTGATTGGTTTATGCAGACCCTGCTGGATCGCAAGGATCGGATGGGCATGTACTCCGGCCTGGAGGTGCGGGTGCCCTTTTGCGATCACCGCCTGGCGGAGTACATGTATGCGGTGCCCTGGACCATGAAGGAACTGGGAGGCTATGAAAAGGGCCTGCTGAGGCAGGCCATGGCGGATATTCTTCCGGAAAAGGTGCGCCTGCGCAAAAAAAGCCCCTATCCCAAGACCCATAACCCGGCCTATGCCGCGCTGGTCAAGGAGAGGCTGCGGGATCTGATCAGCACCCCAAACGCTTCCCTGTGGACAATCGTCCGGCGCAAGAAAGCAAAAGAGCTTCTGGAGCAGGAACCGGAGCAGAACTGGTATGGGCAGCTGATGACCGGGCCGCAGACGATTGCGTATTTGCTGCAGGTGGAGTACTGGCTGAGGAAGTATCGGGTGAGGATCGCTTAGGTGCGGGGAGCTCTGGCCCCCTGTCACCCGCGATTTACGATATCATACATCATGATGGCGGCAGCCACTGCCGCGTTGAGGGATTCCGCGCCGCCCCGCATGGGCAGGGCATAGCGGTGGGTGGCGGCGGAGGAAAGGGCTTTGGACAGCCCGGCTCCTTCATTGCCAATCAGCAGGCAAACCTTGGGAGGAAGGGGCCCGCGTTCATAGAAGGGCAAGCCGTCCAGCACGGCGGCAATCACCCTAAAGCCTGCTGATTTCAGTAGCTGAGCCGCCGCTGCCCCGCTGCTTACGCGGGCCAGGGGGAGGCGGAAGACGCTGCCCATGGTGGCCCGCAAAGCCTTGGGCGAAAAGGGGTCCGCGCTTTCTCCGGCAAGGATGCAGCCTGTAAAGCCTGCCGCATCGGCAGTGCGCAGGATGGTACCCACATTGCCGGGATCCTGTACATTTTCCAGGAAGACCATGTGCTCGCCCAGAGCAGGCAGGCCTTCAGTGCTTTCCAGGTTGGCCAGGGCAGGCAGGGCGACCACCGCCGCAATGCCCTGGGGAGCCTTCACCTGGGACAGGGCGGACAGCACATGCTCCGGCACGGCGTACAGGGCGGCGGAGGGGGGCAGGGAAGCATCAGGTGCTCCCGCAAGAAGACGCTCCAAAAGGCTTTCCTTGCCCTGGGCAACAAACACGGCCTGTATGGCCTGGGGGCGCATGGCCAGGGCTTCTGTCACCAGATGCTCTCCTTCGCAGAGGAAGGCCTGCTGCTCCGCCCGGCCCCTGGCGCTGGCCAGCGCTTTGGCTGCCAGCACCCGGGGGTTCTTCGCGCTGGTGATAACCTGCAAAGGCTTCATGGGCCTTACATCCTCTCCGGCGCGTCCATGCCAATCAGGTAAAGGGCGGTTTTCAGGGTGCGCTTCACGGCCAGGGTCAGTTCCAGCCGGGCCTGGCGGACACCCGGTTCGGCGTCCAGGATCCGATTTTCATAGTAAAACTTGTTGTAGCTCTTGGCAATCTCCGTCAGCGCCCGGGTGATGATGCTGGGCTCATAGCGCAGGGCAGCCTCTCGGACAGCCTCCGGGAAGCGGGACAGGAGCCGGAGCACCTCCTGGGCATAATCATCGCCAAGGCCCGCATAGTCCGCCTGTCCATCGCCCCAGCTCAGGTCCGAAACCTCCTCCAGGGCGGCAGCCTCCCGCTGGGCGGCTTTGCGCAGCACGGAACAGCAGCGGGCGTGGGTATACTGGACATAGGGGCCGGTTTCCCCGTCAAAGTTCAGAGCCCTCTCCCACCAGAAGTCGATGTCCTTGATGCGGTTGTTCTGCAAATCCGCATACACCACCGCGCCGATGCCCACCTGAGCGGCTACCTCCTGGGGGTTCTCCAGATCGGGGCTCTTTTCTCGTATGATTTCCAGGGCCTTTTCCTTGGCCCGGTTGAGCAAATCCTCCAGGTAAACCACATGCCCCTTGCGGGTGGCCAGCGTCTGGCCCTCATAGGAGATCATGCCAAAGGAGACATGGATCAGGTCCCTGGCCCAGGCATAGCCCATCTTTTCCACAACCTTGAACCATTGGCGGAAATGCAGGTCCTGCTGGTAGGCCACCACATAGAGGCATTTGTCAAAGTCATAGGTGTCCTTGCGGTACAGGGCGGCGGCGATGTCGCGGGTGGCATAGAGGGTGGCCCCATCCTTTTTCAGAATCAGGCAGGGGGGCATGCCGCTGTCTTCCAAATCCACGATGGAAGCTCCGTCGCTGATGGTGAGCAGGTTTTTTTCCTTCAGCTCATCGATGACCCGGCCCA
>Ga0123333_10001413_pt1 | contig 25283 bp, 29 predicted proteins | sample BioC12SIPDNA_3_FD_89957 | JGI IMG/M metagenome (GOLD analysis project Ga0123333, IMG submission 89957) | Anaerobic biogas reactor microbial communites from Washington, USA - Biogas_R2_B C12 SIP DNA | ecosystem: Engineered > Bioreactor > Anaerobic > Unclassified | place: Washington, USA... | reverse complement strand
CTCGAGGAAGCGCGTCGCGTAGGGAGAGAGTGTAGCGCTGCGTGGTCGCAGTACCATCGACCATTACCACGAGCCACCCCTTCCCCACGAGGCGCCCTTCCCACGAGGAGCACACCGCCCCCGCCGGCTGCCTCGTCAGCCTCGTGGGTCAACCGGGCACCCCCACACAACCCCCGCCTTCCCCACGAGCAACAGCCGCTGCCGGGGCATCGCGTGGGCACCCTTAGACGCCTGCACCCAGGCCGCGTAGACCGCATTCCTCCGAGCACCGACTGGGCGAGCCGGTCCAACCCCGGGCACGAAGGGTGTCGGCAAGGTCTTGCGCCACATCACACGGCTCGTCTTCCACGTCCCACCAGGTCGCCCGAATCGTGATGACACCCTGGGCGCTCGCCTTGCGGTCCCGACGCCGATCGGACCTGAATCCTCCGGCGTGGAACGCCACGCCGTCGACCTCGGCCCGGACGGCGAACTCCTCGGTGAGGAAGTCGGCGCGACCCTGATCCGTTGCGACCTGCATCGCGAACGGTGGCAGATCGTGCGCCTTGACCACTCGAGTGAGAAAGCGCTGCTCAGCCAGGGACTCGACGCCCTCCGCAACATCTCCGAGGATCAACTCCAGTGGCCGCCGCATGCGGTGGGCCCGGCGGCCAGAGAGCTCAGTGCTGAGGCGCTTCGGAATCGTCAGACCCTTCTGACACACCTTGGCGATGAGCGCCATCACGTCATCGACCTTGGCCCCCGGGCGGTCCGCCAGGTCCATGATCGCCCGCGGAAGTAGCGTGGTGTCGAACCCGTTCACGGACCGGGTCGAGAACGGACGCCTTGTCCGGATCAGCTCAGCACCCTCGATCACTCTGCGGCGCGCATGCGGCGCGAGGATTGTCCAGGCCTTCGGAGCCGGTCCGAGATCCCACACCCACAACACCGACTCGTGGCTCAGCACGGCCCCCTTCCCGGCGGCGAGCAGTGCCGCACGGGCGGTCTCACTCTCCCCGATCGGTCCGCTGTGAGTGAGATAGACGCCGTGCTGCATCGTCTGCCACGCTCCACGATCGAGCCGGGCTCGCACCGCGCTCTTGGTCAACCCGGCGTCTCGCGCCTGCTCCATTGTCACGACCATGTTCTGCCGTCGCGCTACCCGCCCTAAGTCCATGCCACACCGTGGCAGACATCCGGGCGGCCCGGTTTCGGCTGTCCACAGGCGGCGGCGAGAGCGGTCTCGTGGGTCAATCGGGTGCACTCAGACCCCCCCAGCATCCCCACGAGATCGAGGGCCACCCGCCCGGGTCCCCGCGGGTCAATCAGGTGCCCCCAGAACACCCCCAGCATCCCCACGAGATCGAGCGGCGCCGTCAGCGCCCCTGCCGCTGACCCGCGGCGGGGCGTCAGCCGCCGAACAGGGCGAAGCCGGCGATCGCGAGGGCGGCGATCACCCAGGCGAGCGCACCCCATAGCGCCCACCGGCGGCCCCGGAGCTGGTCACGGCGGGCCACGAAGGGCAGGGCGAACGCGCCGACCAGGGAGGTCGGCACCAGCAGGATGGAGCCGAAGATCAGCGCGTACCCGTGGGGGTCGCGGCGGGCGTCACCGAAGACCGAGCCGAGCACCACGAGCACCAGCAGCACTGAGATCACCGCCGCAGCCAGCACCACGAGAAGCGCCAGCAGCTGACTGACGCGCGCCAGGACCGTCGGCTTCCCGGCCGCGCCCTCGCCCACGGCCGCCGCTGGCGCGGGTGCCGCGGCCGTGGGGTGCTGCGGCATGGGGAGGCCCGGGTTCTTGTCCCACCCCTGCGGTCCAGGTGACTGCTGTGTCATGAAGCGCCCTCCGGAGGTCGACCGGAGAAAAGACTTGCACATGTCCCACCTTCTTTGGTTCACTAGTCGAGTAATGAACCAATGAAGGAGCCGCATGTTCGACGGGCGTGAACCGATCTACCACCAGATCGCCGAGGCGATCCGTGGCGAGGTCCTTTCCGGTGCGCTCGAGGAAGAAGACCAGGTCATGTCCACGACGCAGTACGCCACCACCTACCGGATCAACCCGGCCACGGCCGCAAAAGCATTTGCGCAACTGGTGGACGAGGGGGTTCTCTACAAGAGGCGGGGCGTCGGGATGTTTGTGGCGCCCGGGGCCGCCGACCGCCTCCGCGCCGAGCGGCGTAAGGCCTTCTTCACCGAGCGACTGGACCCGGTCATCCGCGAGGCGCGACTGCTCGGGCTGAGCACCGAGGACCTCACCGACTACCTGACCACGCACGCCGGCTCCGTGCCGGCCGCCACCGACACCTCCGAGGAGGGACGATGAACGGCTACGCAGTCAGCACCGAGAACCTCGGCCTGAGCTACGGGAGGACCCCGGCGCTCACCGACATCACCGTGAACCTGGCCGCTGACCGCATCCACGGGCTGCTCGGGCGCAACGGGGCCGGCAAGACGACCCTGATGTCCGTGCTCGCCTCGCTGCGGCGCGCCACCCGCGGCACGGTCCGGATCGACGGCCAGGACCCGTTCGAGAACCAGTCGGTCATGGAGAACGTCTGCCTCATCCGCGAGAGCGGCGACCTGCTGGTGGACGAGCGACTCAAGACCAACCTGACCTTCCTGGAGGGTGCCCGGCCCCACTTCGACCGGCCCTACGCCGAGTCGCTGATGGAGGCCTTCCGGCTCAACCCCAGGAAGAAGCCCCAGGCCCTCTCCCGCGGCCAGGCGTCGGCCTTCGGCGCGATCGTCGGCCTGGCGACCCGCGCACCGCTGACGATGTTCGACGAGGTGCACCTCGGCATGGACGCGCCGTCCCGGCAGCGCTTCTACAACGAGCTCCTCACCGACTTCGCCGAGCGACCGCGCACCATCGTGCTCTCCAGCCACCTGATCAGCGAGGTCGAGCACATGCTCGAGACCGTCACGATCCTGCACGAGGGGCGGCTTCTGCTCTCCGGCGAGGCCGACGACCTCCATGCCCGCGGAGCGACGCTGACCGGTCCGGCGGCGACGGTCGACCAGCACGCCTCCGGCCTGCAGGTGGTCGGCACCCGCAACCTCGGCCCGACCCGCCAGGTCACCGTCTTCGGCGACCTGGACGAGCAGGCGCTGGAAGCCGCCGAGCACGACGGCCTCCAGGTCGGTGCCGTCCCGCTCCAGGACCTGTTCATCCACCTCACCGAGCCCCAGCCCGAGGAGCAGGCATCATGACCACGACCACCGCCGCGCCGGCGACCACCCGGCGCACCCCGCAGTGGCTGAGCGCCTTCGGCTATCTGACCGGTGCCTACGTCTACATGCTGACGCTGTGGTTCTGGGCCATCGTCCTGCCGGCGACCGCCGTCATCATCTTCCTCGTCTCACGGAACGTCGACCAGGTCACCTCCTCCGGGGTGGCGTTCAGCCACCACGGAGCGCTCTGGTTCCCGTTCAGCATCGCCATCATCCTGTCGGTGACCTACCTGCCGATCCATGTCGCCAACGGCATGACGCGGCGGTCCTTCACCCAGGCGGCGCTGCTCGTGAACGTCGCGGTCGGTGCGCTGAACGGGGTCATCGCGACCCTCGCGCTCCTGGTCGAGCGGGAGATCTACGACAGTCTCGGCTGGGTGCACGGAGGATCGGACGGCGCGGGCATCCCGGTCTTCAACGGCGGGGTGCTGACCTACGGCTTCGGCCTGGTCGTGCTCTTCACGGCCGGGCAGATCGCGGGCTCCCTCGTCGGCATCAGCTACTACCGCCTCGGCGGGTGGCTCGGCACCATCGCCCTGCCCCTGTCGCTGCTGCCGCTCGCCGCGGTCGGCTTCCTCGGGCTGGGCCGGGGCGTGCAGTGGAACCCGTGGGGCTGGACGGCCGACATCGCCCCCTGGGGCACGGCCCTGGCCATCGCCATCCTCGTCGCCGCGGCAGGTGTCTTCCACCTGCTGGTCCGCGACGTTCCCATCGACTCGAAGAAGGCCTGACCATGAACATCACACCCACCACCCGTATGCCGTCACCCACCACCTCCTCCCCCTCCACCGAGCCGGTGGTCCGGGTGAGCGGGCTGCGCAAGACCTACGGCGACAAGGTCGCCGTCGCGGACGTCTCCTTCGAGGTCCGACCCGGAGAGATCCTCGGCATCCTCGGGCAGAACGGCGCCGGCAAGACCACCACGGTCGAGGCCGTCGCCGGGCTGCGCACCGCCGACGCCGGCACGGTCTCCGTGCTGGGGATCGACCCGCAGCACGACCCGGCCCCGGTCCGCGAGGTGCTGGGCGTCCAGCTCCAGGAGTCCCGGCTGCCCGGCAAGCTGCGGGTCGCCGAGGCCCTACGGCTCTACGCCTCCTTCTACGCTGACCCCCGCGAGCCTGAGGACCTGATCACCCTGCTGGGCCTGCAGGAGAAGCGGGACACGGCATACGACGACCTGTCCGGAGGACAGAAGCAACGTCTCTCGATCGCGCTGGCCCTGGTCGGCAACCCTCGGGTGGCGATCCTGGACGAGCTCACCACCGGCCTGGACCCGCAGGCACGCCGCGAGACCTGGGACTTGATCGAGGCCGTCCGCGACAGCGGCGTCACGATCTTGCTGGTCACCCACTTCATGGACGAGGCCCAGCGTCTCTGCGACCGGGTGATCATCATCGACGACGGCCGGGTCGTGGCGGAAGGACCGCCCGCCGAGCTGGCCCGTCAGGGTCGCACCGGGGTGACCTTCCGGATGACGCTGAACGAGCCGCTGGAAGACGTCGAGGTCCTCCGTGAGCTGCCGAGCGTCACCGACCTGACCAGCGCCGACGCCACCACCACGGTCACGGCACAGCACCGCCGCACCGACTCGGGCACCCTGCTCGAGGTCACCGGCGGCCCGACCGTGCTGCCCGACGTCATCATCGCCCTGCACTCGCGCGGCATCGTGCCCGACGAGGTGCAGACCATCAGCCCGAGCCTGGAGGACGCCTTCGTCGCCCTCGTGGGCCACCCGTCCGAGGAGGACCCGTCATGACCGCCGCCACCCTCTCCCCGCCCCGCAGCCGCACCGGCACCCGCGGCCTGTCCGCCCTGATCGCTGCCGAGGCCAAGCTCTTCCTGCGCGACCCGGGCAACCTGTTCTTCGTCGTCTTCTTCCCCACGGTCCTGCTGATCGGCATGGGATACGCCATCCCGGGGATGCGCGAGCCGATCACCGACCTGCCCGAGCCGTGGCTGGGCCTGCGCGCGGTCGACCTCTTCGCGCCGCTGATGCTCTGCGTCGCGGCCGCGACCGGGGGCCTGACGACGGTGGCGGCCTACCTGGCGGGCTACCGCGAGACCGGGGTGCTGCGCCGTATGGCCACCACCCCGATGCGACCCCAGGGCGTGCTGTCCGCGCAGATCCTCGTCCAGCTGGCCGGCGTCGCCGTCGGTGGTGCCCTCTCCCTGCTCGTCGCGTCCCTGGTCTTCGGCACGCCCATGCCGCAGAACCCGCTGCTGGCCCTGGTGGTCTTCCTCCTGGCCGTAGCCGCGATGTTCAGCATCGGTGTCCTCATCGGCGGCCTGGCACCCAAGGGGGCCACCGCCTCCGGGATCGGGATGCTGATCTACTTCCCGATGCTCTTCGTCGCGGGCCTGTGGACGCCTGGCCCGCTGATGCCGGACGCGGTCGAGAAGGTAGCCACCTTCACCCCGCTGGGCGCCGCGTCGCAGGCGATGAACGACGCCTGGTTCGGGCTCGGTATGCCCTGGCTCCAGCTCGCCGTCATGGCCGTCTGGGCTGTGGTCGTGTTCGTGATCGCGACGCGCACCTTCCGCTGGGAGGTCTGACCCGCCGGCAGCGGCCACCACCCTCGGTCACCCGGTCCCCCCGGCAGCGGCCACCACCCTGTCTCGCGCTGCCCCGTCAGCGTGAGACGGGGCGGCACGTGCCCGGGCCAGCCTGTCCCCCCGCCGCCAGCGTGAGACAGGGGGCATGTGCACGGGTTCTACCCACGGTTCGTTGGAATCGTGGGTAGAACCCGTGCACCGGCCGGGCACGCCGCGCCGACTGCAGCGACTCTTGACGCCATCTGGGCACCCGGCGACAAAAGTCGCGGCACTCGGCGGGCCGGCCAGCCAGGACGACGCCTGGGACGAGCGCGCTGAGAGCAGCCCGGGCGCGGGCGAGCGCGTTTAGAGCAGCCCGCGGGCGCGGGCGAGCGCGGCAGCCTCGGTGCGGCCGGCGGCGCCGAGCTTGGCCAGGATGTTGGACACGTGGACGCTGACGGTCTTGGTGCTGATGAACAGCTGCTTGCCGATCTGCCCGTTCGTGCGCCCCTGGGCGACGAGCGTCAGCACCTCCCGCTCCCGCGGGGTGAGGTCCGGCTCGCCGGGGGCCGTCTCGACCGGGGGCGCGCCGCCGGGCTCGAGCTGCGAGACCTCGGCGAGCAGCGGCAGGGCTCCGAGCTCTGTCGCGGTATGCCGGGCGAGGGCCAACTGCTCATGGGCACCGGCCGTGTCCCGCTGCGCACGCAGCACCGCGGCCAGCCGGGTGCGGGACCGGGCAATCTCGAACTGGTGGCCCAGCACGACGAACGCCGCGATCGTCTGCTCCCAGGCCTCGCGGAGCTCGTCCTCGTCGGGCGCGTCGATCCCGGTCAGCCAGCGCAGCCGGAGGAGCTCAGCGCCGACCCGGTGGTGCCAGGCCTGTCCCTCCGGCCCCATCGGACGCTGCGCGTCCTCTCGCGTCGCCACCGTCTCGTCGGCGACCGCGCTGATCCGGGCGGCCCGCTCCACCAGGGCCGCGCGCTCGGCCTGCGGCACCGAGGCGATGTTGGTGCCCATCTGCCCCAGCAGGAGGCCGGCGAGCCGCACCTGCCCGAAGAAGCGCGGGACGTTCCAGAGCGCGCTGACGATCGACACGACCTCGTCGTAGACCTCGGCCGCGCGGTCCAGCTGACCGTCGTCCCCGTAGGCGTCGATCCCTGCCCCGGCCGCCATGATCGCGACGAAGCCCTCCTCCGACCATGAGGAGCGGGAGCGTTCGACCAGGTTGATGGTGGCCGGGTCCCCGCGCCCCGCGGCGACCATCAGCCGCAGGGCCGCCAGCACCAGCCGGTGGGCCGGAGGCACCGTCTGTCCCTTGGTGCTGGCTGCCTGCTCGGAGGCGACCCAGTCCCCGAGCATGTAGGCGGTGATGCCGCTGAGCACCCGGGCGTCGAACCCGTAGGGCGCCCAGGTCCGGCCGAACGTGCTGGCCAGCCCGACCGCCTCGTCGTAGGCGGCGCGCGCCGCGGCCACGTTGCCCAGCTCCAGGTAGGCACCTCCGAGCTGGTGCAGCCCCCGCAGCAGAGCCGCCGGTTCGGTGCCCTCCCGCGCCTGCTCCACGATCTCGGTGAGCGCCTCGACCGAGGCCTCGGGGTCGCCGAGGAACTCCTGCAACCTGGCGAGGGTGGTCGCGGCGTCGACCGCGGTGCCGGGGAGGTTGAGCTCGTCGGCGAGGTCCAGGGCCGCCTGGGCGAACCGGACGGCGTCCGCGAAACGGTCCTTGCCGATGTGGGCGCGCGCGTGCTGGGCCAGTGCGGTCGCCCGGATCGCGCGGGGCTCGGGACCCACCAGGTCCATTGCCTCGGTCGTGGCCCGCAGCGCGGTCTCCGGGTCGTCCTCGCTCATCATCGCGGCCCGGGCGAAGCCGAGGAGCAGGGCGACCCGGTCGTCCCCCCGCTTCGGCGCGTCGGGGCGCGACAGCCCGGCGCGGAGCAGCGCGGTGGAGCGCTGGGTGTGCCCCGACTCCAGCAGTGCCTCCCCCGTGCGCACCGTCAGGTGGACCCGGTCCACGTCGACCTGGTCGGCGACGGCCGGGTCCTCCAGGAGCTGCAGCGCCAGCTCGTAGTGCTCGGCGGCCTCGTCCGGACCACCGACCTGCATCGCGTCATCGCCCGCCTCGATGCTGGCGGTCACGGCCGTCACGAGGTCGTGTGCCGCACGGGCATGGCGGGCCAGCTCGGCCGAGGAGCCGAGCGCGCTGCCCGACCGGAGGGCAGCGACGTAGGCCCGGTGGAGCCGGCTGCGCTCCCCCGGCAGCAGGTCGTCGTAGACCGCCTCGGCCAGGAGGGCGTGGCGGAACGCGTAGTGGGAGCCATCCGGCACCAGGACGTTCGCCTCGACCGCTCCGCGCAGGGCACCGTCCAGCTCCCCGTCGGTCTGGCTGACGACCGCAGCCAGCAGGTCGTGACCGACCCGGCGTCCGGCGACCGCCGCCGCGCGCACCATCGTCTGCGCCGCGTCGTCGAGGCGGTCGAGACGGAGGAGCAGCAGGTCGGCGAGGTCCGCCGGGAGGGTCTCGCCGTCCAGCTCACTGGCGTCCAGCAGCTCCTCGGCGAAGAAGGCGTTGCCCTCGGCGCGCCGCACGATCTCGCGGACGCGGTCCTCGGGGAGCTCGCTGCCCGGCGTCAGCGCCTCGTGCACGGACCTGACCAGGCGGCGCACGTCGGCGTCGGCGAGCGCATCGAGGTGGAGCCGCTCCACGCCGGGGATGCGACCCCACTCGGTGACCGCGCTCCGCAGCGGGTGCCGGCGGTGCAGGTCGTCGCTCCGGTAGGAGACGACCACGCTCACCGGGCTGGTGAAGCCGCGACCGAAGAGGAAGGAGATCATGTCGCGGGTGGACCGGTCCGCCCAGTGGGCGTCCTCCACGACCACCAAGAGCGGGGCCGTGTCGCCGAGCTCCTCCAGCGTGCCGTGCACCGCCTCGAACAGCTCTCCGCGGACCATCCCCTCGTCCGCGTCGTCCCCCGCCGACCCCCCACCGCCCGCGGCGGTCTGCGCGCCCCGTTCCCCCGGCATACTGCCGCTGCGCATGCGCCGACCCGGCTGGAGCCGGTTGATGGCAGGTCGTGACTCGGCCAGCACCGCGGCCCGCTCCGGCGCGGAGCTGGCCAGCCGCCCGAAGAGCTCGGTGAAGGGCAGGTAGGGCAGGGAGCTGTCCCCGAAGTCCAGGCAGTGCCCCACGAGGACCGTCCAGCCCGCCCGCTCCGCCCGCGCCCCCAGCTCGGAGAGCAGTCGCGTCTTGCCGACCCCGGCGTCGCCGCCAAGCACGACAGCAGCCGACACCGGGTCTCTGCCGATGCCGGCTGCTGCCGTCAAGTGGTCGATCTCGCGCGCCCGTCCGACGAGCGGGGTCTGCGTGCGTGGTGTGGACACGTCCTCCATCATGGCTGGCCCCGGGGGTCAGCGCGCAATGGCCACGCGGTGGGAGCCCGGCGTCGTGGGCCGGACCACCGCGCGACGGGCGCGGCTGGGACGCCGCCCCCAGGACCGCCGCAGCTCCTCGCGGCGGTAGTCGATCTCGCTGCTCAGGTAGGGCGAGAGGGTGGTAAACATGCTGTCCTCCGATCTGGTTCGGGTCCCCGATGAACCCGATGTATCCAGAGTCGGCTGCTGAGGTAGGCCCCCACATCGGGGGAACGTCCTATCTCCGCGTCAGGCACTACCTCAGAGCAGGTGTTCGCGCAGTTCGCGGCTACCTTAGGAGGCCCTCAGAGGCGGCGGTAGGCCAGATCCGTGATGGTCCGCCCGACGGCCGTGCCCTTGCGCTCGAACCGCGTCACGGGCCGCAGCGGCGCCCGCTCGGTCGAGATCAGCTCGAGCCCCTCGTGAGCGTCCAGCACCTTCCGCATGTGCGCGGCGTAGTCGTCGATGTCCGTGGCCAGCCGCCACACCCCGCCCGGCCGGAGCACGCGGCAGACGGTGTCGGCGAACTCCGGGCCGACGATCCGGCGGTGCTGCTGCCTGCGCTTGGGCCAGGGGTCCGGGAAGTAGGTCCAGACCTCCTCGACCGAGCCGGGGGCCAGCATCGTGGCCAGCGCGACCTCGGCGTCGGCCTCGACGAAACGGACGTTGGGCAGCGGCTCGTCGACCAGCCGGGACAGGCACTGCCCGATGCCCGGGCGCCACACCTCCAGCGCGACGAAGTCGGTCTCCGGCAGCGCCTGCGCCCCGGCGATGAGCGCGTCGCCGGAGCCGGCCCCCACCTCGACCACGAGCGGGGCGCGGCGCCCGAAGACCGCGACCGGGTCCAGGACGTATGACGGGGCGACCGTTGTCGAGCCACCCTCCCGTGGGACGTCGATCACGTAGGTGTCGGCGAGCTGGTCGTAGGCCGCCTGGTGGCGCGGGGGCATCCGCCCCCCGCGCCGGGTGAACGAGCGGGTGCGCGCGAGGTAGGCGACCTCCGCGGGGGTGGCGCTCACTTCTTGGCCTTCTCCCCCGCACCGCCGTCCTGGGACAGCGCCGCGATGAACGCCTCCTGGGGCACCTCGACGGAGCCGACCATCTTCATCCGCTTCTTGCCCTCCTTCTGCTTCTCCAGCAGCTTGCGCTTGCGGCTGATGTCACCGCCGTAGCACTTGGCGAGCACGTCCTTGCGGATGGCGCGGATGGTCTCCCGGGCGATCACCCGGGCCCCGATGGCCGCCTGGACCGGCACCTCGAACTGCTGCCGCGGGATGAGCTCCTTGAGCTTGCCGGCCATCATCACGCCGTAGGCGTAGGCCTTGTCGCGGTGCACGATCGAGCTGAACGCGTCGACCGTGTCGCCCTGCAGCAGGATGTCGACCTTGACCAGGTCGGCCTCCTGCTCCCCGTCGGGCTCGTAGTCCAGCGACGCGTAGCCCTTGGTGCGGGACTTCAGCGCGTCGAAGAAGTCGAAGACGATCTCGGCCAGCGGCAGGGTGTAGCGCATCTCCACCCGCTCCGGGGAGAGGTAGTCCATGCCCCGCAGGGTCCCGCGCCGGCTCTGGCACAGCTCCATGATGGCGCCGATGAACTCGCTCGGCGCCAGGATCGTGGCCCGCACCACCGGCTCGGTCACGGCCGCGATCTTGCCGCCGGGGAACTCGCTGGGGTTGGTGACCTCGACCTCGGTGCCATCGTCCATCCGCACCTGGTAGACGACGTTGGGCAGCGTCGAGATGAGGTCCAGGTCGTGCTCGCGCTCCAGCCGCTCGCGGACGATCTCCAGGTGCAGCATCCCGAGGAAACCGACCCGGAAGCCGAAGCCCAGCGCGGCGGAGGTCTCCGGCTCGTAGACCAGCGCGGCGTCGTTGAGCTTCAGCTTGTCCAGGGCGTCGCGCAGCACCGGGTAGTCCGAGCCGTCGATCGGGTAGAGCCCCGAGAAGACCATCGGCTTGGGGTCCTTGTAGCCGCCCAGCGGGGCCGCCGCGGGCTTGGCCGCGTTGGTGACCGTGTCACCGACGCGGGACTGCCGCACGTCCTTCACCCCGGTGATCAGGTAGCCGACCTCGCCGACGCCCAGCCCCTTGGACGGCACCGGCTCCGGTGAGATGACCCCGATCTCGAGTAGCTCGTGGGCCGCCTTGGTCGACATCATCGCGATCTTCTCGCGCGGGTTGAGGTTGCCGTCGACCACGCGGACGTAGGTCACCACGCCGCGGTAGGTGTCGTAGACCGAGTCGAAGATCATCGCCCGGGCGGGGGCGTCCGCGTCACCGGTCGGCGCGGGCAGCGTCCGCACGATGGTGTCGAGCAGGTCGGTGACGCCCTCGCCGGTCTTGCCGGACACCTTCATGACGTCCTCGGGCTCGCACCCGATCAGCCCGGCGATCTCCTCGGCATACTTCTCCGGCTGCGCGGCGGGCAGGTCGATCTTGTTGAGGACCGGGATGATCGTCAGGTCGTTCTCCATGGCCAGGTAGAGGTTGGCCAGGGTCTGCGCCTCGATGCCCTGCGCCGCGTCGACCAGCAGCACCGCGCCCTCGCACGCGGCCAGGGAGCGGCTCACCTCGTAGGTGAAGTCCACGTGACCGGGGGTGTCGATCATGTTGAGGACGTATGCAGTCTCACGGGGGGCTCCGCCCCCCGTGTCCCCCCCGAGGTCTCGCACGGCCCAGGGCAGGCGGACGGCCTGCGACTTGATGGTGATGCCGCGCTCGCGCTCGATGTCCATCCGGTCGAGGTACTGCGCCCGCATCAGTCGCTGCTCGACGACACCGGTCTCCTGGAGCATCCGGTCCGCCAGGGTCGACTTGCCGTGGTCGATGTGCGCGATGATGCAGAAGTTGCGGATCAGCTCCGGCGGCGTCGCATGGGGCTGCGGCGCGGAGTGGGTGATCGGTGACACGCTGGCGGACCTCGGGGTTGTCGGGACAGTCGTCCTAGTCTCCCACGGTCGGTGCGCCTACCCCGCACCCACGACGCTGACCTGGCTGTCCCCGGGCTCGCGCAGGGGGCTGGCGGGTCGCGCCGTGGTGTGGGACCTTCGTCGGCATGGGTGCGGCTCTGGAGGTGTGTCGGCGGTTCTACGACGTGGAGGTCCGCCCGCGCGTCGACGCGCCGCACAGCGCCGCCCTGCTGGGACGGGGCTCGGAGGTGCTCGGCTACGACGATGAGATGTCCACCGACCACAACTGTGAGGCGCGCGTGCTGCTGTTCGTGCCGCACGACATGACGGTCGAGCCCGACGTCCCCGAGTCGTTCGAGGGGCGACCGACCCTGGTCGAGGTGCACACCATGGCCGAGTACTTCCGGACCCGGATCGGGTTCGACCCGGACGCGGAGCTCACGGTCGAGGACTGGCTCACCTTCCCGGAGGAAGTCCTGCTGATGATGACCGCAGGCGACGTCTTCCACGACGACCTCGGCCTGCAGGGGGTCCGTGACCGGCTGGCGTACTACCCCGACGACGTCTGGCGCTATCTCATGATCTCGGCCTGGTGGCGCGTGCACCCGGAGATGAACCTCGTCGGTCGGGCAGGGCACGTCGGCGACGAGCTCGGCTCATCCGTGATCGGTGCGCAACTCGTGCATGGCCTGATGCGGCTGTGCTTCCTGATCGAGCGACGCTATGCGCCGTACTCGAAGTGGTTCGGGACCGCCTTCAGCCGGCTTCCCTGCGGTCCGGCCCTGACGCCCGTCTTCCAGGAGGTCCTGCGGACGTCGAACTGGCAGGAGCGCGAGGAGGCGCTGGTCACCGCCTACCGTGCCGTGGGAGACCTGCACAACGCGCAGCGTGTCACCACACCGGTCGAGCTACGGATCGAGCAGATGTGGGGCCGCCCGTTCCGCGTCCTCTGGGGCGACTTCCCGGAGGCGCTGGCCGCAGCCATCGAGGACCCCGAGGTGCGGCGGATCGCGGAGCGCTGGCCGGTCGGCGGCGTCGACCGGGTGCGCGAGGTCCTGCATCGACCCGCCGACCGCAGGCACCTGCTCCGACTCCTCGGCCCCGACTCGACCTAGGGTGGGCGCATGCCGTCGATGCAGCGCCTCCTGGAGTCCGTGCTCAAGGCCCTCCACTCGGCCGCAAGGGGTGCACAGCGCGGCACCACCGGACAGACACAACAGAGGCAGCCGGGAGCGGGCGGCTACGCCGGGGACTTCGAGGGCACACCTCGGATCAGCTACGAGCCGGTCCAGGACGACCTCCCGGACCCGGGCGAGGTGGTGTGGGCGTGGGTGCCCTACGAGGAGGACCACTCGCAGGGCAAGGACCGTCCGGTCCTGGTCATCGGGCGGGACGGCGACCTGCTGCTCGCCCTGCAGATGAGCAGCCAGGACCACGACAAGGACGCCGCCGACGAGGCCCGCTGGGGCCGCTATTGGGTCGACGTGGGGGCCGGTGCGTGGGACCGCGAGCACCGGCCGAGCGAGGCGCGGGTCGACCGGATCCTGCGGATCGATCCAGGCTCCGTCCGGCGGATCGGCGCCGTCCTGGATCGCGCCCGCTTCGACGAGGTCGCCGACGGGGTGCGCCAGCACACCTGACCTACGTGCTCCGCCGCAGCCGGTCGACCCGCCCGGTCCAGTAGCCGACCCAGGCCGTGCCCGCCAGCCCCAGGACACCGGTGACCAGGCAGGCGGCCGCCAGCGGGACCACCGCGAGCAGCGCCGCCAGGCCGACCGGGCCACCGGTCACCCCGACATCCCCGGCGAAGCGCCACGCCCCCAGGAACTGGGCCCGCCCCAGCCGCGGCGAGGCGTCCGCCCCGAGGGTCATCACGATCCCCGCGCCGAGACCGTTGCCCAGGGCCATGAGCAGCGCCACGACGGTGACGCCGACGATGCCCCCGGTGAGCGGCAGCAGCAGGGTGCCGAGCGCCACCGCCAGCACGACGGGCACCGCCACGAACTGCCGACCGCGGTGGTCCATCAGCCACCCCGCCGGATAGAAGAGCATCATGTCCAGCGCCGCGGCGACCCCGAAGACCAGCGAGGTCTCGGCGGGCGTCATGTGGACGTGCTCGGCCCACAGCGGCAACAGCGTGGTACGCACCGCCCGGGAGGCCGAGATGACGACCACGACGCTGCCGAGCAGCACGAGCACCCGCCGGTGCTCCTTCATCACCGACCACACCGACAGGTGCCCGCTGGCCGCCTGCTCGTGCCGGCTCTCGGCTCCCGGATCGGGCATCACCAGCGCGATGCCGGCCGCGATGCCGGCGGACACGGCAGCGAGCCAGAAGACCCCCCGGATCCCCCACTGGTGCACCGCGAGGGCACCGAGCAGCGGACCGATGAAAAGACCGACCCGGTGCGAGCCGCCCAGCATGGACAGCGCCCGCGCCCGGTAGTAGTCGGGCACCACCTCGATCATGAACTGCTGCCTGGCCAGCAGGAAGACGGTCCACATCATCCCGCTGCACAGCACCGCGACGCTCAGCCAGAGCACCGACCCGGACAGCCCGGCACCCACCAGCGCGACGGCGTCGAGCAACCCCGCGCCCACGAGGGCCCACCGCTCCCCGATCCGGGCGACCAGAGCCCCGGCCGGAAGAGAGGCGATGAGCTGACCGATCCCGAGCAGCGCCACGACGAAGGCGGCGGTGCCCAGGTCCGCCCCGAGCTCCCGCGCCCGCAGCGCCAGCATCGGCAGCACAGCGCCGTGCCCGATCGCGCTGACGACGGTCGGGCCGTAGGCCGTCAGCGCCACGTCCCGCAGCCGGAACTCCGGCGTCGTCACCCGCGGGGTCCGTCGGATGCCTGGGCCAGCACGTCGGAAGCCTGCGCCAGCACGTCGACGAAGCCGATGAGCTGGTCCCCCGCGTGCGGAGGCCCGTCGACGCCTCCTGCCAGCGCCGCCACCGTCGTGGCGCCCGCCTCGCCGAGCGTCCGCAGGTGCACACCGAGCTGCTCGGCCGTCACACCGTCGGCGGTCGGCAGGAAGGCCACCACGTCAGGACGACCTTCGCGACCGGCGGCCTTGCGGGCCTGCACCACCTGGTCGATGACCTCCCGCACCCGGGCTGGGGACGGGCTGCCCTTCGGCGCCGCGTCGTCCACGATCACCCCGTCCGCCAGCTCCCCGGCGACGGCGAGGGTCCGTGGCCCCCGCCCACCGACGAGCACCCCCGGCACGACCTCGGGCGGGTGCCGGAGTCGAACCCGGTCCAGCTGCACGTAACGGCCTGCACGGCTCACCTCCTGCCCCCGGAGCAGCGCGATGATCGCCTCCGTGTGCTCCCTCAAGAGGGTCAGCGGCGAGTCCACCGCCACGCCCGCCTGTGCCATCCACTCCCGCACACCATGGCCGAGCCCGGGACGGAACCGGCCCGGGAACATCCGGGCCAGGGTCGCGATCTCCATCGCGGTCAGCGCCGCCGCCCGCAGCGGCACGGGCATGAGCCCGATCCCGACGCGCAACCGCTGCGTGCCGCCCAGGATCGCGGCGGCCGGGGCGAGGCCGCTGGTGGCGAAACAGTCCTCCCAGAGCCACAGCTCCTCGATGCCGCGGCCCTCCGCCTCCCGGGCGGCCTCGAGGACCAGTTCGGGCGGTTGGTCCGGCGGGACGATGAGGGCGACGACGGGCAGCATCCCTCCAGCCTAGAGAGGCCATCTGTCACGATGGGGACATGGCCACGGACCGGGAGACCCTGCAGCGGTGGGAGGACTTCGGAGGAGTATGGCGGGTGCTCGCCTCGGACGACCGCACCGCCACGGTCTCGATGTGCCGGTGCGACGGGGGCGAGGAGGTGCAGCGGCTCACCACGCAGGATGCCGCCCTGGTGGCCTGGCTCGCCGAGCACCCCGAGTCCTCCTGACGTCGTGCCGCCGACACGCGCGGACCTCACGTTCCGCGCCGCTCGCGCGTCTACCCGGTGATGAGCATGCAGCAGCCCTTCGAGCACACCGTCACCGCGCACGGGCCGACCGTTCTGCGGGTCGTCCGGGCGGTGCTCGGGCCAGGTCCCGACGCCGATGACGCGTGGGCCGAGACCTTCCTGGCTGCGCTGCGTGCGTGGCCGGACCTGCCGGCGGACACCAACGTGCAGGCCTGGCTGGTCCGCGTCGCGCACCGCAAGGCGATCGACGTCACCCGGGGAGCGCGCCGCAGGGCGCAACCCACCGACATACTGCCCGAACGACCGGCGACGACCGGGCTGCCGGACAGCGCCGAACCCGACCTGTGGGCCGCGGTCGCGGCTCTTCCCGAGCGGCAACGGCTGTCCCTGGCCTACCACTACCTGGGCGGGCTGCGGCATACCGAGACCGCGGAGCTGATCGGCGGCTCGCCCGAGGCGGTCCGCCGGGCCGCCGCCGACGGCATCCGCGCACTGCGCCGCACCTACGCCCCGGAAGGAGCACCCCGATGAACGACACCCACGCTCCCGACCGCGCCCTGCTGGACCAGCTGGCACCGGCGACCGACCTGGCGGGCCTGCACCGCCTCCTCGAGCTGCGTGCCGAGCAGGAGGGTCTGCTGGACGTCAGCTACCGCACCATCGACTCCCCCCTCGGCTCGCTGCTCCTGGCGGCCACGCCGACCGGGCTGGTCCGGGTGGCCTTCGACCGCGAGGGTTTCGACACGGTGCTCGCGTCGCTGGCGACCCGACTGGGACCGCGCGTGCTCCGGGCACCGGCCCGGCTGGACGACGCGGCACGGCAGCTGGACGAGTACTTCGCCGGCACCCGCACGGCCTTCGACCTCCCGCTGGACCGCGCGCTCAGCACCGGGTTCCGCGGGCAGGTGCACACCTACCTGCCCCAGATCGCCTACGGCCACACGGCCTCCTACGGGCAGGTCGCCGCAGCGGTCGGCAACCCCGGGGCGGTCCGGGCGGTCGGCTCCGCCTGCGCCACCAACCCGCTGCCGGTCGTCGTGCCGTGCCACCGGGTCCTCCGCAGCGACGGTTCGCTGGGCGGCTATCTCGGTGGGGCAAAGGCGAAGACGACGCTCCTGGCACTGGAGCACGCTGCGTGACCCGGCACTGTCGGTGCCGAGTGCCACAATCGCGAGCATGATGGCCATCGAGACACCGCTGGTCGAGGGCGAGGACGGTCTGGCGCGGCCGAGCTGGGCCGCCGCCGACCCCTTGATGCGGGACTACTACGACACCGAGTGGGGCATGCCGGTGCGTGACGAGCGGGGCCTGTTCGAGCGGCTCAGTCTGGAGGCCTTCCAGTCCGGGCTGTCCTGGGCGACCATCCTGCGCAAGCGGCCGGCCTTCCGGGACGCGTTCGACCGCTTCGACCCTGATGTCGTCGCGGCCTACGACGAGTCAGACGTGACGCGCCTCATGGGCAACCCGGGCATCGTGCGCAACCTGGCCAAGATCCGCGCCACGATCACCAACGCCCGGGCGACCGTGCGGCTCCGGGAGCAGGGTGGGCTGCCGGCGTTCATCTGGTCCTTCCAGCCCGAGCGCACGCCGGAGCCGCGCACCTACGACGAGATCCCCACCACCTCCCCCGAGTCCCTCGCGCTCGCCAAGGCGCTGCGCCGGGAGGGCTTCACCTTCGTCGGGCCGACCACGATGTTCGCGCTCATGGAGGCTGTGGGCATCGTGGACACGCACCTCGTCGGCTCCCACCGACGCGGCACCTCCGGCGTCTGGGCGTCGTGAGGCCCACGGCTCCGGGCGTGCACCCAGAGGGAAGGTCCGGGCGTGCACCCAGAGGGCGGGTGCCTCCGCGGGGTCACGCACCGACGACGTTCGCACCGGGACCTGCTCGGTGCGAGCGACACGCCGTCGGTGCGAGCGCCAGGACGTGACACCGAGGCGGTTTTGCTCGCACCGACCGAAGGGGCACCTACGAGCGTGAGGTGGCAGGCGCTGCTCGCCCGGGAGTCAGTGCTTCTCGCCGGGCAGCTGGCTGGCCTGCCTGATCCATGAGGTCAATTGCTCGTCGACCGGGTCGTCCTCGTGGAGGTCCAGGTGGCGCTGCTCCGGGTGCTTGGAGGCCCCCGGAGGCTGCGGGTCCAGGGACGTGCCGCGGAAGAAGGTGACCTTCACGTACTTCGTGAAGCACCGGAAGGTGAGGAACCAGCTGTCCGGGCCATCACCGTAGAACGGCTGGTTCCACTTCACCGCCTTGTGCACATCCGGGACGGTGTCGACGATCAGTCGGTCGAGCTTCTCGCCCAATCCGCGTTTCCAGCCCGGCATCGCGGCGATATAGGCCTGCACGGGTTCGTCCCCCTCCCCCTTGGGGATCTGCGGGTTGCCTCCCGACAGCAGCTTCGGCTCGGTGCTTCGGGGCGTCTTGGTGTCCTTGGCGCTCATGCCATGCCTCCTCCGATGGCGTCCCTCGAGCATGTCATCGCCGGCGGCCCGGGGCGAGGTCGGAGAGAGGCCCAGGAAGGTCGGAGGGTGGTGGCCCAGGGAGATCGACCGGTGGTGAAGCGGGTCGCCCGCGAGGGTCAGGATCGAAGAAGCGTCGGCCACCGAGGATCCCTAGGCTCGGGAGCATGGTTTCCATCCAGTTCCTGACCCTCGAAGTAGACGACCCCGCGGCGGCGCAGCCTCTCTACACGGCCCTCGGCCTGGACGAGCACGTCCGGTTGCGGCCCTCGACCGAGCCGACCAGCGGCTTCCGGGGTTGGACCCTCTCCCTGGTCGCCGCCCAACCGGCGAACGTCAACGCCCTGGTGGACGCCGCGGTCGACGCCGGAGCCACGGTGCTCAAGCCCCCGACAAAGTCGCTCTGGGGATACGGGGGTGCGCTGCGTGCCCCCGACGGGACCATCGTGACGCTGGCGTCCTCCTCCAAGAAGGACGCCGGTCCCCCGGCCCGGACGATCGACGAGGTCGTCCTCCAGCTGGGCGTCACGGACGTCGCGGCGACCAAGGACTTCTACGTCGAGCAGGGCCTGGAGGTGGGCAAGAGCTTCGGCCGTAAGTACGTCGAGTTCGCGATGTCCGGTCCGGTCGCGCTCTCCCTCACCAAGCGTGGCGCCCTGGCCAAGGTCGCCGGCGTCGACCCCGAGGGCACGGGCTCGCACCGGCTCGTGGTCGCGAGCGACGGCGGAGCGTTCACCGACCCCGACGGCATCACCTGGGAGACCGCCTGACGCGACTGCCGCACTGCGAGATCGTGGCTCGCCGGGCCCGCGGATAGGTGTCTTGGGGTCTGGTTACGACGAAGGGCCCGGGTCGTCTGACCCGGGCCCAACGGTTCTGCTCGGTGGAGCTGAGGGGACTCGAACCCCTGACCCCCTCCATGCCATGGAGGTGCGCTACCAGCTGCGCCACAGCCCCTTGCGGAACCCCAGAAGTTTACCCATATCGCCCCCCGTTCCACCAAATCCGCGACACCCGCGCAGGGCGTGTGCTCGCTCACGCAACGGGCAGGATGGACGCGGCCTCAGCGGTCGCTGGTGGAGACCACCGAGTCGGTCACCCCGGCGTTCCAGGTGAGCATCCGCCAGCCCGTCCGGTGCTCTGCGAGCTCGGCCCAGTGGCAGTTGCGCAGGCCGCCCATCGACAGCCATGCCTGGCGCTGCGGCAGGCCGATCAGCGCGGCGACGAGGGCCCGACCGGCGACCCCGTGCGTGGCCACGACGAGCACGCCCTCCGGCGGCAGATCGGCGAGGGCGTGCTGAGCGGCGCCGAGGACCCGCTCCTCCACGTGGGCCACGGACTCACCGTGGTCCCCGCGCACGATGTCCTCGCCTCGGGACAGGGCGTCCATGGCCTCGGGATACTGCTCGGCGACGTCGCCCTGGCTCATCCCCTGCCAGGTGCCGACGTGGATCTCACGGAACCGCTCGTCATACGAAACGGGCAGTTCGGTCGCCGCGCCGAGCGCGGCGGCCGTGTGCGCCGCCCGGCGCAGGTCGCTGGAGATGATGCGGGTCGGTCCGAGGCCGGCCAGTGCCGCGGCAGCCACCCGTGACTGCTCGACGCCCCGCGGCGACAGGTCGGTGTCGAGCTGCCCCTGCCAGATCCCGCCGACGTTGTGCTCGGTCTCCCCGTGCCGCCAGACGATCAGCCGCCGCACCGCTCAGGCCTCGGGGAGAGTGATGACCGGGCAGTCCTTCCACAACCGCTCGAGGTCGTAGAACTCGCGGTCCTCGGTGTGCATCACGTGCACCACGATGTCGCCGAAGTCCATCAGCACCCAGCGTCCCTCCCGCTGGCCCTCCCGGCGCAGCGTCTTGGCGCCGAGCTCGAGCAGGCGCTCCTCGACGGCGTCGACGATCGAGGCGACCTGGCGCTCAGCCGGCGCGGAGGCGATGACGAAGACGTCGGTGAGGGCCAGCTGGCCGCTGACGTCGAGCCCGATGACCTCCTCGGCCAGCTTCTCCTGTGCGGCATGGGCCGCGGCACGTGCAAGATCCAGGGCGCGTTGTGTCGCAGCCACTCACTGCTCCTTGTAGAGGTGGTACTTACCGATGTACTGCACGACGCCGTCGGGCACGAGATACCAGACCGGCTCGCCCTGCTCGGTGCGCTCGCGGCAGTCGGTCGAGCTGATCGCCATCGCGGGGACGTTGAGCAGGGTGACCCGGTCCTGCGGCAGTCCGTCGTCGGTCAGCTCGTGCCCGGGTCGGGTGACGCCGACGAAGTGCGCCAGCTCGAACATCTTGTCCGCGTCCTTCCAGGACAGGATCTGGGCCAGGGCTTCGGCGCCGGTGATGAAGTAGAGGTCGTCCTCGGGGCGCTGCGCGCGCAGGTCCCGGAGGGTGTCGTAGGTGTAGGTCGGGCCGTCCCGGTCGATGTCGACGCGGGAGACCGTGAACCGCGGGTTGGACGCGGTCGCGATCACCGTCATGAGGTAGCGGTGCTCGGCGGGGCTGACCTTGCGGTCGTCCTTGCGGTAGGGCTGCCCGGTCGGCACGAAGACGACCTCGTCGAGGTCGAGGAGGGCGGCCGCCTCGCTGGCGGCGACCAGGTGGCCGTGGTGGATGGGGTCGAAGGTGCCACCCATCACGCCCAGACGCATCAGTGGTGGCTGCCCGGGCGCCCGTCGGGGGCGCCGCCGTCGAGGTCGTCGTGGTGGTGCTCGACCGGGTCGAGGGCGAGGCTGCTGCGGAATGACCACAGGATCCCGAGCAGCACGAACGCGATCGCGAGGGTGATCACGCCGTACCAGAACGGGGCGAACGGCAGGTCCTTGCCGTGGTGAGCCGTCTCGGCAGCCTGGAGCAGCACATGCGTCATGGGGTCAGACTACCGTGCCGCCTACAGTTGCATCATGCACCCGGAGCTGACGGTCGTCATCCCCATGTATGACGAGGAGCAGGTCCTCTCTCTCCTCGTGGACCGGCTGCGCCCGGTGCTGGACGGTCTCCACACGTCATACGAGGTCATCGCCGTCGACGACGGCTCCCGGGACCAGACCCCCGTGCTGCTCCAACGCTACCGCCGCGACTGGCCCGAGCTGCGGGTCCTCCGGCTCCGGGCCAACGCCGGCCACCAGGCGGCCATCTCCGCGGGACTGATGGCGGCCCGGGGCAGCTGGGTGGTGACGCTGGACGCCGACCTGCAGGACCCGCCCGAGGTGATCACCGAGATGATGGCGGTGGCGAGGGGCGGTGAGGTGGACGTCGTCTACGGGGTGCGCACCGACCGGCGCAGCGACTCGGTCTTCAAACGGTTGACCGCGCGGCTCTTCTACTCGGGGATGCGCGCGGCCGGGGCCAAGGACCTGCCGGACAACGCCGGGGACTACCGCCTGATGTCCCGGGCCACGGTGGATGCCGTCAACGCCCTCCCGGAGCACCACCGGGTCCTGCGACTGGTCATCCCCTCGCTCGGGTTCCCGTCGGCCAGCGTCGGCTACACCCGCGAGGCGCGGGCCGCGGGTCGTTCGAAGTACCCCGTCGCCAAGATGCTGCGCCTGTCGGTGGACAGCCTCACCGGGTTCTCCCTCACGCCCCTGCGGCTGGCCACCTGGTTCGGTCTCGGCGGCTTCCTGGCTGCGGTCGGGCTGCTCCTGTACGCCCTGATCGCCAAGCTCACCGGCATGACCGTCGCGGGCTGGACGTCGACCGTCGTCATCGTGGCCGCCGTGGGTGCGGTGCAGCTGTTGTGCCTGGGCATCATGGGTGAGTACGTCGGGCGGATCTACACCACCCTGCAGCGGCGCCCGACCTACTACGTGGCCTACGACTCGCTCAGCGGGGCCACTGATCAGACGGTCGACGGGCGGTCACGAACAGGGACACGCCAGGGGCACGACTGACCGGCAGGTGCCGCTCGAGGCGGACCACACCGGTCAGCGCCGCGTTCACCAGCGGGTGCGGCTCGTCCAGGTCACTGCCCTCCGAGCGCCTGCGGTGCAGCGCCACCGCGGGCCGGAGCAGGACCATCCACGAGCGCGATTCGAGCACCTCGAGGCCCGCCCCCTGCAACAGCGCCAGGAACTCCGCCGGCGCGTAGCGTCGCTCGTGCCCGACCGCGACGTCGTGCTCGGACCAGAGCCGCTGGTCGACGGGCACCGCGGCGATCAGAATCCCACCGGGACGCAGCACCCGGTGGATCTGCGCGGCCGCCGCCTCGTGGTCGGGGAGGTGCTCCAGGACGTCCAGGGCAGTGACCAGGTCGAGGCTCCGGTCGGCGACCGGGAGGTGCTGGGCGTCGGCCCGCACCACCTGCAGGCCCCGCTCGCGGGCGACCTGCGCCCCCTCGGCGGTGAACTCGAGCGCCAGGACGTCCCACCCGAGCGACTCCAGCACCCGCGTGTTGCCGCCCCCGGCCGCGCCGATGTCGAGCGCCTGACCCGGGGCGACGTCGCGCACCCGCCGACGCAGCAGGTGCCGGCGCTCGCGGTACCACCAGTGGTCGTCCTCGAGCGCGACCAGCTTGCGGATCTCGGTGCCCTCCATACGCGCATCCTGTCAGGAGGGCGTCCCGCGACCCGACGCCGACCCACCGCTCAGCCGCCGTCGTCCCCCGCGAGGGCCGACCAGTCGGCGCCGAAGCGCGCGACGTAGTGCCAGACCAGTTTCAGCGCCTGGGGGTCGTGCCGACCCGCACGTCGCGCTGCGCCGAGGACCGACGGATCCAGCCACCCGTTACGCGCCAGGTCCGCGGCCAGCGCCACCACGGGCTCGCCCCGGAAGTCTGGGTGGCCGGAGACCGTGTCGACGTGGACTCGGAACCCGGGATGCCACTCCACCGGCACCCCGAGATCCTCCGCCACGAGCTCTGTGGCGCTCCCCCGGTAGGCGGGGTCGAGGACCAGTGCCTCGACGTCGGAGTCCAGGTCCAGGCCGCCGTGCACGTGGGCCTCGACGTACTCGTCGAGCAGTCCGCCCGCGATCCGCTCGGCGAGGTCGTCCCGTTCGAGGGCCTCGAAGGCGGCCACCGCGGGCCACAGCCCGAAGTGCTGCGCGGTCGCGACAGCCTCCGGCTCGAACACCGAGTCCGGGAAGCAGAAGGTGGCGCGGTCCATCACCGACTCCTTCAGCCGCAGGTGGGCCGAGCCGAAGCGAGGGGCGCCGCCCACCGCCCGCCGGCGGTGGTTCAGCGCGCCGTACCGCGGGCGCGCACTGGCCGGTGCCCCGTCATACTGCCCTCCGAAGAGCCGTTGCTCCCACCGCCACCGGTCCCCTCCGGGGTGCGCGGTGAGCCCGCCGTTGCTCGTGCCGGTCTCGAACTGGGTGCGGTAGGTGCGGTCCTGCCGCAGGTGCTCCAGCACGGTCCGCCCGTCGACGACGGTGTCCGGGTGGAAGTGGACGTCGATGCGCAGCGAGCGGTCGAGCGGTGGCCCGGAGGCTCGTTGCTCAACCAGCTCAACGGCAGGCGGACGGTTCACCCGCTCACCGTAGGACCCGACGTCAGCCGCGCCGGGAGGCCTGCCGCGCCTCGTGCTGCGCGTCCAGGGCCGACAGTTCCTCCAGCGCGGCGGCCACCGTCTCGGCGTCGGCCGAGTCCAACCGGTCGACCAGGTCGCGAATCACCTGCGGGGAGATGCCGGCCCGGGCTGCGGCCCGGAGGTTGGCACGGCTGTCCAGGTCCATCGCCAGAACGGCTCGGGCCTCGGCCCGCACCCTGGCGGTCTCGCTGAGTCCGCGCTCGGCCGGCACCGCTGCGGCCGCAGCGGCGCCGCTGCCGGGCCAGAAGACCTGCGCATAGCCGACGTTGCCCGTCCGGTTCGGGTGGAACGACTCGACGATCGGCCAGCTCAGCCCGTTGATCCACTCCACGTTGTCGCAGACCGCGTGGCCGGCGAAGGCGCCGCGCGGGTCCACGAAGGTGTGGCCCGCCGCGGTCGTCTTCTGCTGCACCAGGGCATCCAGCTCGTGCGTCGCGGCATTCAGTCGTGACATCTCCGAGCCACTGAAGAAGGTCAGCACGTGACAGTCCCGACCGTTGAACAGCAGCGGGTAGCCCCCGATCCGCACGTCCGCGTTGGGGGCGCCGGCGTCGATGGCGGCCAGCACCGCGTCATACCGCGCGGGCAGCTGGTTGCGCAGCACGTTCAGCCCGCCGTTGATCGCGCCGTTGCAGTTGGACAACCACCCCGGCAGGGCGCACTCGGTGATGACGTCGGCGAACCCGAGGTCGTTGCCGCCGATCGTCATGGTGACCAGGTCGGTCTCCGCGGTGAGGGCGCCCACCTGGTTGTTGAGCACGTCGGCGGTCGTGGCGCCGCTGCAGGCCTGGTAGTCCAGGTCGAGCCCCTGGGCGCCGGCGATGAGCGCCGGATAGCCGTAGGGCGAGCGGTAGCAGTCGCCGGTCGAGGCGCGCGTGCCCGTGCCGGCCGAGAACGAGTCCCCCAGTGCGACGTATGTCGTGTCGTCGGCCTGGGCGGAGAACGCACCGGCCTGGGCGGGGAGGGTGGCGGTCACCGCCAGGGCGAGTGCGGCGGGGACGGCGAGGCGGGTGGTGAGGGTGCGTGCTGGAGTCTTCACCTTCGTGAGCATGGCGGGACTGTGGCACGGATCACAACCGGTGAGTAACAAACTTGGGCTGGTCCTGGGCAATTCTTTACCGTCAGCAGAATGACGCGAGCCCGGGCCGGTGAGTCACCGGTCCGGGCGTTCGTGTCGCGCGCGTCTCTGCGGCAGGTCACACGCTCCCGTCACTGCGGGTGGGCGTGCACCAGGTGCAGGTGCGCCAGTGCGTCGTGCAGCCAGTGCTGCCTGCGGCGGTGAGCCGCTGCCGGCACGATCGCCGG
>Ga0123333_10001411_pt1 | contig 25300 bp, 20 predicted proteins | sample BioC12SIPDNA_3_FD_89957 | JGI IMG/M metagenome (GOLD analysis project Ga0123333, IMG submission 89957) | Anaerobic biogas reactor microbial communites from Washington, USA - Biogas_R2_B C12 SIP DNA | ecosystem: Engineered > Bioreactor > Anaerobic > Unclassified | place: Washington, USA... | reverse complement strand
GCTTGCTGGCCGGAAGCTGGGAGAATGGCGTCTATCGCAGCATGGATGGCGGCGGCGCCTGGCAAGCCCTGAACGATGGCTTGGCGAACCGCCAGGTGCGCGCCCTGGTCATCGACGCTGAGGGAACGGCCTACGCCGGAACCTATGGCGGAGGCGTCTACCGCCTCAGCGAGGGCGGCGCCACCTGGACGGCCCTCAATGGCGGCCTCGGGAGCCCCTACATCTATTCGCTGGCCGTGGATGTCGTCGGCAACGTTTATGCGGGGACCATCGAGAAAGGCGTCTATCGCCTGGCCTGGGGTAGCCCCAGTTGGGTCGCCCAGGGGTTGGACGGGATCACGGTCTGGGCCCTGGCCATCGCGCCCTCCCAGCCCCAGACGATCTATGCGGGAACCTGGGAGAAGGGTGTCTATCGCAGCGACGACGGCGGCGCCTCCTGGGCCCGCGCCGATGGCGGGCTGGGCAACCTGAATGTCCGAGCCCTCGCCGTGCACCCCACCGCGCCCGAATCGGTTTATGCCGGCACCTGGGGCGGCGGCGTCTATCGGACCGCCGACGGCGGCGCGGCCTGGATCGAGGCCAACCAAGGCCTCACCACGACCTACACCTACGCCCTCAACATCGTGCCAGGTGCGGAGGAGATCGTCCACGTGGGCACGAACGGCTTGGGCCTGAGCCGGCTCATCCACGGCGAGGACGAGTGGGCCGCCTATGGGCTCGCTGGCAGCAAGGTCTATGCGCTGCACAGCTTGCCCCTGGACGGCGGGTACGTCCTCTATGCCGGCGTCCAGGATGGGGTCTGGATGCGCCGCGTCGAGCCAGCCATCGCCCTGGTCAAGTCCTATGAACCCGCAAGCCCGATCACGGTTGGGGAGGTTCTGACCTACACCCTCCGCTATACCAACACCGGGGAGATCAAGCTCACCAACCTCTTGATCCGCGATTTCATCCCGGCCAAGACGGCCTACGAGCCCGGCTCGTCCGACGGCAGCGGCGGCACCTTCGATCCGTCGTCGAACCTGGTGGAATGGCGGCGCGAGTCGCTCCACGCCGGCGGCGCCGGAGTCGTCTCCTTCGCGGTGCGGATGCTCGAGCCCACCGCGACCCCGACACCCACCGATACCGCCACCATCACGCCGACGCCCACCGGCACCACCACCTGGACGCCCACACCCTCGCCCACCGTCACGATGACCATCACCCTGACGGCCACCTATACACCAACCGCCACCGCGACGCCCACCAGCACGGCGCCGATCACCCTGACGGCGACCTGGACGCCCTCGCCCAGCCCCACGGCGACCACCACGCCGCCAACCGTCACCCCGACGCCCTCGCCAACGGCCACGGGAACGGTCTGCGTCGACGCCCTGGCCAACGGCAATTTCGAGACCGGCCAACTCGATGGCTGGACCACGCTGGGCCGAACCGAGATCATCACCGACACACGGCATTTCGGCGCCTACGCCGTCCGCTTGGGCGGGTATAACCGCGCGCAAGACGAGCTATGCCAGCTCGTCACCATCCCCGCGGGAGCCGTCTCGGCCAGGGTGAGCTACTGGTGGCACATCAGGACCCAGCAGATCGCCCATCCGCGCGACTACCTCTACCTGGAGCTTCGAGATAGCGCCGGGCAGTTCCTGGCCAACCTGGATGCCATCGACGATGGCGATACGGCGCACAAGTGGCTCTCGTCGCCCCCCCTGGACCTGCTGGCCTATGCGGGGCAAACCGTTGGGCTGTGCTTCGTCGCGCAGACGGACGCCAAAGAGCCAACTTCCTTCGCGCTGGATGACGTGAGCCTGCACGTCTGCCTGGAAAACGGCGCCACTCCCCCGGAGAGCCCAGCGCCGCGCGCCGGCGCGCCGGTCGAAGAGATCTCGGTGTTCAACGTGGCCGCCATCTATACCGACCAGACGGGCTGGGTCCGCAGCAACGCCGTCATCAACTCGCCCCGCAGCACCTTTTTGCCCCTGATCCTCAAGCCATAAGACAAAGGAGCGGGCTGGCTTCGCCAGTCCGCTCCTTTGATTCGCTTACCCTCAGGGCAGAAGGATCTTGCCTCCCGCCGCGGTGCGCTCGCCAGGCGCCGCCTCCGGAGCGGGCCGCTCGGTCGGAACCAACAAACGGCCGCCCGCGATGGTCTGCATTCCTGGCACCTCGGGCTCCCGCTCGCGCTCTCCCTGCTCCTGGAATAGCTCCTCCAGGGCGCTCGGCCTCGCCTCCTTGCCGGCTTTATCCAGCGCCGCCATGGCCGCCGAGGCGCTATAATACTTGGGCAAGGCAGGCTTGGTTCCCTGCTCCTGCAGCAAATAGTGGTTGAAAAGAAACGCCGACTTGCCGATGAAATCGGCGAACTGAGCCCCATAGTGGCTGTCGCGGTGACCTTGCCAGGCGCGCTGGATGAACGCCACCAGGCCCGCGCCCGCCGGCGACGGCAACAGCGTCGGCGCAAAGGCGAGCCGGCCGGCGTCGCCCACTCGCAAGATGCGCCCCACCAGCACGTCCTCCGCCTGCACGATGGTCGAGAGGATCGCGTCCTGCACGCGCTGCTCGCCATCGCCCAGCAAGTCATGCAGCAGGATCGACCGGCCCGGCGAGACATCCACCACCGTATAGGCGCTCGCCCTCGCCTCCAGCCAGCCGGAGAGCATCGCCCGCTTGCTGGGCGTCAGGCGCTCGCTCTCCAGCACCAACTCGGTGATCCGCTTTTGGCTCTTCCAGGTAACAAAGTCAAAGACGTACCATTCGAAAAAGCGCAGTAGGTCCAACTGGGGCAGCTGGACCTGGGCCGGATCGCCATAGTCGCCATTCCAGTAGAGGTTAAAGGCGGAGGCCAGGTCCACTTGATAGCTGGGGCCCTGGGAATAGACGAGCATCTGGTCGAGCAGCTCCTCATAGTCCCGCTGCGCGACCACCCCGGCCGACTGATCGGCCCGCTCCTTGAGCATGCAACAATTCTTGTACTTTTTTCCGCTGCCGCAAGGGCAGGGATCGTTTCTACCCACTCGCATGGTTCAACCTCTGATCTCGAGATGCGTCGGACGTCCCTATCATAGCATACAGCCCTCGGCGAGTCAAGAATTCTCGGCGCGGGAGAACTATGGTAGAATAGGGCCAGCCTGCCAACCAAGCGAAAGGAGCCCGTCATGCGCCGCATCAAGATCACCGCGGGCAGCGTGGCCGCGGAGGCCGAGCTGCTGGATAACCGCACCGCCGACGCCATCTGGAACGCCCTGCCCCTCAAGGCGCGAGGCAACACCTGGGGCGACGAGATCTATTTCAGCATCCCGGTCAAGCTGGGCGAAGACAAAGCGCAAGAGGTCGTCAGCATGGGAGACCTGGGGTATTGGCCCCCGGGCACAGCCATGTGCATCTTTTTCGGGCCCACCCCCATGAGCTCCGGCAAGGAGATCCGCCCGGCCAGCCCGGTGAACGTCTGGGGCAAGGTCATCGGCGACGCCAAGGTGTTCAAGAAGGCGCGCCACGGCGACCAGGTGGTCGTCGAGCGCGTCGAATAGCCTAACAAGAGGAGAACTCCACAGCTATGAAGGTTACTCTGGCCTATGGCAAACAGGGCCTCCCGGTGCAGCTTCCCGATCGCAATGTGACCGTGATCGAGCCGCGCCAGATCCCGGGACTGGCCGACGAGGCGGCGGCGCTCCAGGCGGCCATGCGCGCGCCCATCGGCGCCCCGCCCCTGCGGGACCTGGTTTCGCCGGGGGATCGCGTGGTGATCGTCTTTAGCGACCTTACCCGGCCCATGCCCAGCGACCGCGTCCTGCCCGTGCTCCTGCAAGAGTTGGCCCACGTGCCCCGCGAGCAGATCACGCTGCTCGGTGCGCTGGGCACGCACCGGCCCAATACTCCCGAAGAGCTGGACCGGATGCTGACCCCCGAGGTTGCGCGGAACTATCGTATCATCCAGCACAACTGCATGGATCTCGAGCAGATGGTATACCTCGGCAAGACCTCGTCGGGGCACGACATCCACCTCAACCGCGCCTACATGGAGGCCGATGTCAAGATCCTCACTGGCTTTGTCGAGCCGCACCTCTTTGCCGGCTTTAGCGGCGGGCCCAAGGCCGTGCTGCCCGGCGTGGCCTCGGCCCAGCTCATCCTGGCCAACCACGGCGCCGAGATGCTGAATCACCCCAGGGCCACCTGGGGCATCACCGAGGGCAACCCGGTGCATGCCGAGATGCGCGAAGTGGCCCTGCTGACCCACCCCACCTTTTTGCTCAATGTGACGCTGAACAAGCGGCGCGAGATCACCGGCGTCTTTGCGGGCGACCTGCTGCAAGCCCACCAGAAGGCCACCGCCTTCGCCCGCGAGCTCTCCATGGTCCCGGTGCCCGAGCCCTTTGATATCGTGATCAGCAGCAACTCGGGCTATCCCCTGGACCTCAACCTCTACCAGGCAGTGAAGGGCATGTCCGCCTCCCGCCAGATCGTCAAGCCCGGCGGCAGCATCATCGTCGCCGCGGAGTGCTGGGACGGCGTGCCGGATCACGGCAACTACAAGTGGATCCTGCACCAGGCGAGCAACCCGCAGGAACTGCTGGAATTCGTCAACCGTCCGGGCTTTTGCATGACCGACCAGTGGGAGGGGCACATCCAGGCGCTCATCCAGCTCCACGCCGATGTCTATGTCAAGAACTCGTACCTTTCCGACGAGGAGCTCAGGAAGGCGCTCTTCCTGCCTTGCCATAGCATCGAAGAAACCCTGGCGGAGCTGATGCGCAAATATGGCCCGGAAGCCACCATCTGCGTGCTCCCTGAGGGGCCGCAGACCATCCCCTATATCGCAGGGACCCGCTCATAGCCGCAGCGAGCGGCCGTCCAGCCCCGGCGGGGGCGACACGTCCAGCAGGTCGAGGATCGTCGGGGCCAGATCGAGGATAGAGGCATCGGCCCACCGCAAGGGGCGATTGGCGCAGAGGACGCCCGGAACCAGCGCCGGATCGATGGCGCAATGATCGGCGCTCCATTGGTTCCGGTTCGGTTCGAGCGCCGCTGCCGCCAGTCGCCCCGCCGCCGATAGCGGCGACGCGCGATAGCCCGCCTGAAAGCCCAGGATCAGGTCACCGCTGTGCCCGATCTCGGGCCCGGCGTAGAGTTCATCGCGCCGATAGACTTGGCGCAGGATCGGCTGGCCCGTCTCGGGGTCGCGCCAGGCCAGCAGCTCCCTCGCAAGCTCGGCGCAGAGCGCGACGTACTCGCGCCCCGGTTCCACCAGCCCCTGCGCCTCGCGCCCTCGCAGGTTGATATAGACCTTGCTCAAGCCCAGCGCATAGGCCCGCGTGCGCCGCCAATCGACCGCCAGCCCCGCGCTCGCCGCCAGGTAGCCGCGCTCGCGCAGCCAGCTATTCACGTTGGCCAGCTTGTACACCGGCTTGAAGCCGTGGTCGGAGAGGACGATGAGGGTGTCGCCGGGCGAGAGAAGCTCCAGCGCCTCGCCCACCAGCTCGTCGAAGCGCTGATAGCAGCGCAGGACCTCCCCGCCAAAGGCCCGCTCGCCTTCCGCCGTATGCAGCGGGTCGTCGGGGTCCTGGTGACGCCAGAACATGTGCTGCACCCGGTCCGTCGCCTCGATCACCGCGATGACCAGATCATGCCGGCCTGCCGCCAGCGTGTCCAGGGTCAGCTCCCGCTGTTGGGCAAAAGCCTCCTCCACCTGGCGCAGGAACCCGGCCTCATCCAGCCGCCCCTCGTTCAGCCCGACATTGTCCTCCGGCCAGCCGAGGGTGCCGAAAAGGCCGTGGCGCGCCGCCAGCTCGGCGGATAGGCCCTCCGGCCAGGTCAGCGGCAGCGCCGGCTGGCGGGGATCGAGGTGCAACGGCGAGAGGTATAGCCGCACGTCGGGGGATAGGCTCCACAAGTAAAAGCGGGCGAGGCCCTGCCAGGCCGGGCTCGCGGGCATCTCGAACCGCAGCGACAGCCACGGGCTCCACTCGCCAACGCCCAGCGAGATCTTTTGCCCCTGGCAGCGGACCACCACTCCCGCGGCGCCCGCGCAGACCTCGAGCGGGGTCTCGGCGCCCTGCGGGCCGCGGATGGCCGTCTGCGCCCGGCCGTCCGCCGATAGCTCCAGGCGGGTCCAGCCGCGCCCCTTGCCGGGCAGCGTCGTATACAGCCGCGAGGTTCCCCAGCTCCCCACGAGGTCGGGCACGCCCAGCCCCGAGAGCATCTCGCCGTTCACCGGCTCGGGCGGGCAGGTGCCGGGCACGCGCAGCAGGGCGCAGCTCCTCCCCGCCGCGCTGGCCTGCGCCCAGAGCGTGGTCCCCTGCCGGTGGTTCGTCGCCTCCCACCCCCGCCCATCCGCGCGCGGCCGCACGGTCAGCGGCCCCACCTGGGGGCTATAGGTGGCGGGGTCGCGGTGCAAAAAGTCAAAGATGCCGTGCTTGCCGGGGTTCAGCCCGGTGGCAAAGGAGGCCCAGGCCACCGGCGACTCGGCGGGGTTGGTGGTGCGAAGCGGCCCCCAGCCGCCGAGCTGCGCCAGTCGCGCCAGGGCAGGCAGCGCCCCCGCGTCGAGATACCGGCGCAACAGGTCCGCGTCCAGGCCATCCGCGCCCAGCACGATGACTCGCCCCCTGCCTGATGTGGTGTTTCGGATCAAGTTCTGCTCCTTGCCCCGTGACGCCTTGGCTTCGCCCCGCTCGGCGACGACCCGCCCGTGAGCCAATTGACCCGCCCGGGCCGATCTCGTATAATGCGGGAGGGCTAGAAGCAAGCCGCCCCTTGGAGGCGCCCATGGCTCAGGATTGCGTGCAAACCACCGTGGAACGGATGCTCAAGAACCTATGCGGGCCGTCCTTGCCTTGCGCGGCGATCTGGCTGCCAGCGGAGAGGCTCTATATGCTGGCCGAGCTGGACGTGCCCGAGCCATCCGCCCGCAGGCCGGAAAACGAACCGGCGCCGAATAGCCCGTTGGCCCTGGCGCTGGCGGAAGGGGCGCCCGCTTATCTGGTCAGCGCCCCGGGCGAACCGGGCTATCCCGCCGAACTGGGCCAGGCCCCCGCCCTCATCGCGGCTCCCTTGCGGCTGGGGGGCGCCACGCTGGGCGCTCTCGCCTTGGGCGGCCAGCCGGCGGAGTGGCCCGCCCGCACCGTCGAGCTCCTGGCGCGCCAGATGGCCGTGGCGGTCCAGGCCGCGCGGGACTGCGCGCAAGCCAACGAGGGACGCATCCAGTTCGTCTCCAGCGTGTCCCACGAGCTGCGCACGCCCATGACCGCCATCAAGGGTTACACCGACATGCTGTTGGCCGGCATGGCTGGCGAGATGGCCGAGCCCCAGCGCAAGTTCCTGTCCATCGTCAAGGCCAACGCGGACCGGCTGGGGGCGCTGATCAGCGATCTGCTGGAAGTGTCCCGGCTGGAGGCCGGCCGGACCCGCCTCAACCTGACGCTGGTCCCCCTCGGCGAGCTCGTCCAGCAAGCCATCGCCGCCTTGCAAGGGCAGATCGCCGCCAAAAAACTCGGCTGCGAGATCGCCATCCCTGACGCCCTGCCGCCCGTCCGCGGCGACCGGGTACGCTTGGCCCAGATCATGGCCATCCTGCTGGGCAACGCTTGCCGGTACACCCCTGAGGGCGGCAATATCCGGATCGCCGCAGTGTTGTGCCGGAAGGAGCAAGGCGCCTCTTGTGTCCAGGTCGATATCGCCGATACCGGCATCGGCATCGCGCCCGAGGAGCAGCCCAAGGTCTTTCAGCGCTTCTTCCGCGCCGATCACCCCCTGGTGCGCGAGCAGCCCGGCGCGGGGCTGGGCCTGTGCATCGCCCGTGGGCTGGTCGAGCTGCACGGCGGCCGCATCTGGTTCCGCAGCGAGCCCGAGCAAGGCACGACCTTCTCTTTCACCCTGCCCCTGGCCGCGGACGAGCCAGCGGCGGGTTAGTCGCCGCAGCCGCTACGAGGCTGCCTCCGGCGCGGATCGGCGTAGCCTCTCCAGGTGGACCATCAGCACCGAGATGTCCGCCGGGCTGACCCCCTGGATGCGCGAGGCCTGCCCCAACGTGGCCGGGGCGAAGCGCTGCAGCTTTTCCCGCGCCTCGTTGCGAATCCCCATCACCCCCGCATAGTCGAAATCGGCGGGGATGCGCCAGTTCTCCAGGCGGCTCAGGCGCTCCACCTGCCGCCGCTGCTTCTGGATGTACCCATCGTACTTGGCCTCGATGGAGACCTGCTCCTCCACCTCGGGCGCCAATTCCGGTTGCGCCAGGCCCAGCCGGCTCAGCGCCTCATAGCTGACCTCCGGCCGGGAGAGAAGCTGCAAGGCCGTGGCTGGCTTGGTCAGGGGGGCGAGCCCTTGCGCCTCCAGCAGGGCGTTGGTGGGCGCATCGGGCGCCAGCGACCAGGAGGCCAGCCGCTCCAGCTCGCGAGCGATGGCCGCGCGCTTGGCCTCCACCGCCAGATAGCGCTCGCGGCTGAGCAGACCCACCTCATATCCGATGGGCGACAGGCGCAGGTCGGCGTTGTCCTGGCGCAGCAGAAGCCGGTACTCGGCGCGCGAGGTCAGCAGGCGGTAGGGTTCCTCCAGCGTTTTGGTCACCAGATCGTCGACCAGCACGCCGATATAGGCTTGCTCCCGCCCCAAGAGGACGGGCGGCTTGCCCTGCGCCTTGCGCGCTGCGTTGATCCCCGCCAGCAGCCCCTGCGCCGCGGCCTCCTCATAGCCCGACGTCCCGTTGACCTGCCCGGCCAGAAAGAGCCCCTCCACCCGCTTGGTCTCCAATGTCGCGCTGATCTGGTCCGGCGACACATAGTCATATTCGATGGCATAGCCCGCGCGCATGATCTCCGCCCCCGCCAGCGCGGGGATGGTGTGCAGGGCTTCGAGCTGCACCTCTTCCGGCAGGCCCGTAAAGAGCCCCTGCACATAGACCTCGTTGGTCAGGAATCCTTCCGGCTCCAAAAAGATCTGGTGCGACTCCTTGTGGCTAAAGCGCACGATCTTTTCCTCGATGGAAGGGCAATACCGCGGCCCCGCCCCCTCCAGCAGCCCCATGGCGATGGGCGAGCGCGCCAGGTTCTCGCGGATGACCCGGTGCGTCTCCTGATTGGTATAGACCAGATAGCTGGGCAACTGCGGACGCCAGCTCGTTTGCCGGGGCACGGGGTAAGCGGGGTTGATCCTTGGCAGGGTGTAAACGTCGTCGGGCGGCTCATAGCCGAAATAGAGCGGCGTGTCGCTGCCCATCTGCGGCTCCGCCTGGCGGAAATCAATGGTGCGGGCGTCCACGCGCGGCGGGGTATTGGTTTGCAGGCGCCCAAGCTGGAAGCCCAGCTCGCTCAGCGACCGGGAGAGCCCGCGGGCCGCGAACTCGCCCGCGCGGCCCGCCGCCAGGCTGCGCTCCCCGCTGAGGATGCGCCCGGCCAGAAAGGTGCCCGCCGTCACGATGACCGTCCGCCCACAATAGACGCGGCCCAGGTCGGTTTCGACGCCGCGCACCCGGCCATCGTCCACCAACAGCCGCTCGGTCATGGCCTGCTTTAGGTGCAGGTTCGGGGTATGCTCCAGCGTGTGCTTCATGGCCAGGCTATATAGCCGCTTGTCCGCCTGCCCGCGGAGGGTCTGCACCGCCGGCCCTTTGGAGGTATTCAGCATGCGGATCTGGATAAAGGTCCGGTCGATGTTGCGCGACATTTCGCCGCCCAGCGCCCCGATCTCGCGCACCACGTTGCCCTTGGCCGCGCCGCCGATGCTGGGGTTGCATGGCATCTGGGCCACCAGGTCCAGGTTCAGGGTCAGCAGCAGCGTCCGGCAGCCGATGCGCGCGGCGGCCAGCGCCGCCTCGCAGCCGGCGTGGCCCGCGCCCACGACGATGACATCGTAGCATCCCGAATCGGTCTTGTCCATCGACATCCCGCCCAATGAGGTAGGTTCCAACCGCCTATTCTAGGGGCTTGGCCGCGCTTGTCAACTGGCCGCGCCTATCCGAGCGGTCGCTTGGCGGGGATGCCGGCGCGGCGGGGATATTGCGCGGGGGTGGCGCGGACCTTGGCGACGCTGATCAGGTAGCGATGCTGAGCGATCTCGGCGATATGCATCTCTTTGACATCGTGGACCCGCCCGCCGAGGAGCTCGATGGCCCGGCCGGCATCCTCCAGCTCGGCCCGGGCCTCGCTTCCCTTTTGCGCCACAAACCGCCCGCCGACCTTGCAGAAGGGCAGGCAATACTCGGCCAGGGTGGGCATGCGGGCCACCGCCCGGGCCAGCACGAGGTCGTATTGCTCGCGATGGCGCGCCTCGTGCCCCAAGTCCTCCGCCCGGGCGTTCACGATCTCGACGTCCGCCAGGGCCAGCCGCTCCACGACGTGGCGCAGAAAGGTGACCTTCTTGGCGGTGGATTCCAACAGGGTGAGCTTGATCTCTGGCCGGACGATCTTGAGCGGCACGCCGGGGAACCCGGCGCCGGTCCCCACATCGAGGCAAGAGAGCGTGCGCAGCTCGGTGGTGATGGGGACCGTATCCGGCAGCGGCTGATCGAGCGCGGCCGAGTCGGCAGGCAGCGCCAGCAGGCAGGTCAGCGAGTCCAAAAAGTGCTTGATCTGCACATCGCGCTGGCCGATGATGGTCGTGAGGTTAAAGCGCTCGTTCCAGGCCGCCAGTTCATCATAGTAGGCCTGAAATGCGGCCAGATGCTCCGCGGTCAGGCAGAGCCCCAGCAGCGAGCGCGCTCCAGCTTGCAAGAGTTGCACGATCCCCGCCCCGTTCTATCGAGATAGCCACCCTATGCCCAGAATATACCTGGCCTCGGGCGCCTTGTCAAGTGTCACAGCACGCTGACCGGGTCGATATCCAGATACCAGCCGGGGGCGATGGGCGTCGCCTCCAGCAGCTTGTGCAGATCGCTCCCCAGCAGCAAGATCTGCCAGCGATGGCGCCCGCCCACCGGCGAGAAAAAGCACGGGGCCGGGCCGATGACCACCACATTCTGCAAGCCCAGGCGCTGCTGCTGCCCGCCCAACTCGCGCGCCAGCTTGGCGGCCTCGCGCGCGGCGGTGTCCGGCTGCGCGGCGCTGCAAACCAGCTTGGCTAGGGGGTTCAGCGGCGGGTAGCCCACGGCGCGACGGAAATCCATCTCTTGGCGATAGAACCCCTCGTAATCGTGCCGGCTGGCCGCCGCGATGGCATAGTGCTCCGGCGCGTAGGTCTGGATGATCACCCGGCCGCCCAGCGCGCTGCGGCCTGCCCGGCCCGCCACTTGCTCCATCAGTTGAAAGGTGCGCTCGCCCGCGCGGAAATCCGGCAGGTTCAGCGCGGTATCCGCCGTGACCACGCCCACCAGCGTCACCAGGGGCAGGTCCAGCCCCTTGGCGATCATCTGCGTGCCGATGAGGATATCGGCCTCGTGGTTCATGAACTGCGCCAGGATCGTTTCGTGGGACTCTTGCTTGGCCGCGATGTCGCTATCCCAGCGCAGGATGCGAGCCTCCGGGTAGAGCTCCCGCGCCACCTCTTCCACCTTTTGCGTGCCCACGCCAAAGTAGCGGATGCGCTTACTGCCGCACTGCGGGCAGGTCGCCGGCGGGGCCAGGCGGCGGCTGCAGCGATGGCACAGCAGCGCCTCCTCGCTGGCGTGATAGGTCATGGGAATGTCGCAGCGGGGGCACTTGACCACGTGGCCGCAATCGCGACAGAGCACGAACGTGGCCGCCCCCCGCCGGTTGAGAAAGAGGATCGCCTGCTCGCCGCGGGCCAGCGTCTCCTGCAAGGCCGCCTGCAGGGCGCGGCTCAGGATGCTGCGGTTCCCCGCGCGCAGTTCCTGGCGCAAATCCACCACCGCCACCGGCGGCAGGTCCATGTACCGGACCTGGCCATCCTCCGCGGGGCCGTGCCCCATGATCCGCTGAGGCATCCGCACCAAGCGGTAAATCCCCCGTTCCGCCCGATAATAGGACGTCAGCGAGGGCGTGGCGCTGCCCAAGATCACGGGGCAGCCGGCCAGCTCGCCCAACTTGGCCGCCACATCGCGGGCCTGGTAGCTGGGCACCTGCTGGCCGGGGATGTCCTCTTGCTTGTAGCTGGTCTCGTGCTCCTCGTCCAGGACGATGAGGCCCAGGTGGGGCAGCGGCGCGAAGAGCGCCGACCGCGGCCCCACCACCACATCCACGTGCCCATCGCGAATCCGCCGCCACGCGTCATAGCGCTCCCCCGGCGAAAGCTGGCTGTGGATCACCGCCAGCCGGCCCGGGAAGCGGGCGGCGAAGCGGCGGATGGTCTGGGGCGTGAGTGAAATCTCGGGGACCAGCGCGATCACTTGCTGGCCGCGTTCCACCACCTGGCGCGCGGCCCGCAAATAGATCTCGGTCTTGCCGCTGCCGGTGACGCCGTGCACCAGGAACACCTGATGCTCCCCTGCGGCGATGGCGGGGGCGATGGCCTCCCAGACGCGCTCCTGGTCGTCGGTGAACCGAGGCGGGTCGGTGAGGGCATACTCGCGCCCGGCCAGCGGATCGCGCCAGACCTCGCGCGTCTCGGTCGCCGCCAGGCCATGCCACAGCAGGTCCTCCCATGCCGCTGGACTGAACCCCTCCATCTTGCGCAGCTCACGCAGCGGGACCAACGGCGGCAACTGCCGCAGCACTTCCAACAACGCGAGCTGCTTCGTCGCGCCGCGCAACTCGGCGATGGCCGCGGCGGTCTCCTCGGCGCCCAGAGCCAACTCCACGGCCTGGCCCTCCGGCGACGGCCTCACCCGCACCAGCCCCTTCTTCTCCAGGGCCCGGATAGCCGCCGGCGCGACCTCTGCCTCTGCCGCCAGCCGCTCCAGAGAGCAAGTTGGCTGCGTCTCCCGGCGCTGGTGCAGCCAGCGCAAGGCCGCGGCCTGGGCGTTATCCCGGCCCAGCTCGAGCTTTTTCCAGGCGAGTTGGTCCGGCCCCACGGCCAGCCGCGCGAATTCCTCCATCTGGGGGCGCACGCTGGGCGGGGGCATCTCCTCTTGCCGCATGAGCCAGCCCCGGGCCAGCAGCGCCTCCAGCGCCGCCTTGTCGAAGCGGCGCTCAGCCTGGCCCTGGCGCATGGGCTGCGCCTGGCGTATCGCCTCGACGATGGCCGCCTGGTCGGCGGGCAGCGCCTCCCGGGGCGCCGGCTCGGCGACGCGCAGCAAGATCAGGGGTTTGCGCAAGAGGCCGATGGGCAATAGCAGGGCCAGGGCGTCGAACAGCGGGACGAGATAGTAGGCGCTCATCCAACGCGCCAGGGCGATCTGGGCGACGGTGAGCACCGGGGTCTCATAGACGAGGCGCGTGATCTCGCGCAGGTCGGGGACGGGGGCCACGGGGTCCAGGGCGGTGACGATGCCCTGAGCTTGCTGGCGGCCAAAGGGGACCCAGGCCAGCTGGCCCGGCATCACCCGGCCCTCCAGCTCGGCGGGGATGCGATAGTGAAAGGTCCGCACCCAAGGCGACTCGGCGTCCCATTCGCCGCGGGGATCCGGCGCCAGCAGCTTGACCTTTTGGCGGGTGGACATGTCCACCGCCACCCTCGCGTATGGCATGGGTTGCTCCGCCGGGCTGGCTGACCCGGCCCGCTCAGAAGAGGACGCCGGCGGCATAGCCAACCACATTGCTCTGATCGCCGGTCACATCTCCAGAGGTCGCGTACTTGACGATGCGCGCCTGCTGCGCGCCCAGCCGCTTGGCCGCCAGCATCACCGTCGCCACCGGGCCGCCGCCGCAAGCCTCCGTCTCGCCCGTCGCCAAGTGCTGCATCAACCTTTCGGGTGCAAAAGCCTCCACGTCCCGGATAAAGACCTGATCGAGCTGGTTGGCGCCGTCTTGCGTGTGGAAATGAGAGAGGTCGGTGCTGGCCACCAGCAGCGCCTTGCGCCCGGCGACCACTTGGCTCACGGCCTCCGCCAGGCGCTGGCAGCTCAGCAGGTCTTGCGCGCCCATCATGATGGGCAGCAGCTTGGCCGCCGGAAGCACCTGCTGTAGAAACGGCAGTTGGATCTCCAGGGAATGCTCGTTATCCCGCCCCACCCGATTGACCTCGACCAGGCCAGCCAGCGCGGCGACCATCTCGGCATCCACCTCCACGAGGCCCAGCGGCGTCTCATAATAGGCGCTGCGCGTGACGGCGTAGCGTCCCGCGTACATGCGATGCACCGGCGAGATCACCACGACCCGCTCCACGTCGCGTCCGGCAACCTGTCTGTAAGCGTGCGCGGCCACCTGCCCCGAATAGACATATCCCGCGTGCGGCACGATCAGACCCACGGGCGCGCAGGGCAGGTCCGCCTCATCCGCCTGCGCCAAAAAGCCCTGCACCATGGCCCGCAATGGCGCCTCGGCGCCCGGATACCAGGAGCCCGCGATCACGGACCGGCGAATATCCTGCTGCGCTGCGCTCATTTCCACCCTCCCCCACCAGCCGCGCCTAGATGCTGACGACCCGAGGCCGGACCCGGCATTTCTCCGCCGCGATGATGGCCATGATCTGCGATACCGCCTCGTCCAATTGCCCGTCCTGGTTGATCACGATATAGTCGAACAGGGGGATGTAGCCCACCTCTTGGGCGATGGTGTCCAGACGGCGGCGCAGCGCCTCGGGGCTCTCGGTCCGGCGGGCCTGCAACCGCCGGATCAGCTCTTCCTCCGAGCTGGTGGAGACAAAGATGAGCAGCGCATCGGGCACCAGCCGGCGCAACGTCGCCGCGCCCTGCACGTCCAGGCGCATCACCGCATCCTGCCCGCTGGCCAGCGCATCCCGCACCTGTGACTTGGGGACGCCATAATGCTCGCCATAGACCAGAGCATGCTCCAGGAATTCGTCGCGAGACAGCATCTCGGAGAACTCGGCCCGGGAGAGAAAGTGATAGTCGACCCCTGGCACCTCGCCTTGCCGCTGCGCCCGCGAGGTAGCCGTCACCACAAAGTGGAAAGGATAGCCGAGATCCTTCAGGCGCTTGATCACAGAATCCTTGCCTGCCCCGGAATAACCCGAGATGACGATCAGCAGGGGGGGAGATGCGGGCAGGGCGGCCTGAATCTTGTCCATGGATATCCTTTGGCGGCAGTTGGTATGGGATCGCTTTTCGGCTATAATCTGGGCCAGACTCGATGACGTGGAGGGTTGAGCGGTGCCGATCTATGAGTATTACTGCCACGATTGCCGTCGGCGAGTCAGCGTCCTCTTTCGCTCATTCGCCGAAGCCGAGACACAGAACCCGCGTTGCCCCCGCTGCGATGGCTCGCGACTGACGCGCCGTGTCTCGCGGGTGGCCATGCTTCGCTCCGAAGAGAGCCGCCTGGACGATCTCGCCGATCCCAGCGGCATGGCGGGATTGGACGAAGAGGATCCCAAGAGCGTTGGGCGCTGGATGCGCCGCATGGGCAGCGAGCTGGGCGAGGACCTCGGCGACGACTTTGGCGAGGTCTTGGACCGCCTGGAGGCGGGCGAGAGTCCCGAAGACATCGAAGCAGCCCTGCCCGACCTGGGCGAAGGCCCCGGTCCCCTGGAGCCCTAGCCCCGATTCAGATCTATAGCCGGCGCAGCTCGAGCGTGAAGCCAGAGCTGCGCCGGCTTTTTTCGCGCCCCTCTAGAAGCGCCAGAATTGCTCCACGTTGAGGATAAACACCGTCGCGCCGCCGACCTGCACCTCGACCGGATTGGGCATGTATAGCTCGCCTGGCTCCATCACCGGCGGCAACGGGTTCACAAACTGGGTGCGCGTGTGGCAATTGGCCTTCATGATGGCCAGCACATCCGGCACGGTCTCTTCCTCGGTCCCGATGATGATGGTCGCGTTCCCTTCGCGCAGGAAGCCTCCCGTCGTGCTGATCTTGGTGGAGCGATACCCCTTCTCCATCAAGGCGCTGGTCAGGCTATCGGCGTCATCACTGTGGACAATGCTGATAAGCAGTTTCATGCGGTGGTCCTCCTTTGGTATTGGGTCTAGAAAGCGCGACTCGGGTTTAGCACAACCTCGACGCGCCGCCGGATCGCCCTCTGCACCTCTTCGATAGGCAACGAGGCATCGATCACGACCCAACGGCTGGGCTCCGCCGCGGCCATCTCGAGATAACCCTGGCGGACACGCTGATGAAACGCCAACTCTTTACGATCCATCCGGTTCAACTCGGATTCCCCGGCCTGGAAAGCCCGCAACTTGCGCTGCAAGCCGGCCTCCACCGCGATGTCCAGGTAGAGCGTCAGGTCCGGCGCCAACCCGCCGGTGGCAAAGCGCGTGATCTGTCGCAGCGCCTCCCGGTCCAGGCCGTGCCCATAACCCTGGTAGGCCATGGTCGAGTCCGCGTAGCGATCGCAGAGCACGACCTGCCCGCGCGCCAAAGCCGGACGGATCACCTCGCCCACGATTTGGGCGCGGGAAGCAGAGTATAGCAGGATTTCCGTATTCGGCAACATGGCCGTATTGCGCACATCATGCAACACGGCGCGAATCTGGTCGCCGATGCCCGTCCCGCCTGGCTCGCGCGTGATCAGGACGTCGCGGCCCCGCTCGCTCAGATACTCGCCCAGAGCTCGTATCTGCGTGGTCTTGCCGCTGCCTTCCGGCCCCTCAAACGTGATGAACATCCCGCTCTCCGGACTCACGAGGCCACCCTGGGATCCTGATAGATCTGCACGTGGCGATAAGGATCCTTGCCCGCGCTGCGCGAGAGCAAGTTGCTCTGGCGCGCCAACTCGTGCTGTTTGCGGCGGATATAGGCGTTCTGTGGCGAGAGGTCCACATACTCGGCGCCGGCCAGCAGCTTGTTGATCGCCAGCTCGGTTTCGCGCATGGCCACTGAGAAGGGATCCTCCGCAGGCTGCAAGCCAAAGAGCTCGGCCAGGAAGCGCTGCATCTGCACCACCGTATTGCTGCGCAACACATAGACGGGCAGCCCTTGCCGCTCGGCCTCGCTCAGCGCCGCCGGGCGCTTGCGGTAATGGGTTCGCAGGGTGAACACCACGTCGGCCTTGCCCAGCTCGTTGATGATCTCGAGCGGCACGCCCAACTCGCGCGCGGCCTGGCGCAGCCGGTTCTGGTTGATCCCGTAAGAAAAGACCTTCAACGCTTCCTTCGGGTTCATGGTGACGGGCTGAACCTGCGCGGGCTGAGGCTGCAAAGCAGCCGCGCTGCCCGAGGCAAACGACGATCCCCGCGGCGCCGAGGCCGCCCTCGGCGACATCGCCGGCCACGGCGACATCGCCTGGCTCTGCGGCCAGCGCCCTTCCTCGCGTTGCGGCGCCTCCGGCGTGGGCTGCTCCTTGTGGATGCTGCCCGCGGCGTCGCGATAACGCAGCTCGGGCGTGATGGGCCGCCCTCGCAACAGGGCGTCCACGGCCTCGGCCACGTTATGCCGCACCACCACCCGGTCCCAGTCCTGGATCTCAATCACCACGTCAAAGGTCGGCGGAGCTTTGCGCTCCAGGATGGACTTTTGCGTGCCGCGCCGCCGCGCCTCCTCATCCCCCAAGGTCACGCTCTGGATGCCGCCCACCAGGTCCGACAGGGTGGGGTTGAGCATCAGGTTATCCAGCGTGTTGCCGTGGGCCGTGCCGATGAGCTGGACGCCCCGCTCGGCGATGGTGCGCGCCGCCGCGGCCTCCAGCTCGGTGCCGATCTCGTCGATGACGATCACTTCCGGCATATGGTTTTCCACGGCCTCGATCATCACGGCGTGCTGCATGGTCGGCGTCACCACCTGCATCCGGCGCGAGCGGCCGATGGCGGGGTGCGGGATATCGCCATCGCCGCCGATCTCGTTGGAGGTATCCACGATAATCACGCGCCGATGCTCGGCCAGGACCCGGGCCACCTCGCGCAGCATCGTCGTCTTGCCCACGCCAGGCCGCCCCAAAAACAGCACGCTCTGACCGGATTCGATGATGTCCTGGATGATGTCGATGGTGCCATAGACGGCGCGGCCCACACGCAGCGTCAAGCCGACGATGCGCCCCTTGCGGTTGCGCAACGCCGAGATACGGTGCAGCGTCCGCTCGATCCCGGCCCGGTTGTCATCGCCAAAATCGCCGATCCGCGACACCACATAGTCGATATCTTGGGGCCCGACCTCGGTGCCGCTGAGCACCAGCTCGCGACTGAGGAAGCGCGCCTCGGGCAAACGCCCCAAATCCAGGATGATCTCCAGCAGATCTGCGCTCTGATTGGCCTCGCGCAACGACTTGGCCAAATCAGGCAGCAGCACATCGAGAAGGGCATCCAGGTCGTCAGTAATCTCTTTTCGCATTGCTTATTCGGTGAAACCTCTCCATATCCACGGCCTCGAAGGGCTATCCCCCAGGGGGCGCAGCCCTCAGGCCTTGCCGATTTTGAACCCCTCGCAGCTTCGCGTATGCGCGGGCTCCATGCGCTGCTCCAGCGCCGGCGCCAGCTTGAGCACGGGTTCCTTCACCCGAATCGCCAACTGCTTGACCATGAGCTTCTGGCGGGCCGCCACCGCATAGCCGCGCTCGTAAAGCCAACTGATCACCGGCTGATCGTATTCCCGCACCAGCCCATAGACCGGCTTGTCCGAGCGCCGTGCCAGCCTCTCCAGGCCCCAGGCCAGCAACTGGAGTCCCTCTTGCGGCTCCTTGGGGTCCATCACCAGCCGCCAGGCATGACCCTGCGCGCCGCTGGCGATGCCCAGATAGCCCCGCAGGGAGCCCTGGCTCTCGCACACGTATTCTTCGCCCAGCCCTTGCAGGCCAAGGTTCAGGGCGTATCTCTCCAAGGAGGCCTGCCCCTCGGCCAGTTGGACCTGGGTCGGCGTCGCCCGCGCGTATAGCTGGTGCAGCGCCCATTCGTCCCTGGGCTGGCGCTCCCGCGGCGCGATGGCTGGCCCCTTGCCGGCCCCCGCATCGGCGCCGCGCGTCGATTCGGGCCGGGTCATCACTACCTGCGCGGCGTAGGGCGAAAAGTCGCAGGCGCGCAAGACATCCTCGGCGGGGCTATCCTCAGCGATCCTGGCGAACAGCCGCAAGATCCCCAACTCGCCCGCCTGCTGGCCCAGCCGCTCCAGCAGATGCGTCCAGACCCACTGCGTCGCGCTGCGGCCATCCAGCGCGGGCCCCAAGGCAATGATGTCCCAGTCGGGGCGGTCGCGCTGCGGCAAGACCTGGACGTACCCTTGCGCCACTCCCAGCCCGTCCGTGCCCGGGCAGACAAAGGCCGGCGCCCCCAGGTTCAGATGCGACACTCGCGCCAAGAGCATCATGCGCAGCGGCGAACGCACCGAGATGAGCCCCTCCGGCCAGTCCAAACGTTGCGTATTGCTTTGCAGCTTTCGAATCGCGAGCGTATCTCGAAAGCCGAATGGCCGGATCACTTTGCTGCCCCTTTTCCGCTACTGAAACAAACTCGTCGCCTGCATGCCGCACGGCAGGCCGGGCAGGCGCGATGGCCCCAGGATACCCAGCCTTGCTCTGTTCACCAATGCCACTGACCTCTATGCCATTCTACTCTTTTTGAGGGCTTTTGACAAAACCGCGGCCCTCCGCCGGCTTAGCGGGGCTTTTTCTCATCCTCCAGCACGCGATAGTCGGCCTCCAGATACCCCTTGGCCCCTTCGCCCGGCTCGCCTTGCCCCTGCTCGTCGTCGACGACGCGGTAGGACCCTTTGATGGAGCCCATCTCGGTGAGGTGCTCCTGCACGATCTCGCGCGGGCAAAGATCCGTGAAGAACTTGAAGCCCATGAGCAGGATCGAGAGATCGTCCAGTTGTCCCAACCCCAGCACGGCGTCGGGCAAGAGATCGATCGGCGCCACCAGATAGATGAGCGCGGCCGGGACGATGGCCTTGGTCCAGATCGGCACGCGGCGATCGCGCAGCAGGCGCCAGATCAGCCTGGCATTGCGCGCCAAACCAGTGACGGCGCCCACGCCGGTCTTGGGGTCGATGGGCTGTCTTTTGCGGGCCATAGGTAACCCTCCGTACCATGATCTCACTAGTCGAGGATATTGAGCTCGGAATCCTGTTCGATCACCATTTGAATCCCCGCCTCGGTCCTTTCGATCATGCCCACCGCCGTGACCCAGCGATCCAGATAGTGGGTCTCCGGCTCGGCCGCAAAGTGCCGCAACCGGGTGACGGGGATGTGCAGGGTCAAGGCTTCCGGCGATGGATCGCGAAAGTAGAGGAAAACATCACCGCCGGCCTTGCGGCTGCGCACCACAAGCCCCTCCACGATGACCCGCTCGCCCACGTGCTGGTTGGCCTCTTGCCAGGAGATGGCGCCGGGCCGCGGGGTCGGCGAGGGAAAGGCCGGGGTGGGGGTCTCTGGCTGCACGTCCAGGCCGCGTTCCGCCATGGCGGCGATCATGCTTTCGTTGGGGATGATCAACCGCTCGCCGATGCTGAGCACGTGGGACTCGGTTAGGCCATTGGCGGCCAGCAGCGCCCCCAGGCTCACGTCGTTATCCAGCGCGATACGTCCCAGGATGTCGCCTTTTTGCACGACATAGACGATCGGCGTCAGCGTCGGGGTGCCGGTGAGGGTGGGCGTCGGCTTTTGGTCCTGCAGGGGCACCAGCGTCGCCGTGGCAGGCAGCACACCCGCGGGCCAGGTCGGCGTGGCCGCGCGCGGCGGCGTCTGCGTCGTGACATGGGCAGCATCGGCGCCCGGCTCCGCTGGCAGCCACGCACAAGCCGCCATCGCCAGACCCAAGGTCAGCAGGCTCGAAATCACCATACCCAGCTTGCGCAGGCAGGAGATATTATGCAAGAACCTTTACTTACCTTTCTTCGTATACGTCTCTGATTATAGTATAATACCCGCATTACAGCAAGGAGCGCCATCATGATCCAGACCAACGGGTTGACCAAGCAATACGGCTCCCTGACCGCGGTACAGGGGCTCAATCTCACCATCCCGGCCGGCGAGTTGTTCGGCTTTCTCGGGCCCAATGGCGCTGGCAAAACCACCACCATCCGCATGCTGACCGGCTTGCTCAAGCCCACCTCGGGCACGGCCCAGGTTGCCGGCTTTGACCTCGCCAGCGAGCCGCTCAAGGTCAAAGCCTCTATCGGCTACCTGGCCGAGAACCCCTTTCTCTACGACAAGCTGACCGGCGCCGAGTTCCTGCGCGTGATCGCTGACCTCTACCGGGTCCCCGAAGCGGGGCGCGCCCAGCGCATTGCGCGTCTGCTCGACCTGTTCGAGTTGGGCAACAAGGCCAACGAGTTGATCGGCAGCTATTCACACGGCATGAAGCAAAAGATCGGCCTTTGCAGCGTGCTCATCCACAACCCCCGCGTCCTCTTTCTGGACGAGCCCACCACCGGCCTCGATCCGCGCAGCGCGCGCGTGGTCAAGGACGTCCTGCGCAGCCTGGTGGAGCGGGGAACCACCGTCTTTATGTCCAGCCACATCCTCGAGATCGTGGAAAACATGTGCGATCGCGTGGGCATCATCAACGGCGGCAAGCTGGTGGCCGTGGGAACCATCGAAGAGCTGCGCCAGCAAGCCCCCGGCTCCTCCCTGGAAGACATCTTTTTGGCGCTGACGGGCGGCGCCGAGTACCGGGAGGTCGCCGAGTATCTGCGGGAGGATCGGCCATGATCGGGATCCTGCTCCGCGCCAAGGCGCTCATCTGGAAGAACACGCTCTTTCGCCGCAGCCGCCGCCAGCAACTCGGGTACCTGGCCTTCCTCGCCCTGGTAGGCTACATGGCCGTGGGGATCTTTAGGGGCATCACCTACCTCTTTACGACGTTGCAGGGCGCCGCTCCCGAGGCCGCCAGCGCCTTCCTCACCAGCGTGCTGGCCGGGTTGGTCACCATCGCCCTCTTTTGGGGCCTCGGCTCCACGCTGGGGCTGCTCTACACCGCTTCGGACCTGGAGCTGCTCATGAGCGCGCCGGTCCCCCCGCTGACGGTTTACGCGCTCAAGCTGCTGGAGAGCGTGCAGTCCCTATTGCTGCCCAGCCTGCTCAGCTTGAGCTGTCTGGTGGCCTATGGCGTCGCCATCGGCGCGGCCTGGCCCTATTACCTGCTGGCGCTGTTGGGCTTTGTGGCCCTGTTGCTCCTGCTCTCCGCGCTCAGCATGCTGGCGGTCATGCTCGTGGTGCGATTCCTGCCCGCGCAACGCACCCGAGAGATCTGGCTCCTGTTGTTTGCCATCCTGACCACCGTGCTCTGGGGGGCCTGGACGCTGACCGCCAACAACAGCCGGACCAACATGATGCAGCAGCTGGTGGACCATCAAGGGACCGTCTCCCAGGTTGGGCGCGCCCTGGCCTGGTCGCCTTCGGGCTGGCTCGCCCGCGCCATGACCGCCTGGCCAGGGCAGGATTGGGCCGCCCTGGGGCTGAACCTGGGATTGCTGTTGGTGGTGGCCGCGGTAGCGATCTACCTGGGTTATGCCGTCTACCAGCGCGCCTTCTATCTGGGCTGGTCGCGGCTGCAAGAGCAAGCCTCGCGGCGCCCCTCGCCGGCAATGGAATCTGCGGGCCAAGCGGCGGGCAAGCGCTCGCCGATGGCGCGGGCCTTGAGCCTGCTCCCGATCCAAGTCCGCGGCATCGTCAGCAAGGACTGGACCGAGTTGCCGCGAGACATGAGCCGCCTGAGCCGGCTCTTTCTGCCAATCATGATGGGCGTGGTCTACGTCTATTCCACCGCCTCCAGCGACCTCGCCAAACAACTGCCCGGCTCGGCCATCTGGATGTCCATGGCGCTCATGCCCCTGGTCCCCTTCTTCATGACCCTGTACCAGGCCGTGGTGAGCGTCGCGGCGGAGGGCCGCAATATGGGACTGCTGGCGCTGGCCCCGCTCTCGGGTCTGCAAGTGCTCTGGGCCAAGTTCTGGTCCTCCTTGGGCCCCACGTTGCTCATCGCCGAGGTGACCACCCTGGTCGCGGCGCTCGTGCTCGGCGCGACGCCGGGCCAGGTGCTGCTCTTTGCGCTGGCCGTGGCCTGGTTCACCGTGGGCTTTGTGGCCATCGGCATCGGCATCGCGACGCTCAGCCCGAATTTCGCCGCCGGGGCCGGCAATCGCCGCCAGGTGGGCGTCGAGAGCACCTATCTGGCCATGATCCTGAGCGCCGCCTATTGGGTCGTCCACCTGGCGCTGATCACCTGGCTGCTGCTCAAGGCCGGGCCAGCCCTGACCCAGAGCCTGCTCTCGCAACTGGTCTTGACGCTCCTTCCCGACGTGGTGCCCTACCTGGACACTGCCTGGCCCATCGTGCTCCTGATCGCGGCCGAGGTCCTGCTTTGGGGCGCCATCGCCTATCTTTGGCGACGCGGCGCGCGCTGGATCGAGCGCTGGGAGATCACCGCTCTGGGTCAAAGCGCCTGAACGCTGCCCACCGTAGAAACGCCAAAGAGGAGCTGGATCACACCAGCTCCTCTTTGGTTTTTCGCCCTTACCGGCGCGGCGTGGGCGTCTCGGTCGGCGGCTCGGGCGTATGGGTATGGGTCGGCGGGACCACGGTGAACGTGCTGGTCGGCGGCGCGACGGTAAAGGTGCTCGTCGGCGGCACAGAGGTGTGCGTGCTGGTCGGCGGGATCGGCGTCTCGGTCGGCGGCTCGACCGTGTGGGTGCTGGTCGGGGCCACCATCGTCCAGGTGCTCGTGGGCTGGGGCGTATCGGAAGGCGCCACGGGCGTCTCGGTCGCGGTCACGGTCGACGTGGGCCGCACGCTCGTCACCGAGGGCGTGGCGGTGGGGAGCACCCGCGTCGAGGTGGCCGTCGCCGATGGAGTGGGGCTGGGCGGCCTGACGGTCGCCGTCGGCGTGCTGGAGGCCGTGGGCGCGTGGGTTGCCGTCCAGGTGGCCGTGACGCTGGGCACTGCGGTAGGCGTGTCAGGAGCCAGGGTGGGCGTGGGCGTTGGCGTATCCGTCGGCGGCAGCGGCGTTTGGGTGGACGACGGCATGTCGATCGCCGATAGGGAAGCCGAGGCAGTGCCAGTGGCGGATGGGCTGGCGGCGGCCGACCGCGCCAGGGAAGCCGTCGCGGTGATCGTTCCGCCCCGGTCCAGCCCGCCCGAGCCCGACGCGAAATCGAGGCCCCAGATCACCAGAGCCGCGATGACCACCGTGCCCAAGACGGCCCCGATCCAGGCCAGCGGCCACCGCCGCTTGCGCTTTTCCGGCGCTGCCACTGGCGCCGGCGAACCCGGCCCGGCCTGCTGCGCCATCGGCACAGCGGCACTGGGCGCCGGTTTCTGCGCCTCCGCAAAGGCCCGCGCCAGATCCGCGGCGTGCTGATACCGCTGGTCCGGGTCCTTTTCCAGGGCCAGCTCGACCACCTTGGCCAGCGCTTCCGGGACCACCGGGTTCCTCTGGCGAATGGGCGGCGGGGCCTCATAGATGTGCTGGTGGATGGCCATCCAGGGCGTATCGGTCTCGAAGGGCACGTGGCCGGTGAGCATCTCATAGATGACCACGCCGAAGGAATAGATGTCGCTGCGCGCATCCACTGACTTGCTGCGCGCCTGCTCGGGGGACATATAATACGGGGTGCCGATGACGGCGGTCATCTGCGTCAGGTCCGCCGCCTCGTAGAACTTGGCCAGGCCGAGGTCCGAGAGGACCACCCGCCCGTCCTGGGTGAACATGATGTTGGCTGGCTTGACGTCCCGATGGACGATGCCCTGGTGATGGGCGTATTCCAGCGCGCCGCCGATGCCCTGCACCACCTGGTTGGTCGTGGCGATATCCATCGGCTCGTGGCCGCGCTCATCGAGGCGATCCTTCAGCGTCCCGCCCTCGATGTACTCCATCGCGATATAGTAATAGCCGTCCGCTTCGCCGGCATCATAGACGTGCACGACGTTGGGGTGGCTCAGCCGCGCGGCAGCCAGCGCCTCGCGCTTGAAGCGCGCCACGAACTCGGCCTCGGCAAAGTGCGGCATCAGAACCTTGAGGGCGATATAGCGCTCCAGGGAGGGCTGGACCGCCTTGTACACGGTGGACATCCCCCCCTTGCCGATGACGCCGATGATCTTGTATTGCCCCAGGGTCTTGCCAACCAGATCGTTGGCGTCCCTGGTCACTTCCCCCACCGTCATATCGCGTTCCTCGTCACGGCCCACCCGGACTCTGATCGCTGGACTCTGACGCGCACTCTACTGCCGGCCACTCCACGCGCAGCGAGCGCCCATATCGCCAGACGCGCTGCGAGCGAGCCGCCGGTTTGGCCCCCGGCACCTCCTATGGGGCAACAGAAACAGGATGCAAGCTTGCTCATTGTAACACGCTCGCGACCAATTAGCAAGCCTGGCCGCCAGGGCGATTGCATTTAAACTGCCAGGACCTTGAGCAGGTAGACGTTGTCCCAGCCAGCCATGAGACGCTTGTTGTGGAGGCCGACTTGGGCCGTCTTTTCCTGTTTGAGCAGATTGAGGG
>Ga0123333_10001406_pt1 | contig 25350 bp, 17 predicted proteins | sample BioC12SIPDNA_3_FD_89957 | JGI IMG/M metagenome (GOLD analysis project Ga0123333, IMG submission 89957) | Anaerobic biogas reactor microbial communites from Washington, USA - Biogas_R2_B C12 SIP DNA | ecosystem: Engineered > Bioreactor > Anaerobic > Unclassified | place: Washington, USA... | reverse complement strand
GTCGCTTTGAAGCTGGAGACCGGGACGGATACCGGCTCCTCCCCGCCGCTCCTCCGGTTCACCCTGCCCGGAAGCGGCGGTGACCTGCTAAATAACATACCCGGTCAGCTGACCACGCCGACGTCTTTCCCGATCAGGGAGCTGCCGACGGCACCCGTCCAACTCACAACGCTGCAGCCTGTTGTGACAGTTGCTCCCGTGCAGATGCTCCCAAGGCCGAAGCCCTGACAAAGCGGCCGGGCTGTCCCGGAAACGTTCGCGTTCACCAGGGCAGCCCTTCCGGAAAAGCGGATGCGCCCCTGTGATGGCTGCTACTCAATGCAGGCCGTGCCTTACCGCCGGCGGGGCGCCACCGTGTCGCGCTTGATCAGCACGGGTTTGAAGCAGATGTTTTTCTCTTCCAGCGGCTCCTTGCTGATGCGTTTGGCAAGCATCTTGACCGCGGCGATGCCCAGCTCATAGGCCGGCTGGCGCACGGTGGTCATGCGCGGCTCCATGACGGTGGACAGGTAGACATCGTCAAAGCCTACCAGGGAGATGTCCTGCGGGATGCGGTAGCCCACTTCGCGCAGCGCCCGGAAAGCGCCCAGGGCAATCATGTCATTGCCGCAGGCGATGGCGGTGATGTCCTTGTTGCGCTGCAGCAGCGTCGCGGCCTTCTGGTAACCGGTCTCCAGGTTGAAGCGGCCGTTCTCCACCAGGAAGGGGTCATAGGACAGCCCGGCGTCCATCAGGGCCTGCCGGTAGCCGGCCAGGCGAAAATCGCGCGGGTGGCCGGGCTCGGGGAAGCCGCTGATATAGGCGATGGTGCGGTGCTCGCAGCTGATGAGGTAGGTGACCGCCTCATAGGAACCCAGGTAGTCATCCACATACACGCAGTAATCCAGGCCCTCCTCATGGTGGTCCACCAGCACATAGGGGACATCATACTGGTCCAGCAACTCGATATAATCAGTCACATTCTTGAAAATCCCCACCAGGGCCACGCCGGCCACGGCATAGTCGATCATGGTGCGGGTGGCGGACAGCTCGGACTGCTGCTGGCGGTCGGTATTGGAGATCAGGGTGGACAGCTTGTGGCGCTGCGCCTCATCGGCCATGCCGCGGCACATGTCCGCGTAATAAGGGTTGGCGATGTCGGGGATGACCAGGCCCAGCATGCTGGAACGCCTCCTGACCAGGCTGCGGGCCAGCAGGTTGGGTCGGTACTGCAGGCGCTTGGCCTCGTTCAGCACGCGCTGCTTGGTCTCTTCGGAGACCTTGGAGTAATCGCCGTTGAGCACCTTGGACACGGTGGCGATGGACACGTTGGACGCTTTGGAAACATCCTTGATGGTAGCTGCCATGGGACCTCCTTGCCCGGCCGGCGCCGCCGGTCAGGCTTCATACAGGCAGTATACATGAAAACAAAAGAAACGCACAAGGCGCGCGGGAGCGTCAGCCGCCGGCCGGCTCCGGGCTGATCTCGACCACGCAGTAGACCGGGACGGCCTCCAGGGTGATGGCAAGGCCCTCCTGCGCGCGCCGCGCGCGGTGGGCGATGGCCCGGCCATCCAGGGTATGCACGCTGACCGCGCCGTCCGCGCGGACAGTCAGCGTGACGTCCCGGCTGTCGCGCACGGCATCCGCCGCGGCGTCATAGGCGTAGTTCATCAGGTGGACAAAGGTGCTGTTGCCGTCGGTAAAGCGGTGTACGCCCAGCCGGGCGTCGGACACCGTGACCGAGCGCAGGGGCTCGATGACCGGCAGGAAGTCCCGGGTAAAGTTTTCCATGGCGCTTTCAAAGTCCCCGGCGTCGTCGGTTTGCGTCAGCCGGCCGGTGGCCATAAGGCCGTTCCTCAGCCCGCTGCCCTCCGCCAGGCGGCCATGCGCCAGCACCTGTCCGCCCGATTGGGCATAGGCCAAAAGAACATCCTGCTGCCTGGCGGTCAGCCGGTCGCAGTCGGGCAGCACCACCAGGGGATAAGCGCTGATGTCCTCCAGGGTAAAGGTGTCCTCCAGCAGCTCGTCATCGGCCATGACGCGCACGTCATAGACCACCTGGTGGTCGGACATGGTCTTGATGACCTCCCAGAAAGGCGTGCGGCGCTTCTCGCCGTCCCAGCCGGAATGGGTCACATCCTTCAGGTCGGTAAACTGCTGCATGGCATTGGCCCCGCCGGAGCCCTGGGCGGTCTCGCGCCAGTAGTAGGACTTGTAGCTGTACAGCACGCAGGCGTCGCCAAGGGAGCTCTTTTTATACATGCGCTCGTTTGTTTTCAGGAAGGACTGCACCTGCACGCTCAGGTGCATCGGCGGCCAGAAGGCGTCGCGGATGGTGTTGCCCATCCAGCCGCCATAGGGCACGGACATGCTGCAGCCATACATCGCGGCTTCCAGCAGGAAGATGCGGTACAGGTCATAGCCCCGGCCCCGATCCAGCATGCTCACCAGCTCAGGCACGATGCCGCCGTAGGGGTTTTCGGCCACAGCCACCTCGCGCCCGCGCGCGAAGCCCACGCAATAGCGGTAAAAATAGGGCTGGCGGAACTGGGTGTGCTCCATCTCGGTAATGATGACGTCGACCTTGGGCACGATGGGGAAGTAACAGGGCATGAGGTTGAAGAAGTTGCCCGAGACCAGGACCTCGCGGCCATGGGCGGACCTCGCGTAGTCCTTGGCGTAGTCGGACAGCTCGCCAAAATACTTCTTGACCGCGCGCACCTGGAACTCCCAATAATCCCGGTAGAAGGGCGCGCCATGGGGGAAGGAGGGATGGTTGGCCAGCAGGTAATCCCTGTAGTTGAATCGGGCCACGTCGATGCCGTCCCATTCGCTGCCCAGCTTGCCGCAGGCCTTGCGCTCCACAAGCCAGGCGGTGAACTGCTTCATGCAGTCCTTGCAAAAGCACCCGCCCGAGCCGATCGCGGTGATGGGCAGCTCGGCCTCGTCCAGCTGGATGCCGGGCACGCCCGCGTCGATCATGATCCTGATGATCTGCTTGAGGTAGTCCCGCCAGACAGGGTTGTTGCGGCAGGTCTGGTAGCAGATCTGCTGATGGTGTTTGACCTCCACCCACTGGGCGTGCACCGGGCTGCCGTCCAGCTTGCGCGCGGCGGCCTCCTCAAACAGGTCGGTGACCGCTTGGCCGTCGGAATTGATGATGCCATCAGGGTAATAGTCCTTCAGGCTGGTCGGGAAGGCGTCCTTGTACTTGTCCTGGGAGAACTCCCGCAGGCCGTACCAGCCCTGGTCCTCATGGCCCTCGGCCAGTTTGTTGATGTACTTGATCCTGCCGGTTTCCCGGTCGATGACGGCGGGGAACTCCCAGCCCTGTACCTCAAAGACAATGGCGAACAGCTTGATGCCGCGCTTGTTGCATTCCCTGATGAAGTCCCCGTCGTTCATGTAGCCGAACATGGATTGCCGGGGATCCACCGGCCCGAAGGCCTCATGGTGCAAAAACGGCAGGGAAATGCTGCCCCCGCCCAGGCCGGCCCAGACCAGCATGGTGGCGCCCAGGCGCTCCAGATCGTCCAGCATGTGCAGGCTGCGCATGGGCAGGCTGGGGTGCTGGCAGAAATTGCCCTTGTGCCATCCGTCAAAATATACGCTGCGTTCCATCCCTTGTCTCCTTGTATTGATTCTCCAAAGAATAAACGTTTATCTAAACGGCAGTATAGCCCTGCGCGCGGCTGCTGTCAAGCGGGAAGGGGCAGCGCTCCGGAATGAGAAAAACGCAGAAACGGGCATCCGCGGCCTGCCGGTCGCCGCCCGGAAGGGCTTTAGCCCGCCTGCATTGACAGCGCGCGCGCGCACGGGGTATACTGCGCTTGGAAGCGCAGGCGAGGAACAAAAAGCAGTGCTGGGAGCGATTTTGTATAGCTTGCCGGATAAACGTTTAACAGGAGGGGCCATGCGCATTGAATGGCAGGACGAAGCGGTCATCCTTTCAGGCGGGGGGCGTGCATATCACCTGGACCAGCGCACCGGCGCCCTGACCGTCGCCCGGGAGGGCGGGCGCTGCTTCGCTTTTGAGGGGTTGCTGGCGGATGCCGGCGTGGACGGGCAGTATGTGCGCGGGCAGATGGTGTTTGACCCCCTGCTGGAAAAGCGCACCTGGGAGCTGCCTGAGATCCGTCCGGCGGACGCGCCGGACGCGGCGCGCTTCCTGGGCCTGCGGGAAGAGGACGGCGCGCTGGTGGCAGCCTGCCGGACGGGCGACATCCTCATTGAGCAGGTGTACGACCTGTGCCAGGGCGCGCTGCACCTGCGCGCGCGCGTTTTCAACACGGGCGGGCGGGAAGCGGTGGTCAGCGGCGTATCCTTCCTCTTGCGCCGCAGGGCGGGGGACGCCGCCTTTGAATACCCGACCAACGATTCCCGGGTGTACCGCGACGCGGGCATGGCTGATGGCGATGCCCATACCTGCGGCCTGGTGGGCAGCATGACGCACCTGATGCTCCCGGGCGGCAGCGTCAACCTGCTGTTTTTGGATGAGGTGGAGAAATGGTCCCAGGGCGCCTACCGCGCGGGCGATACCATCAGCCATGTCTACGCCGCGGCAGCCGAGGGCGTGCTGGCGCCCGGCGGGATGATGGAGGTGGGCAGCCTGTACCTGTGCCTGCCCGGCCGGGATGAGGACCCCTATTTGTATATCCGGGATTTTTTTGACCGCCTGGGCTTCCGCCCGCTGCAGGGCAGCCTCAACGAGGGCCTGCTGTACTCCTGCCATCCCCACGGCACCATGGACGGGGGCTTCCATCTGGGCATGGACCTGGATGAATACGCCCGCGAGCTGCCCGCCCTGCGCGACCTGGGCGTGGACCACCTGTGGCTGCTGCCGGTATTTGATCACCTGGACCGCGGTGTGTACCACCCCACCGACCAGCGTCCCATCGATGAACGCTATGGCGGAGAGCAGGCCATGCGGCGCTTCGCGCTCCGCGCGCACGAATTGGGCATGAGCGTGCTGTTTGATTATGTGCCCCACGGCCCGGAACCCGGGGACGCCCTGGCGAAGGAGCATCCGGAATGGTGCTCCAGGCGCCCGGACGGCAGCCTGCAGGATGAGTGGCACTGCGTCTCTTTTGACATGACCCATCCGGAATACCTGGACTACACCCGGGAGCTGGTGGGCAGCCATGTGCGGCGCTTTGACATTGACGGCGCGCGCATTGACTGCGCCATGGGCGGGCTTTCCAACTGGCGCCCCTATGGCAACCACCGCCCCTCGGCCTCCAACCTGCGGGGCGGCGTCAGCATCAGCCGCGCCATCCTGGAGGGCTTTGAGCGCATGGGCAAGCGGGCCTTCGTGCTGCCGGAGAATTTCAACCCCGTGCCCGCTTACTACCCGGTGACCGGCGTGTTTTACGGCATGAACCTCTACCGCGTGATGACCCTGCTGTGGGAGCAGGGCCTGGAGGCAAAGGACTATGTGCGCGAGCTGACCCGCTTTTTGGACATCGAGCACAGGGTGATGCCCAGGGGATTCAAGAAGCTGCGCTTCCTGGGCAACCACGACACGGTGTCCTGGGTCTGGCAAAAGCAGCGCGCGTACCAGACCTACGGCGTGGACAGGGCCAAGGCGCTGTTCGCGATGATCTTCTTCCTGGACGGCGTGCCCATGATCTACCAGGGCGATGAGGATCCGTCGATCGCGGGCAAGGAGGGCCCCGTCCTGCGAGCGTATTTCAAGGCCCTGCGCCGGCAGCGCCTTGAATTGACCGGGGAGGGCGATGGGATTGCCTTCCTGTACACCGGCCTGGGCGTGATGGCCTTTATCCGGGAGAAAGAAGCCTTCCGGCGGCTGGTCCTGATCAACCTGGAGGACAGCGCGCAGGTTGTTGCCCTTGATGAGCTCTCAGGCGCCACGCTCTCGGCCGGACAGGCCGCGCAGGCGGATAATACCGCCGCCCTGCCGCCGTACGGCTACGCCATTTTTACCCTGGGCACGGACACATAAAAGCGCGCGTGATCACGTGCGCTTGGGGGATGCTGCGGGCCCAAGGGAATGAGCCTTACTCCACCACGGGAATGCGCCGGATGCGCGGGTCGGTGAAGATGTCGGCCTCATCGCGGCTGGTGGTGGAAAACTCGCTGACCACCGCGCCCTCTTCCCCCGCCTGGAACCAGTGCAGGCTGTCGGGCTGCAGGGTATACTGTTCACCGGGGCGCAGGACGATCTCGTGAAAGACCGTGTAGTAGGCCTCATCGCCCGCGGGCGGAACGGCCAGGGGCCGCGCGGTGGGCGGGCCTTCCACAAACAGGCTGACTTGGCCGTAACGGCAGCGGAAGGTTTCTTCCTTGCCGGGCTGGCCGTTGATCTCCGGGTGGCGGTGCTCCGGGCAGGTCTGCCCGGGGAAGAGCACCAGCTCCTTGGCGCAGCAGCGTTCGGTGTTCAGGTAGGTGACCAATTCAAGCCCGGTGCGCTCCAGGTCATCCAGGCCGAAATCCGCCACCTCCACGGCGTCCCGCTCGGCCTGGGTCAGCGCGATGCCAGCCTTGTCAAAAAAGGCCAGTGTGCGCAGGCGCGCGGCTTCGTAAACTTCCTTTGTCATTGTTGTTCCTTTCCGCCCGGGGCGGGCAAAACGTTTATCTCAAGTGTAAAACCAGGCGCTGAGCCTGTCAAGCGGAGGCATTGCTTTGAATCTGAGTTACGAGAAAGAATTTACCAGGGTCCACCGGGCGATGGCGTCCCGGGACATCTACACGCGGGAGGCCGCGCTGCAGCGGGTGATGTACCCGCGGCTGTGCCCCGACATGCAGCCCGGGGACATGTTCGCGGGACGCGCGCTGGAGATGGAGTACCGCGGCGTGGGCCTGACCCCCGATGTCACGCTGTTCGGCCTGGCGCACGGCATGGGCTATTTTTACCGCGAGGACTTCTTTCAAAAGGCGCTGGAACAGGCCTCGGGCGTTGAGGCGGAGGAGATCGCCGGCATGATGGCCTACTGGCGGGAACAGAATACCACCGCCAGGGTCAAGTCGCAGTATACCGAACGCATCCGGAAGCACCTGCCCAGCGACTCCTTCGCCGGGGACGTGGGCATCGGCTTCCCGCTGTACCGGATGACCGGCGCCTTTGTCAATTACGAGCTGCTGGTCAGGGAAGGCCTGCCCGGGCTTGAGCGGCTGATCCAGGGCAGGCCGCAAAACGACTTTACCCGCGCGCTGAAAGACAGCGTGGCGCTGATCGGCCAGTGCGCGCTGCACTACGCGCAGCAGGCCCGGGCGCTGGGCAAGCCAGAGACCGCGCAGGCGCTGGAAAGCATCGCCGCCCGCCCGCCCGCCACCCTGCGCGAGGCCATCCAGCTGACCTGGCTGTACAACTGCCTGTCTGGTATTATGGATTACGGGCGGATGGACGTCTATCTCGGGGACTTTCTGGCACGCGACCTGAAAAGCGGCCTGCTGACCCGGCAAAGCGCCCTGGAGATGCTGGTGGGGCTGTGGCGGCTGATGGTCGCCCGCAAGACAGTCTACCACGGTCGCGTGGTCATCGGCGGCCTGGGCCGCCCCAATGAGAAAAACGCGGATGAGTTTGCCCTGCTGGCCATGGAAGCCAGCCGCATCGTCCGCGACATTGAGCCGCAATTGACCCTGCGGCTGTACAAGGGCCAGGATGAGCGTCTCTACCGGAAGGGTCTGGAGCTGATCGGCACGGGCGCCACCTATCCCCTGCTCTACAACGACGAGGTCAATGTGCCGGCGGTGCAAAACGCCCTGGGCGTCAGCCGCATGGATGCCGAGCAGTACGTGCCCTTCGGCTGCGGCGAGTATATCATTGACCACAAGAGCTTCGGCTCGCCCAACGGCGTCATCAATATGCTCAAGGCGCTGGAGGTCACGCTGTTTAACGGGCGCGAGCTGATCAAGGGCCAGCAAATGGGCCTGGCAGAAGGCGGGCTGACGGCCTTTGATACATTTGAGGAGCTGTATGCCGCCTACAAGCGCCAGATCGCGCTGAGCATCGAGGTGCTGGCTGAGGTTGAGAAGCTGATTTTGGTGGAAACCGCCAAGGACACGCCCTTCCTGATGATGAGCCTGCTGTATGACGGCTGCATTGAACAGGGCCGCGGCATGCTGGAGGGCGGCCTGGAATGGCTGGGAGCCACGCTGGAATCCTACGGCAACATCAACGCGGTGGATTCCCTGCAGGCCATCCGCGAGATGGTGTATGAAAAGAAGCTGATTTCCCGCGAGAGGCTGCTGGAGGCCCTGGCCCATGACTTTGAGGGCTTTGAAACGGAGCGTGACCTGCTGGTTTCAGCGCAGAAATACGGCAACAACCTGGAGGCCGTGGACAGCCTGGCGGTGGACCTGCATGATTTCGAGGCGCGCCACATCCGCAAGCAGGCAGCGCGCGTGGGGCTGCACAGCCTGCTGATGGTAGTGATCAACAACTCGGCCAACACCTTTCTGGGCCGCTGGACCGGCGCCTCCGCCGACGGCCGCAAGGCGCGGGAGTACATGGCCAACGCCAACAACCCGGTGGGCGGCAGGGATACCCGCGGCGTAACCGCCATGCTGCTGTCCCTGGCCAAGTTCCCCAACGCCCACCACGCGGGCACGGTGCAAAACCTCAAGCTGTCCGACGGGATATTCCGCGACGCCCCGGACAAGGTCAAACATCTGATGGATACCTATTTTGACCTGGGCGGCACCCAGCTGATGGTCAACGTGGTCAGGCGCGGAGATTTGGAGGACGCCATCGTCCATCCCGAGCGCCATCAGAATCTGCTGGTGCGCGTAGGCGGCTTTTCAGCTTTCTTTGTCACGCTGGAGGAGGATGTCCAGCAGGAGATCCTGTCCAGGACGCTGCATTGATGGAAGGCTTAGTCTGCGACATCCAACGCTTTTCCATCCAGGACGGCCCGGGCATCCGCACCACGGTGTTTCTGCAGGGCTGCACGCTGCGCTGCGCCTGGTGCCACAACCCGGAGGCCATCCCGGCGCGGCCGGTGATGATGCGAGTGAATACCGGCGGCAAGGAGGCGGAAAAGCCCTCCTCACAGCCCATGACGGCGCGCCGGGTAATGGATGTGGTGCTGGAGGACCGCCCCTTTTACCGGCAAAGCGGCGGCGGGCTGACGGTTTCCGGCGGCGAGCCGCTGCTTCAGGCGGAATTTTCCCTGGAATTGCTGCGGCTGGCGCGCGCGGCGGGCATCCATACGGCGCTGGACACCGCGGGCCATGTGCCCTGGGACGCGCTGAGCGCGGCGCTGCCGCTCACGGATCTCTTTTTGTACGACTACAAGGTTTCCCGGGACGCCGCGCGCTGGCTGGGCGCGCAGGACGGGCGGATCCGGGACAACCTGGGTCGGCTGGCGCGGGCCGGGGCGGCAATCATTTTGCGCTGTCCCGTCATTCCCGGCGTCAATGACAATGAGGAGCACCTGCGGGCCATCGCCGCGCTGCTGAAGGACCATCCGTCCATCCGCTCGGTGGAGCTGATGGCCTACCACCGCCTGGGCACCTCCAAGTACCGCGCCCTGGGGCAGGCCTACAGCCTGGAAAAGCTGCAGCCTGTGGACGGGCCGCAAAAGGCGGCCTTCCTGGCGCAGGCCAAACGGCTGATCGCGCATCCGATCAAATGGGGGTAAGCTGATGATTGACGCCCATGTCCATCTCTATCCCGGGGACCCACAGCCGCTGGCGGACCGCCTGGCTGCCCTGGGTACTGCCCGCTTCAACGTGCTGGGCGTGCCAGGCATCTGGGGCAGCGACAACAACCTGCACTGCCTCAGGATGAAGGCCTTATATCCCGGCCGCGCCTGGGTGTTCGGCGGCCTCAACTGGCGCGGGCCGGAATGCCCGCTGCCCGAGAGGCAGCTGGAACTGATGATGTTGGCGGGCTTTGACGGCCTGAAGCTGCTGGAAACCAAGCCCGATATGCAAAAGCGGCTGGGCTTTCTTCCGGACGCCCCCGCCTTTGACGCGATGTTCGCGCTGGCGGAGCGGCGAGGCATCCCCATCATCTGGCACGTGGGCGACCCTGCCCCCTTCTGGCACAGGGACAGCGCGCCGGCTTTCGCGGCGGAGAACGGCTGGATCTATGAGGGAGAGGGCTTCCTGTCCCTGGAGGAGCTCTACTTCCATACCGAGCAGGTGCTCAGGCGCTACCCGAGGCTGAACGCGGTCTTCGCGCACCTGTACTTCTGCTCCGATGACCGGCCGCACCTGGAACGGCTGCTGAGAGACTTCCCCAATGTATGCATCGACCTCACCCCGGGCAGCGAGATGTACCATGCCTTCCGGGACGACCGGGAGGGCTGGCAGGACTTTTTCCGCCGGCACGCCGGGCGCATCCTGCTGGGCAGCGACGCCACCAATGGCCCGGACGCCTTCTGGAGCGGCCTGGGCAGCCTGCCCCGGTGCATCCTGAGGCCGCGGCGCTTTTCCATCTTTGATATGGAGATAAGGGGCTTTGAACTGGACAAGGCGCAATACGCCGCCATCACCGCGGGAAATTTCACGCGCCTGGCCGGCGAGGCCCCCAAACCCATTGACCCGGAGGGCCTGAAGGGCCTGGTGGATTATTACGTTTCACAGCTCGCGCCGCAGGACGCGCGGACGATCATGACGACCTATAAGGAGTTTTTCAAATGAGCAAAAGCATCGCGGTTATTGGCAGCCTGAATGTGGACCTGGTCTCCCGCGTGCCGCGCTTTTTGCTGCCCGGAGAAACGCTGCAGGGCATGGACTTCCATGTTTACCCCGGCGGGAAGGGCGGCAACCAGGCGGTCGCCGCCGCGCGGCTGACCGGCGGCGTGGTCATGCTGGCAAAATTGGGGGATGACGCCAACAGCCAGCTGTACCGCCAGGTCTTCCGCGACAACGGCATCGTGCCGGACTGCGTTGAGACGCACGCGGGCATCAACACCGGCACCGCGGTGATCGAGGTGGATACCTCAACTGGCGACAACCGCATCGTCTACATCCCCGGCGCCAACCAGTTCGTGGACCGCGCGCAGGTGGACCGGCACTGGGAGCGGCTGATGCGCTGCGACATCTTCCTGCTGCAGCTGGAGATCCCGATGGATACGGTGCGGTACGCCATTGACAGGCTGCGCCGGGCCGGCAAGACTATTATCCTGGATCCGGCGCCGGCCGTGGCGCTGCCTGAGGGCCTGCTGGGGCAGTGCGACGTGGTGACGCCCAATGAGGTGGAGCTGGCCCTGCTCACCGGGCTGCCCACCGGCACGCCGGAGCAGATGCTGGCAGCCGGGCGGCAGCTGCTCGAAAGCGGCGTTAAAAACGTGGTCCTCAAAGCCGGGCGGCAGGGCGCCTACCTGATCAATCAGGAGGTAGAGCGGCTTTTCCCGGGTTTTGCCGTCAAGGCGGTGGACACCACCGCCGCCGGGGACAGCTTCAACGCCGGCCTGGCCGCGGCGCTGGCGCAGGGAAAGACCCTGACGGAAGCGGTGCCCTATGCCAACGCGGTCGGGGCGCTGTCCACCACCGCGGCGGGCGCCCAGGGCGCGATGCCCACACGGGCGCAGACGGAGGAATTCTTAAAGGCGCAGGGCTGAACGCAGCGTTTGTATCCGGGAGGGATGGACATGGGCAGTTCTTTGGTGGAACAGGCAAAACGGCGCATTGAGCGCGTGCGCAAAACCGGCGTCAGGGTCTGCGTCACACAGGACGGGCAGCCGGTGGAGGGCGCGCGGGTCAGCCTGCGCATGAAAGGGCATGATTACCTCTTCGGCGCGGTATGCTACCATTACGGGCGCTTTGGCGACGCGAACAAGGACGCGCGCTTCAGCGAGCTGTTCACCCCCCTGCTCAACTACACCATGATGCCGGTGCACTGGAACTGGTATGAGCCTGAGCGCCATCAGTACAATGAGCCCTACGTGGGCAACCTGGTGGACTGGGCGCAGCGGCACGGCATCCGCCGCAAGATGCACGCGCTGATCTGGCACGAGTGCTGCCCGGAGTGGGTAAAGGACGGCATGGACATCAAGGGGCTGTATGAGGAGCGCATCAACCACCTGATGCGCCGCTACGCCGGGCGCTTTGATTTTTATGATCTGATCAACGAATCCACGGTGTCCGACCGCTTTGACAACCCGGTGTCCCGCTGGATGAAGCAGTTCGGCCAGGTCAATGTGGCGCGTTTTGGCGAGCGCCTGGTAAGGGCCATCGAGCCGGACGCCAAACTGATTTATGGCGAATGGAACGTGCATGGCCGGGAATACCTGGATTTCCTGCGCGATTTGCGCGAGGGCGGCGTGGGCCTGAACGCCATCGGGCTGCAATCCCACATGCACCGGGACCTGTGGACGCAGGAGGAGACCCTGCGCGTGATGGACGAGGCGGCCCGGTTCGGCTGGCCCATCCACTTCCCGGAGATCTCCATCTGCTCCGGCAAGCCGGTGGGCGAAATGAGCTACCTGCCCGGCGCCAGGAACACCTTCCTGGAAACCGAGGAGGATTTGTACTGGCAGGCTGATTTCGCGCGGGATTTCTATACCCTGGTGTTCTCCCACCCCGCCACGGAGGCGCTGTCCTGGTTTGACTTTGTGGACCACCGCTGGCTGGGCGCCCCGGCCGGGCTGGTGGATGATACGCTCAATCCCAAACCGGTCTACCATGCGCTGGCGGACCTGATTCACAGGCAATGGGCCTCCAGCGCCCGGCTGACAACCGGCACGGACGGCAGCGCGCTCACGCAGCTCTTCTTCGGCCGCTATGAGCTTGAGGTCGCTTCGGGCAGCCTGCGCAGTAGACAGGAGCTGGACTTCAAGCGTCCATCCTTTTATGAGGGCGGGGCGGAGCAAAGGGTTTGCGTGGATCTATAAAGAAAATTCCCCGCGCACGCCGGCGATGATGCGGCGGACCGCCTCGTCAGCCCTGACCTCAGCGCCCCAGAGCACGTTGCCGCCGGCGGCGTGACGGTTCCAGACGGTGGCGCCGCGGGTGTGTTCCCCCCGGGTCTCCACGCGGATGTCGCGCTCCTGCCAGGTGATCAGGTCATCATAGAGGATGCCGGCCAGGGCCAGGGGGTCATGCAGGGTGGGCAGGAAATTGAAGGACTCAAAAAAACGCCTGAACTCGCCGCGCAGAAAGGCCAGGCGCCGGTCATCGCCCCGGGTCAGGTCCTCCGCCTGCTCACGGGTGAGGCGGCAGCGCTCGGTGATGTCCAGGCCGACCATCCGGGGTTTGCAGCTATCCAGAACCGCGCACGCGGCCTCTGGGTCACAGAGGATGTTCCACTCCGGCTGCGCGGCGCCGGTCATGCCACCCATCAGCACAAAATGGGTGGTTTTCACGATGTCCGGGGCCAGGTGGACGGCCAGCGCGATGTTGGTCAGCGGGCCGATCGCCAGCACGGTCAGCCCCGGGTGGTCGCGGCAGGCCCTGATGATAAAAGGCACGGCCTGGTTTTCCAGCGGCTCATGGCCCGCGTCATGCCGGTACCTGCCTAGCAGGGGCCGCTCGGCCCCGCGCCGGACCGGGATGTCCGTCCGGCCCCAGGCGGCCAGCATGCTCCTTGCGTGTTCGGTCCGCCAGACATTGCCGGCATACACCGTGGTCAGGCCCACCAGGTCGACCGCGGGGCTGTTGAGGGCCATGGCCACGCACAGCGCGTCATCGATATCCCCGCCGATGTCCGTGTCAATGAGCAGCTTGATCGCTTTCATGAGCGCTCCTTTCAAAACGGGAGGGCGCGAACGCCCTCCCGTGGTGCGGACATGCCGGTTTACTTGGTGAAGGCCTTCTCGATCTCAGCGTTGATCAGGGGCTCTACGCGCTCGACAATGGTGGAGGCGGGCACGCCCTCGGCCATGTAGTTGTTGATGGTTGACATCACGGTCCACACATCGGCCAGGCCCTTGTCATAGCGGGTGATCAGGGTGTGGCCGTCATAGATCAGGTCATACATATCGGTAACGCCGTCGGGCGCCTTGCCGTAGCGCTCGCGCTCCTTGGCGTCGCCGTAGGCTTTTTGCACCTCGTTGACCATCCGGATATAGGCCACGGCTGCCTCCGGGTTCTTGGAGCCGGTGGGCACGGCCCAGGACTGGCTGTAGACATAGACCTCGTCCTTGCTGCCGGAGGGGCCATGGGGATAGGGCACCAGGCCGACCTCAAAGGGCAGGCTGCGGGCGTCCTGGATCTCCTTGCCGACGATCATGCCCAAGGCGTTGTTGTCAAAATAGCCAAACATCTCAGCGTCATCCAGCAGCCACATGCCGTCGGTATGGGACATCATGCGCGTCATGTACTCAATGGCCTCCAGGGTCTGGGAATCCTTGAGGGCGGAGGTGACCACGCCGTTGGCCTGGTCGATGTTGAGGATGCCGCCGTGGTTGGCGATCAGCAGGTGGCTCATGGTGTCGCCATAGCCGGAGAAGCCGTACTGGTCGATCTCGCCGTCGCCGTCGCTGTCATAGGTAAGCGCGCGGCCGGCCTCCAGGAAGGCGTCAAAATCCCACGCGCCGCGGGCGTACAGCTCATCGGGCGCTTCCAGGCCCTCATACTCAAACAGGGTGCGGTTGAAGGTGATGTGCTTGAAGTAGGGCTTGATGGGGATGGCGTAGTGGCTGCCCTTCCACATGTAGTGCTCGGGGCTGATGGCCCAGTAGCCGTAGTCGTCCTCGTCCACGTATTCGTCCAGGTTGGTGATGATGCCCTGGAGGACCGCGTTGTGGAAGACGGACTCATACATCAGCACCAGGTCGGGCGCGTCGCCTGCCTGCTGCATGTCGATGGTCTTTTGCAGCTGATCGTTCCAGTTGACGCCGATGATCTCCACCTTGCCGCCGTACTTTTGCTCAAACAGCTCCTTGGCCTCCATGGTGGCCTCAAACACGGAGGGGTTGTTGGCCTTCAGGTTGCGGTAGCCGTTCCAGCTTTGCCAGAACACGATGGAGATGTTGGGGTTCTCCAGGGTCTCGGGCAGCTTGCCGTCCGGATCGACCACCACATCCTCCGCCAGGGCGGGCACCAGGGTGAGCGCCAGGCACAATAGCAGCAAAAGGGATAAAAATTTCTTCATGGCAGGTACTCCTTTGTTCAATTTGGTCAGGTTAAACGCATAACCTGATATAGCCTTATTATACTGCCCATCAAGCCCGCGTACAAGTCTTTTTTGCACATCCCGCTTAAAACCCGGTCAGCCCGGTGCGCTCCACCGACTGGACGAAGAAACGCTGGGTGAAAGCGTACAGGACAAGCAGCGGCGCGATGACCATGAGCCCGGCCGCCTGCATGCGCGTGGCGATCAGCGCGGAATCGGTGTAATTGCCGCCGATGGTGGACAGGTTTTGCAGGTTGGACTGGAAGCTGGCCAGCGCTGTGGCCAGGGTGTGGTGGTTTTTCATGAACATGGCCGGGGTATAGTAGTCATTCCAGTTCCATACCAGGGCGAACAGCAGCACGGTCAGCACCACCGTGCCGGCGTTGGGCAGCATGACATGGAAGAAGGTGCCCACCGGGTTGGTGCCGTCAATCTCGGCGGCCTCCTCCAGCTCCCGGGGCATGGACAGGAAGAACTGCCGGTAAACAAAGATATAAATGCCGCTGCGCAGGCCCATGCCCAGCATGGCGGGCAGCCAGAACAGCCAGGGCTTGTCGATCAGGTTGATGTGGTCGGCGCAGGCGCCGCCGGACACCCGGTGCAGCAGGCTCATCAGCCCCAGCGGATCAAAGTAGCGGTAGGTGGTGTACAGCGAGGTGGAGATGGTCTGCTGGGGCACGATCATGGTGAGCACCACCAGCATGAAGGCCAGGTTCCTGCCCCTGAAATTGAAGCGCGCGAAACCGTAGCCCACCAGCATGCAGGAGGTCACCTGGATGAAGCTGGTGACCACCGCGGTCATCAGCGTGTTTTTGGCGGCGTTGCCGAAATCCAGAATGGTGATGGCGTCGTTGATGTTCTCCATCGTCAGGGATTTGGGCAGCCAGATGACGGCGGGGTCATAGGTTTGCATAAAGGGCTTGAAGGCGTTGGAGAGCATGTACAGCAGGGGGTAGATCAACACAAAGGCCAGCGCGCTGAGCAGGAGCAGGCGGCCCAGGCGGAAAGCGGCCGCCGCGGCGTGGCGCAGCCGGGCCTTGCGGGAGTGTTTTTTTCGTGTGCGGACGCTCATCATCTCAGGCCTCCATTTTCCTGGCCGCGCGGCCCAGGACCGCGAAGGCCGCCAGCAGCACCAGGGTGATCATCAGCATGTACAGCCAGCTCATGGAGGCGGCCAGGCCAAACTGGAACTGGCTGCCAAAGCCGGTCTGGTGGATGGCGGCCATGACCCGGTTGCCCGCGTTCTCGGTGCCGTAAGCCATGAAGGAATCAATGATGGTGTAGATGACATTGAGCAGCATGATGGGCAGGGACAGCGGCAGGGTGATGCGCCAGAAGTTGTCCCAGGCGTTGGCGCCCTCAATGGCGCTGGCCTCATAGGTGGAGTCCGGTATCTTTTGAAGCCCGGACAGGAAGAGCAGGATTTGCACCCCGCATTCCATGAGGACGGAGAAGACGCGGTTGACCACCTCGGACACGGCGTTCACGATGCTTCCGGGGATGCCGGCGGCCACCAGCGCTTCGGCCAGGCCCTGGCTTTGGAAGATGTAAGCGTTTTGCGTGCCGGCCAGGGAATTGGCGTTGATGATGCCCTGCAGCAGCACATAGACCACGCCCGAGGTGATGATGACCGGCAGGAAGAAGACGCTGCGGAAGAAACCGCGCCCCCGGAAGGGCTGGTTGAGCAGCACCGCGATGAACAGGCTCAGGATGACCACCAGCGGCACGCGGTAAGCCATTTCAATCAATTCGCCCGTCAGCAGGGGCACGAATTTGGCGTCGCGCAGCAGCATGAAGGCGTAATTGTCCAGGCCCACCCAGGTGGTCGCGAAGCCGGTTGGGGACATCTTCAGGGAGTTCATTGAGAAATGCAGCGACTCAAACACCGGGAAGGCGAAGAACATCGCGAAGCCCAGCACCCAGGGGGCGATGAACAGCCAGCCCCAGCGGGCCTTGCGGCGCTTGAGCAGGCTCTTGTCCTGTTTATTGGCCATCACGCACCTCCTTGACCAGGTAGCCACGCGCCGGGATAATCAATCCACCGGCTTCATACGGGGTGTCCGCGTAATTGACATAGACAGCGGTCTGCCCGCCATAGACCGTGACAGAGGCCATGGCGCCCAGGTTTTGATACCCGGTCATGGGCAGCTGCGCCAGCGGCGCGAGCACCGATGACAAAGCCCGGTAACCCTCCTGCACCTCCTCCAGCCAGGCGCGGTAATCAGGGCTGAACAGGAAATCCAGCCGGGAGGATGCCAGCTCCCCGCCATTGCGGGCTACAAAGGCGTACTGCGGGCTCGCGCCATAGGCCAGGCAGCGCAGCAGGAAGGCCTGCGGGTCCGCCGAGTGGTTGGTGACGCCAATGCCGTAGGGCACCATGCCGTGGAAGACCATCTGATAAAAGGGCAGGGCCTCATCCGCCATTGTATAGCCCGAGGAGCCCCCCGGGGTGGACAGCAGGTGGCTGGCCAGGGCAGCCGCGTAGGCGTTGCCGCCGGAGAGCATCACCGACTTGTTGGCGTTTGCCAGGACGCCGCGCACAATGCCGGGCACCTGCCCGCGCCCTGTTCCTGCTCCGGAGCGGTTGTCCGAGGTGGCGATCTCGCCCAGGCCGTCCAGCGCGATGCCTTCAAGGCCCAGTTCCTCGTAGGAAGCCAGAAAGCGCTCGAAAAAACGCTTGTATTTGGCCGGGGAGAGCAAATACCACGGCGGGACATGCGGGTCGGGCGCGCGCGAGGACCAGGAGGTTTGAAACTGCATTTGCGGCGCGTTGACCGGTGAGAGCACGGCGTCGCGGATGGCCCAGAAACCGTTGCCGCCTTTGTAAACATTGAGCAAATCAGCAGAGGGATAGAGCGCGCCGCCGGTCTGCGCCAGGTGCTCATGGAGAGCCTTCATGTCCTTTGTCTTGCCCAGGGCGCCCGGCAGGTCGGCCCCGGCGGGGATCTTCTCAAAGGCGCTGCCCCTGATCCACTGGTGGTAGCGTACCACGGTCTGGGGCAGGCCCAGGGCGTCGGCCATGTCACGGATGTCGGCCAGCGTGGTCAGGCTGTGGGTCTTGGTGTAGGGAATGCCCATAAACTGCGCGGGCTTTTTGACCTGGCCCCAGACCTCCAGGTACAGGGGGTATTGCCCTGGCGCCACGCGGGGCGCCAGGCCCTGCTCGCTGCCCAGGTAATCGCGGTAGACGGCCGCCATGCCCGCGGCGCCTGAACGATCGCCGCTTAAGGGGTAGTAGCGCACCTCATAGGTGCCCGTGGTCAGGCCCTCGCGCTCGGACACGCCAATGACCGAGGCGCCGAACTCCTTGGAGTTCATCATCATGCTGCCGGCGTTGCGCAGCCTGAAGCGCGACCAGGCGTAGTTGTAGCTGGTGAGGTTGGATACCCGCGCCAGCACGGCGGCCTTGGCGTCGTTTTGCGTGATGACGCCCAGCAGGCTGTGCCCGCCCCGCGCGTCGTCATGGTGCACGCCGAACACGGGCAGGCGCGCCGTCTGCTCCTGGGTGCGCGCCTGGGCGGCCAGCGTGGCCGACAGGCCGATTTGGCCTTCCACGCCGTGGTCCTTGCCGTACAGGTTGGCGCTGTACTCCACCATGCTGGTCACGCCGTTGTTGAAGCGGATCAGGGCGCCGGAGCCGTCGGGCACCAGCAGCCAGCCCCGGTCCTCCATCCCGCCCGCGCCCATGAGCGGCAGCACGTCCACCGCGGTCACGGTGTTGAGGTTGGGATTGCCTTCCTCATCCGGGTAGGCTGTGATGCCGTCCACCGGCACGCGTACGGACAGGTAACCGGGCATGAGAGTGTACACCAGGGTAACGCGGATGCGCTGTTTGGGAAAATCATAGATGGCACGCAGCGCATCGTCCTGAAGGTCCATGGACAGGCCGCCGGCTTTTACCGCGTCCGCGGCCGAGGCCATGCTCAGCGCGGTGCCCCGCTCGTTGGAATAGCTCACGGTGATCTGGCTCAACAGGGTCTGACGGTGGATGCCCCGGGCGCGGCTGTCCGCCTGGCCGGGGTTGGAGCGCCACAGGTAGCCGTCCGCGCGGTCCATCAGGATGACGCTGCCGTCCTCACGGTTAAGGTACAGGGCCAGCGCGGGCTGCTCAAGCGCCAGCTCATAGCCCTCCGGGGGCCCGGCAGCCTGGATATTTGCCGGCAGCAGCGATACAAGCAGGGCAATCATTGCCATCAGGGATACCGTTTTTTTCATGCTTGCCCTCCTTTCTAAATCCTGAACATGATCTCGTTGTACAGGGTGGTGAAGAACACGTTGATTTGCTGGTAAAGGCTGTAAAGCAGCACTAACAGCACCACGATGATCACTAGCACCAGGACGCTCAGCAGCAGGTTGAGCAGCGTGCGCTTGACGCTGATGCGGTTGACCTGCATCTGGCCCATGAACAGCAGGATAACCGACCACATCACGCCCACGGTGCTGAGCATGTTGAGGAAGACGCCCATCTGCAGGTTGACGAAGTTGGAGACGACCACCACGGCCAGCCGCGCCAGGATGGCCGGCAGCAGCGCGTGGGAGGTCACGATGAACAGCTCGCGCGTCTTGCCCTCACAGTCGTTCATCAGGGAGCATACCGCCAGGTTGGCGATAAAGAACAGCAGGAAGCCGCCCAGGGTAACGCCCAGCAGCAGGAAGATGTTCAGCCGCTCCAGGCGGTTGTGGTTGAAGATGAAGCCGGTGCCCACAAAGGAGATGACCGCGGTCAAAAACAGCAGCCCCACCAGCCCCGCGCCCACCGCCACGCTGCCGCGCCCCTGGGACTTGACCTCGTCAAAACCCTCATAGGGATGGAACATCAGGGTGACGGGCAGCCTGGCCGGGCGCAGGCCGCGCGCGCGGCGCACCTCAAGCGCGGGGCGCCTGCGGAATTTTCCATACAGCTTGGCGCCGGCATACAACAGCAGGATGCCCAGCAGGATCCAGCCCATGTTCGCGCGGATGCGCAGCAGCGAATGCTCGCGGAAGGCGTCGGAATAGCCCTGCTTGTCATTGGCCAGGCGAAAGGCGGCCATGGCCTGCTCGTATTGCTCAAGCTGGTAATAAGCCTTGCCCAGGCCGCGGTAGGCCAGGACAAAGTTGTTGCTCAGCCTCAGCACCTCGCGCCAGGGCGCGATGGCCTGCTCATACAGGCCCTGTCCGTAAAGGTCCGAAGCCTCATGGATGGCCCGGCCGAAGGCGGTCAGTTCGAACCGGGAGACCGCGCCGGTCTCGCTGTCGAGCACCAGGATGTCCTCGCCCAGGCGCTCCATGGACACCGGGGCCCTGAACAGGCCGTCCTGGTCGCCAAAGCCGCCAAAGCTGAGCAGCTCGCCGCGGATATCCGTGCCGAACTGGATGACGCGCCGCGATGTCCTGTCCAGGACGGTATAGAGGTTGTTCTGTTCGCTCAGCGCGTCCACCAGCGCCGCCTGGGCGGAGAAGCCCACCGGCGGGAGGATGTTGATGCCCATCGGGTTGAGCTTGACCATGGCGCGCGCGCCGGCGGTCTCCGACACCGTGACCACGGCGTAGATCATGTCCTCCCCGTCCATGGTGATGTTGGCGTACTCTATGGGCACAAAGGACTCCGTGGCCTCGCGCTGGTCGCGCGTCATGAAGGAGCGCCAGAGCTTTTGCAGCAGCACCTTGGCGGTCACTTCCACATGGCTGGCGCCGTAATAGTTGAGAAAGCTGCCGTCCTCATAAAAGCACAGCAGGCCCTGGTAAACGCCGGCTGAGAGCACATACACGCGCCCGGCGCTGTCCACCACGACCTTTTGAGGGCGGTAGGGCATATCCTCCTCATACAGGTCGCTGACCGGGCGGGTATATTCGCGCACCAGGGCGCCCCGGGGCTCCAGGCACAGGACAGCGCCCGCGCCCTCGTCGGCCACATAGATCAGGCCGTCCGCGCGCACGAACACGCCGCTGGGCGTGACAAAGGGCTTGTCCCCCGCGGAGGTATACTCGCGCAGGAAAGACAGGCTGCTGTCCAGCACCACCACGCGGCTGTTGCCGGTGTCAGCCAGATAGACCTCGTCCCTGGCCGCGTCATAAAACAGGTCCTGGGGCTTGTTCAAGCGCCCGGCGCCCATCATCTCCCCCGTGAGCACCGAGCGCACCCGGTAGCTGGCGGGCGCCGGAACGGCCTCGCCCCAGGCGTTGGTGGTATAGCTGGCGTAGGCCTCCTCGCCCCGGGCGAACAGGGGAAGCAGCAGGGCCAGGCACAAGAACAGCAGCGTGACGCGTTTCATGCTTCCCTCCTCACTTGATGCCCGAATGGGACATGGTTTCCAGCACCGAGGACTGGGACAGCAGGAAGAAAATAACCGGCGGGATCATCAATACCAGGGCGACCGCGGCGCCCGCGCCCGCGCGGGCGATGCCGGCGGAGGCGATTTGCCGCAGCATGACCGGCAGCACTTTCATGGACTCATCGTAGATATAGGTGACCCCGGTGTTGTTCCACAGGCCCTGGAAGGTGAAGATGCCCAGCGTCAGCCAGGCCGGCTTGATCATGGGCATGACCAAACGGAAGAACAGCGTGCCCTCCCTGGCGCCGTCAATGCGCGCGGCCTCCAGCAGGCTGTCGGGCACCGAGGTGACCAGAAACTGCCTGACCAGGAAAACGCCGAAGGAACCGCTCATCGCGGGCAGCAGGATGGACCAATAGGTGTTGATCAGCCCCAGGGAGGAGATGATGATGTACTGCGGGATCGCGGTGACCTCGCTGCGGAAGAGGATGGCCCAGACCACGATCAGGTTGAAGACCGTCAGCCACCTGCTTTTGTACTTGGCCAGCGCGAAGGCGCACAGGGAGGCGATCAGGATGTAGCCCGCCGTGCCCACAAAGGAGATGAACACGCTGTTGAACAGGTAGCGCTCAAAGGGCACCCACATGTCCCCGGCCAGGCGCGCCATGGTGGTGAAGTTTTCCATGGTGGGATTCTGCACGAAAAAGCGCGGCGGAAACAGGAACAGCTCGCTGGCCGGCTTGAAGGCGGTGATGACCGTGTACACCAGGGGCAGCGCCATGAACAGGCTCATCAGCCCAAGGAAAAAGAAAACGGTGAAATTGCCGCCAAAGGAGCGGCTGACGCGCTTTTGCTTGGCCCTCAGCCTGGGTTTCGTCAATCCGCTCATGCGCCCTCCTCCTCGCCAAACCTGCGCAGCCCGCCGCGCACCATGTTCCAGAACAGCAGCATCAGGAAGAACAGCACCACGGCGATGGCCGAGGCGTAGCCCATCTCAAAGCGGATGGTGCCAAAGTCCAGGATGTGCAGGATGATGGTATGGGTGGCGTAGTCGGTGGAAGGGAAACCGGTCAGGCTCATGGCCTCATAGCCCACCGCGAAGGAGGCCGAGATCTGCATGACCGCGCCAAAAAGCAGCTGCGGCACCATCTGCGGCAGGGTGATGTACCACAGCTCCTGAAAGCGGTTTTTAATACCGTCCACCGCGCCGGCCTCATACAGCGACTTGTCCATGGACTGAAGCCCGGCCACAAAGGACAAAAAGCCTACGGACATTGACAGCCACAGGATAACCACGATGACCACGCCCATGGAATAGCGGGGGTCGCTGAGCCACTGCACGCTGTCGCGGATCAGCCCCAGGCGCAGCAGGGTGGAGTTGAGCAGGCCGAACGCGTCATCGGAAAAGATGTAGGTCCAGATGAAATAGACATTGCCCGCCAGGGAAGGCGCGTAAAACAGGAAAGTGAGCGCGGTGCGCACGCCGCGCCTGAAATCGTTGATGAACCAGGCAAAGACAAAGGAGAGCAGGTAGCTCAGCGGCCCGGTCAGCAGCGCGAACACAAAGGTGTTGCGCAGCGCGGTCAGGAAAATGTCGTCCTCCAGCAGCAGGCGGATATAGTTGTCCAGCCCGATGAACACCGGGGTTTGCAGCATGTTGAAGTAGGTGAAGGACAGCACCACCGAGGCCAGGATGGGCAGCAGGGTAAAGGTGAAAAACAGCACTGCAAAAGGCAGGGTAAACAGCACCGAGGTCAGGCGGTGCTCCCGCCCGTTGAGGCGTTCCAGCAGGCTGCCGCGCGGCCGGGAAAGCGAAGTGGATCTCATTTGCTGAATTCCTCCCATTTGCGCTGGATTTCTTTGTTGATTTCCTTGTTATACCGGCCCAGGACCTCGCGCGGGTTCTGGTTTTGGTAGACCACGGCCCGGAAAGCGAAGGTCAGGTTGCGGTTGGTGATATAGTTGCCGGGCAGCTGCGGGATGTCCTGTAGGCTGTCCCACTGGGTGAGCAGAGCCTGCTGCTGGGCCGCCGTCCACTTGATGCGCAGGAAGGCCTCGCGGTTGGCGGTGGGCCAGCGCGCCGCCGAGCCCATCAGGCCCTCCAGCGCCAGGGCAAAGCGCGCCTGAACCTCCCGGCTGGTCCACCAGCTGATGAAGGTGAAGGCTTCCTGCTGCATCCGGCTGGTGCCCAGGATGATGGCGCCGGTGCCCGTGGCGCCCTGGGAGCGGTTGACGCTGCCATCCTCCCCCGGGATGCCCGGGATAGGGGCAAGCTGCCACAGGCCGCTCAATTCAGGAGCGGCGGCCGCCAGGGTGTTGGCGGTGGTGTAGCCCGCGATGGCCAGGGGCATCTCGCCCGTGCGGAAGCGCGAGAAGAAGTCATACTGCACCGGCAGGGAATACTTGGTGTACAGCTCGGTCCAGGCGCGGAAGGCCATGAGCGCCTCGGGCTCGTCAAAGGTGGTGCGGGTCAAATCCTTTGTGTAGAAGTTGAGCCCGCGCTGGAACAGCTGGGTCTGGAAGCCCGAGGTGTTGTTGTTGGTGACCGTGGGCGCGGCGATGCCGATCTGCATGCCCTGCTTTTGCAATACCGGCACCAGGGCGCGCAGCTGGGCCCAGGTTTCGGGCGGCTGCAGGCCCATTTTGTCGAAGATGTCCTTCCGGTAGAAGACCATGTCAAAGTTCTGCGTCTCCGGCAGCGCGTACAGGCCTCCCCGGTAGCGGTAGGGCACCAGGGCGCTGTCATGGAAGGCGGGCAGCAGGCTGTCCAGGCCCTCAAACCGCGTCAGGTCCACCAATGCGCCGCGCATGGCCAGGTTGACGGGCAGCTCTTTGTAAACGGTCAGCGCCACGTCCGGGCCCTTGCCGCCCAGGGTGGCCTGCATCAGGGTGGACGAGCCGTCAATCAGGCTGAGGTTGACCGGGATGCCGAAACGGCCGACAAAGTCCTGGTCGATCAGTTCCTTCATGATCTGGGTCTGGTCGCGCCCTGAGGAGATGCCGGTAGCGCCCAGGTCGTTGGCGCACACCCAGACCTGCAGCGGCCGGCGGCCGGCACCGTCATAGATGTTGCCCACCGCGTTATAATCCTCGGTGAAGGAGCCTATAAAGCCCTGCCAGCGGAAGGCCATTTGCTCCAGCAGCCCGGCGCACGCGTCAGGCTGCTTCGCGTTTTCGCCCGCCAGGCTGATGCGGTCCAGCTGCAGGGGCTGTTCGCGCATGTACAATACCCAGGAGGACAGCCCCGACAGGTTGCCCTTGTAGCTTTCCAGCCGCGCGGGGATCAAATCAGGCCGGTCGATGAAGCTTTCCAGCAAAATGGCGGATTGCTGCAGCAGGGCAGCCTCGCTGCCCGCGCCCGCGTAGGCGCTGAGCAGGTCAAATTCTTCAAACAGGCTGTCGCGCATGGCGGCCAGCTCGTCCATGAGCCCGGGGATCTTGCGGTCCAGGTGGAAATCGCGGTTGAGGTCGATGGACACGCGCGAGCCGTCCGCATTGTCCCCGGTGATGACAATGATGTCGCGGTACACCGCGTTCATCCGCGCGATGATCTCCTCCAGCCGGCGCAGCGAATCCGCGTTGCCGCCCGGGGCCACCTCCAGGCGCAGGCGGTGGCTGCCCCGGCTGAGGTAGATCCGGTAAGGCGCGCCGGATTCATCATTAAACTGCCAGTCCTGCCAGGAGACCGCGTAGGGGATGGACAGCGCCATCGCCTCCTTGAAGGGCACCCGGCCGTCGATATACAGACGGCGGGTGGCAGGCATGCCGCGCACGAAGTCATTCAGGGTATACAGACGCAGGCTGTACCAGCCGTCCTCGGGAACCTCAAAGGGCCACTCAATCCATTCGCCCTGCTGCTTCCAGGCGTAGCCGCCGATGGTGTTCAGCCGGGTCTTGACCGGGTCTGCCGGCTGGAGCGAGGCGTCCCCGCGCGCGGCCAGGGGATAGAAGGTCTCCGCGTTGCGCAGCCCGGCCTCCTCCGCCTGGATCACCACCAGGGCCGCGCCGGCCCCGGGCTGCGGGCCTTCGCTGCGGTATTGCGCGTAATCGGGCAGCGTTTGCGCGGGCGCCATGCGCAGCGCGCCAATG
>Ga0123333_10001404_pt1 | contig 25365 bp, 22 predicted proteins | sample BioC12SIPDNA_3_FD_89957 | JGI IMG/M metagenome (GOLD analysis project Ga0123333, IMG submission 89957) | Anaerobic biogas reactor microbial communites from Washington, USA - Biogas_R2_B C12 SIP DNA | ecosystem: Engineered > Bioreactor > Anaerobic > Unclassified | place: Washington, USA... | reverse complement strand
GCCAGGCAGGCTTTTCCTCAAGCCCACGCAGCACCAGCGCCAGGATCAGCACCAGCATGATCCCGCCGAGAATGCTCACGATCACCAGCGGTGAGGCTTTCGTCTCCTGACGCGCGATCGGCTTGAGCACGCCGACGCCGGACGCGTTCTTCGGCCCGAACTCCTCGGGCGCGTGCACCACGACCTCCGGCGTCTTTTCCGGGACCGTGATGACCACCTTGCACTTGGGACACGGTCCCTTCTTGCCGGCAAATTTGTCGCTGACCTTGAAACGCGTCTTGCAGCCGGGACAGAGGACTTCAATCGCCATAGGACCACTTGCTCAGGAAAACCCAACAGACCCTCCCGATCCGTTCTGCTCGATCGGGAGTCCGGGACGACCCACGCACCAGTTTGGCAGACTCGTGGCCCGCGTCAAGATCAAGAACCGGCATGCCGAGCGGATAGGTGCAGGAACGCACTTTCTCTTTCTCGGGAGAGGGACCAGGGGAATTCAGGAATTCAGGAATTCAGCTTACTTGTTAGCCGTGCTGAACAGACGGGCCGCTTGCCACGTCGCACGGCCAACAAGTAGGGACGTGCCACACGGAACAGACGATGTGTCCAGCCGCACAGGATGCTACACTTGTCGGTATGCGGATCCCGCGAGCGGCAGAGGGCCGCATCCGGACGCCCATGGCTGGGGACGCGCGCCCGCCATCGGCCGTTGTAGGTGAGGAAAGAACCACTGTGATCAAGTTCCGTTGTCCCCAGGGACATCCCCTGGCGGCGTCTGAGAGCCAGGTTGGCAAGGCCGGGCAGTGCCCCCGCTGCCAGGCCCGGTTCATCGTGCCGCCCCTGGACGTCCAGCCCGCGCACGACGTCACGTCGAGCGGGCACGAACAGGCCGCATCCACGGCGGATCCTGACCAGGAGCCGCAACCCGATGCCGACAAGTTCATGTTCCTCTGCCCCAACGGACACAAACTGGTGGGGTCCGTGAGCCATCGCGGGCGACCGGGCCAGTGTCCTCACTGCAACTCGCGGTTCCTGATCCCTGACCTCGCTGGGGAGTCGGATCCCGACTCGGTCGCCGATGAGCCGCTACTGGGGTTGGGCGACATCGCGCTGGGAGATGTCCCGTTTGAAGACATCGCATGGGATGTGCCCGCCGATGCGGCCATGCTTCCCGCCGACACATCGGCAGCATCTTCCGGGATCGGCACGGAACGTGAACAACAGCCACAGCGACCTGTGCCGGTCAGCTGCCATCCGTTGGCGCAGATCATCCGGAAGATGTGGACTGGTCCGCTGGAATTGCGTCTCCAAGACGGCTCAACGCTGGTCGTTGAATCCTTCTCGGCCGAGTTGTCCCAGCACGAATACGGCGTGTTTGCGGTCCGCGGCGACGAAGGCTCCACGGACATCGTAGTGATTCCCTGGGACCAGATCACGCGCCTCACCTTGCCGCACGTTGGTACCCTGCCCGCCGATCTGGGCAGCTGATTTTGGGGCGCTGATCTGGGGCACTGCCTCGGTCGTGTCGCCGCGGGATCCGCTATTCGGCGTCCGCCAGGTCTGCTTCGGTGATCATGCGGAACCCTTTGTGGCCGGGGGTCTCGAGCGCCAGTTCGATATTGTCGACCATCAGCGCGACTGCGGGCCGGCCGTGCGGGTGCACAATCAGCGGATAGGCTTGCACGATGTTGATCTCTGCCTGCAGCAGGGCGGTGCAGATCTGCAGCAGCGGCTGTGCGTCATCGGGCAGTTCGATGCCGATCAGGTCGGTCTCGATCATGGTCAGCCCTGCCCGCTCCAGCACGTCGCGTCCCTGCTCCGGATGGCTGAGCAGGAATCGCACAAACGCACATTCCGTGGCATCGTTGATCGACAACGCCACGATCCGCACCTTGCTGCCCTCGAAGCGGCGGATGACCTCTAGCAGCTGACCGACTCGATTTTCCAGGAACACGGTGAACTGCCGGAGCGCGGGGTAGTTTCGTCCCCGCATCGTGGCGAATCCCGTGCCTGTCCCTTCACCGACACTCATGAGCTCAATCCGTACCTGGAAGCCCTGAAATAACGGGACCTATGCCAACACGACGGCCGGCAAACGCTGCTGACTATATGAAAGCTTGGGGGTTCGGTCAACTCAGGCCAAAGACGCACCGGGTATTGAACCACGGGCGTTCGGCTCGCACCAGACACCTGTCCGCCGCGCCCTGGCACGCGGGCCAGGCCAGGAGACGGCGCGGTGCTGCCAGCCGCGTCCTCCCATCGCTTCTTCCACACGATGAGCTGATGGGACGCGCCGGAAGGGGCGGCACAGGAGTAGGTTTGGGTAGCGTGTCGCAAGCCGCAGCGCGGCGGTAGAATGAGGCCGGAGAACGGAGAACATGAGATGGACTCAAGACAACGCATTCGTGCTGCGATGCGGCATGCCCCAGTGGACCGTGTGCCGGTCATGTGCCAGCTGTCGGTCGGCCATTATCTGCTCAATACGCAGATCGCGCCTGCCGACTTGTGGTTCACGAGCGACGGGTTTGCCGACGCGCTGGTGACGCTGCAACGCCGTTACCGTTTCGACGGGATTCTGGTCAATTTGTTGGGAACCGATCCGGACTGGCGCAAGGATGTCAGTCGGATTGAGACCGCGGCGGATGGGAGCCAGACGGTCTACTACCGCAACGGCGACACGGCACAGTGTCCGGCGGACGACAATGTGCATCACTTCCCGGCCGAGAACCGCCGCCGTCCGACGCTCGACGAAGTGGACCCCGCGCGGATCTACTACGACGATCCGCACGGCGCAGGCGGTCTGAAATACCCGTTCTACTTCGGGCTCGAGCCGTACGAGGCGGACCACGCGGATTACTGGCCGGAGTACGTTTTCCGCACGATCGATCTGGTGCTGGCCGAGGTGGGCGGCACGGTATCGGTGCACAGCGAGGTCTTCTCGCCGTGGACGCAGTTGATGGAGCTGTTCGGATACGAGCAGGCGCTGATGTACATGCTGGACGATCCGGCGAAGATCCATGCGATCCTGCAAGCGTACACGCGAGGCACGACCGATCTGGCGCGGCGGCAGGCCCGGCGGGGTGTCGACGCCGTCTTGATCTCCTCGGCGTTCGCGGGGGGCGGGTTCATTTCGCCGGCCCAGTACGAGGAGTTCGTGTTGCCCTATGAGCGGCAGATTGTGTCGGAGGTACACCAGGAGAACGTGCCGGTCTACACGCACACGTGCGGCAGGATCGGCGATCGCCTGGAGTTGATGGTGGCCACGACGCTCGACGGCATCGACACGCTCGACCCGCCACCGCTGGGGACGGTCGACCTGGCGGATGCCAAGCGCCGGGTCGGCTCACAGATCTTTTTCAAAGGAAACATGGATCCCGTCCACACGCTGCTCAAGAAGAGCCGGGAAGAGGTGCGCCAGGACGCGCTGCATCGGCTCCGTACGGGGAGTCCCGGCGGGGGCTATATTCTGTCGAGCGCCTGTTCGGTGTCCCCGCGCGTGCCCCCAGAGAATCTGACCGTGCTGGCGGAAGTGGCCGCCGAGTTCGGCACGCCCGAACCCTAGTCTACGCGCCTGCCAGCCTGTTGGGGGCCGGGGCGAATTGGGACGCGTGCCACAGCCTGGCTGGCGGCGGCCGGTCTGTTGTCCTACTCCCAGCGACGCAGCGCCCCGACGTAGGCGATGGGAATGAAGACCAGCATGGGCAGCCATGCGGCCAGCGCCGGGCTCACCAGGATCGTACTGCCCAGCGCCTGGCACCCGAGAATCACGACGAAGAAGGCCGCGACCAGCAGGAGGCACTTGGCGGCAGCTACGAAAATGTTGCGATTGGATCGCGACAGGACCAAGGGTATGCCGAGGAAGAGCAACGTGACGTCCAGGACAGGCTGCACGAACCGCCGGTGCAGTGTCACACGTGTGTCCGCCCCGTAGTCCAGGCTGGGATTGCGCAGCACCTCGATCAGTTCGGGCGTCGATGAGAACTGGCACCACACGCTGTCCGCCACCAGGTGCTCGAACGTGATGTCGCTCACGACAAAACAGGCATCCGGTTTGAGCCAGGCGTGGTCCTTCGGGGTCAGAATCACCGGCGCGCCGTCCTGCGCGGCCGACACGAGCTCCTGGAGATCGGCCGGATGGCTGACACCTTCCAGCAGGTAGCCGCCCGGATGCTCCGCCGCCGGCGGCTGATAGGTGGCCTTTCGTGCCGCCAGCTGCCGCCCGAACTGGCTCAGCGAGTTGGGCAGTCGAAAGCTCGGCTGAGTGATCTCCTGCCGCGCTGCCACCGTGGCCTTGCCAGTAATCAGGATGCTGGTCCGGTGGTCGCGGCGCGGCGTGAGTGGCCGGGCGCTCTCCCCCAGCCAGTCCTGGGCGTTGCGGCTCAAGCGGTCGCGGACCTGTGGCAGCCCCAGCTCGCGGTTGGCCGCCGCCAGCAGTGCCACGATCACCGTGGCGACTACCAGCGGCCGCACGACGCGCACACGCGGTATCCCGGCGGCCATTACGGCGGTGAGTTCATTGGTGCGCTGGAACCAGGTGATTGTGAAGATGGCCGCGACCAGTGCCAGCAGGCCGCTGATACGATCAAAGAACGACAAGACCCGCGCGCCGTAGTAACTGCTCAGGACCTGTAACAGACTCCCTTCACGATCGGCATACGAGATGAACTCATCCAGGTTGCCGAACATGTCGATCACCACGAACAGACCCGTCAGACTCAGGAAACTGATGATCAGGATCTTGATGAACGTGCCCAGGAGATAGCGGTCGAAAAGCGTCATGCTGGAGTTCCATTTCCCGAGGGCTGCCTCGGCGACCCGCAGGACCCGGGTGCGCCCGGCCCGGGTCAAGACGACCGTCCACGTTCCACAACGCGGCTACGATAGGCTAGTTGCCCGATCGCATCAAGACGGATGATGACAGCTCCTGGACCGAGGGTGCACCACGCCGGCAACGTGGACGGCGTGCTAGCAGGACCTTGCCAGAACGCACGCCAGACGTCACAACAGAGTATACGAGTACTATCCAACCTGGGCAGGCGTGTTGGAGTGGGAGAGGCGGAATGCCCCCGGTCTCCGTCAGCAGGCGGCTTGTCCAGCAATACGGTGTGGTGGCGGCCCAGGTTCATGCGGGCCTGGTCAACGCGTGGCATGCGGCCGGCAATCTGCTGTTCCCGCCGGCGTGTGTGTATTGCGGGGTGGGGCTGGCTGGGTCGGCATCTGGCCAACCGCTGCTGTGCGCGCGCTGTGCGAGCACCATTGTGCACGCGGACCGGCGGGCCTGCCGGCGGTGTGCCAGCACGCTGCCGGCGTACTGGCCTGACGGCGGAGGCTGTCCGCGATGTCAGGCACGCTGCTATCATTTCGCTCAGGCGGTAGCCTTGGGCAGTTATCGTACGGAGATGCAGCAGGTGGTGCTGCGGATGAAGCGTCCCGCCTTTGAGCCGCTGACACACACCATGGGGTTGTATCTGGGGGAGTTGGTACGGGAGCGACTGGGTGGTCTGGAGTTAGATCTGATCGTGCCGATTCCCATGCATTGGTGGCGTCGTCTGCGGCGGGGTACGTATCCGGCTCAGCTCCTGGCGCTGACGGTCGGCAGCGTGACGCGGCTGCCGGTCTGTACGCAGTTGCTGCGGTGTCGCCGCAAAGCGAAGAAGCAAGGGACGTTGCGGCCATCCGAGCGATTCCGGAACGTGCGTGGGACGTTTTGTGTTTCTTCGGGTTACGATATAACTGACGCAAACGTGCTGATCGTCGATGACATCATGACGACGGGGGCAACCGCCAGCGAGGCCGCACGGGTCTTGCGGCAGGCTGGTGCGCGCGCCGCGTATGTGGCAGTGGTCGCTCGCGGCGGCCAATGACAACATTCGCGGAACTACTGAGGCGAGACACACACGCATGGATTCGGCACCCGTAACGATTGTCCCGCCACTGAAACGCGGTACATGTCTGTCAGCGGAAATCGCTCAACGGTTGAGCGAACGTTCATCGGCTTCCAGCACGGTGCTGGCCGAACCGTCATCTCCTTCTCTCCCTCCTGCCCCTCGGCAGCAACCATGAACAGTGCCATACGTCTAAGACTCGGGACTCGTGCCAGCGCCCTGGCCCGCTGGCAAGCGGAATGGGTGGCCGGCCAATTGCAGCAGCGCGGCATCGATGTCGAACTCGTGCTGATTGCCACCCAGGGCGATGTGCAGAGCGGGCCGATCGGCACGATCGGTGTCCAAGGCGTGTTCACCAAAGAGATTCAGCGGGCGCTGCTCGACCACCGCATCGATCTGGCCGTGCACAGTTTGAAGGATCTCCCCACCGACCCGATCGACGGACTGGCGCTGGCTGCCGTGCCCCCCCGCGAGCGGGCCGGCGACGCGCTCGTTTCGAACCGGGTGACGGAGTTTTCAGCATTGGGGCCGCGTGCGCGAGTGGGCACGGGCAGCATGCGGCGGCGGGCTCAGCTGCTGCATGTCCGGCCCGACCTGGAGGTGCTCACCATCCGCGGCAACGTCGATACGCGGCTGCGTCAGCTGGACGAAGGACGCTACGATGCGATCATCCTGGCCGAGGCCGGATTGACGCGGCTCGGGTTGACCGACCGCATCACTCAGGTGCTCCCGAAGGAGTGGATGCTGCCCGCCATCGGGCAAGGCGCGCTGGGGCTCGAGACCCGTGCCGACGATCAGCAGACGCGCGCGCTGGTGGCATTGCTGGACGAGCCCGCCACGCATGCGGCCGTGGACGCCGAACGCGCGCTGCTCGCCGCACTCCACGGGGGATGCCTGGCGCCGGTCGGCGCGTGGGGGCGGGTCGTGGACGAGCAACTGCTGCTCGACGCGGCGGTGCTGGACCCGCAGGGCAGGCAGCGTCTCGAGACGCACGTGGCGGGCCCACCTCAGCAGGCCGCATCGCTCGGGCAACAGGCGGCCCGGCACCTGCTCGATCAGGGAGCGGCAGCGCTGATCGCGCTGGCGCGCGAGCCTGGCTCCGCATGATCGTGAGCAGCATGGCCGCCGGCCGCGCCGTCGACGGCCGGCCCTGGCGGAGGTGTGGGACGCAGCCCAGGCTCCGGTGCCCCACCAAGACTGCTCACTTCGGCCGACGCTGCCGATAGCAATCGGCAAATCCTGCGACCTGGCGCTCGTGCCGTGTGCGGGCCGGCGCTCCCCGAGAGCATGGACCATGCGGCTGTAACTGTTGGCCACCACACCATTTAGAGACGCCAGTGCCCTGTCCGAAGTCCGCTTCGGTCCCGATTGGCGCGCTCCTTGCATAGGAAACAAGGGCAAGGGCATAGGAACGGGGCGCACGCAGTGGCGTGGATGGACGCTCTGGCACGGGGTAGGTAAGGCGATGGACTACGGACTCTATGTATCGGCCGCTGGCGCGGACACGCAGACCCAACGCATGGAAGTGCTGTCGCACAACATGGCCAACGTGGACACGCCGGGCTTCAAAGAGGAGCTGGCCGTGCTTCAGGCGCGCTACAGTCGTGAAGTGCGTGACGGCACGGATGTGGCGGGGAGCGGTGGCCTGAACGATCTGGGCAGCGGCGTGTCGATGGCCGAGACGGTGACCAACTTCTCGGAAGGATTGCTCAAGCAGACCCAGGGGAAATGGGACATGGCAATCCACGGGGAGGGGTTCTTTGTGGTGGACAACGAAGGGGAGCAGCTGCTCACACGCGCCGGTAACTTCCAGGTCGACGCCAACGGCCAGCTGCTCACACAGCAGGGTTATCCGGTGCTGTCGGCGGCCGGGACCCCGATCCAGATTGATCTGAGCGTGCATTCCCAGCTGCACAAGGACGGATACCTGGAACACAGTGGTGGTGGCGAATTCGTGGCACTGAAGAAACCCCAGTCGCTGGGGGATCTGGTGCGCGTGGGGGAGAACCTGTTCCGGCCGCTGGGACCGCTGACGGACGTTGACGCCGGTCAGCGGCGGGTGGAGTCGGGATTTCTCGAGATCTCCGGGGTGCGGCCGACCCGCACGATGTTGGAGCTGATCGAGACCTCCCGCATGTACGAAGCCAACGTCCGAATGATCCAGAATCACGATCAAATGACCGGCGCGCTGATCAGTCGCATTCTGCGGGCCCGCTAGAGCGTATGAAGGAAGAGGAGCAAGACCATGAGTGTCCAGACGCTGTACACGGCGGCCACCGGCATGGAGGCCATGGAAACCAAGCTCGATGTGATCGCCAACAACCTGGCCAACATCAACACGACGGGTTTCAAGAAAGGGCGAGCCAACTTTGAGGACCTGTTCTATCGCAACGAAGTGATGCCAGGCGCGGAGGACCAGTCGGGCAGCATGACCGCCACCGGGACCGCCATCGGGTTGGGCACGAGCGTGTCGAGCATCCAGACCGACTTCCGGCAAGGGGCCTTTCTCGATACCAGCAACCCGCTGGACGTGACCATCGTGGGAGAGGGCTTTTTTCAGGCGCAGGACACGGACGGCACCACCGTCTACAGCCGGGCCGGCAATTTCAGCATCAACGCCAACGGTCAGCTGGTACTCGGTTCCGCCTCCGTCGGACGACTGGTGCAGGGAGGCGACATCACGTTTCCGGAAGGGGCCCGCGACATTTCGATCTCGTCCGAAGGCCGGGTCCAGTACATGGTCGACGGCAGCACCGACCCGCAGGAGGCAGGGCAGCTGGAGCTGGCCACGTTCATCAACAAAGAGGGGCTCGAGAAGCTCGGCGAGAACCTGTTTCGGGAGACCTATTCCTCCGGCTCGCCCCAGACCGCGAATCCGGGCCAGGACGGTGTGGGATTCGTGAAGTCGGGGATGCTCGAAGCGTCGAACGTGAATCCGGTCCAGGAACTGATTGACCTGATCACGACGCAGCGGTCCTTCGAGTTGAATTCGCAGGCGGTGCAGGCTGGTGACGCGATTCTCCAGCTCGTCGCCAACCTGCGGCGGTACTAATCGATACATGGGTCGTGTGGCACCAGCGTCTGGCAACGCCGGGTGGCTGGGCGGCGACATGACAAGTCAAGGACGAGGAGCGTGTCGATGACGGGAATGCGGCCGTGCACGGTGCTGGCCATGGTGCTTGTAGGAGTTGCTCTGGCCGGCGTGGCTGACGCGTGGGAAGTCCGCCTGCGCGCCGCCGTCACGACGCAGGCCTCCCTTGTACGGCTGGGAGATGTAGCCGAGGTGTCGGGGGCCGACCGGCCGACCGATGTGTCGCTCGAGCAGATCGTCGTAGCACTCGGGCCGACGCGCAGTCACAGCCGGGAGCTGACCACGAGCGATATCCGCCGGGCACTCGCGTTGCGGAACGTGGAGCTGCAACACTGCCAGTTCACCGGCGCATCGCGCAGCGTGTTGAGCTACGGCGTGGCCGCGCCAGCGCCCGGCTCGAACCCGGTGCGGGGTGAGGGGGCGGCGCGTGCCCGGCAGCCCGGACACGCGCGCGTCCCGGTGGAAGCGCCGGCGCAGCAGCTTATTCCGGCCATCGTGGCGGTGCGCCCGCTGACGCGCGGTGAAATGGTTCAGGAGGCGGACGTTGAGTTGCGGCAGGTCGAGAAGGCCGGCGCGCCGAGCGGGCTGATCCAACGGCTGGCCGACGCCGTCGGGCGGCAGACGCGTCAGAGCGTGGGTGCCGATCAACCGTTGACCGTCCGGGCGCTGCAGCAGCCTCTGCTGGTGCGCAAGAACGAGGAAGTCACGGTGGTCGTGCGGTGCGGCGCCATCCAGGCGCGCCGCCGCGCCATCGCACTCAATGACGGTACGCGGGGTGACATGATTACGGTCGAAACCAGCGATGGTTCCAGCGCGCAGTTCATGGCGCGGGTGGTCGACATCCGGCAGGTGGAAGTCCTGCCCGATTCGACCAGCGCCGGCCGGTGACTGGGACTAGTGACTGGGGCCAGTGATTGGGGAGAAGGGAGTGAGCGATGGACAGATGGCGTTTTGCCGCACGGTACGTGACCGGGTTGCTGCTGCTGCTGCTGCTGCTGCTGCTCGCGGCGCCCCCGGCGCGCGCCCAGGACTCGAGCCTGTTTGCCCGCGAGGCCATGCGGCCGCTCTCGCCGCAGGGTGTGCCGGCCGTGCTGGACCCGCGGCTCAAGCTGGGCGAGGCCAGCTGGATCTACACGCCGACACCACCGCCCCGCGAGATCCAGAAGCACGACATCGTGAGCGTGCGGATCGACATCATGTCGCGGATGCAGTCGGACGGCGAACTGCGTCGCCGCAAGAACGGGCTGTACGACGCGGGCCTCAATGACTGGCTCATCTTCGACGGCCTGCGATGGGTCAAACCCAGTCCGCAGAGCGATGGGGATCCACGCGTGCGCGGCGAAGTGCGGTCGTCCTACCGGTCCCTGGGGGAAATGGAAACGTCGGAGTCGTTGGCGTTGAACATCGCGGCCGAAGTCGTCGACATCCGCCCCAATGGGAACCTGCTCCTCGAAGGACGCGCCACGACCCGCGTCAACGATGAAGTGTGGAACGTGACGATGTCCGGGATATGCCGTCCGGAGTCGATCGGGCCGAACAATGTCGTGATGTCGCGCGACATCATCAACCTGGACGTGCGAAAACTGGAGACGGGCAGTGTGGCGGCTGGCTACCAGCGCGGCTGGTTCCAGAAGCTCTTCGATCTGCTCCAACCCTTCTAGGATTGTCGCTGAGGCAACAGATGACCGGACATGTGGGTCCTTACAGAACGCCGCTGATCGCGGCCGTCACCTTGTGGCTGGCCGGACTGGGGCAGGTGGAGCTGGCAGCCCAGCAGGAGGTCGTGCCGCTGGCGGAGCCGGCGGGGCGGATGGTGCGCCCGTCGCAGTTTCAGCAGCTGTGCGTCGGCAATATCTGCCGGCTGAAAGGGCAGGAACGCAACACGCTCCAGGGCATGGGGCTGGTCACCGGCCTCAATGGCACCGGGGACGGCGCATTCGGCCCGATGTCGCGGGCACTCATGGCCGCCATGGAGAAGCTCCAGGTCCCCGTGGCCGGCGACCCCAAGAGCCGCAAGCCGGAGAAATTCGATCCCAAGAACGTCGCGCTCGTCATGGTCACCGCCGATATCCCGGAAGAAGGGGCGCGGCAGGGGGATGAACTCGACTGCACCATCACATCGCTCAACGCCAAGAGCCTGGTGGGCGGCTTCCTCATGATGACCCCGCTGGTCGGCCCCGTGCCGTCCGGCGACGACGCCCGGGACGCGACGGTGTATGCCATCGCGCAGGGCCTGGTGCGCCTGGACGACAAGAGTACGCCGTCGAGCGGCAAGATCACGCTCGGGTGCCGCGTGGCGCGGAACATCATGAACCCCTTCGTCAAGGACAACAAGATCACGCTCGTACTCAATCGCCATCACGCCCGGTTTCGCGTCGCCAAGGAGATCGAGGACGCGGTCAACTTCAGCCGGGAGCTGGGGTACGACCGGGAGGTGAACGGTCTGGGCATCGCCCGCGCCATCGATCAGCTGACGGTGGAAGTCACGATTCTGGACCAGTATCGCGACAGCCCGGTGGAGTTTGCCGCGCTGGTGCTCCAGCAGGAACTCCGCGACATGCCCCGTAACGCGGTCGTGGTGGTCAACGAGACCACGGGGGTGATCACGATGAGTGCGGACATCGAGTTGGACCCGTCGGCCGTCACTCACCAGAACATGACGATCGACATCGGGGGCGATTCCGGGGCGAGCGAGTTTGTCGGCCTGGACCCGGCCGCCGACTCGTCGGTGCCGACCCTCAAGGCGCTCGTCCAGTCGATGAACGCCCTGCGCGTTTCGGCCAAAGACATGATCCAGATCATCCGCGAGCTGGACGCGCGTGGCGCGATCTACGGACACGTCATCTATCGCTGAGGCAGGAGGCACGCCATGGAGATCAGTTCGCTGGCAACGACACACTTCGATTCCGTGGTCCGGACGCCGCTGTTGCCGGCGACGCCGGAGGGGACCGCACCCGGCGACCGGGAAGTGCGGGAGGCGTTCCACGATTTCGTGGGACAGACGTTCTACGGCCAACTGCTCAGCGCCATGCGCAAGACGGTCGGCAAGCCCGCGTACTTCCATGGCGGACGTGCGGAGGAGGTGTTCCAGAATCAGCTGGACCAGGTGCTGTCCGAGAAGCTGAGCGATGCCACAGCCGAGACATTCACCGAGCCCATGTATCAACTTTTTACTTTATCGAGGCGTTGAACGGACATGATTTCGATGCTGGAAGAAAAGTTGGACACCATGAATGAGCATGTTGGCGAACAGCCTTGGGAAGAAGATCTGGCCGCGTTGCTGAACGACCTGTCGCAGGTGCAGGACGATCTGCTGGACGTGCTGGCCAGGAAACGGCAGTGCATGGCGGTCGCGGACATCCGCGGCATGCAGGCGTTGCAGCCGGTCGAAGAAGCTCTGGGGCAACGCCTGCAGGCATGCCATGACCGGCGCGCGGCGCTGCTGGCCGACGCCGAGCAGCAGGGGCTTCCCGGGCACAGCCTGGGGGAGCTGGCCACGGCCCTCCAGCGGCAGGGGGGGAGCGATCTGCGCCGCGACGTGCGGCAGACGTCGGCCCGCATGCGGCTGCTGCAGCATCAGAGCCTGACCAACTGGGTACTGGCCCAGAAGGCGGTGCTGCACATCGCCCAATTGTTGGAAATTCTCGCGACCGGCGGACGCCTCAAGCCGACATATGGAAAGGATGCGGGCCCTCACGACCGCGGAGCACTCGTCGACCAGCAGGTGTGACCAACCGCAACCCGTGGGAGCCTGACACGTTATGACACTCACTTCCACTCTGGCCATCGCCAAGAACAGCCTGTACGCCGCGCAAGCCGGCATCCAGGTGGCGGCCAATAACATCGCCAACGCCGATACCCCCGGCTATGTGCGCGAAAAGCTGGTCCAGGCAGCCGGCCCCACGCAGCGGATCGGAACCCTGGTCACCGGCACCGGCGTCATGATCAAGGGGGTCGTGCGGGAGATCGACGAGTATCTGCAGGAGCGACTGCGGGCGGCTGGCAGTGATAAGGCCAGTGGCGAGGCGCAGGAGGCGTACTTCATCGAGCTGGAATCGATCATCGGCGAGTTGACCGACAGCGACCTGAGCACCGCCCTGACGACATTCTTCAACCGCCTCCACGACGTGCTCAACCAGCCGGAAGACCCGGCCGTGCGAAATATGGCGATCCTCGCCGGTGATGTACTCACCGCCCAGGTCCGGAGCCTGGACAGCCGCGTGCGCGCGCTGCGCAAGGAGTCGAACGAACAGATCATCGGCGACGTGGACAACATCAACCAGCTGGTGAAGCAGATTGCCGAACTCAACGTGCGGATCGTCGAGGTGGAGAAGGGGGGCTACATCGTCAGCGATGCGGTCGGGCTGCGCGACGAACGCGACCTGGCCCTCAAGCAGCTCGCGTCGCTGGTCAATATCACGGTCCATGAACAGACCAACGGCTCGGTCAACGTCTTTGTCGGCGGAGACTACCTCGTGTTCGACGGGGTCACGCAGATGGTCAAGACGGTCCAATACGCCGATCGCGGTTTGATCAGCGTGGAGCTGCGGCTGAGCCGGTCGGACGGCCTGCTGCGGGTCAGCTCGGGGGAGATCGCCGGGCTGATCGCCGCGCGCGACGACGTCCTGGGTGGCTTCCTGGACCAGCTGGACACCTTCGTCGGGGCGCTGATCAACGAGTTCAATAAAGTGCACTCCTCCGGCCAGGGGCTGTCGGGCTACCAGGAACTGCTCAGCGAACACGCGGTTGCAGACATCCAGTTGCCACTCGACGAGGCGGGGCTGGCGTTCACGCCGGTGCACGGCTCCTTCCAGGTGGAGATCCACAACCGGCAGACGGGGACGCACACCGTCCACGACATATTCGTGCAGCTCGACGGTCTGGACGACGACACGACGCTCGCCAGCCTGACCGCGGCCCTGGATGCCATTGATGGCCTGTCGGCCGAGGTCACGGTCGACGGGCAGTTACGGCTGGAGAGCGAATCGCCCGTGCTGGAGTTCTCGTTCGCCCGCGACACCAGCGGGACACTGGCGGCACTGGGGATCAACACCTTCTTCACCGGTACCAAAGGGTACAACATGCGGCTCCACGAGAGCCTGCTGAACGACGCGAGCAAGCTGGCCTTCAGCGGCGGGGGCATCGGCGTCGACGCGCGGAACGGCGAATCGCTCGCCGCACTGCTGACCACGCCCGTCGAGTCGACTGGGCAGGTGTCGCTCAGCCAGATGTACGAACGGTGGATGGGCGAGACGGCACAGGCCTCCGCCCTGGCCCAGGCCGTGGCCGAAGGCTACCGCTCCTTCCACTCGACGCTCGAGGGTGAACACCTGGGGGTCAGCGGCGTCAACCTGGATGAGGATGCGGTCCACATAATGGTCTACCAGCAGACGTTCCAGGTCTCCGCCAAGGTGATATCCACGATCAGCGAGTTGCTTGATATCCTGACCAGTCTGTGAGGCGAGCAACCGGAACAGTCAGCGTTCCGCGAGGTGAACAGGGCATGGCGATTTACCCGATCCCCACTGGCCGCATCAGCGATGTGCTAGTCACCCGCCGCATGATGAACCAGTTACAGAACATTCAGAAACGGTTGATGACCGTTGAACAGCAGCTGAGCACGGGGAGGCGCATCCAGCTGGCCAGCGAAGACGCTTCCGCGGCCAACAGGGCCGTGGCCCTGCAGCGGTTGCTCGAAACGAAAGCGCAATTGGAGACGAACCTGTCGACGAGTCAGGCGTTTCTGGACGCCACCGATGGGGCGTTGTCGAGCGTCGCCGATCTGCTGCACAACGTGCGCGGGATGGCTGTGCGCGCGGCCGACAACACGACCAACCAAACCGAACGCGATGCCATGGCGCTAGAGGTCCAGGCCACCCTCAACCAGTTGCTCAATGTCGGGAACGAACAGTATCGCGGGCGCTACCTGTTTGCCGGCTCGGCTACGACCACGCGCCCATTCGACACATATAACAACTATGTGGCGTACCGCGGCAACGACACCGCGCTGCGCACGTATGCCGATCAGGAACTGCTGTTTGACACCAATGTGCCGGGGCAGGAGCTGTTCGGCGCGGTGTCGTCGGAAGTCGAGGGGGGGGATCTCGACCCGATGCTGACGGCCCATACGCGGCTGGCCGATCTGCGGGGAGGACTCGGCATCACGCCGGGCACGCTGGTCATCTCGGACGGGTCCCGCACGAGCAAGGTGTCGCTGGTCGGCGCGGAGACGGTGGGGGATGTCGTGCGGCGGCTGGAGAGCAATCCGCCGGAGGGGCGGGAGATCCACGTCACGATCGGCGCGCGCGGCTTGCGCCTGGAGATGGACGCGGCCGGCGGCGGGTATTTCACTATCCGGGATGAGCAGGGGGGGAGGACGGCCGCGCAGCTCGGCATTCTGCGCACCACGGGGACCGCAGCCGAACCGATTGAGGGCAGTGATCTCGATCCCGTGCTGTCCGCCACCACGTCGCTCGACGATATCCTGGGTGGATGGGATCAGGACTCCGGGCTCCGGATCACCAACGGCGACGAGACCCACGTGATCGATCTGCAGGCGGCCGAAACGATCCAGGACCTGCTCAACATCCTCAACAGCTCCGAGGCCATGGTGCTGGCCGAGATAAATGCCACGCGGACGGGGATCAGCGTCCGCTCACGCCTGAGCGGCGGTGACTTCTCCATCGGCGAAAACGGCGGGACTACCGCCACCGACCTGGGCCTCCGTTCGCTGACGCACGAGACCCGCCTCGCGGCGCTCAACCATCGGCGGGGGGTGACCACCGTTTCCGGGGCCGACTTCACGATCCGCCGCACCGATGACGTGGAACTGGCGATCGACGTGTCGTCAGCCCAGACGATCGGAGACGTCATCGACCTGATCAACAACCACCCCGACAATCTGGACCCGGCGACGGCGGTCACCGCGCGCCTGCGCCCCGTGGGGAACGGACTGGAACTGATCGAAGACCATCCGGCGGGCGGCGGCCAGCTGAGTGTGATCCGGACCAACTTCAGCCTGGCCGCCTGGGATCTCGGACTCTTGCCGCGCGATACCGACGTCACGACCGCCGACGGTACGCCGGCGACGTTGTCCGGGAGTGACCCGAATCCACTGGAAACGCAGGGTATTTTCAACACGCTCATTCGCCTGCGCGACGCGATCGAACGCTTCGATATCACCGAAATCGAACGTATCACCCAGATACTGGACGTGGATTCCGAGCGGCTGACTTTCGCTCGCGCTGAGATCGGGACGCGCGGTCAGAGTCTGGAGGCCCTGACCAGGCGGAACAAGGACGAGCAGGTGGAACTCAAGTCCGCCCTTTCGGTGGAAATCGACATGGACATAGCGCAGGCCGCGACCGACTACGTCATGCGGCAGGCCGCCTATGAAGCGGCCCTCAACAGCATCGCCAACCTGCACAGCCTGTCCCTGCTGAATTACATGTAGACCGATTGTAGCGATTTTGCTGTTCGCAGTGGCGGGCGCCTGCCGATGATACCTAGACGGCTTGGTCCCGTCCCACTCTCCGCCAAGCGCGGCAACGATGAGGGTCTTCCCCGATGCAGATCAGTACTACACGGTTCGGCACGCTGTGCGTGGATGTCGACGACCTGATTCACTTTCCTCACGGGATCGTCGGGTTTGAAGACTGCCAGCACTGGATCCTGCTGGCCGATCCGGCCAATAACGCGGTCGGCTGGCTGCAGAGTGCGGACCGGCCGGCAACCGCGCTGGCCGTCGTCAGCCCGCGGCGGTTCGTCGCCGATTACCGCATCCGCGTCGCGCGCGGCCAATTGTACTGCCTGGCTCTGTCCGAACGGGACCGGTTCTACGCCCTGTGCGTGTTGAGCAAACAGGACGGCACCTGCGTGATGAACCTGCGCGCCCCCGTGCTGGTCAATCTCGATCGCCGGCTGGGATGCCAGGTGATCACCATCGACGATCAGCCGCTCCAGATGCCCTTGACAAGACCTGCGGCCTGGCTGCAGAAAAGCGCCTGATACAGCCGTTGCGGTCCGAATAATACCAACGCCCGGAAGCACGCTGGACCTGTTGCCGCGCGACTACCGATACTTGCAGCAAGCAGTCGGCGTCGCCACTCTCTCGCGTGTTGGCTCGACTCGCTCAAGCAGTCCATCCTGTACGGCAATACGTCGATCACTCGATGATCGAGGCGGATCGAGGAAGGAGCCAACGATGCTGGTTCTGTCGAGACATCGTGACGAGAGCATCATGATCGGCGACGAGATCGTCGTGACCATCGTTGACATCCGCGGCGACAAGGTCCGTTTGGGCATCAATGCACCTCAGGACATCCCGGTGCACCGCCAGGAGGTGTACGAGGCGATTCAGCGTGAGAATCGCAAGGCGGGGCAGATTCAGCCCAGCGAAACGCGGGACGTCGGTCAGGCTTGATCGGCCGCCGGCGCTGTCGCGCCGCGTGGCCGCAGACGACGGTGCGCTCAGTTTGCGGAACGCCGCACGACGTGGACATCTGCCAGCTCCGCAGTGCCGATCGTGGGTACCGCACTGCTGCCGGGTCGCTGCCAGGAGTGGGGCGCGCCTCCGTACAACCGCGTCAGCCTGTCCAGTCGGCATATCTTTCACAATGAGTAGTTTGCGGGTGGGGCAATCACAGCTGATTACCTAAAGTGCTCATGTTGTCGCGACGATGTTTGCTGTAGACCAGCTTATGGCCTCGGGAAAAACTCCGGATCCAGATGATTCGGATTGGCCCGTTGTGAAAGTGAATGCAATAGTACATTTGAAAGGGCTGCGTTACGACGCGGGGTGAGTGCCCCTCGAGCCGAGCAGCCATGCCAATCCGGAGCACTCCCCACATCCGATTGGACACGACTGGAACATTTCAAACGAGTAAGGGGTGAACTGGCATGACCCGGATCAACACGAACGTTAGCTCTTTGATCGCCCAGAATAAACTAGCCCGTAACGCCGCTGACCTGCAGCAGGCGTTGACGCGCTTGAGCACCGGCTTGCGGATCAATGTCGGCAAGGATGATCCGGCCGGATTGATCGCCAGCGAAGCGCTGCGCAGCGACATTACGAGTATTGAGAAGGCCGTGACGAACAGCGAGCGGGCCAACCAGGTGATCGCCACGGCCGACAGCGCTTTGGGGCAGGTGAGCAGGCTGTTGAACGATATCCGCGGTCTGGTTGTGGAAGCCGCCAACACAGGCGCATTGAGCGAGGAACAGATTGCCGCCAATCAGCTGCAAGTCGACTCGTCTCTGGAGGCCATCAACCGCATCGCCCAGACCACCACCTTCCAGGGCCGCCGGCTGCTGGACGGCAGCCTGGACTTCGGTTCCACGCTCGGTTCCGTCGCGTCGGTGAAGGACGCGCAGATTGATCAAGCCAACCTGGGAACCGCCGGCCGCGCCTCGGTGGACGTCGCGATTGCCGCTGCCGCCACGCAGGCCAAGATCACGAACGCCGCCGGCTTCTCCGACGCGACCCAGGCGACTGCCACGCTGGAATTCTCGGCGCGCGCCACCGTGGAACTCACCAATGCCAAGTTGAATATCAGTGCGACGGCAACTGGCACGGCCGAAGATGCCGTGGCGATTTCGTTCGTGGACGGCGGTGAGGATGCCGCCACCACCGCCGTGTACACACCCACGTCATCGACCCTGGTCATCACTACCGACCTGACCGCCACCACGACGGTCACCGCCCAGGCTGTGGTAGACGCGATCAACAACCAGACCACTCAGTTCCGCGCGGCTCTGGAAGGTGCGGACGGCGCCATGGCGGCCGGAGACGCTTCTATCACGGGGACCACGAGCATCGGGAAGATCCAGTTGCAGGCCGACGCGGCCGGGTCGGACTTCAACAACGTCACCGTCAACGTCGTGTCGGGGGCAGCCAATGCCGCGTCGTACAATGCGAGTCAGAAGATCGTGACGGTCACCGTCAATTCGACGACTCCACAGACGCTGGCGGATATCGTGACGCAGATCAACACCGACCTGGCCGGCCAGTTCACGGCCACGGCCGTTGGTACCGGCTTTGTCGACACGAGCGATGCTAGCGACGATACCAGTGTCACGGACAACACGGGCAACAGCGGTGGCCGCGTGCTCAACGCCGACCTGGTCATTTCGATCGGCGGTTCGACCGGGCGTGAAGTGTTCAGCTTCGAGCAGGGGGCATCGGCGGGGCAGATCGCGGCCGCCATCAACCTCGTTGCGGACGCCACTGGGGTGGCCGCGTCGTATGCCGCCACTACCGGCCTGACGCTCAATTCGACCTCCTACGGGTCGTCCGCGATCATCGACACGGAGATCATCAGCGAGGGCACCGGCGGGACATTCGAGTCGGGGATGAGTGCGGCCCGGGCCGAAGGCACCGACATCGTTGCTTCGATCAACGGCGTGAACGCGGCGGGCGACGGCAACTCGTTCAGCATCAATACGGCCACGCTCGACATGACCATCACCGTCGAGGACGGCAGCTCGACGAACTTCCAGTTCGAGATCACGGGGGGGGGAGCCCTGTTCCAGCTCGGTCCGGACGTGGTCAGCAACCAGCAGGCACGCATGGGCATCCAGAGCCTGAACACGGCCAAGCTGGGCGGTGCGAGCGGCCGGTTGCACGAGCTGGCTTCGGGCGGCTCGAAGGCCCTGGCGACCGACCCGAACAGCGCGTTCAGAGTGGTCGACGAAGTGATCAGCAAGATCACCGGCCTGCGAGGTCGGCTGGGTGCGTTCCAACGCACGACGGTCGAAACCAACATCGCGTCGCTGAACGACACCCTGGTCAACCTGACCGAGGCGGAAAGTTCGATCCGCGATGCCGATTTCGCCAAGGAGTCGTCGGCGTTGACGCGAGCCCAGATTCTGGTCCAGTCCGGTACGTCCGTGTTGGCCATTGCCAACAACAACCCCCAGAGCGTGCTGACGCTGCTGCAGTAGCCGTCCGCCGTTCGCAGGCGATCATCCACCCGCCGGCTCGGACCTGACAGGTGCGAGCCGGCGGTGTTTCCAGCCTGGTGCCACCTGTCCAAGGCGGCGCCGGCCAGGAGCGAGCTGGCGTGAGCGCATCGGCGGCCATCAACTCCCCCCACGCCGGATTTTCCGCAAAGACAGTCAAATGGGCACCGCTTGCCGCGCCGATACAGATACAGGCGCAGCAGCCATCCGCTCTATTACCGTGCTGGAACAGCCACCATGGCAACCTTTTCCTCGTCGGTCGGACTGATCACCGGCATCAATATCGCCGAGACGGTCGACCAGTTGATGTCGTTGGCCTCGCGACCCCGAGACACGCTGGCCACCCGCGTGGCCGGTCTGCAGGAACAGCAGGTGGCGGTCGGCGAACTGACGGCACTGAGCATTGGTCTGCAGTTGTCCGTCAAGCGGCTGGCCTCAGCCAGGGTGTTCCAGCAGGTGAAAACGACCTCGAGCAACGACACGCTCCTGGCCGCCACGGTGACCGGCACTCCGGCGACCGGCACCTATTCGTTCACGCCGGTCCGGACCGCGCAGAGCCATCAACTGATCAGTGGCGGCGTCGCGAGCAGCGATCAAGCGCTGGGGGGCGGGGCGTTCAAGCTCCGCTTCGGCGGGTTCCTCGACCAGGGCCTGGACCTCGAACTGCTCAACGGCGGAGCCGGTGTGGAACGGGGCAAGATACGTATCACGGATCGCAGCGGCGCCAGCGCCGTGATCGACCTGCGTTTCGCCGTCACCGTCGACGACGTGCTGGACCGGATCAACGCCAATGACGACATCAATGTCACGGCACTGGCCGACGGCGACGCCATCCGGCTGGTAGACGAAACCGGACTTGCCATTACCAATCTCAAAGTCCAGGAGGTCAACGGCGGTAGCACCGCGGCGGATCTGGGCCTGGCCGGGATCGACGTGGCGGCCAGTGGAGCCACCGGCCAGGACCTCGTGCGGCTGTTCAACCAACTGGAGGTGGGGCAACTCAACGACGGTAACGGGCTGAGTATCCGCAACGAACTGCCCGACCTGGAGGTCCGCTTCCGCGATGGAAGCACGCTCGAAGTGGACCTGACGCGCGACGACGTCAGCACCGTGGGCGATCTGCTCGACGCGCTCAACGCGGCCGACCCGGACCGCCTGCAGGCTGCGCTGAGCGCCGATGGCAAGCGTCTGGTCCTGACCGATCTGACGGCCGATGCCGGGGGCACTTTCGCCGTCTCCAGCGCACTGGGAGGCACCCTGGCAGAGGACCTCGGGCTGACAGGCAGCGCCACCGGAGGCGTGCTCACCGGCGGGCGATTGCTCAGCGGCCTGAAGAGTCCTTTGCTGCGCAGTCTGCACGGGGGACAGGGACTCGGCACGCTCGGACAAATCAGTCTGACCGACCGCAGCGGCGCGTCGGCCACTGTCGACCTGGCCGGCACCGAGACACTCGGCGACGTCGTCGAACGGCTCAACGCGTCAGGACTCGGCCTCACCGTATCGGTCAACAGCGCCCGCAACGGCATCGTCGTGCAGGACCAGACCGGCGCGACGGCCGGCAATCTGGTGATCGCCAACGCTGACGCCACCAACACGGCGGACCAGCTGGGATTGACGTTCGACGGCGCTGCCGACAGCGTCAACAGCGGGTCACTCGACTTGCAGGTGTTCCACGAGCACATGCGTCTGGACGCGCTCCGGAACGGGCAGGGCGTCCGCACCGGCTCGTTCACCATTGTGGACACGATGGGCAAGACGGGTGCCGTGAATCTGCGGACGTCCACCGTGGAAACCGTCGGGGACGTCCTGGAATTGATCAATGGCCTGGGCATTGCCGTGGAGGCCCGCATCAACGACACGGGGGACGGCATCCTGCTGGTCGACACGGCGAGGGGCGGTGGAACGTTGACCGTGATTGACACGGGGAACGGCAAAGCGGCCGCGGATCTGGGCCTCGCGGGTACTGCCCAAGTGGTCGATGTCGGCGGAACGCCCACCCAGGTCATCGACGGGACGACGACCACCACGATCACGTTCGACGCGGAGGCGACGCTGGCGGACGTGGCGCGGCAGATCAACGAGCGCGAGCTGGGGGTGACGGCCAGCGTGTTTGAGAGCGGGAGCGGTGTGACGCCCTTCCGGCTGGTGTTGTCCAGCGGTGTGCCCGGCACCCGCGGAGCCATGCTGCTCGACGGTGCGGAGCTGGGCCTGACATTTCGCGAGCTGTCGCCCGCCCGCGACGCCGTGCTGATGGTCGGTGCGGCCGATATACCGGGGGCCGGTATCCTGGCCACCTCCAGCACGAATCGCTTCTCGAAGGTGGTCGAGGGGCTCGACCTGACCGTGGCCGGCAGCTCGGACGAACCGGTGACGATCGACGTCCAGTCGACCGACGATAGTCTGGTCAGCAACGCCAGGCTGCTCGTGACGCAGTACAACAAATTGCGCGACAAGATCGACGAACTGACCTACTTCAACGCCAGGTCGGAAGAAACCGGCATTCTGTTCGGCTCGCGCGAAGTGCTGCAGATCGAGTCGCAGCTGTCCCGCCTGTTCACCGGCCGGACCTACGGGTTGGGGGCGATCGGATCGCTCGAACAGCTCGGGCTGAGCCTGGACGGCGAAGGGCAGCTGAAGCTGGATGAGACCAGACTGCAGGCAGCGTTCGCGTCAGACCCGGACGCGGTGCAGCGGTATTTCCTGGATGAGGAGTCAGGGTTCGCCGCGCGGCTGGATGCGGTGATCGAGTCGATTGCCGGCGAAGGCCAGTCGCTGCTCGTCACCCGCAACGATACGCTGCAACGCATCATCGACGCACAGAACGATCGCATCGCGTTCTTCGATGCCAAACTGGAACGGCAACGCGAGCACTACCTCTCATACTACTACAAACTCGAACTGGCCGTCGCCAAGATCCAGTCCAACCTGTCGATCGTGGAAGGGATCAAGCCGATGGAACTGTTCATCGGGCGTTCCAGGCGGGGCTAGTCGACGGCAACCAGGAAGGTGAAACCCATGTCACGCAACGTACGCGACGCGTATCTCGAGGCCCAAGTCCGGACCGCCACCCCGCAGCGGCTTCGCCTGATGCTCATCGAAGGGGCCATGCGGTTCGCCCGGCGGAGTCTGGAGCTGTGGGACGACGCGGCGCAGCGCGAGGCATGCCGCGGAGCGCTGTCGCGGTGCCGCGGCATCGTGTCCGAACTCTGCGCCACGATCAAGACCGACGGTTTCCCGGTCGCCCACCAGGTCAAAGCCATCTATCTGTTCCTCTTCCAGCAGCTGGCGGACGCCTCCTTCTCGCACGATGCCGGCAAGGTGCGCGATGTGCTCAGCGTGCTGGAGGAAGAGCGGGAAACCTGGCAGCAACTCTGCATGCAGATGCCGGAACCGCCCGCCCGCGACCGCTCGTCCGTCCCGCTGGGCTGCCAGGAAATCACGGCACCGCACGTGCCGATCTCGCCCGCGCCCGACCGATTCTCGCTCGAGGCCTGAACGCGCACGCGCCCCTGTGGTACACTCGTGAGCTGTGGGGCCGTGCCGCCGCAAGGACACGGGCCCTGGGAGTTGCTCTCCAGATCGAACTGCCGGTCCAGCTCGCCGGAGCTGCACGTGGTAGAGGTCCCCGCCCGACTGACGCTGGAGAGCGGCCTGGACGCGGGGAGAAAGGTGTTGCTCTGTGACTGAGACCAAGCGACTGATCCGAGTGGGCCACAGCCCGGATCCTGACGATGCGTTCATGTTCTATGCCCTGGCCCGGAACAAGATCGATACCAACGGCTACCGGTTCGAGCATGAGCTGGTGGACATCGAGACCTTGAATCGCCGAGCGCAACAGGGGGAACTCGAGTTGACCGCCGTCAGCCTGCATGCGTACGCCTACCTGGCCGACAAGTACATCCTCTGCCCGTGCGGCGCCAGCGTGGGGGATAACTATGGCCCGATGGTGGTGGCCCGGGAGGCGCTCACACGCGAACAGCTGGCCGGCTGCACGATCGCCATCCCCGGTACGCTGACGACGGCGTACCTGGCGCTGCGCCTGTGCCTGGGACGCGCCTTCGAGTATGTGCTGGTGCCGTTCGACGAGATTCTCACCGTGACGCGCGCTGGCCAGTATCAGGGGCAGCGCGTCGATGCGGGGCTGGTGATTCATGAAGGGCAGCTGACCTACGAGGAAGACCAGCTGCAGTTGGTCGTGGACCTGGGCCAGTGGTGGATGCAGGACACCGGCCTGCCGCTGCCGCTGGGCGCCAATGCGATCCGCAAGGATCTTGGTCCGGATTGCATCCGCGACGTGAATCGGCTCCTGCTGGCCAGCATCCGCCACGGGCTGGAACACCGTCCGGAGGCCCTCACCTACGCGCTCGGCTTCGGCCGCGGGCTGGACCGCGACAAGGCCGACAAGTTCGTCGGCATGTACGTCAACGACTGGACGCTCGATTTCGGCCCGCGCGGGCGGCAGGCGGTGGCGACCTTGCTCGACCGGGGATTCCAGGCCGGTGTTGTGCCGCAGCAGGTCGTGCCGGAGTTCGTCGACTGAGCACGGCACAGGTGCTGCGTTACAGGCACTGCAAGAGACCGCCGGCTACTGGCCCAGAAACAGCTGCCGCGCATTGTCCCGGGTCGTGTCGGCCAGCGTTGCGAGCGGCACGCCGCGCACACGCGCCACGCACTCGGCCGTGTGTACCAGCAACGCCGGCTCGTTGGGCCGCCGGCCCCGGTGTGGATGTGGGGTGAGATAGGGCGCGTCGGTTTCCAGCAGCAGTCGGTCGTCGGGGATCGTGCGGGCGATCTCGCGCAGCGCGTCGGACTTCTTGAACGTTACCATGCCGGCAAAGCTGAGGTGGAATCCCAGCGCCAGGCACTGCTGCGCCAGGTCCGGTGTGCCGGAGAACGAGTGCATGACGCCGCGCAGCGGCCCGCGCGCTGCTGCCTCGCGCAGCATGCCGAGGGTCAGCTGTTCGCAGTCGCGCATGTGGACGATCACCGGCAGGTTCAACGCCTGGGCCAGCTGCAGATGCGCGGCGAACAGGCGTTGCTGCACCTCCAGTGGAGTGAAGTCCCAGTACGCATCCAGACCGGTCTCACCGATGGCACGCACCTGCGGTGCGCGGGCCAGGGCGACGATACTGTCCCAGTCCTCGGACGATGCCGCCTGGCCGTAATTGGGCTGAATGCCTACCGCCGCCCAGACCGACCGGGGGTGCGCCCGCGCGATGCTGACCGCCGCCTCGCTCGACGCCCGCGTCGTCCCGACGGTGAGGAGCGCAGTCACTCCCGCCTGGCCGGCCCGCTCGATCACGTCGCCTACATCGCCGCCAAACTGCTCGTCATCCAGGTGCGTATGTGTGTCGAAGAGTTCCATAGCCTTGCACGGATGCTGCCGGCGGATGGGTCGGTGTGCCGGGTGTCAGCGCGGTGCGTCACTGTGCG
>Ga0123333_10001402_pt1 | contig 25373 bp, 23 predicted proteins | sample BioC12SIPDNA_3_FD_89957 | JGI IMG/M metagenome (GOLD analysis project Ga0123333, IMG submission 89957) | Anaerobic biogas reactor microbial communites from Washington, USA - Biogas_R2_B C12 SIP DNA | ecosystem: Engineered > Bioreactor > Anaerobic > Unclassified | place: Washington, USA... | reverse complement strand
CGTAGGAATGCCGTAGCGCGCGGGCGGACGAGGCGAGGTGCCGCGGGGCCGATGAGCCCGCGCGGCTGCGCCGAATCTTGATCGGGCGGGCTACGCGAGCCGCTTGTAACGTATACGGTGCGGCTGTGCCGCGTCCTCGCCCTTGCGGCGTTTCAGGTCCTCGGCGTAATCCGCGTAGTTGCCCTGAAAGTAGACGACCTCGCTGTCGCCCTCGAACGCGAGGATGTGGGTGGCGATCCGGTCGAGGAACCAGCGGTCGTGCGAGATCACGACCGCGCATCCCGGAAAGTTCAGCACCGCCTCCTCGAGCGCGCGGTGGGCGGTAAGCAGCGCCACCAGCCCGGGCGCCTCGTACACGATCCTGCCCTTGAGGCCGATGGTGGTGTCGCCGGTGTACAGGCCGCGGCCGACGCCGTACTGCGCGAACATGGTGTTGAGCCGCGCCAGCAGCTGCGGCCCCGGCATCGGCTTGCCGTCGAGCGCCACCGCCTCGCCGTCCTCGAAGCGCAGGCGCGCCTGCAGCGGTTCCAGCGGCCACTGCTCGCGCCGCGCGCACCAGCCGCGCGCGCCCTCGCCCGGCGCCTCCCACTGGTCGATCTCGCCGCCGGACATGGTCACGCCCAGCAGGTTCTCGTTGATGGTGTAGGCCTTCTGCTTGGCGCGCACGCCGAAGCCGCGCTCCTCCAGGTACTTCTGCTCGTAGGCGCGGGTCTGGGTGTGTTCCTTCTGGATCTCGCGGATGGGCGCCACGATGCGGTAGTCGCCCTGGGCCTTCACCGCCAGGTCGAAGCGCACCTGGTCGTTGCCCATGCCGGTGCAGCCGTGGGCGATGGCGTTGGTGCCCAGTTCGGCGGCGCGCGCAAGCGCCGCGTCCACGATCAGGTAGCGGTCGGACACCAGCAGCGGGTACTGGCCCTGGTAGCCCTCGCCGGCCCAGACGAACGGCTTGACGAATCCGTTCCAGATCGCCGGGCCGCCGTCGACGGTGACGTGGCTGGCCACGCCGAGCTCGGCCGCGCGCTTCTCGATGAACTCGCGCTCGTCGGCGTCCACGCCGCCGGTGTCGGCGAACACGGTGTGCACCCGCCAGCCGCGCTCCTGCAGCCAGGGCACGCAGAAGCTGGTATCCAGGCCGCCGGAGAAGGCGAGGACGATGTCTTTGGAATCGGAGACGCTCATTGTCTTGTTTCTCGGTGGGGGCCCCTCCCCTGCATTCGGGAGTCGGGGCGGATGCGGGGGACGGGTCGGGCGCCGGTGGCCGCCGTTCCCGTCCCGGCCTCCCCCGCTGGCGGGGGGCGGGTCCTGGCTACTGGCGCGCGAGCGCGGCCATCACCGCCTTCTGCACGTGCAGGCGGTTCTCGGCTTCCTCGATGGCGAGGCAGTTGGGCGAGTCCATCACCGCGTCGGTCGCCTTGACGTTGCGGCGCAGCGGCAGGCAGTGGCTGAAGACGCCGTTGTTGGTCAGCGCCATCTTCCGCTCGTCGACGATGAAGTGCCTGTACTGGTCGCGGATCGGCTTCTCCGGCGCCCAGTTGCCGAAGTACGGCAGCGCGCCCCAGCTCTTGGCGTAGACCACGTCGGCGCCGCGGTAGGCGCTCTCGATGTCGTGGCTGACCTGGAACGAACCGCCGCTCTCGGCCACGTTGCGGTGGGCCCAGTCGATGTAGCGCTCGTCGAGGACATATTCGGGCGTCGGGCACAGCAGGGTCACGTCCATGCCCAGGCGGGTGGCGATGGTCAGGGCGGAGTTCGCGACCGCGGTGTTCAGCGGCTTGGGGTGGTAGGTCCAGGTCAGCACGTACTTCCTGCCGCGCAGATCGGTGGTGCCGAAGTGCTCCCGCAGGGCCAGCGCGTGGGCCAGCTCCTGGCAGGGGTGGGTGATCGTCTCCATGTTGATGACGGGCACCGTGGAGTACTTCGCGAACGCGTTGAGCACCACGTCCTGGCGGTCGTACTGCCAGTCGACGAACCTGGGGAACGCGCGCACGCCGATCAGGTCCACGTAGCGGGCCAGCACCCGGGCCACCTCGGCGATGTGCTCCTCGGTGTCGCCATCCATCACCGTGCCCAGGTCGAACTCGATCGGCCAGGCGTCCTTGCCCGGCTGCAGCACGATGGCGTGGCCGCCGAGCTGGAACGCGCCAAGCTCGAAGCTGGTGCGGGTGCGCATCGAGGGGTTGAAGAACACCAGCGCGATCGAGCGTCCCTTGAGCGCATCGCCCAGGCGCTCGCGCTTGAACCGGGCCGCGTCGGCGAGCAGCGCGTCCAGGTCGGCGCGGCTCCAGTCCTGCGTGTTGAGGAAGTGCTTCATCTCGTCGGTGTCCGTGTGGATGGCGGTGGTGCGTGGCCTTCAGAAACGAAAAAACCCAGCCTCTGGCTGGGTTCCGGCATGACGGCATGGCACGTCGGGTCGGCCCAGCTCAGTGGCAGGGGTCCGGTCGACGCGCGCGCGAGGTCATCCCCGACGCCATGCGGGCGGAGGTCAGGACGTCGGCGCTGTAAAGGAAGTTCGGCACGCCGCGGATCGTCTCACGCCGCGCACTGCACTGCAACAGGAATCACGCCCGTCATGGGGTTTCGTCTGAAACGACCGGCGTCACCGACACCCGCACCCGCAGGCGATTGCCCGGGTCGGTCGGGAGCCGGGAGCGGTACTTGACGCCACGGTGGACGTAGTCGACGTCGTAGCCGATCGGACGCCGGAACTCCCGCTCCACCGGCACCATCCGGCACTGCCCGCCAGCCGAAGGGGCCACCTCCTCGACCTTGGGGTCGGGGGTGAGCGCGCCCTTGACCGCGCCGATCACCCGCGCCAGCCCGGTCTTGGCCTCGTCGGGGTCCTCGACCGGGGTCGAGGCCTCGCAGCGCTCGACCATGCTGGTCGCACGCAGCGTCTGGTACACCGGTTCGGCGCGCAGCACCTGGGCGAACTCGACCCGCACGTTCTCGGGCTGCCGCGCCGGCGGGGGCGCCGGCAACGCGTCTTCCTGCGCCTCCTGTGCGCCCGCCGCCACGCACAGGGCACACGCCGCCGCCAGCAGCAGGCGCGCCGTCCGGACCGCGGTGGGGAGGGTGCTACGGGACATTGCGGCCAGTGTAGGCCGGACAGTCCGGCCACGGGCTGAATCCGGCCGCCGCCGGGCCGGCCGGCGCGGCCGCCACCGGCGCGGCAGGGGGGGCCGGGGTGCCGCGGCGGGCATCTCGCCCTAGAATCGACGGTTTCCCGCCGCCGCGTGCCGATGTCCCTGCGCCTGTTCAACAGCCTCACCCGCCGGATCGAGCCCTTCGAACCCCTGGATCCGGCCTGCCCCACGATGTACCTGTGCGGGCCGACGGTCTACAACTACGTGCACATCGGCAATGCGCGCGGGCCGGTGGTGTTCGGGGTCCTGGCCGCCCTGCTCCGCCGCCGCCACGGCGCGCTGCGCTACGCGCGCAACATCACCGACGTGGACGACAAGATCAACGCCGCCGCGCGCGAGGCCGGGGTCCCGATCTCGGTGATCACGGACCGCTATGCCGCCGCCTACCGCGAGGACATGGCCGCACTGGGCGTGTCCGGGCCGTTCGCCCCGGACATCGAGCCGGCCGCGACCGCGCACATCGGCCAGATGGTGGCCATGATCGAGCGCCTCGTCGCCTCGGGCCACGCCTACGTCGCCGAGGGCCACGTGCTGTTCGCGGTCGACACCTTCCCCGGCTACGGCCGGCTGTCGCGCCGCGATCCGGAGGAAATGCAGGCCGGCGCGCGGGTGGAGGTGGCGCCCTACAAGCGCAACCCCGGCGACTTCGTGCTCTGGAAGCCCTCCAGCGACGATCTGCCGGGCTGGGAATCGCCCTGGGGCCGCGGCCGCCCGGGCTGGCACATCGAGTGCTCGGCGATGGCCGCCACCCACCTGGGCGAGACCATCGACATCCACGCCGGCGGCGTCGACCTGCAGTTCCCGCACCACGAGAACGAGGTCGCGCAGAGCGAGTGCGCCCACGGCGGGCGCGTGTTCGCCAGGTTCTGGCTGCACAACGGCATGCTCACGCTCTCGGGCGCGAAGATGTCCAAGTCGCTGGGCAACATCGAGAAGGTCCACGACCTCGTGCAGCGGCACCCGCCCGAGGCGCTGCGCTACGCGCTGATGTCGGCCCACTACCGGCAGCCGCTGGACTGGTCGGACAACCTGATCGATCAGAGCGTGCGCACCCTCGACCGCCTGTACGGCACGCTGCGCGACATGGCTGGTATCGAAGCCGCGCCGGTGATCCCCGGATCCATCGAGGATGCGCTGGCCGACGACCTCAACACCCCGGCCGCGCTGGCCGAACTGGCCCGCATCGCCGCCGATGCGCGCAAGGCGACCGATCCGCTGGATCGCGCCCGCCTCAAGTCCGCGCTGCTCGGCGCGGGCGAGGCGCTGGGCCTGCTGCGGCAGGCGCCGGACGCCTGGTTCGCGCGCGGCGCCGACGCCGACGAGGCCCGCATCCAGGCCCTGATCGACGAACGCACCGCGGCCAAGAAGGCGCGCGACTTCGCCCGCGCCGACGCGATCCGCGACCAGCTCGCCGCCGAAGGCATCCTGCTCGAGGACACGCCGCAGGGCGTGCGCTGGAAGCGGGCCTGAAGGCCGCCGCCGGACAGGAACACCGGCCGCGCGGCCGCCCCGGCATGCCGGGACACGACTCCAACCGCAGGATCCCCGTGAACGCTTCCCCCTTCCCGCTCGAACCCACCGCCGCCGAAGCCCAGGCCGCGATCCGCGACGAGTTCGCGTTCTTCGACGACTGGTCCGAACGGTACCAGTACCTGATCGACCTGGGCCGCAAGCTCCCGCCGTTCCCCGACGAACTGCGCACCGAAGAGCACCGCCTGCACGGCTGCCAGTCGATGGTCTGGATCGTGCCCTCGGGCGATGCCTCGCGTCTGGACTTCGCCGCCGCGAGCGACTCGGCGATCGTCTCGGGCCTGATTTTCCTGGCGCTGCGCGTGTACTCGGGCCGTAGCGCACGCGAGATCCTCGACACCGATCCGGACTACATCGCCGACATCGGCCTGGCCAAGCACCTTTCGCCCACGCGCAGCAACGGCCTGGCGTCGCTGCTGGCCTTCATCCGCGACGCCGCCCAACGCACCCTGGGGTGAGCAGCGCGGCGCCCCGCCACCCGGAGGACAGCCGCCTGGCGCCGCTGCGGACCCCCGGCTTCCGGCTGCTGATGGGGTTCCGGATCCTCACCATCCTGTCCTACCAGGGCGTGGCGGTGACGGTGGGCTGGCACGTCTACGAACTCACCCGCGATCCATGGATGCTGGGGCTGGTGGGCCTGGCCGAGGTGCTGCCCTACTTCTGCGTGGCCCCGTTCGCCGGCCACCTGGTCGACGTGCTGCCGCGCCGGCGCCTGGGCGCCTTCGCCGCGGCGTGCCTGGCGATCACGCCGTTGCTGCTGATGGCCATCGCCGCCGGCTGGTGGACCGCCGGCGGCACGTTCGCGATCTACGCGGCGATCGCCCTCACCGGCTGCGTGCGCGCGTTCCTCGGGCCGGTGTACAACGCACTGTTCGGGCGCGTGCTGCCGCGCGCGCAGTTCGTGCGCGGCGCCAGCCTCGGCAGCATCGTCTTCCAGGCCGGGCTGGTGACCGGGCCGACGATCGGCGGCTTCCTAGTCGGCTGGGCGGGCAAGCCGGTCGCCTATGCGGTGGCCGCGGTGTTCGCGGCCTGCGCGGCGCTGGCGATGTTGCGCATGCAGGTCGAGGAGCCGGCGCCGGCGGCGACGCGCACGCCGGTCCTGTCGAGCATCGCCGAAGGCGCGCGCTTCGTGTTCGGCCACCAGGTGCTGCTCGCCGCGCTGGCGCTGGACATGTTCGCGGTGATGTTCGGCGGCGCGATCTCGCTGGCACCGGCGTTCATCCAGGAGATCCTGCACTACGGGCCGGAGGGCCTGGGCATCCTGCGCGCGGCCCCGGCGCTGGGCGCGGTGGCGATGGGCGTGTGGCTGGCGCGGCGTCCGCTCGACCGCAACGCGGGCCGGATCCTGCTGCTGGCGGTGGTCGGCTTCGGCCTGTGCATGATCGGCTTCGGCCTGTCCACGGCGTTCTGGCTGTCGGCGTGCTTCCTGCTGCTGTCGGGCGTGTGCGACGGCGTCTCGGTGGTCGCCCGCTCGACGATCATGCAGTTGGCCACGCCCGACCACATGCGCGGCCGGGTGTCGTCGATCAACGGCCTGTTCGTCGGCTCGTCCAACGAGATCGGCGCGTTCTACGCCGGCAGCATGGCGCGCCTGCTGGGCCTGGTGCCGGCGGTGGTGCTGGGCGGCTGCGTGACCGTGGGCGTGGCCGCGGTCACCGCCTGGCGCGCGCCGAAGCTGCGGCGGCTGCACTTCCACGAGCTGGTCGCCGGACGGTAGCCGCCGGCGCGATGGCAGCGGGCCCACACGTGGAAAACCCCGCCGGAGCGGGGTCTTCCACGGCCGGATCCGGGGGACCCGTGATCAATCGCCCATCTGCTTCTGCAGGTGCTCCCAGCGCTCCTGGGCGTCGATGGTGCGTTCGGCCTGCGGGCGCGCCTCCAGGCGGTCGAGGCCGATCTCCTCGCCGGTGTCCACGCAATAGCCGTAGTCGCCTTCGTCGACACGGCGGATGATGCTCTCGATCTTGTTGATCAGCTTGCGGTAGCGGTCACGCGTGCGCAGTTCGAGCGCGTTCTCCGTCTCGCGGCTGGCGCGTTCGGCTTCGTCGCCCACGTCGCGGACCTCGTCGCGCAGGTTCTCGATCGTCTGGCGGGACTCCTCGACCAGCTCCTCCCGGCGCGCCAGCAGCTTCTGGCGGAAGTACTCCAGCTGCAGCGGGTTCATGTACTCCTCGTCCGGGCTGGGCTTGTACCCGGGCGGCAGGATCGGGCGGCCGGTCTCCGGGTCGACCTCGTAGGGCACGACTTTGAACTTGGGCTTCTGCGCCGGGGCCGGGGCCTTGGTGGTGACCGCGACCGCCACCTTGCCCTGGACACGGGGCCTGGACGGCGCAGGCGCCGCGGCCGGGGCCTTCGCCGTGGCCACCTTGCCCGCGGGGGCGGACACCGGTGCGGTGCGCGCAGCCGGGGCGGCAGCCTTCTTGGCCACCGGCTTGGGGGCCTTCGCGGACGCGGGCTTGGCAACCGCGGGCGACTTCGCCGCGGCCTTGGCGACCGTTGCCTTGGTCGCGGCCTTCTTCGCCGGGGCCGCCTTCCTGGCGACCGGCTTCTTCACGGCCACGGCCTTCCTGGCCGGCGCCGCCTTCTTGGCGGGCGCGGCCTTCTTCGCCGGGACCGCCTTCTTCACGGCCGCGGCCTTCTTCGCCGGCGCCTTCTTCGCCGGCGCCACCTTCTTGGCGGGCGCCTTCTTCACGGCTGCCGCCTTCTTCGCAGGCGCGGCCTTCTTCGCCGCGGCCTTGGCGGCGGGCTTGGCGGCCTTGGTCGCGGCCTTCTTCGCCGGAACCTTCTTCACCGCCTTGGCGGAACCCGACGCCTTGCCGGCGGCGGACCTGGCCGCTTTCGCGGGCTTGACGGGCTTCTTTGCGGACTTCTTGGCGACCACTTGCTGCGATTCCTCTTGGAGGTTTCCCTTGGACGGGAAAAGCGGGGTGTTATACCCTGCCCCGGCGGCAGCGGCAACCGCGCCGGACTTTTCCGCCCTTGACGTGATCGACCGCTTCCTGATAGCGCTGCTGCGCGGCTACAAGCGCCTGTTGAGCCCGCTGCTCGGCCCGCGCTGCCGTTTCGTCCCGAGCTGCTCGGAGTACGCGATGGAGGCGATCGCCCGTTTCGGCGAGCTGCGCGGCGGCTGGCTGGCGCTGCGCCGGATCGGCCGCTGCCATCCCCTCCACCCCGGCGGCTTCGACCCGGTGCCGCCCCGCAACGACGGAAACGGCTGAATGTCCCACACCCTGATCGTGAACGCCCGGCTGGTCAACGAAGGGCGCGAGTTCGAGGCCGACCTGCGCATCGAAGGCGAGCGCATCGCCGCCATCGGCAGCAGCCTGTCCGCGCGCCCGGGGGACACCGTGGTCGACGCCGCGGGCCGCCGCCTGCTGCCGGGCATGATCGACGACCAGGTGCACTTCCGCGAGCCCGGCCTGGAGCACAAGGCCGACATCGCCAGCGAATCGGCCGCGGCCGTGGCCGGCGGGCTCACCAGCTTCATGGACATGCCCAATACCAGCCCGCCGACGCTCGACGCCACGGCGCTGGAGGACAAGTACGCCCGCGCCGCCGGGCGGGCGCGCGCCAACTACGGCTTCTACTTCGGCGCCAGCAACGACAACCTCGAAGCGGTGCGCGGCATCGATCCGCGCGCCACGCCCGGGCTGAAGGTGTTCATGGGCGCCTCCACCGGCAACATGCTGGTCGACGCCCCGGACACCCTGGACGCGATCTTCCGCGACGCGCCGGTGCCCATCATCACCCATTGCGAGGACACGCCGACCATCGACGCGGCCCTCGCCGAGTACCGTGCGAAGTACGGCGACGACATCCCGGCCCGGTTCCACCCGGACATCCGCTCGCGCGAGGCCTGTCTCAAGTCGACCCGGCTGGCGCTGGAGCTCGCGCGCCGCCACGGCACCCGCCTGCACGTGCTGCATATCTCGACCGCCGACGAGCTGGCGCTGTTCGAGCGCGGCCCGCTGGTCCGTGCCGACGGCAGCCGCAAGCGCATCACCGCCGAGACCTGCATCCATTTCCTGCGCTTCGAGCGCGCCGACTATGAACGGCTGGGACACCAGATCAAGTGCAACCCGGCGATCAAGGACGCCTCCGACCGCGCCGCGCTGCTCCAGGCACTGGCCGAGGACGTGGTCGACGTGCTCGCCACCGACCACGCGCCGCACACCTGGGAAGAGAAGCAGGCGCCCTACGTGCGTGCGCCCAGCGGCCTGCCGCTGGTCCAGTTCGCCCTGGTGGCGGCGCTCGAATGCGTGCACGAGGGCCACTTCGACGCCGCGCGCGTGGTGCAGAAGTTCGCCCATGCCCCCGCGCAGCTGTTCGACGTCAAGGAACGCGGATTCCTGCGCGAGGGGTACTACGCCGACCTGGTGCTGGTCGAGGACACGCCGTTCACCGTGCGGCGCGAGGACGTGCTGTCCAGGTGCGGTTGGTCTCCATTCGAGGGCAGCACCTTCCGTTCGCGTATCGCCTCGACCTGGGTCAACGGCACCCTGGCATGGGACGGATCGGCGCTGGTGGGCGCGCCGCGGGGGCGGCGCCTGGAGTTCGACCGATGAGGACCGGGTCCGGCGGGCCGCGGCGCGAGGCGCCGCCGGCCCGCGCGGAAGGGCGCGCCCTGCCCACCTGGCTGCGTGCCGCCGCGCTCGCGCTGGCCCTGGTGCTGGCCGGCGCGCCGCCGGCGTCCACCGGCGCCGGCACGGACGTCGCCGCCGACGAGCGCATCGTGTTCCCGGCCAGCGTGCAGCAGGGCGCGATGGTGCTGGGCAAGGTGCCGCCGGGGAGCATCGTGGCCTACGACGGGCGCACCCTGCGCACCACCGGCTACGGCACGGTGGTGTTCGGCGTGGGACGCGACGCGACCGGGCCGCTGCTGGTGACGGTCGACACGCCCGCCGGCCGCCGCAAGGTCGTACGCATCGCGGTCGCCGCGCGCGACTGGCCGCTGCAGCGCGTGGACGGGGTCCCGCCGCGCACCGTCGATCCGCCGCCGGCGATCGCCGAACGCATCCGCCGCGAACAGGCGCGCGTGGCCCAGGCGCGGCTGCGCGACGACCCGCGCACCGACTTCACCCGCCCGTTCATCCGTCCGGTCGAAGGGCGCGTCAGCGGCCGCTTCGGCCGTGCCCGCGTCTACAACGGCAAACCCGGCGCGCCGCACTCGGGCATGGACATCGCCGCGCCCGCGGGCACGCCAGTGCGCGCGCCGGCGCCGGGGATCGTCACCTTCGCCGATCCCGACCTCTACCTCACCGGCGGCACCGTGCTGCTGGACCACGGGCACGGCATCAGCAGCAACTTCCTGCACCTGTCGCGGATCGACGTGCAGGCGGGGGACCGCGTGGAGCAGGGCCAGGTGATCGCCGCGGTCGGCTCCACGGGACGCTCGACGGGGCCGCACCTGCACTGGGGGATGAGCTGGTTCGACGTCCGCATCGATCCCCAGCTGGTACTGGAACAGCGCGGCGACTGACGGGCCGGGCGCCGTCCAGCACGCGGCGCACGGCGACGCGGGCCCGCAGCGCGCCCGGGCCGGCCCGGCCGGGGCGGTCGCGGCGCCGGACTCCATCCACCGCGACCCCGAAGCCGCCCGGTCGCCGCGCCTGGACTGTCCCTGCTCGCCTCCTCCATCCCCGCCGGCGGCGGCCTGGCGCCGCCCCGGCCGCGCCCCTCAGGCGTGGGACGCGTCGCGCTGCATCACCCGGCCCAGCGGCACGAAGCTGGGCGACGCGGCGAGATCCTGGGGCGAGACCAGGCGTGGGTTGGGGTCGGGGACGACCGTTCCCGGATCGTCCAGGCGCGCCGCCCTGCCGCCCTCCCCGGCCAGCAGGCCGGCCCGGCCGAGCGCCGCGCGGCGCGCCGCCTCCAGCTCGTCGTCGCCGACCACCGGCAGTCCCGGCAGCCCGGCGCCGTCCTCCGTCCCCGCCAGAAGGGCGGTGCGCGCAGGCTCCAGCGCCTGCCGGTCGCGCGGCCCGAGCAGCGGCCAGAGTTGCTCCAGCAGCCTCTTCCAGTCGATGTCGGGAAACGGGGCGGTGCCGCGCTCGCCCACCACGATCACCGGCGCCAGGCGGCCCGCCGGCTCGGCCGTGCATTCGGCGTAGGCCCGGTACACCACTTCGCTGCAGACCACGCGCCCGGTGTCGTCGGGCAGCGCGTGGTCCAGCGCCACCCGCACCAGCAGCCGTCCCAGCGCGTGCCGGGGCCACTTGCCGCGCACGGCCATGATCACGCCGAACAGGGCCAGCTCGTCCACCGGGTACGGCATTCCCAGCAGGCTGGCCGCCCGGGCCAGCACCGCGGCCGCGTCGGCCGGCTCCAGGCCCGGTCCGTGTCCGCCGTCCATCCGCACCGCATCGATGAACCGGTAGTGGTCGCGGTCGGCCAGCCTGGCCCGCAGCGGAGTACGGACCACGCCGCCGGTGGTGGCTTCGATCAGGTCACCCGCGTCGGCCACGATCGCCGCGTGGCTGTAGGCGCCATCGCTGGCCCAGGCGATCAGTTCCGACAGCGGCCCCTCGCCCATCATCAGCAGCACGTCCCCGGTGCGCAGGTCGGCGGCGTGGAATGCGGGGACGTCGGTCGGCGCGACGGTCGGGTGCATGCGGGGGTCCTCAGGTGGTCCACAGGCCTTCGGGCGGGGACGCGGCCGTGGCCCGGTTGCGGCCCGCGGCCTTGCTGGCGTAGAGCGCGGTGTCGGCACGCTCGAACAGGCTCGACATCGACTCGCCGGGCGCGAGTTCGGCCACCCCGATGCTCAACGAGGCCGCGACGCTGGCATCGGGCATCGACAGCGGCCGGCATTCGACCGACACCCGCATGCGCTCGGCGATCCGCAGCGCGGACTGGGCATCGTGCCCGGGCAGCACCACGAGGAACTCGTCGCCGCCGTAGCGTCCGAGCGCGTCGCCGCGCCGCAGCTGGTTGCGCAGCCGCCAGGACACGATGCGCAGGCACTGGTCGCCGACGCTGTGCCCGTGCCGGTCGTTGATGTCCTTGAAGTTGTCCAGGTCGACGAAGGCGATCGACAGCGTGTCCCCGCGCCCGCGCGCGTCCTCGACCTCCTTGAACAGGCGCTCCTCGATCCCGTGCCGGTTGAGGATCTTCGTCACCGGGTCCATGGTGGCCTGGCGGCTGGCCAGGTCGCGGTCGCGACGCAGCTGCAGCAGCTTGTCCGACAGGCCCAGGGCCAGCAGCAGGCTGGCCAGCACGAAGGCGCCCGCAAGGCCCTCCTCGAGCCAGGTCGGTCCGACCCACAGCCCCATCATCTCGGCCGCGGCCAGCCCGCAGAACACCATCAGCGGACTCCACGAGGCCAGCACCACGCGCGCCGCGCGCGCGCCGCGCAGCGACAGCACCGTGGCCGCGACCAGCAGCACCGCCGCCGAGTACAGCAGGGCGAGATTGCCGCTCAGGCGCAGCAAGGGCGAACCGGAGAAGACCGCGCCGACCGCGGTGAACGCGGCGATGGCCGTGGACACGTGCAGGATCCGGTTGAGCATCGGCGCGCTGCGGTGCAGGGCCAGGTAGGAGGCGATGAACAGGTTGCTGCACACCACGCCCAGGCCGCCGAAGATCCGGTTGACCTGCGGGCCGGCGCCGAACACAACGTCCAGCCCCGGTACCCAGCGCAGGTCGCCGGTGATCGCCGCCTGGTAGCCGATCGCGCACACCAGCATGGCGCTGAAGTACGCGTAGCTGCGTTCCCCGGTGCCGCCCCAGAACGCGAGGCCGAGGATCGCCAGCACCGCCAGCGTGGTGAACACCATGCTGCGCCAGCCCACGTACACCAGATCGTCGCTCAGGACCTGGTCGAGCGGCTCGATCGACAGCGGCGCCACCACGCTCGAACGGCCCTGCACCCGCAGCCAGACCGCTTCGCCGGCCGGGATTCCCGCCGGCAGGTCGATCACCAGCGCCCGGTGCGAATGGCGCGGGTCGGCGTCGGGGCCGTAGAGCGCGTGGCGCGTCGGGGTCGCGGCGCCGGGCGCCCAGGCCTCGACCCCGTACAGGAATGGCGCCCGCATCACCAGCCTCGGCGTGCCGGCGGCGTCCACCGGCTCGGCGGCGGTGACCCGCCACCACTGCACGTGGCGCGTGGCCTGTTTGATGTAGGGCCGCTGTTGCGCCGGCCCCAGGCGGTGGTCATGGAGGCCGGCCAGCACCTCGGCCACCGGGGGATCATCGCGCAGCTCGCGCACCTCCAGCTCCACGGCCGGCGCCAGCGCGGGGCTGAGCGCAAGCAGCAGCCACAGCAAAAGCCGGCCGCGCCAGGTGTGTCGATGCCCCGGATCCCCCATGCGGGTGATCGTAGCCGATTCCCCCGGCGCCGTTGCCGCGGGCGGCCGCGGTCAGGCGGGCGAGCGGACCCTGGCCACCGCGTCGTGCGCGTGCAGGCTTTCGAAATGCGACACGGTCGCGTCGAAGCGCTCGATCCGCGGGTCGGAGGACAGCGCCGCGGCCACGCGCCGCGCGGCGTCCTCGCAGAACATCAGGTTGGCGGCGTTGAGCGCGGCGAAGGCCTGCTCGTCCTCGCGCTTGACCGCGGTCTGCACCGGCGTGCCCAGCGCCTCCTCCAGCGCGTCGACCAGATCGGCCACCGGCAAGCCGTCGAACGCCGGCCGCAGCCGAACCGTGACGTCGGCGCGGCTGCGCTGCGCATGCGGCGTGGCGGCCAGGCCGCGCGGCGAGGCCAGCCACTCGCGCACCGCCTCGACCGACGGCGTGGCGGCAGCGAAATCGGCGGCGAAGCGCTCGGCGTTGAGCTGGCGCGACAGCGCCGCCGAGGCCGGGCAGGTGCTCGAGTACTCGACCGACAGGGTCAGGTCCAGTTCCAGCTTGCCCTCCCCCAGTTCGGCCACGATCTCCACCGGGTAGGTCTTCCAGCCGCCATGGCCGCTGGACAGGGCCTTGCGCCAGAGCATGTGGCCGTAGCGCAGCGCGATCCGGGCGCGGCCCGACAGCCCGCGCTGGGAATCGATGCAGTCCTGCAGCACGCGCCGCAGGGCGGCGTGGCCGGGGGGCTCGCTGGCGAGCGCCTCCTGCAGCCGCAGGTACAGCCGCGACATGTGGATGCCGCGCGCGGAGGCATCGCGCAGGTCCACCGACACGTCGACCGAGGCCGGCGCCAGCAGCGGCGCGCCCCCGCCCGCGGTGTCGATCCGGACCGGCAGGGCGATGCCGGCCATGCCGACCCAGTCGAGCGGCCGGGCGGAGCGGGCGGCTTCGCCGGCGACGTCGGGAAGCGGGGATGGGGAGGAGGTGGTCACGGGGGAGTCGGGTGGCGGAACAGTGGACAGTTTAACGGCCCTCCGCCCCGCCCTCGTGCAACGATGCGTTGCCGCCACGCGCGGCCCGCCAGGACGCCCACAGCATCCGCAGCGGCGGCACCGGCCGCCTGGGCGCGTCCGGCCTCTGGGCTGCCAGCACCCGCAGGCGCTCGCGCAGCATGGCCTGGCGCAGCCGGCGGGGCCGCCCCATCGCGGCCCCTGGGGCCGCCTCCAGGGTGGCCCGCAGGGCCAGGGCGGCGTCGAGGTTCCCGCGCGCCAGGGCCCGCTCGATGCGCAGGGCATCGCTGAACAGGCCCGATCCGGGTCCTTCCGGTCCCGGGGAACGGCCGCCGAACAGCGCCGCCTCGCAGTGCAGTACGCCCGCCGCCCAGGCCTGCAGGGCCCGGGCGCCATCGTCCGGCGTCAGCGGCTCGCGCGTGGCCGGGAGCCTGGCCAGCGCCTGTCCGAGTGCGTCCCAGTCGGCGTCGAGCCGCTGCAGCGCCTCCCCCAGCGGATGGCGCCGCGCGCCGCGCGACCAGCCGTGCAGCTCCTCCTGCCACCAGGCCAGCTTGGCCAGTCCGGGGGCGGGTTCGGCTCCGGCCCAGGCGGCGTCGTGCAGTTCCTGGAGCAGGCTGAACCAGGCCGCGACCGGCGTGCGCAGCGGCCTGGCCAAGAACGCCTCGGCAATCCCCCACTCCGGCCAGCGCGCGCGCCACTTGTCGATGAAGCTGTCGAGCGATTCCCGGCTCATGGCCGCCGCTCCGCGCCCCCCACGGGCCAGGCCTCGGGATCGAGCAGCCGCTCCGGCGCTTCCACCATCGTGTCGCCCTGCCAGGCCACCGGGTCGTCGTCGTCGGGCCGGTAGCCCCACAGCGCGACCACCGAAGCCATGCCCGCGGCGCGCGCGGCGTCGATGTCGCGGCGGTCGTCGCCGACGTAGGCGCACTCGCCAGGCGCCAGGCCCAGCGCCGCGGCCGCGTGCAGCAGCGGCATCGGGTGCGGCTTGCGCTCGGCCAGGCTGTCGCCGCCGACCAGCACCGCGCAGCGCTGCGCCCAGCCGAGCCCGGGCAGCAGGTCGCGGGCCAGGTCGAACGGCTTGTTGGTGACGATGCCCCAGCGCACGCCGCCGGCCTCCAGGGCCGACAGCAGCGCCTCGACCCCGGGGAACGGCGCCCCGTGGCGGCCCAGCTCTTCGCGGTAGGTGGCCAGGAACTCGGGCACCAGGTCCGGCACCCGTTCCGGCGGCACCTCCGGGAACGCGACGGCGGACATCGCCCGCGCCCCGCGCGAGACGTGCGGACGCAGCGCGGCCAGCACCATCGGCGGCTTGCCGCGCGCCGCGCGCATGCGGTTCACCGTCGCCAGCATGTCCGGGGCACTGTCGAGCAGGGTGCCGTCCAGATCGAACAGCACCCCGCGCGGGAAGCGGCAGGACGCAGCGGCCATCAGCGGTGCGTGCTCACGGCTTGACCGCGCACGCCAGGTAGTTCACGTCGGTGCGCGACACGATCCGGGCGGCATTGCGCCAGGGCTCGTAGCGCAGCCCGCTCACGTCCTCCAGTTCCAGCCCCGCCTCCCGCAGCCAGGCGGCGAGTTCGGACGGACGGATGAAGGAGTCGTAGCGGTGGGTGCCCTTGGGCAGCAGGCGCGCGACGTACTCGGCGCCGACGATCGCCAGCGCGAACGCCGCCGGAGTGCGGTTGAGGGTGGAGACGAACAGGCGTCCGCCCGGCCGCAGCGCGCGGGCGCAGGCGTCGAGGATGGCGGCCGGATCGGGCACGTGCTCGAGCATCTCCATGCAGGTCACGGCGTCGAAGCTCCCGGGCTGCTGCGCGGCGAGCGACTCGACCGGCTGCACCCGGTAATCGACCCGCACCCCCGACTCGAGCGCGTGCAGCCGGGCCACGCTGACCAGTTCCGGCGCCAGGTCGATCCCGACCACCTCCGCACCCGCCTCCGCCATCGCCTCGCTCAACAGCCCGCCGCCGCAGCCCACGTCCAGCACCCGCGCACCCGCCAGCCGCACGCGATCGGTTACGTAGCGCAGGCGCGCGGGATTGAGCGCGTGCAGCGGCTTCTGCGGACCGTCGGGATCCCACCAGCGGTTGGCCAGCGCGGCGAACCGGTCGAGTTCCTCCTGGCGGAAGTTGGCGCCGGCGTGGCCGGGGGAAGCGTTCATCGGCTCATGGTCCTGAGGAAAAGGCGCGCACATTGTAGGAGCGGCGGCGCCGTGCCGCGGTCGAAGCGCAGTCAGCTCCGCTCCACCGCGGCGATGCGCTCGCGCCACTGGTGCGCGTTGGCGACGATCCGGTCCGGGTCCATGTCCACCAGCTCGCGGTCGCGCAGGCGGGCGCGGCCGGCGATCCACACGTCGGTCACCTGGTGGCGCCCGGTCGCGTAGACCAGCTGCGAGACCACGTGGTGCAGCGGCTGGGTTTCCAGCGCCGACAGGTCCACCAGCGCCAGGTCGGCCTGCTTGCCCGGCTCGATCGAACCGACCAGGTGGTCGAAGCCCATCGCCTTGGCGCCGCCCAGGGTCGCGGCGCGAAGCGCCTCGAAGGCGTCCAGCGCGGCGGCGTCCTGCGCCACCGCCTTGGCCAGGATCGCCGCGGTGCGGGTCTCGCCGAACATGTCCAGGTCGTTGTTGCTGGCCACGCCGTCGGTGCCGATCGCCAGGGTCACGCCGGCGCGCGCCAGGGCGCACGCCGGGCAGAAGCCGGAGGCGAGCTTGAGGTTGGATTCGGGGCAGTGGACCACGCTCACCCCGCGTTCGGCGCACAGGTGGATCTCCGCCTCGGTGAGCTGGGTCATGTGCACCGCGATCAGCCGGTCGTTGATCAGCCCCAGGCGGTCCAGGCGCGCGATCGGCCGCTGCCCATGCTCGGCCAGCGACTGCTCGACCTCCTGCGCGGTTTCGTGCAGGTGCAGGTGCACCGGCACGTCGAGCTGGTCGGCCAGCACCCGGATCCGCTCGAAATTGGCGTCGTTGACCGTGTACGGCGCATGCGGCGCGAACGCGGTGGCCACCAGTGGATCGTCGCGCCACTGGTCGTGGACCGCGCCGGCCTTGTCGAAGTATTCGTCGTCGCTGGCCGCCCAGGCGGTGGGGAAGTCGATCACCGGCAGGCCGACGCGCGCGCGGAATCCGTGGCGACGGTAGGTGGCCGCCTGCACGTCGGGGAAGAAGTAGTTCTCGTTGACGCAGGTGACCCCGCCGCGCAGCAGTTCGGCGATCGCCAGCGTCACCCCGTCTTCCACGAACGCCGGGCTGATCACCGCGGCCTCGATCGGCCAGATGTGCTGCTGCAGCCAGACCTTGAGCGGCAGGTCGTCGGCGACCCCGCGCAGCAGGGTCATCGGGTTGTGGACGTGGGCGTTGACCAGGCCGGGGAGCAGCACCCCGTCGGGGCGCGACACGGTCTCGGCGGGACTGAAGTGCCGGCGCGCCTCGGCGGCGGGCAGCAGGGCCACGATGGCGCCGTCGCGGATCGCGACCGCGTGGTCTTCGAGGACCACGCCATGCGGCTCCACCGGTACCACGTGGCCGGCCTCGACCAGCAGGTCGCAGGGCTCGGGAATAGCGGGAATGTCGGTCATGCGGCCCATTGTGTCAGGTCGCCGCGTAAAACAGGTTGCAGCCGCCGGTGCCGGCGGGGGCCATGCCGCCCGGCGCGCGCCGTCGTGGGGACCCGGCCGATGGACCGGCGATCCGGAAGGCCGGCCGCCGGGCGACGGCCGGGCGGATCCGCCCGCCGTCCGGCGCCGGCGGCGCGACGCAGCCGCCGGCAGGCCGCAGGTTCCGCGGGCCTACTTGACCCGGCTGACGTACTCGCCCGAGCGGGTGTCGACCTTGATCACCTCGTCCTGTCCGACGAACAGCGGCACCCGGACCACGGCGCCGGTCTCGAGCGTGGCCGGCTTGCCGCCGCCTCCGGAGGTATCGCCGCGCACGCCCGGATCGGTCTGGGTGATCCTGAGTTCGACGAAGTTCGGCGGGGTGACCGCGATCGGGGTGCCGTTCCACAGCGTGACCACGCAGGTCTCCTCGCCCTTGAGCCACTTCTCGGCGCCGCCCATGCCCGCGGCGTCGGCCTGCACCTGCTCGAAGGTCTCCGGGTTCATGAAGTGCCAGTACTCGCCGTCGCTGTACAGGTACTGCATGTCGGTGTCGATCACGTCCGCCGCCTCGAGCGAGTCGGTCGACTTGAGCGTGATCTCCTGCACCCGCCCGGACTTGATCAGGCGGTAGCGCACCCGGGTGAACGCCTGGCCCTTGCCCGGCTTGACGTAGTCGGTGTCGGTAATGATCGCCGGCTCGTTGTTGACCAGGATCTTCTGGCCGTTCTTCACGTCGTTCATGCCCAGGGTGGCCATGGGGTCTCCTGCTGGAAGGGAGCCGCCCGCGGGCGGCTAGAATGGGGGACGGGTGCCGGCGCCGCCGGCCCGGGAATTCGCAGACCGCCAATGATACCCGCTGCTTCCGCCCTGCTGCAGCCTCCCGGCTGGCAGCACGCCTGGCGCGACGCCATCCGCGAACCGCAGGAACTGCTCTCGGTGCTCGGCCTGGAGGGCCTGGTCGATGCCTCGGCCGCGGCCGCGGCCTCGTTCCCGCTGCGGGTGCCGCGCGGCTTCGCCGCGCGCATGCGGCGCGGCGATCCGCACGATCCACTGCTGCGCCAGGTGCTGCCGCTGGACGAGGAGCTGCGCCCGGTCCCCGGGTTCTCGCTCGACGCGGTGGGCGACACCGGCGCCCTCGCCGGCCACGGCGTGCTGCACAAGTACCAGGGGCGCGCCCTGCTGGTGGCCACCGGCAGTTGCGCGGTGCATTGCCGTTACTGCTTCCGCCGCCATTTCCCCTACGCCGAGCAGACCGCGGCGGCCGGGCACTGGGCCGCCGCGCTCGATGCGATCCGCGCCGACCCCTCGATCCACGAGGTGATCCTGTCCGGCGGCGATCCGCTGTCGCTGGCCACGCCGCGGCTCCAGGCCCTGACCGTCGCGCTGGCGCGGATCGGCCACGTGCGCCGGCTGCGGATCCACACCCGCCTGCCCGTGGTCCTGCCCGAGCGGATCGACGACGCGCTGCTCGACTGGCTCGGCGCGCTGCCCTGGCCGGTGGCGGTCGTGGTCCACGCCAACCATGCCCGCGAGTTCGACGCCTCGGTGGACGCCGCGATGGCGCGGCTGCGCGCGGCCGGCGCCACCCTGCTCAACCAGGCCGTGCTGCTGCGCGGCGTGAACGACTCGCTCCAAGCGCAGGCCGACCTGCACGAGCGCAGCTTCGCCGCCGGCGTGCTTCCCTACTACCTGCACCAGCTCGACCGCGTCGCCGGCGCGGCCCACTTCGAGGTGCCGGACGAGCAGGCACGGCTCCTGCATGAACGGCTCAGGGCGCGACTGCCGGGCTACCTGTTGCCGCGGCTGGTGCGGGAAGTCGCCGGCGACGCGTCGAAGCGGCCGCTGTGATCCCCGCCATGGACGCGACCCGCGCCGGCATGGCATAACCGGGACTGGACGGGGAGACTCGAATGTCGAAGAAGACGGACAACGCCCTGCGCCTGGTGATCGTCGACGGGCGCGTGGAAGACGCCGAAGCGCTGGTCAGCGGCCTGCGCAATTCCGGCATCGCGGTGCGCCCGGTGCGCGCGGCCACGCGCGAGGAGCTGTCCGCCGCCCTCGCCGGCCCCGCCGACCTGGTGCTGGCCGCGCTCAACGTCCCGTCGCTGGCATTCGAGGAGACCATGCAGCTGGTCACCGGCACCGGCAAGGACCTGCCGGTGATCGCGATCGCCGATCGCCTGGACGAGAACGAGTACGACGCGGTGCTCACCGCCGGCGCACGCGCGCTGGCGCTGCGCCACCGGCCCCAGCAGGTGCTCTCGCGGGTGCGCAACGAATGGGACGACCTCGAGGCCAGGCGCGCCCAGCGCCGCCTCGAGGCGCGGGTGCGCGAGACCGAGCGCCGCTGCGACGCGCTGATCGAGTCCTCGCGCGACCCCATCGCCTACGTCCACGAAGGCATGCACATCCGCGCCAACAGTGCCTATCTGGAGATGTTCGGCTACGACAGTTTCGAGGACATCGAGGGCATGTCGCTGCTGGACATGGTCGGGCCGCAGTGCGTGGAGGACTTCAAGCAGCTGCTCAAGTCCCTCGCCCGCGGCGAACCGCCGCCGCCGCGCTACGAGCTGGAGGCGCGCGACCTGGAGGGCAACGCCTTCGCCGCCTCGATGGAGTTCACCCAGGCCCAGTACGAGGGCGAGGCCTGCCTGCAGGTGGTGTTCCGCCGCCAGGAATTCGATCCCGAGCTGGCCCAGGAGCTGGAGGAACTGCGCCAGCGCGACCAGGTCACCGGCCTGCTCAACCGCCCCACGTTCCTGCTGTCGCTCGAGGACGCGGTGGGCGACGCCGGCCAGAACAACGGCCAGCACGGCCTGCTGATGATCGAGCCCGACCACTACCACCGCCTGCTCGGCGACATCGGCCTGGACTCGGCCGACGCCCTGCTCTCGGCGATCGCCGAACGCCTGCGGCAGACGCTGGCGGCCGAACTGGCCGACGGCCGCGCGGTCGCCGCGCGCTTCTCCGAACACACCCTGGCCGTGCTCCTGCGCAACAGCGACTATGCCGCGACCGCGGCGGTGGCCGAACGCATCCGCGAGGCATTCTCGGCCGACGTGGTCTCGATCGGCACCCGCTCGAGCGTGATCACCGCCAGCATCGGCGGGGTGCAGATCGGCGAGAAGATCGCCAGCGTCTCGCAGGTGCTGGCCAAGGCCGCGCAGGGGGTGGAGTCCTCCAGCGACGTGGGCGGGAACCGGGTGGAGATCTTCGACCCGGCGGCGATGGACCGGGCCGAACAGGAACACGTCCGCGCCTGGGTGGCGCGCCTGCGCGACGCGCTCGACAACAACCGCCTGGTGCTGCACTACCAGCCGATCATCAACCTCCAGGGCGACACCGGCGCCACCTACGAGGCGCTGATGCGCCTGGACCCGGGCGACGGCCAGCTGATCTCGCCCAACGCCTTCCTGCAGATCGCCGAGGAGCACGGCCTGCTCGGCGAGATCGACCGCGCCGTGGTCGGCCAGGCAATCGCGGTGCTCGGCCAGCGCATCGCCGCCAACCGGCCCACCACCCTGCTGGTCAAGGTCAGCCAGGCGGCGCTGGACGATCCGTCGCTGGCCGACTTCATCGGCCAGCAGCTGCAGGCCCACGGCGTACCGGGCGAATACCTGGTGCTGGAACTGCCCGAGGCCAAGGTCTTCACCCATCTCAAGGCGACCCAGGCCTTCGCCGAGGCAATCGGCCGCTTCGACTCGCGCCTGGCGCTGGAGCAGTTCGGCGTCGGCCTGGACTCGTTCCAGCTGCTGACGCACCTGAAGCCGAACATGCTCAAGATCGACCGCAGCTTCATCGAGGACCTGCCGCGTAACGAGGACAACCAGGCCAAGGTGCGCGAGATCGCCAAGCGCGCGCGGGAAATGGGCATCCGCACCATTGCCGAGTACGTGCAGGACGCGGCCAGCATGTCGATCCTGTTCTCCTCGGGCGTGGACTACGTCGAGGGCCACTTCCTCGCCATGGCCAGCCCGGTGATGAACTACGACTTCGAGTAGCCCCCCCGACACCTGTAGGAGCGGCTTCAGCCGCGACTTCCGCCCGGTGCGACGTCACCCGTCGGCGTGTTCCGCCACGGCACCCCTCGCTGGCTCCGCGCCGAAAAGCCGCAGGTGGCCGCGCCCGGCATGCGGCCACCCGGATGCGGGGGCCCCAGCCATCCGGTCGCGGCTGAAGCCGCTCCTACGGGCCGGAACGCACGACCACGCGACGTCGCGGCGGTCCGCCGCCCGCTCCCGGCCGAAGGCGGCGCGCCGCGGACGCCTGCGAAGGTTGGCCCGCCGCCGGCCGGGACGGCCGGGCGGCGATGCCTCAGGCCAGCACGCCCTCGCGCAGCTGCTCCGGCGACGCGTTGCGCAGGGCGGCGATGCGCTCCTCGAGCGGCGGATGGCTCATCAACAGGCGGCGCAGGCCATGGCCAAGACCGCCGCTGATGCCGAATGCCGCGATCTGCCGCGGCAGTGTGTTGGCGCCCTGGTTCTGCGCCAGGCGCTCGAGCGCCGCGATCATCTTGTGGCGCCCGGCCAGCGCGGCGCCGCCGGCGTCGGCGCGGAACTCGCGCTGGCGCGAGAACCACATCGCGATCATGCTCGCGAACAGGCCGAACACCAGGTCGAGCACCACCACCACCGCGAAATAGGCCATGCTGCCCATGTCGCGGTCCATGAAGTTGCTGACCGCGCGCGCGACCACCCGCGCCAGCACGATCACGAACGTGTTGAGCACGCCCTGCAGCAGCGCCATGGTGACCATGTCGCCGTTGGCCACGTGCGCGACCTCGTGTCCCAGCACCGCTTCGGCCTCGTCGCGGTCCATCGAGCGCAGCAGTCCGGTGGACACCGCCACCAGTGCGTTGTTCCGGTTGGCCCCGGTGGCGAAGGCATTGATCTCCGGCGCGTCGTAGATGGCCACCTCGGGCATGCCGATGCCGGCGGCCTGGGCCTGGCGGCGCACGGTCTCGACCAGCCAGCGCTCGACCTCGCTGCGCGGCTGGGTGATCACCTGCGCACCGGTGAAGCGCTTGGCGGTCCACTTGGACATCAGCAGCGACACCAGCGCGCCGCCGAAGCCGAACAGCGCCGCGAACACCAGCAAGCCCGCGTTGGTCGCCGGATCGATGCCGAAGACGGCCATGACGATGCTGAGCAGGACCAGCACCGCGAGGTTGGTGGCCAGGAACAGGGTGATGCGCTTGAACATGCGGGGACTGCAACCTTTCTCGTGGGGGGCGTAGGCGCCCGTCGGGGTGTCGATTATGGTTGTCGCGGGTGAAAATCAAGGCTCCGGCGCCGCAGGCCCCGCCCGTGGGGCGCCCTCCGACCGGTACCGTTCAGTCCCCATGTCGACCACCCCAGGCTACCGCGGCCGTTTCGCGCCCTCGCCCACCGGACCGCTGCATGCCGGCTCGCTGCTGGCGGCGCTCGGGAGCTGGCTGATGGCCCGGCGCGCCGGCGGTCGCTGGCTGGTGCGGATCGAAGACCTCGACCCGCCGCGGGAGGTTCCGGGCGCGGCCGCGGCCCAGCTGCGCACCCTGGCCGCGTGCGGGCTGCATCCCGACGGGCCGGTCGAGTACCAGTCCCGGCGCGGCGGACTCTACGCCGCGGCCCTGGAGCGCCTGCTCGCCGCCGGCGACGCGTTCGAATGCCACTGCAGCCGCTCCGACCTGGGCGCCCGCGGCGGCATCCACCGCCATTGCGTGGCCGGCCGCCGGCGCCCGGATCCGGCCGTGCGCCTGCGCGTGCCCGACGGGTGCCGGATCGGCTTCGAGGATGCGATCCGCGGCCACTACGCCCAGGACCTGGCGCGCGAGGTGGGCGACTTCGTCCTGCGCCGGGCCGACGGCCCGTGGGCCTACCAGCTGGCGGTGGTGGTGGACGACGCCGACCAGGGCATCACCGAGGTGGTGCGCGGCGCCGACCTGCTCGACTCCACTGCGCGCCAGATCCTGCTGCAGCAGCGGCTGGGGCTGCCGACCCCGCGTTACGCCCACCTGCCGGTGGTCCCGGGCCCGGACGGGCGCAAGCTCTCCAAGTCGCTGGCGGCCATGCCGGTCGACGACGCCGATCCGCTGCCCGCGCTCGCCCGCGCCTGGGCGATGCTCGGCCAGGATCCGGCGGCGGTCGCCGGGGCGGCATCGCCGGCCGCACTGCTCGAGGCCGCGCTGGCCGCGTTCGACCCGGCCCGGATCCCGCGCGGACCCGACCCGCTGCCCGCCGCGTTGCACAACACCCACGGCGCGATCGAAGACTAGACTGTAGCCGGTGCCGCCCGGGCGGCGGGAACGACTGACGCAGGAGACAAGGACATGACCTCACGTGTGGCTCTGGTGACCGGTGGGACCGGCGGCATCGGCACTGCGATCTGCAGGAAGCTCGCGGACCAGGGCCACAGGGTGGCCACCAACTACCGCAACGAGGAAAAGGCCCGCGCCTGGGAGGCGCAGATGAAGTCGGAGGGCTACGAGTTCACCCTGGTCAAGGGCGACGTGACCTCGCCGGAGGAAGCGGCGGCGATGGTGCGCGAGGTCGAGGAGACGCTCGGCCCGGTCGAGATCCTGGTCAACAACGCCGGCATCACCCGCGACGGCACCTTCCACAAGATGACCGCGCAGCAGTGGTACGACGTGATCAACACCAACCTCAACTCGGTGTTCAACGTGACCCGCCCGGTGATCGAGGGCATGCGCGAGCGCAAATGGGGCCGGATCATCCAGATCAGCTCGATCAACGGCCTCAAGGGCCAGTACGGCCAGGCCAACTACGCTGCCGCCAAGGCCGGCATGCACGGCTTCACCATCTCCCTGGCGCGCGAGAACGCCAAGCTCGGGATCACCGTCAACACGGTCTCGCCCGGCTACGTGGCCACCGACATGGTGATGGCGGTGCCGGAGGAGGTCCGGGCCAAGATCGCCGCCGACATCCCCACCGGGCGCCTGGGCAAGCCGGAGGAGATCGCCTACGCGGTCGCCTTCCTGGTCGACGAGCAGGCGTCCTGGATCACCGGTTCCAACCTCGACATCAACGGCGGGCACCACATGGGCTGGTGAGCCGGCCGCCGCCACGCCCATCCCACGCAAGGCCGGCCACCGCCGGCCTTCCGGCCGTCCGGGCCGCGCGCGGCGCGGGAGATCGCCGGAGGGCCGCGGCTTGCAAGCCCTGCTGCACTGCGCCATGCTGCGCGGCACCATCCTTCGGGCCAACATCTCCATGTCCGCGACCCGGATCATCAAGAAGTACCCCAACCGCCGCCTGTACGACACCGAGATTTCGAGCTACATCACGATCGAGGACGTCCGTCAGCTGATCGTGGACGGTGAGGAGTTCGAGGTCCGCGACGCCAAGAGCGGCGAAGACCTGACCCGCTCGGTCCTGCTGCAGATCATCGCCGAGCACGAATCGGCCGGGGAGCCGGTGCTCTCGACCCAGCTGCTGGCGCAGATCATCCGCTTCTACGGCGACTCGATGCAGGGGTTCATCGGCAATTACCTCGAGCGCTCGATGCAGCTGTTCCTGGACCAGCAGCAGCAGTTCCGCCAGCAGATGGGGGGCATGCTCGGGCAGACGCCCTGGGCGATGATGAACCAGCTTACCGAGCGCAACCTCGAGATGTGGAAGGAGTTGCAGAAGAACCTCACCGGCAGCGTCGGCCAGAAGCCCGACCCGGACCGGCGCGCGCAGGACAAGCGCGGCCGCTGATCCCGATCCGGGGGCCCAGCCCCCCGCCCCGCGGCCGCGCGCCGCGGCGCCCCTTCGTTCGACCCCCACGGATTCCCCATGGACAAGCGAACCGCCGTCGTGACCGGCGGCAT
>Ga0123333_10001397_pt1 | contig 25404 bp, 9 predicted proteins | sample BioC12SIPDNA_3_FD_89957 | JGI IMG/M metagenome (GOLD analysis project Ga0123333, IMG submission 89957) | Anaerobic biogas reactor microbial communites from Washington, USA - Biogas_R2_B C12 SIP DNA | ecosystem: Engineered > Bioreactor > Anaerobic > Unclassified | place: Washington, USA... | reverse complement strand
CGCCAGCACCCATCCCCATTGGCGCGCCGAACTCGCCCGCCTCGAACCCCGCCTGGGCTACAACAAAGCCATCGTCGCCATCGCCCGCAAACTGCTGGTCAGCGTCTGGCACGTCTTGTCCGAGCAATGTGTCGATCGCTTTGCCGAACCTGAACGCCTGGCCCGCAAACTCTTTGGCTTTGTGGTCGCCCTCCGCAGCGCCAATCGCCCCGACGGGCTGACCGCCGCCGCGCGCACACATCAGCTTTTGACACAATTGGGCTGCGGCGCTGACCTGCCCACCGTTCACTGGGGTTCCAAAACCATTCGTTTGCTTCCGGCTGATATTGGCGTTCCCAAAACTTGACTTGATCTCCGGCCCGGTTCCTCTTTCTTGATTTCAGTCACGCTTTTTCGCGGCAGGCATCTGAAAGGGACGGCCCACGATGATTGCTCCCCGGACAAAGTAGCCTTGTGTCCGCGGCCGTTTTCACGCGCTTTGCCCCTGCCCGCCTTGCGTCTTTATCATAGCACAGCTTTTCCCTCTTGACAGGTTATTACATCTGTAAGTGTAGGTAATCACCCGCGTGACGCCGCTGCCGGTCTCCGTGACGTGCGTGCGATTGCCCACGTCGTCCAGCACGTAGTGGTAACTGGAAAGCACCATACCATCTTTGGTGTGCGTCAAGCCGGTCAGGCGCCCGGCGGCATCGTAGGTATGCGTGGTCTGCACGCCGTTGGGCAGCATGACAGTGCTCAGACGCCCGGCGGGGTCGTAGGCGTAGGTGGTTGTGCCGGTGGCCCAGTCGGTGACGCGGAGCAGACGGTTGGCGATGACATCCAGAACACACCAGCAGGATCGTGCCACGCACAGAACAGAGCCGTCAGATGAAACAATGCCGCATCTATCAGGGGCAACCTTGCGCCGATAGGCGCCTGCATGCTCCTTCAGGGTTGTAGCGGTTTGACTATCCACTCGCGGCCGGCGAATAAAAGACAATGTTTCGGTGAAGACTGACTCAAATCCGGACTGAGCACATCCTCGGGCAGCCAGCCTTCCACTCCCGATTCCGGGTCGCGGATCTGATACATATAACAGCCATTATTGCCTTGGGAATACCAATGCGCTTCCCAAATCTCCAATTGCAGGCCGTGACGCACAAGAGGATTACGAATGCTGGTTGATACCATCGGATTTGCTGCAAAAAACACGGTTGCGCCTTGCCCTTCCCCGACATTGACATACCCCCATCCCGGCGTTTCTCTGCGGTTAGGACCTACATTGGTCCAATCCCACCCGATTCCCAACAAAGGAGAATGATCGGGATATCCTTCTGGGTAACATACCTGGTCGCGGGGCAAGGGGCTGCCGGGGATTTGTGTAAGTTCATCTTGCTCAAGCCATTTACTTTCATCACCGGAAGGCAAGCGTATGCGGTATATATAACATGCTCTTTCACCATGCGATGTGTGGATATAATACCATTGTGCCTCCAGAATTTCCACCTGGCTCCCCTTGCCTCCCCAATCCTGTGCCCAGGTTTTCAGGTCAGGGCCTGCCAGTAAGTCCGTATTTGAGACTACGTATGCACTTCCTGACATAGGTTGATAATGCGGTGTGGGTGTGGGAATTACGCCAATTTGATATCTCCTCACAACTTCGCGTGTACAGGATAATAACAAATTGGCGCAATAACATACAACTATACATCCGAGTCCCCAAAACAGCCACTGGCGAGCCACAAATGTTTTTTGCATTCTATCTCCCCTTATTCTCCAGCGTCAGGGTACGCAGGCTCAAGCAGCGCATCTTCCCAAGAAATAGCGCGAAAACCTTCATTTAGCGTGTCCCAACCGCTGGTAAACAATTCTTGTTTATACTCAGTGAATCCTCTTGATCCTCCCACCCCAATGCTCAATACACCACTGGTGAATATAGTTCCGGCTGTTCCGTTATCAGCTAACAACCAACCTCCACCCCGGAACATCTGGACTGATGCCCCAGTACTCCAGCCTCTCCAGAAGGCTGAGATTTGCTCCGGTGAGGCTTTGGATTCTTTCCTATGCATCACATCTACCAGCGAAAGATAATGATCCCCCACGTACACCGCGCCAACATCCGCATTGACGGGAAGCCCCAGGCCATAAGAACCGCCCCCCGATTCGTATTTGGTGCCATAACGATCCACTGAGATACTAGCCATTCCCCCCACATCCCCGACTGGCGCCGACAGTCCGATATCCACGGTCAACAGGTCTGGCACAGGCGAGTAACCATCAATGACTTTATCGTTTCCCCAAGTTCCGCGCAGTTCGTGGAACACGTAACCACCCAGGATGCTGTTTTGGGAAGCCAGATCGTTCACGTAGTCGCGCAAGAGTTTGGTGTGTGGTCCAAAAATCAAGTTGCCCAGCCAGCCCCGCTCGCGCGTCAGAAACAATTCGTTGCTACTGGCGCAACCATCCGGCTTTGCCAATGTCCATTCTGGCGTCCATTCGATTTCCAGATTCCAGCCTTTGCGGACCAACCGCCCACTTCGTAGCCGGTCGCCGTGTCCCGCGTGCTTAAGCAGCCACAGTAATCCGGAGAATTCTGGTCGCACCAGTGAATCATAATAGTAAATTGCATCTGGTGAATCATAAGGCACAGCCAATTGCCCCCATTCAAGAGCCGGATCAGGACTAAAAGAAGCCGCTAGCTCAGCAATACTGGCTGGGTAGACACTGCGTTGAATGAGATCTTCTGAGAAGTAACCGGTGGGATCCACCCAGTTGATGGGATTATTGCTGGCATAGCGATAGAACGTGCTGGTCGCCACCGGATCGCGCTGCGTAAACCGTCCTGTTTCCACGTCATACCACCTGGCCCGAAGATACGTCAACCCCACATTCGCATCGAACCACTCCCCAGTATACCCCAAGCCATTCTGCGCCCCGCCAAGCTCTTCTCCATACGGCGACCACTCCCGCACCGCCGTCACCGCGCCAGCGGCGTCGGTCTCCTGGCGCACGGAACCCAGCGCGTCGGGCAGCACAAATGTCCAGTCGTTACCGTCGTCCCAACCCAACGTATCGTAGCCGATAAGGTACAGAGACTCGCCGTCGCTCAACAGTTCCGGCACGCCCGTGGCCCATTCCCAGGTGAAGGTGTCAACGGATTGAACGGAGGCAACGGATTGGGAACGCGCGACGCGCAGACCATCCGCGTTGTAGGTGTACACCAGCGTGGCGGTGAGGTTCTGCGCCTGCACCATTCGTCCGGCGGCGTTGTAAGTGTAGGTATACACGCCATCGTGGATCAAATTGCCGCGATCATCCCAACTATAGGTCTGGAAGCTCAAAGCGGGATGCTCGATACTTGTCAGGCGGTTCGCAGCGTCGTAGGTGTAGGTGTAAATGCCCGTCGCATTCGTCATTACCTCACGATTACCGACAGCATCATACACATAGGTATAGTTCTCCCCGGTGGAGTAATCTGCCTCAGTGAGTCGATAGAGGCCATCGTAAGTGTAGGCAATCACCCGCGTGACGCCGTTGACGGTCTCTGTGACGCACGTGCGGTTACCCACGTCGTCCAGCACGTAGTGGTAACTGGAGAGCACCATACCGTCTTTGGTGTGCGTCAAGCTGGTCAGGCGACCGATGGCGTCGTAACCGTGGGCGGTGACGACCCCGTTGGGCAGCGTGACAGTGCTCAGACGCCCGGCGGGGTCGTAGGCGTAGGTGGTTGTGCCGGTGGCCCAGTCGGTGACCTGGATGAGGCGGTTGTCGGCGTCGAAGGCGTAGTGCGTGGTTGTGGGTTGGGCGTTGTGGGTGACGGTGAGGGCGGTGCGATTGCCGGCCAGGTCGTAGCCGTACTCGACGACGCCGGTGAACGGGTCGGTGACGCGAATCACGCGGCCCAGGTCGTCGTATTGGTAGGTGGTTACGCCGGCGGTGTCGGTCATCGCGGTGCGGCGGCCTAATGCATCATACGCATATTCTACGGTAGCGTCGGGGTACTGGATTTCGAGCAGGCGATTGAGGCCGTCGTAGAGGTAGTGTGTGACCAGGCCATCGGCATCGGTGACGACCGTGCGGCGGCCCAGGGCATCGTAAGCGGTGTAGGTGCGGTTCCCCAGCGCGTCTTCGACGATAACAGGGCGGCCCAAGATGTCGTAGGTGGTGAAGGACTGCGTGTAGGCGCGCGCGTTGGTGATGACGGTGCGGTTGCCGAGAACATCATAGGCATACTGCGTCACGACGTTCGTCTCGTAATTCGCTGATTCGCCCATTCGCTGATTCTCCGTCACCGCACTCAGCCGGTTGAGCGCGTCGTACGCGTAGGCGGTGACGATGCCGTTGGCGTCGGTGATCGCCGTCTGAGCGCCCAGCGCGTCGTAAGCAAAGCGCGTGGTCTGGCTCAACGGATCGCTCACCGCGATTCGCCGCCCCAGCGCATCATACTCGTATGCCGTAATCTTGCCTCCTGCATCCTGCACCTTTTCCACCCGCCCCGCAACGTCGTAGTATTGGCGCGTGATGAGGCCCTCCGGCGTGACGGTCTCGATCTGGCGGCCCAGGGCATCATAGATGAAGGTGGCCGTGTTCCCGCGTGCGTCGGTCTGGCCCACGCGCTGCCCCAGCAGGTTGTAGTGGATGACGGTGGTCACGGGGAGCAGGCCCAGGTAGCGCGTCGTGGTCACCACGCGGCCCAGGGCGTCGTAGCCGAACTCGGTGCGGTTTCCCAGGGCGTTTAGCGTAGCACTGCGGCGGTCGTAGTCGTACTCGGTCACTGTGCAGAGGTTGGTGTCGGGCTGCGCCGGCGGGAAGGCGCAATCGTCCGCGCCGGTAATCGGTGTGCCATTCCAGTTTGCCACGCTGAGGAAAGCACGGCCGTAGGCGTCGTAGACGGTCAAGCTCGTCTGCCCCAGGGCGTTAGTCGTGGTGATCTGGCGGCCCAACTGATCGTAACCGTAGCGCGTGCAGATGTTTTCGACGCCGATGTTGGCGGCGGAGAGCACGCACTGGTCGGGCGATTGTAGCGTCGCGGGATTCCAGTTTTCCACGCGCGCGGTCACGCGCCCGGCGACGTCGTAGAAGGTGCGCGCCATTGTACCGACGGTATCGGTGACGATAATGGTGCGCCCCACCGCGTCGTAGGCATACTGCGTGCAGAGGTTGGCGGCGCGGGTCGCGGGAAGTGTAGCGCACTCCGCGAGGGTAGTCGCGCCGTCCCAGTGGGCGATGCTACCCAGGGTGCGCCCGGCGTCGTCGTACCAGGTGCGCGTCATACTGCCCACCGTGTCGGTGACGATGAGCGCGCGGCCCATTTGATCGTATTGGTAACGGGTCTCCAGATCGCGGTCCGGGGCGGCAGGATCGAAGACGCCGTCTTCCCAGTTCTGCACGCTGCGCGCCAGTTGACCGTAGGCGTCGTATTCGTTGTACGTCACGCTTCCGGCGGTGTCCGTGATCCACGTTTGCCGCCCGTTCAGGTCGTAGGCCGTCGTGCCGGAGGGCTGGCCCAGTGGGTCCACGGTGTAGAGCAACTGCCCGGCGGCGTCATAGATGGTGCGCGTCACGCGGCCCAAGGCGTCCTCTTCGGCCACACGGCGACCGTTGGCGTCGTAGTAGGTGCGGTTTTCGACGACGTGCGCTCCGGCAGTAGTGCGCGTGGCAATCTGGCGGCCCTCGGCATCGTACACATACTCGGTGACGACGGTAATGGGATCATCGGGGCGTTGAACGGTGGTTGTGACCAATCGCCCGGCGGTGTCATACGTTCTGAGGGCCGTCACCCCTACAGCGCTGGTGGTACTGATCACCCGGCCCATCACGTCGTACAGCGAGTGCGTCGCGCTGCTATCAGGGGCAATCGTGGTCAGAGCGTGGCCCTGGGCGTCGAAACCGGTGTAGGTGGTGGTCACAACAGTGTCCCCACTGATACGCACAACCTGGGCGCGCAAGCCCGGTACCGGGGTGATCACCCCGGCAGCAAAGACGGCATTCGCCCCGCCGTGCAATTCGTCCGGTGTGCCTTGTGTGTAGGTGTAGCGCGTCACCGTACTATCGCGCGCGGTCTCTTCGGCCAACAGGCCCAATGCATTGTAAGTGTAGCTCACGACCGGCGTGTGCCACACGCCTGCTTCATCCTGGACTTGCGGGTAGGCGATCTGCACCAACTTCCCGGCGTCGCCCAGGTCGAGTTCGTAATCGTAGGTATAAACCGTCGTTTGGCTGAGCGCATCCGTTTGGGTCTTGACCTGCCCGTAACGCGCTTCGTAGGTAAAGGTCGTGCTCTGTAGCTGCGCCGGATCGCGCTGTTCCGGCGACAGGGCACATTGTTCCGCGCCCATCCGCGCGGCGTAGGTGGGGCGTCCGGCGTCGTCATAAGTGGCGACAATGCAATCGCCTTCCGGCTGAACCAAACCCGTGAGGTTATTGCTCACGTCGCGGGTGTAGACGGTGGTGCGGCCCAAGGCGTCGGTCTGGTCGGTCCACTGGCCCCAGGCGTTGGTGTGCCCGCTGCGCGTGCTGCCATCGGCGTAGGTCACGCTGTCCACGAGCAGCGTGGAAGTCGGCACGGCGGACGCCGGATTGGCAGGGCTGCTGGCGGGTGTCCCGTTAATGAGCTGCGCAACATCACTCGGCGCGAAGGCGCGCACGCCCTGTTCCATCGTCGTCTGCCCGGTCGCCGGATCGTAGACCGTGGTAGGTGGCGTAGTATGTGCGGTCAAACGGCCGTAGCCGTCATAGACGTACTCACTGACCTGCCCGGCAGGATCGACCTGTTGGGTCAGCAGACCACGTTCGTTATAGTAGAACTGGCGCGTGCTGGCATCGGGAAAAGTGACCTGCGTGAGGTGGTTGTGTTCATCGACGGTGAAGCCGGTCGCGCGCCCGGCAGGATCGGTGATGCGGCTGAGTTTGCCGTCCTGGTAGGTGAAGTCCCAGGTCCAGACCGGCGTACTCCCGCCGGGGGTGATAATACCCATCGCAGACAACGCGCCATCGACGGTGTAGCTGTAGACCGTCTTGCGGCCGCCGGGCAACAAAGTGTAGTCGTGATAGCCCTGGGCGTCGAAGTGCACGATTCTGCCGTCGGGATAAAAGCGTGTGTAGGTCCCGGAACTCTCGTCGTAGGTCAGGGTGGTGTGATCGGTCGCCGTGCGGTTGACAATGACGTTTCCCATCGCTGCGTCGTTGATCGCCGGTGACGTCAGCCAGGGTTCGTAAGTTGTCACATCTGTGTCGATATCGATAATCGCCCCGTCACCGGGCTGCCCACTCCAGTTCACGTTAGGGCCACTGGGAGAACCCCAATAGTTCCCAGATATAGTCGCCTGGCAATCAATATGAAGCCCCCACTGATGAATAAAGTTAGAGTTATGGATCACCAAGCCATCACAACTGCTGCTGTTTTCTATGGCTATGGAATTGTAATCCTCATTCATACCTAAAAAGTTGCTGTCACGGATGGTCACATTCTGACTGCCGGCGTTCGTTGCCCAACCAAAATAGATACCGCCCCAAGAATAGATGTGTTCCACGAAGTTACTATGCGCAATAGTAGTACCATCTGCGTTGTAGAGTTCGATACCGGTGTTGTTCTTGAACAAAGTGAGATACTCCAACGTTGGGGCGCAACTATTCACATATACTCCACCGTTTGCGTGGGCAATAGTAGCATAACGCAAGCGCGAGCCATCGCAGTCGCCGGGGACAGTATAATCGCCGAGAGTTATCCCTTCCCATAAAGCATCATCCTCAAACTCTTCCGGATGGAGGCTGCCAAAATAAATCGGCGCAGCGGCTGTACCCTCCGCTTGTAGATTCCCTTTCACATTTAGCCACAGATAACCATCAAACAGCACCGTGGTTCCCGGCGCAAGGGTTAACATAGCAGCAGCGTCAACCACAATGTCGTCCTCCACGACAACGTAGGCATCAATGGCATCATCCCAGGTGCGGGACACATTGAGCGTCCCCCCTTGCCACTCGATGTGATTGCGTTGGTTGTCTTGCCAGACGTTATCTTGGGAGATCGCCGTCAGCGGCAGGCGCGCGGCGACGCCGCTGACGGCGATCAGGCTATTCTGCACCGTCAGCGTAACGCCCACATCCTGCGCGAAGATGCCATAGCCCTGGTTGTACCGGGCGGTCACGTTGCTGAGGGTGTGATCGCCTTGCCCACCGGTGATCTGCACACCATCTCCGGCGTTGGATTCCATCGTGACGGTTATCAACGTCGCGCCGGGACTATCCGCGATGGCAATGCCATCCCCGCCGCTGCCGCGCACGATCAGGTTCTCCAGGGCCGGCGCGCTCTGTGTAATGTACAGACTGGGATTGAAATCCACCCCTCCCGCCTCCAGCACGACGTGGCGTAAGAGCGATCCGTCGCTGTCCTCCGTGTCAGCACCGCCGCCGATCTGCACGTAGCCCCAGTACCCGTCGCTGATGACGCTCCCGGCGATCCCATCTGCGCTATAGGCAGTAAACGTGATCGGCGCTGTAACCCATCCCATAGCATACAGACCGCCGTAAACCAACAGGCTGGTTTGTTCTCCCAGCATAACGGTGACGCCGGGTTCAATGGTCAGCGTCACACCATCGGTCACAACCACGTTGCCGCCGTTGAGAACGTAAGGACTGTTGCTCGACGTCCACGTCGTATCGACGGCCAACGTGCCGCTCACGGCGGTGAAGGTCGCCGGAGGAGGCAATAGCGCAATCGCTGCCGCCGGTCCGGTCACCGGCGGTGGCGACACATCGTATTGCGGGATTACTACCTCATTCGCGGGACGTTCAAGTGTGTATTCCGTCAATTCGCTGCCGTCGGCGATCACGATTTGATCGGCATCATCGACGTACAGGCGCTGCACGTCTTCCAGCACCCACCCACTGCCCAGCGCGCTGTCTGTCTGCGGGTTGAGTTCCACCGTGCCCACGTCCCAATAGTTCTGCGTCGCCGTGACCGTCACGCCGGTGGGACGGCTGAGATCGGGTGGGCCGCCAAACGTCCCGGTCTGCGACCAATAGTATTCACCCTCATAAGGCACGCTCATCCTCACGGCATAAGCATACACTCCCGGAGACACCAACTGGCCTTGTGCGTCGCGGCCATCCCACAGCAAGCGGTAACGCCCCACCTCGCCGCTGGTGTTCGCGTCGGCCGCAAAGGTGAAGTTCTCCGTTTTCTCGCCTTCGATGTACAACTCGAACTGGACGTACTCCCCGCCGGTCGTCACGGCCGGGTCGAAGCTCAGGTCCAGGCGCGTATCGATCACTGCCGAAGGATAGGCATACGCGGTGTTGTAAGCCAACGTGGGGGCCATCATCTCTCCCAGGACGTTGACGCCGGGCAACTCGATCCACTCACGAACCTGGCCGGACTTCAAGCCGATGAAGCTGCCGTCTTCCCCGGTACAACACTCCCCGTCGTTCTCGCTGTCACTCTCTATGCCTCCTTCAAATCCAGGTGGAGAGACGGGGAGATTAACGTCGAAATTGGAGAAGTGCTCCACCTGCATCACCACCCAAGCGCCGCCAGCATCGACCACGCCCACCCCTACGTGTTCCCACTGCAAGGTAGTCTGATTCCAGTATCCCAGCGGGATCATCGTCCCTGGTGCAAAACCGCGCGCGTTCGCGATCATTACCGTGATGGGCCGGGTGAATTGCACTTCGGAATCTCCGCCCAGGTTGAAGGCATACGTCTCCCACGTGCCCGGCGGCAGCTCGCCGCTGGGCAGGAATTCGACGTGCTCGAAGTTGGTCGCCGTCACCGTCACCGTTTGCCCGGACGCCAACGCACCGGGTGGGAATTCCAGCCGCAGCTTGCCATCCGCACTGTTATGGACCTGGGTCTGCGTGATAGGGTAACTGAGGTAGGTCGTCGCCGTATCCAGGCCAGTCAGATACACGGCATTGACGGCGGTGCTGCGCTCTCGGATCACCGTGACCTCGCGCTGGCTGTAGGTGTAGCCCGCTTTCGTAAAGCGCAGCGCATACGTGCCGGAAGCGACAATGGGGAAAGCGTAGAAGCCGTCCGGCCCTGTGACCACCGTGCCGGTCACGTTATCTGTCGTCTCCCGTGTGGTATGATCGATGGACTGCACCGTCACGTGTACGCCCGGCAAGCCCTCACAGGTGGTCAGGTACACGTCGCACGTGCGGGCATCGTACACCCGGCCGCTCACCCAACCGGGGGCTTCCGGCGTTGCCGGAGGCGTGAGCGTCGCCGCGTCCTGGGGTACGTAGAATGTAATCGCTGCCGCTCCCGTGTTGCCCAGAGTGTCGGAGATACTGGCAGTCAGGGTATAACTCGTTTCGGTGGCCAAAGCACTCAAACTACCGCTCGCGCCGCTCGCCCCGGCGGTGAATACCGCCGTCACGTCGGTGACCACCGCGTTCGTGTCCCGCAATGTGACGGACAAGGTATTCATATTCACTTCGGTGTAGAAATCGGTGTAACTGATGTTGACCGTAGGGGCCAGCGTGTAAACGGCCTGCCCATTACGCGGCGCGTGGATAGTGACCATTGGGCCTTCCCCGTCAACGCGCACGACGCTGGTATCTGTGCCATAAGCCCCTTGCGCGTCCTCGGCCACAGCGTAAAGAATATGGGTGCCACTGCTCAAGGTTAGCGTCGCGGTAAAAGCGTCGCCATCCAACGTCGCCGCCACGTCGTTGACCCATACCCCGGTGACGACATTGCCGCCCTCCGGTGGTGCGTCGTCGGACACAATGCCGGTGACCTGTACCACACCGGCCCCGATGACGGCGCCTTCCACTGGACTGACGATGGTGATCTGGGGTGTGGCATTGAGCGTCAAGACGGTGATGTAAGCCGGGCGCACGAGGCTGTCGGTGCCACCGGTGCCGGTGACCGCCAAAGTCGGGGTGTAGATGCCGGCAGTCGTGTAGACGTGCGTCGGCGATAGCGCCGTACTGGTGAACCCGTCACCGAAGTCCCATCCGTAGGCTGTAGCGTGCACTGAGTAATTGCTGAATTGCACGGTCAACGGCGCATATCCGGCCACCGGGAGAGCGGTGAAGGCCGCCTGAGGCATATACGTGGGGGGCAAGATGGTGACGCCGGTCGTCGCCGTCACGGTGTTCGCGCTGTTCGTCGCCGTGACCACGGCAGTGTAGTTTTCTGCCACCGGATAAGTGTGCGCCACCACGGCTCCGCTGCCGGTGCTTCCGTCTCCAAACGCCCAGGTGTAACTCACATTGCTCCCCGCACTCACCGTCGCTGTGAGTGTCGTGGCCTGTCCCAGCGTCGTGGGACTGTCGTTCGCCGCTGCCAGGCCCGTGATGGCAGTATCACCGCCAGGGATGACCGTCACGGTTGTTGTCGTCGTCACACTGTTAGTGCTGTTGGTGGCCGTAACCACCGCGATGTGCGTGTCCGCCGTCGTATAAGTGTGTGTCACCCCGGCACCACTGCCCATCTCACTGTCGCCGAAATCCCAGGTGTAGACGACGTTGCTGCCCGCGCTTACCGTCGCCGTGAGGGTTGTAGCCTGGCCCAGCGTCGTGGGGCTGTCGTTCACTGCCGTCAGGCCCGTGATCGCCACATCGCTGACGGTGACCGTCGTCGTCGCGGTGACGGTGTTTGCGCTGTTGGAGGCTGTCACCACCGCCGTGTAGAGGCCCACGCCGGGATAGGTATGGGTGACGCTTGCCCCGGCGCTGGTGTCGCCGTCACCAAAGGCCCAGGTGTAGTTGATGTTACTGCCCGCGCTCACCGTCGCCGTGAGGGTTGTGGCCTGTCCCAGCGTCGTGGGGCCGTCGTTGACCGCTGCCAGATCGCTGATCGGGGTCTCGGCAACCGTCGCCGTGCGGAAGTCGGTCTCCAGCCAGCCGTTCCACGGCACGTGCAGCCAGCGCCCGGCCGGCTGGCCCAGCACGTTGTCCGGCGCGTACAGCCACCGCACCCGCCAATGATAGTCGGTGCCGGAGACCAACCCCGTCACGCTCTGCGTTATTTCCGTCCCCGTCGACCACAGTGCCGTCCACCCTGGAGTGGTCCCTACGACCACCCCGGTCGTCGCCGTGAAGGGTGTACCCAGCGGCGCTATCTGCCACTGCAAACGGGCCGCGGCCCGCCCCAGCGGTGTTCGCCCCGTCAATGCTATCTGCACGCCCGCTCCGTCCGACTGTCCGCCGGGCGCAATGGGTGCCGTATCGTCCAATCGGCGCTGCCGTGAGCGCGCCCCTAGCCCGCCGTTGCCGCCGTTGCCGTAGTAGAGGGCGGCGTAGCCCTCGTCCAGTTGCAGCCAACTGCTTTCGTACCATCCGGCACCCACAATGACGTCGGCATAGCCATCGCCGTTCACGTCCCCCGCCGTCCCCGCCGAACCGCCGAAGCTGGCCAGGGCCTGGTTGGACTCCGCCGTCCAGCTCGCCGTGGTCGCCAACCCCGTCGGCCCACCCAGGTAGAGGTAAGCCCGTCCCTCGCTCAGTTGCCCGTGGCTCTCGAATTTGGCCCCGATGATGACGTCGGCGTAGCCATCGCCGTTCACGTCCCCTGCTGTCCCCACCGCCGTGCCGTAATTCGCACTGGTCGCGTTACTCTCATTCACCCAATCCGGCGTCGCGCCCAAGCCACTGGCGGAGCCGTAGTAGACGTAAGCGCGCCCCTCGTTCGTCTGCCCATTGTCGTAGCCATAGGCGCCCACTACAACGTCGGCATAGCCATCACCGTTCACGTCGCCGGCACTGGCTACAGTATCGCCCAGATAGGCGTTCGCTTGCCCGCCTACAACGCTCCAGGCCGGTGTGCTATTCAATCCATTGGCACTGCCCAGGAAGAGTTCCGCCCGGCCTTCATTGGTGTATGTACCGTCGTACCAGTAAGCGCCGACCAACACGTCACTGTAGCCATCCCCGTTGACATCGCCGGCACTGTTCACCGCCACACCATACTGGGCATTAGCCTGGTTGCTCTCTGCCATCCAGTCGGGTGTGCTGCTCAGGCCCCCGGCGCTCCCGTGATAGACAAAGGCCGCACCCTCGTCGGTTTCCCCGTTGTCGTAGGTATAAGCCCCCACAATGACGTCGGCGTAGCCGTCGCCGTTCACGTCACCGGCGGTGCTTACCCAGTAGCCGAACTCAGCGCTGGCCTGGTTGCTCTCCACTTGCCAGGCCGGTGTAGAATTCAGCCCGCCGGCGCTGCCATAGTAGACGAAGGCAGCCCCTTCGTCGGTCTGCCCATTGTCGTAGCCATCGGCACCGACGATGAGATCACTGTACCCATCGCCATTCACATCCCCGGCCGTGCCGACCGATACGCCGAAGTGCGCGTTGGCCTGGTTGATCTCCAGGACCTGGTGGGGTGTGGTGTTCAGCCCGCTAGCCGCGCCCAGGAAGACGTAGGCCCGGCCTTCGTTGCTCTGCCCGTTATCATAGTCCGGCGCACCCACGACGACATCGGCATAGCCATCGCCGTCAATATCACCCGCCGTCGCCACGAAATAGCCCAGGTGCGCGGAAGCCTGGTTCGCTTCCAGGGTCCAGCCGGGGCTTCCGGCTACGTCCAATGTGCTCCCCCGGACGACGTAGGCGCGGCCTACGTTGTTCTGTGTGCCATCGTAGTCCGGTGCGCCGGCGATAACGTCACTCCAACCATCGCCATCTACGTCCCCGGCCGCGCTTACCGCTGCACCCAACCGGGCACCGGTCTGGTCGCTTTCCAGTGCCCAAACGCACGCACTGCTCAAACCCGACGCACTTCCGGCGTAAACGTAGAGCCGGCCCTCATCGGTTTGTCCACCGTCATATTCGGGGATGCCCACCACCACGTCCGCGTAGCCATCCCCGGTCAGATCACCCACCGTACCGACCGCGGCTCCCAGGTGGGCCTCCGCTTGATCACTCTCCGCCGTCCAGGCTGCGCTGGCTCCTAGCCCTGTGGCAGAGCCGTGGTAGACGAAAGCGCGGCCTTCGTCGGTTTGCCCGTTGTCATAGGCCGGCGCCCCGACGATGATGTCTGCGTAGCCGTCCCCATTCACGTCCCCGGCAGGCGACACTGCCGTGCCAAAGGACGCGCCGGCCTGATTGCCCTCAGCGGTCCAGTTGGCGCTGGCGCTCAACCCCGCACTCGAGCCGTGATATACAAAGACACGGCCCTCATCGGTTTCACCATTGTCGTAGTATGGGGCACCCACGATCACGTCGGCGTAACCGTCGCTGTTCACGTCTCCGGCGCCCGCTACCGCCGCACCGAAGTAGGCCGCGGTTTGGTCGCCTGCCGCCGTCCAGTCCGGCGTGCCGCCCAGCCCGCTGGCGGAGCCTTGATAGACGAAAGCCTTGCCCGTATCCGCGCTACCCGCATCGTAGTCCGGCGCGCCAATCACGATATCGCTATAACCGTCTCCATTAACATCGCCGGCCAAACGCACGGCACCGCCAAAGCGCGCGCTCGCCTGGTCGCCAACCGCCGTCCAATCCGGAGTAGCGCTCAACCCGTTGCTGGAACCAAGATAGACATAGACCGCGCCCACGTCGGCTTGGGCATCATCGTAGTCCGGCGCACTCACCACAAGATCACCATACCCATCGCCGTTCACGTCCCCCGCCAGGCTGACGCCGGCCCCCAGGTGCGCGCCGGCCTGGTTCCCCTCCGCCGTCCAGCCGGCCGTAGTACTCAAGCCACCGGCAGAACCGTAGTAGACGAAGACCTTGCCCTCGTCAGTCTCACCGCCGTCGAAGTCCGGTGCGCCAATCACGACATCGCTGTAGCCGTCACCATTGACGTCCCCCATGGTGCTAACGGAAGTACCAAAGCCAGCATCGGTCTGTGGCCCTTCTACCGCCCAGTCCGGCGTGGTGAAGAGCGGATCGATCGTCAGTGGATATACGGCGTCCGCCGCGTCAACGATCAGGCGGATGTGCGTATCCTCCAGTTCCAGGTGAGCCGGTAGCGCGGCACCTGTGGCGTCATAAGCGTGTACCGCGCCATACCGCAGGACGCGCACCCCCGCTGCCGTGAACTCGACCGCCGCCCCCTCTTCGACCAGGCGCGCTTGCAGATCGCCAGTGTAGACCATGTCGATGACCACCAGTTGGGCGCCGTCACCGGACGGGCCGCGAAACAGCGTGAAGCCTTGCTCCAGCCCACTGTTGTTGTTGACGTACCACTCGACCAAGTCGCCCCGGTCGTACTGCACGCCATTCCCGGCGGCTTCCAGTTTCGCTCCTGCTACCTGCTGCATTACATCGGTGGAACCAGAGCCGGTCACAGTAAGGTTCAGCATCCACATTGGATCTGTCGCCGTGCGCGGGACGAGGTGCAGGCTATCCTGTGTGAAGTAGGCGCGCAGATTCTGGGCGCGATTGGTGGCCTGGTAAGCGGCTCGTGCGTCGGCTAGCGGGGTCCTGTCTTGCCAGGTCACCTCGTACTCCGCACGCGCCACGTCTTTGGTAATCCTGTCCAGCCAACCCGGAGGCGGGTCTTGCGTGGGGGTTTGCGGCGTTGCCCACGTCTTCATCAGCAAGGGCAGTCGCAAGGGAACAGGCTGTGCTTCCGAGACGGATGCGCGCAATGCCTCAACGGGCATCAAGGTCAGCATCAGCGAGACAAGCAGCAGCAGATTCAACCAGATACGGGAGTGGCGTGTGGCCTTCATTTGTACCTCCTGGAACAATGTCGGACATATCGATGTACGTACTTTTCCGGAAAGCCACATTATTTGACGCAGTACCAACGCACTATTCGGGCAGATTTGCGGAGAGCGACCTTCGATTGTACGCGCCGGCTTGTGCTCCCTATGCTGATACACCTTGCCGGCGAATAACAACCTCTACTATTTTAGCCGTAGTTTATCGCCAATGCAATACCGTAAATTGAGTATGCCCTTGTACTGAAAACGAGTAGTACTTTAGTCCTGTTTGTTACTGTGTCCCTACAAGCGAAAAGCGCGAGGCTCCCCTCGCGCTTTTCTGTCGACAATGCCGTTCTATCTCAGGGTTTTTTCTCCACTACGCCATTTTTCCACGCCCAGGCAATGGCCTCTGCGCGGTTAGCGACCTGGAGCTTGTGAATGAGACGCCGAACGTGCGTATCGACAGTGTTGGGTTTGATGTTCAGGCGTTGCGCGATTTCGCGCGTGCTGGCCTCTTGCGCCAGGGCTTGCAACACTTCCTGCTCACGAGGCGACAGACGTTCCCACCGCGCCCGGACTTCGGTACGCCAACATTGCGCACGGCGGAATTGCTCGACTTCGAACAGGTACTCTCCGCGTGCAGCGCGGCGGATCGCTTGTACGAGTTGCGGGGAGGGGATTTGTTTGTCGAGGTAGCCCACCGCGCCGGCCTCCATCATCTCGGCTAGGTACTCGTCACGATTGTGCGCCGAAAGCACCAGGCCGATAATGTCGGGGTAATTGTGACGTATCCAGGCTTCCACTTCCCAGGCGCGAGGGCCAGGCATTTCGACATCCAACAACACCACGTCCGGGCACAATTGTTCCACCAACGCCATTGCCTCTGTGCCATCAGTTGCTTCGCCGACCACCTCGATATCGGGCGCTTGTTCCAGTATCGTCCGTATTCCATGGCGTGTCACAGGATAGTCGTCGGCAATGAGAACCCGGATCACTGAAGTATCGAGGGTATTCTCGCTCATTGTTGGTGCTCCATAGAATGCAGTTGTGCTCAGAGTCGTTGTCAAGACCTTCGCCTTTGCCCGTCGTCCTGACTCAATCCAAGTATAGATACGTTTTGTCGACAGTCAAAGTAACTTTCGCCACACTCCTTTACTGTATCACTAAACCTTATGTGCATCCTGACAAGGCCAGCTTCCATGTGTTCTCTCGCAAGACTTCATCCACACGTATAAGCTGGGCCTGTACCCGTAAATATCGGCACAGCATTGGGAGCCGTTGCCGTCGGGCGTCGTGACTTCCAGTAGCATTGCCATCATCCAGAAGGTCAGCACGGTGAAGGACGCCGAAATCGCAGTGTCGAAGGCCGGGCGCTTGCCGGGCAAGACGAGTCTTGACGACTATTCCAAGTGGACGTTGAGCGTGCTCAATATGCCCACCGGGGTCGGCTATGTGCGCCGCACGCGCAAGACGTTGAACCAGGAAAGTGAAATGGAGATTTTCCCGGTGCAGTTCGTGGACATTTCGGGGATTGTGCCGCCGGCGGATACGGAGTTGAAAAATATCGTGAAACGAGGATAAGGGAATTTGACGCGCGGGGGCGGGGATGGTATGGTGTGCATACCACGGCGCGGCAATCGCCGGTGGTCGAAGCCCCGGGTGCTCACGCATTGCGGGGCTATTTTTTGTTCCAGGGACAGTATGGGAGTAATGGGAAAGTCTGTCAACTTATGATAACAAGTTCACCGAAATAAGTACCCCGGCATCGAAAACAGGCCATTTGAGAGAGCGGCGTGCACGGCTTCACTGAATTCACGGAAGAGCCATTGTCGGTGTAAATTGACGCTGTTGTCAAAGTGCCGCTGGATAACGCCGAGAGTGCGTCGGGGTTATCTCGCCGACTTTGTCGACTTTCCCCCGGCTTATTCAGCCAGTTTCAGGCGAACAGGTCGCACCAAGCCTTGTTGGGCGCAGACAAGTTTGAAGAAGCTCAATCCCCACTTTCAAGCGGCTTGTCCAGGTACTCCGCCATCCGCGCATCAATCGCCCGCACGATTTCTTCTATTTGCTCTATGTTCGCCAAGGATACTTCACCAGGAGGAAGCCGCGCTCCGAAAACCACAATGTATTCCTCGTATTGAGCACCCCACTCACAATACACTCCCACGTTCCCTGCCATATTGTGGCAGCCGAAGTGCGATCGTTCAGCAACTGGACTCTGATACATCCACTCACTCACTGAATCTAGAGACCTGGCTGTTGCCAAATACACCTCATCAAATCTGCGACGAGCACTCCCCGTGCTCTGATGACGATAGACATCGTGTCCACCATATTTTATTGAGCTCTCGTCGTCAGTGGCCTTGACGCCTATCGTAGCACTCTCAGTTGTGACCAAAGTGTCTCCAGTGGGAAAAGAAGGATCGGTGAGTTCCCATCCTGGCGGAACAATGCTTTTGTCAATCAGCAGGTCCTCCGGCGTGAAAGATCGCTCAGGGGCGCGTGGCTCCCAGAGCCAGCACCCACAGGCAATCAGGGGCAGCACCACTATCGCTGTCAATAGTATTAACACAACTTTCCAACTCCTTCGTTCACGACACTCTGTGTGCATGGTTTACCTCTCTGCTCTGCTCAAGGCGCCACCGCGCCGGAAGGAGGAGCGGGAGGCGTCCCGTAAGTCTTGATGTACTCCTCCAAGACTCTAGCAAAAGCTGCATCATTTAGTTCGTTCAGCCGATTGTAATACAACTCGTACAGGTAACTGCCGAACCGTATCGTCCAGGTGGCAAAGGGATGGTCGCAGTAGTAAGTCATATCGCATACGCCCCAGTCGTCCGGGACGCGAGTTTGCAGCGCTCGCTGCGCCTGGGCGATGCCAGCGGCAGCCACCAGGAGGTCGGCGTTGAAGCCCGCCGCGCGCCCCACGAAACCAAAGTGAATGTTTGCCACGGCATCATAGTTGAGCGTGCGGTTGCCTAATGTTACATCACGCACTCCACTCTTAAACCATTCAGTCTCTCCGATATCGACCTTAAAGTCCCACGTCGCGCCAGTACCCACGAGGGCTGTCCAGGCCTGCATCGCCGCATCCTTCTTCAGCAGGTTGCCGCTGGCCCAGTTCTCCTGGATAGCCTGCACGACGTCCGATTGAGCGTTTGTCACCATTTGATTGCGCAACCATCCGGTCAGATCGCTCGAAGTGATGGGGTCAGCTACTCGACTCGTGATCATCATCGGCGGGTCTGAGGGTAGAATATTCGGCACAATGGCTACGCCGATGACGCCGCCAACGACAATTCCCCCAATCACCACCCCTACTATCGGCCACGGAATATGCCCGTCCCGGTCGATGTAGACCATAGGCCGGTTGTAGACGTACGAATAGCGGTTGAGGCTCTGGGGATTCAAAGGGTCAGGGACCATCGCGTCGGCGCTGGCCCAGCGCCCCAGGCCGGGCGAGTACATTCTCGCGCCATAGTCATACAACCCAAAGCCTTCCCACCTCTGGTCGGTGTAGCGGCGCGCGGTGGGGATGCTGCCCCACTCGTAGCGTGTGACGCCATACGGGGTGTAGCGCAGTTCGCCGCTGCGATTGCCGCCAATGTCCGTTGCCAGAGTCGCGCTGCCCAAGTGGTCGCCGTGCAGGTAGGTGACCGTGCTCCCCACCCGCAGCGCAATCCGCTGCCCGGCAGCGTAGTAGTAACTCGTCGCTATGCCGGTGGTGACGTTCTTCTCAAAGTATCCGCCCACATAGACCGTCGCCCCGCTCCCGTCTATCCGCAGGCCGCGGTTCCCGTCGCCGTCGTAGATGAACCGCGTCACTTGGCCGGTGACGGTGTTGGTGACGACGGCGAGGCGGTTCTCGGCATTGAACTCCTGCGTGTAGGTGACCCGCTGCGCGCCGCTTACCTCCACCCGCAAGGTCATATTCCCGGTGGGGTCATACACCGCGCGGAAGTCGGCGGTGGTGCTAATGACGGCAAAGGGCGCGACGCACGCTGCCGGCGGGGGGCTTTCTGGCCCATAGCCCTTCATCACCAGCGGGAAGTAGACCCGCTGCGTGAGCGTCGGCGGCAGGCTCGCTCCAGGCCTCGCCGGCGGACAGCCGTAGGTGTAGGTCACCGGCTGGACACCGATGGTGCGCGTGACGATGTTCCCCATCCGGTCGTAGCCATACACCTCGTTGTATTGCCCGTTGCCGGCAGCGTTGGTGCGCGCCCATACCAGCCGGTCGCGGGCATCGTAGCCGAAGGTCTGCACCTGGGCGCTGTTCACCGTGTCGGTGATGGCGGTGACGTTGCCCACCCGGTCGTAGCCGTAGCTCAGGTCGAGCAGGTTGCCGCTGACCGCCAGTTGCGTCAGGCGCAGGTTCTGCGGGTGGTAGGCGTAGGTGGTGACCCGGCCGTTGCCCCAGGTCTGCTGCTGGGGCTGCCCCGACGCATTGTAGGTCGCGCCGGTGAGGTACGGACTCTGCCCGGCGGCCGCCGTCGGCAGCCCGCGCAGGTTATAGGCCGTCGTCACCACCTCGCCATCCGGGTAGACCTGCCGCACGACCCGCCCCGCCGCGTCGTAGCCCCAACCGGTGGTGAATGTCCCCACGCCGCCGAGAGAGCGCGTTTCCTGCACCACCCGCCCGCGCGCATCGTAGGCCCAGGCCGTGCTGCCGGCGGCGTCGGTCATCGTCGTGCGCCGCCCGATGCCGTTGGTTCCCTGGTCGTAGGTGTACGAGACCACATACGGCCCGCCCGGACAGGTCAACCCGTCCAGGTTGGAGATGTTCGCGTGGGTGGTCTTGCCCAGCAGCCGGTTCAGCCGGTCGTAGGTGAAGCAGATGGCCTGCCCCCGGCCGTCCCGCTGCTTCACCAGGTTCCCCGCCGCATCGTAGCGGTACTCCCAGTGACCCATCGAGGGATCGTCCATCGCGGTTTTGCGCCCCAGCGGGTCGTAGTACATCCGCGTGACGTTGCCCAGATTGTCCCGCACGGCGACCAGATTCCCCACCGCGTCGTACCAGTAGCGGGTCTCGGCCGGGTTGGGCGCATCCCAGGTGGGCGTGCCGTATGTGCCGGCGTATTCCCGCACCGCCACCAGCCGCCCCAGGCCGTCCCGCTCGTACTCCGTCTGATAGCCCTCGGCGTCGAGGACCAACTCGCGCCAATCCCGGTAGGCTTTGCGGGTGAGACTCCCATCTGGTGTGGTTACCTGCGTCACCCGCCCCAGCGCATCGTAGCGCGTAACAGTCCTGGGACGGTTCCAGTTCGGGGTGATGTACGCCCCGCCGGTCGCCGTGGCCGTGTAGGGCAGCGTCACCGTCACTGGCTGCCCCAGCGCGTCGTAGGCCGTGTCCTGCGCCACCACTTGCCCGTTCTCGGCCTGCATTTGCGTCTGGACGGCGCGCCCCAGCCCGTCGTAGAACGTCCAGGCGCGTTGATACGTGGGCGTGGCGTGGTAAGGATCCGTACGCGTCTCGGTGGTGATGACCCACGGGGCGGTCACGGCGTTGCCCATAGGATAGGCGTACTTGACCACCGGGACGCTCTCGCCGGGGTAGGTCATGCCCGTCAAGCGCCCGAAGGGGTCGTAGCCCAGCCGCGTGGCGGCGCCGTTGGCGTCGGTGATGACCGCTGGCGCGCTCAGCTGCAGGTCCCACTGCATCCGCGTCGTCTGTGTCAGTGCGTTGGTGACGGCCAGCGGATACTGCCGGTAGGTCAGGTCGTACTCGGTGCGTGTCGTCCGCCCCAGCGCGTCGGCCACCACCGTCGGGTTGCCCCAGGCGTCATAAGCGGTGGTCGTAGTGCCCCAGTCCCAGCCCTCCAGCCCGGCGGTGGCAGCGGTCACACTGCCGGTGATGGGGGGCGCGCCCCACGCCTGCCCGTCGTAGGCAGTGCGCGTCTGTTTTTGCAGCGTCCCGTCGCCGGCTAACAGGCTCTCGGTCGAGACGGCGTCCACGACCCAGCGCGCCGTGTTGTAGACGTACTGCCGCTCGACGGTCTGCTCGTCTCCCGCGCGGGTGGCGTCGCCATACTGCGCGACACGGGTGACGTTGCCGTAGCCATCATACACATAATCGCTGCGGCTGTACGGGCCGCTGCCATTGTTGGGATACGCGCACGCAGCGACTGGTGCGACCAAACACCGCCCGCCGCCCAAGTCGGTGATCTGCCAGCGAGTGGTCTGCATTGCCAGGGCGTTCCCCGCCGCATCGTACTGCGCCTGTTTGTACTCGCGGCCCTGCAGACCGTTGGCGTCGGCCACGTCCCCGCCACAGACGCCCGTCGCCGTCGCCTGCCCCAGCCCCTGGTGGAACCAGTGGTCGCTATAGGCCGCCGCCGCGCCGCTCTCGTCTCGCTGCAAGACGCGCACTCGCGGGTGGCCGCGAAACTCCGTCCCCTGCCACGAGCCGTTGTGCGGGTTGTTGTCTCCGGCGGTGCGATACTCGTACACCGTGCGCATCGCCGCCCCCACGCCGGGGTTTGCCGTCGCCTCGCGCACCCGGTAGCGATACCAGCACTTGCCTCCCTCGTTCGGACCCATTATCTGCCCATTCTGAAACCACGGCAAGCCCACCGGCGCGGTATAGTTGAAACCGATGCTCCCGCCGTAACCGGTAGAGACCGAGTTCAGCCACGGCTTCCAGCCCCCTTCGCTTTGCCCCGGCGCACAGTTGCTGCTGTAGCCCGGTAAGCGCAGGTAGCCGAAGGTCATCTGCGGCAAGCGCGTTCCATCGGCGGCCACTTCTTGCACCCCCTGCAAACGCAGTCGCCCGTCCTCGTCGTACCCCGCGCTCAACTCGTACCGCCGCACCACCTGCCCCTGCCCAGCGCTGCGCACCTCCACCGCTTGCAAGCGCTGCTTGCTCCAGAACGTCTGCACCAACTGCGTCTGTTGGCCGCTGTCGAACGCCGCCGGATAGTCCGACCGCCCTGCAACCTGGAAGATGACCTTGTGCGTGGCGTTCGGCCAACTGTAGGTGATTTGCTCCAGACTGCCGCCCCGCACGTACCCGCTCGGCTGCGCCTGCCCGGCCATGTAGTCGTGGCAGTAGAAGGTCTGCCCGTAGACCTGACACCAGCACTCGGAGGCCCCATTGCACCAGCGCCCGGTGGAGTAGATGTGCGCGTGCCCCTGCCACAGAAAGACATAGTCGTTCGTCTCCCGCCGATAGTCCACCCGCACGACATTGCCATAGGTGTCGGCGATCTGATCCACGTTCCAGCGCCAGTTGGTGTACCGAAACTGCGGGCCGCCGTCGCACCTCGTCGTCACCATCCACCAGGCCGACTCCCGGCTATCGCCTCCCGCCGTCTCGTCCTGGTAGCCAAAGCGATATTGCGTCCCATCGGTGGTCGTCACCAGCCAATAGTCGCCGCCCCGATTGGTGTTCGTCGTCAGCCGCTGCACCCGCCAGTAGCGCTCGTCCTCGGTGCGATACTCGTTGTTCCCGATGGCGATCAACTTGCTGCTCACCCCGTTCAAGACCAGGTGGTACTCGTCGGTGCATCGCGGCACGTAGTTGGGATCGAGGTCGATCTTGCGCGCGATATACCCCACGTCCAGGTTCCACCCCAGCCCGGCCCATGCGGCCTGCGGGTTCTGCGCCCCGCGCAGTTCGTCCACCACCCCGCTGTGGTAACGCAGGGTCAGGGCGGGGGATTGCCCGTTGCGCCCGCTCGGCGTCTCGATGGGGATTGCCCACATCGCCGCACCCGTGAATAGGTCGACCTGAAAGGCGCGCACCGTCGGCTGCCAGGGCTGCTCGTAGTTGCCGGTCGCGGATTGGGTGGCAAGCGCCACGGCCAAGACGCCTGTCTCCTCGGTCACGGCGGAAAGGATCAATGTCTCCTCCTCTGCGCTGCGCCGGGTATCCAACGCTTGCCAGCGCCCTGTGTGCTCATCGTAGCGGAACAGCGCCGCCAGGGAGCGCGAGACCACCTCGGCGGGCAGCTCGCCCCTTTCCAGCCGCACCCCGACCCGGATGGGCGCGGCCACACGCCCCAGGCCGCGCACCGCGAAGGCGTGCCCCAGGCCGTAGGGCAAGAAGGCCGGCAGGTCGCCCCCTGCCTCGAAGGTCACCTCCGTCGGACCGTCCACTGCTCCTGCCGGGAAGCGTACCCAAGTGCGGCGGTCGGGGGAGACCAGTAGTCCCCCTACCTCCGGCGACACCCACGCCCGTCCCGGCTGCACCACCCACACCTCGGCCGTCGCCGCCGCCCGCAGGTCGCTGCTTGTGGCCTCGAGGGTGAGCGGTAGGAGAGTGTCCACTGGCCCGGCGGCGCGCAAGGTCAGCGTCAGGGTGACGCCCGTTCCGACGCCCAGCGTCCCCGCCTCGGCGCGCAATCGTTTCTCCCGCGCCTCGTAGGCCCAACTGCGCTGGCCGGGGATGCGACGCAGTGAGTCCGGCAGGGTAGCCTGAACGGCCACGCCGGTCAGCGCCATCTCGGTGGGATTATCCAGCGTCACAGTGAGGGTGACCACTTCGCCCGGTGCGACCCCTACCGGATCGGTCCGGACGGTCAGGCCGAGCGTCGGTGCGGGCGCGGGCGTGGGCAGCGGGCTGGTGAAGGTCGCCGCCTGGGGTTGCGGCGGCGGTGTAGGAAGGGGTGAAGTGAAACTCGCTAAATTCGTCGCCGCCGTTTGGCCGGGGCCGATAAGAGTTGTCGTCCCCGGCAGCAGAGACGATAACAACGACAATACGAGCAGCAACGAGAGCTTTTGGATGAATGATGTGAGTTGGGGCATCTTTGGCCTCCTGCGCCTAACATGTAATTACATTGATCGACGATGCTAAATACCCCGCCCCTTGGCGTTTGACACACGAGGGCAGGAGTGTGCTATACTAGCAGTCTGTCGGAGAGAACGACTCGCGCTCCAGAAACCCGGTTTTTGATCGTCTGTCAAGGTGTTTTTCCCGCAAAAGTGAGCGTTTTTCGGCCTAAAAACCGGGGTTCTAAATCTCTCCGACAGGCGGCTAGGGTCCACTTCGGCGCTGATGTCGCCGGTGGTCGACGCCCCGAGCTGATAGAGCTGCGGGGCTGTTTTTTGATACGTTTTCAGTATAAGAGAAAAGAGAGGATTATGCAAGCGAAAGTTGCAGGTCGCCAGGTGACATAGTGCAAGTTGGTGCGGAAGGAGTATGGGGTTTTGTTCAGAACTCGTCAGGGGTGCTACTGACCACCCTCGGCAAAGCGAGGGGAGTCCTTGCTAAACCCAGTTGCCTTGACCTGGGACAGCCAGACGCGGCCAAACCTGCAGCCGGAGCAGATTACCACCGCTTCGATTGCCCCGCAGACCCGTGATAACAGCCGATCAGTCTGTCCGGGCGTTTCGGTGGGAGTTATTCGCGGCAGGTTCCTCGATCACGACGACGTCAGGCTCATAACGCCTGATCTTGTCGAGCGCCCACTTCACGATCTGCGCTACCCGTTCGTCGGCCTTAACCTTCGGAACAAAAACACCGCTCACGACATAGTCGGCGTCCTCGCTGATACAGTAGCCAATGTGCGTAGACGAAACGTCCAGGGCCAGGATAATCATTGCCGGGAAATCCTTTCGATCTATGACACCGTTCTGTTGAGTCGTTCGGCAACAGGCCAAAGCGAGTCATCATCTCGCCTTTTCTGCTCCGCAAGGATATTCATCGCCCCGTTTTGAGTTTATCCCGGTCGTCGTGATGCAGGATATTCCCTCGCGCATGGACACCCGGCTCGCCACCCTCTATAATTTGGCAGTCATTGAGATTGAGAAAGTAGCCCGGCATCAGCACCCCCTGCGGCCGCCGACATACTTGCGGCGGCTCACGAAGTTAGCCCTTTCGCTACGCACGTCCTCT
>Ga0123333_10001396_pt1 | contig 25423 bp, 14 predicted proteins | sample BioC12SIPDNA_3_FD_89957 | JGI IMG/M metagenome (GOLD analysis project Ga0123333, IMG submission 89957) | Anaerobic biogas reactor microbial communites from Washington, USA - Biogas_R2_B C12 SIP DNA | ecosystem: Engineered > Bioreactor > Anaerobic > Unclassified | place: Washington, USA... | reverse complement strand
TCGAGGAAGGACTGCTGGGTCAGCTGGTGCACGGGATGCCAGGCGGAGTTCTGCACCCAGTAGAACTTGCCCGTGACCTTGCCGCCTTCTGCTGCAGGCGCGGCAGGAACAGCCGTCGGCGCGGCCGCAGGCGCCTCTGCTGGCGCCGGGGCCTGTGTCGGCGCGGGCGCAGGCGCCGGTTGCGAGCAGCCAGCAATCATGGCCAGGATCGCGATTACCGACATGATCTGAAAGAGCGACTTCCGAGACATTTCATCCTCCTTGAAGAATGGATTCGGACGATTGGACTGCGATGTCGGAAAAGGATGCGAATTCACCGCCGTATTCGTGAGAGATACCTGCCTCCTCTCTGTGTGCGATCCCCTTTTTGTCACCAGGGGACCCGGGCACCCGGTCTGGAGAGACCCTCGCGGGCCCCAATTCCACTCTGGCCTAAGCTTCGCTCCTGCGATGCCGGAGCACATCGACCACCGCGGCGAGCACCAACAAGACGCCTACCACTGGAACCTGCAGGTAGGAGCTGAAGCGTGCGATGACAACGCCGCTGCGCACCAACTGGATGAATGCGACCCCGAGGAACGAGCCGATGGCCGAACCCCGGCCGCCGTAGAAGCTGACGCCGCCGACGATGACGCCGGCCAGGATGTCCAGCTCCAGGTTCTTGCCGATGATCGGGTCGCCGGGGGTCATGGGAAGCTGGCTCATCGTCAGCATCCCGGCCATTCCTGCGAGGAGGCTGGTAGCCATGAAGCAGATGATCTTGACGCGGTCGGTGTTGATGCCGCAGACCTGCGCGGCCAGCTTGTTGCCGCCCGTGGCAAACAGCATGGCGCCCCAACGCGTCCGGTTCAGAAGGAGCTCCACCACGACCATCACACCCAGCATGAGAAAGAAGGTGAAGGAGATGCCGAGCGGCTTCCACGAGCCGATGATGGCCACTTCCGGCGGGAGAGGATAGATGGGCAGGCCGTTGGTGAAGGAGTAGCTGATGCCCCGCGCGATGAACGACATGCCGATGGTGGTGATCACCGCCGGGATGCCGACCTTGACGGTCAACAGCCCGTTCGCGAGTCCCACCAGGAGCGACACGCCCATCGCACAGAGAACCGACTCGGGCACGGACAGGCCCACGTCGCGGATCAGCTTGGCCGCGAACACTGCAGCCAGGCTCATCACTGCGCCGGTCGACAGGTCGATCTCGCCCGCGATCATCAACTGGACCATGCCCATGCTGATCAGCCCGGGAAAGGCCATCGTGCGCAGGATGGAGCGGACAGTCGCACCGTCCAGCATGGCAGTGTTTCGGGAATAGAAGAACGCGCCCACGACGACGATCAACAGGATGATGACCGCCTCTTGCCGCGCGGCCAGGGCTTGCAGGATGCGGTTCAGGCCCTGGCCCAAGGCCGTCGGTTGGCGATCTTTGCCGGAAAGCTCCATAGCGTGCCCTTCCTCTCTGCCGTCCGCACCTAGTACTGGGCGCTCTTGCGCCGGATCACGTCGAGGATTGCGGCGCCGATCAGGATGACGCCGATCACGATCCCCTGGGCATTGGTCTGCACGCGCGCGTTGGCCAGGCCCATGCGGATGACCTGGATGAGCGCGGTTCCCAGGAGCGCGCCCATGACGCTGCCGACGCCACCCCTGAGGCTGCCGCCGCCGATGATCGCGATCGCGATCACCCACAGCAGCCAGCCATCTCCGATGCTCCAGTCCGTCGTGCCCGCGTAGGCCATCACCAGGATGCCGGCCATCCCGCAGCACACGCTGGTGAACACGAAGCACAGCGTCTTGACCAGCGGCACGTTGATGCCCACGATCTCCGCGGCCTGCCGGTTGCCGCCGACCGATGTGATCGTGGCGCCGAGCTTCGAGGTGCGCATGAGGATATCCCCGATGACGTACAGCGCCACCAGGACCAGGAACACCCACGGCAGGTCGAAGATGGGCGAAGGCTGCACCACTTTCGTGAGGCCGGGAATGAGATCGCCGACGTATAGCCATTGACCCTGCAGCAGCCATACTGCCAGCCCTTGCACGGCGAAGCTCATGCCCAGGGTGGCGAAGAAGGACGGCATGCGAATCTTGAGCACGATGAAGCTGTTGACCAGGCCAACCACGGCCACGGCCCCCAGTGCGGCCCCGTAGGAGGCTAGTTCCGGCCAGCCGTGATTGTAGAGAAGCAAGCCGGCAACGGTTGCTCCCAGCGCAGCCGTTGAACCGCTGGACAGGTCGATCTCACCTGAAATCATGAGGAAGCTCATGCCGAATGCGGCGAGGCCGATCATGCTGCCCTGCGTGGCCATGCGCACGAAGTTGGCCTGTTCGGCCATCGCCTTGTCGGCAATGTAGAAGCCGGCAAAGAACACGATAACCGCAACAGCCACCCCGAGCTCGGGAATGCTCAACAGGCGCCTGCCCAGGGATTGTCTGTAGACCGCCTCAGGAGCAGTGGTGGTGGTGCTTGATGCCATGCATGATCCCTTTCTCGATCTCACCGGAGAGTGGATCGGGATGTCAAAGCGCCTCTGCCACGACAGGGTTTTCCAGTACGCCGACCTTCTCGATCTCGACGCGCACGACATCACCCGGCCGCAGCCAACGCGGGGGGGTGCGCGCGGCGCCGATGCCGGCGGGCGTGCCGGTGGCGATCACGTCCCCAGGCTCCAGCGTCATGACCTGGCTCATGTCGGCAATCAGGTGGGCGACGGAAAAGATCATCAAGCTGGTGTGGCCCTCTTGTAGCACTTCATCGCCGATCACGGTGCGCAGCCCGATATTCTGGATGTCGGGAATTTCGTCCGCGGTCACCAGGGCAGGGCCCATGGGGCAGAACGTGTCAGGGGTCTTGCCGATAACCCACTGGCTGGTGCGATTCTGCCAGTCGCGAGCACTGACGTCGTTGAGCGGCATGTAGCCCGCCACGTAGTCCAGGGCCTCCGCCTCGGGGATGTTGCGGCCGCGACGGCCTATGACGACGGCAAGCTCGCCTTCGTAGTCCGGCTTTGTCACCGCGGGCGGAATGCATATCGGCTCGCCGTGCGCGATGACGCTGTTGGCGTACTTGGCAAAGATGATGGGGAAAGGCGGCGCAGAGGCGTTGGACTCATGTGCGTGCGCGAGGTAGTTCTGGCCGATGCAGATGATCTTCGGGGGCTGCGGGATCGGCGCCTTGAGCGTGACCTCAGCCAGGCTGAGCGCCTGATCCGGGGTTGCGGCGGCCGCGGTTTCCCGGGCCAGTTCGAGCGCCTCCGGGCCGGCCTCGAGCAGAGCCAGCATGCCGTCCGGCAGCTGTGGCTGGAGGCGATTCAGATCGACCACCCGCTCAACACCACCGGTGGCGACCAGCGCACCCAGGCGGGTGCGGCCCTCGTAGACGAATGTGATGAGTTTCATCGATTTTTCTGCTCCGTTGCATCCAGAATGGGGCGATATTCAGTTTTCCAGAGTCGTCTGCGCGTAGCTCCTGTTCACCAGGTCGTACGCGAACGTCATGTGTTGTTCGATGACGTCCAGTGCGGCCTCAAGGTCGCCGCTCTGGACCGCGTCCAGGATCGCCTGGTGGCCGCGCACCGCTGCATCGCTGAAGTCGGAGCTGGCGACGTTCCGGCTGAGCATGAGCACGTAGACCTGGGGCCGCAGCAGGGCCCAGTAATCCAGCAGCCGTTGGTGCCGGCTGGCCGCGTAGAGCGCGTCGTGGAATTGCAGGTCCAGCTCGGCCGCCTCTTTCTCGTCGATGCCCCGGTCGATCGCGCTGGCCATCGCGTCGACCACTGCCTGCACTGCGGCGATGTCCTCCGGCGTGGCCCGCTGGCAGGCATACTCGATCGCGAGCCGCTCGAGCGCGCGGCGCAGGCTGAAGACTTCGTCGAAGTCCGTGCGCGACAGGCGGGCGACGTAGGTTCGCCCGGTGGGGGTCACCATGACCAGGCCCTCACGTTCGAGGTGGTTCAGCGCCTCGCGGACCGGCCCACGGCTGACGCCCATCAGTTCGGAGAGTGCGGCCTCCCGCAAGGGCTCCTCGGGTTCGAGCTGCCCGTTCAAGATCGCGTTGCGCAATCTTTCGGCCACTTCCTCGGCAAGCGAGCGCTTGATGGTCGGCGATAGGATCTGTGCCAGGTTCTCGTTGTGCATGGCGCTTTCTCCTGACCGGACGAGAGGGTCGAGGGCTGTCGCTGCGTCGCGATGAAAGGCCAGTTGACGACGACCGGGTGACTCGTGCAAGAAATCTCAAACAGTAAACAGAAAATTGTTAACCATTTACGATCGACACACGGATTCTAGCACACCGTCACACCCATGTCAAGAGGTTTACGGCGATTCGGATCGTTAACTTTGGCGCAAGTGAGGGGCGGGCACCGCCACAGCGGCGCCCATGCAGGGGTGCGTCAGCTCGCGGCCAGGAACGCGTCGATCTCGGCCTGCTGTTCGGGGGTCAGCGGCTGAAGCGGTGACACGGTCCGGCCCGAACCGATGCCGAGCCGCGAGGCCGCGTACTTAATGCCCGACAGCCACTGCGCACCGGCCAGCGGCACGGCCGCGCGCACTGCGGCAACGCGCTCCGCGCAGCGTTCCAGCTCCGCTGCATCGCCGGCCTGCGCCGCATGGTAGAGGGCGAGGAACGCCTGGGGATCCACGTTCGAGCTTCCGGGCACGATTCCGACCGCGCCGGCCTTCAGCGCGGCCGCCATGAGCCGTTCATCGCCCTGGAGTACGCGCAGGCCGGCCGCCGGGCCTTCGTGGAGAAGGCGCATCACGTAGTCCAGGTCCCCGGAGCTCTCCTTGATCCGGCGGATGTACCCCCTGCGCACCAGCTCGATGACCATTTCGATTGGAATCGTAGACGACGTGCACGAGGGGATGTTGTAAGCGACGACGTCCATGCCCCCGGCATGCTGTGCGCACTCGCCGAACAGGCGCACGAATTCGTCGGGATGGCGCGGCGTGAGGTAATAGGTGGGCGTGACGACGCAGTGCCCGTAGCCGAGGTCGCGGAGCATCCGCACCTTCTCCAGGACGCGGCGGGTCGACGTGTCGATCGCACCGCCCAGCAGGTAAGCTCGCTCGCCGACCTCATCCCGCGCGATCGACACCATGCGTTCCCACTCGCGGCCGGTCAGCAGCGGCCCCTCACCGGCAGACCCGCCGACGAAGATGCCGTGGATGCCCGCGGCGATCAGCCGTTGTATCTGCCGGCGGAACGCGGGTTCGTCGACCCGGTCCTCGTCGTCCACCGGCGTGATGATGGGGGTCACGACCCCGTGCAGCTCACCCTTTACCATGCTTGCCTTCCTCCTATGCCTTGTAAGTCCCCAGCTCCAGGCCATGCTCTACGAAGTGCCTGTATGTCTCGTATTCTACAAGAGGGGAGACGCTGTGGTCCACCTGGAGCACATAGCCGCTGCCCACCATCGCGATGGGCACCTTGCTCTCCAGCTCCGCGTCCACGGCGCGGAGATCGTTGCTTTCGAGCACCCGCTCATCCATGCCGCCGATCAGGGCAATCCGGTCACCGAATCGCTGCTTCAGCCTGAGCAGGTCCATGCCGGCCTTGATCTCGATCGGCTGCAGGCAATTGATCCCTGCTTCGATGAGGTCCGGGACCAGCGCCTCGACGTAGCCGTCGCAGTGCAGCACGACCGGCAGGCCGCAGCTGTGCGCGAAGTCGAAGAGCTTCTTGTGTGCGGGGAAGAGGAGCGCACGGTACATGGCGGGCGACATAAAAGGACGCTGCTTGAACCCCAGGTCGTCCCATACCCACAGGGCGTCCGGCAGGCCCTCGCGCTCGAAGAGGATCGCCAGGAGGCGGACCATCACGGTCATGTAGAGATCGGCCATGGCACGTGTCCATTCGCCGTCCAGCGCCATGCCCATGAGCAGATTCTCGTGGCCGCACATGGGCGACATCTGGTCGAACGGACCGACGACGCCGCAGGTCATGAAACGCTCTTCGCGCGCACACTTGGCGCGCAGCGCGCGGTAAGCGCCGAAGTTGATGCGGCGCTCGTAACTGCGCTCGTCGAGCAGGTAGGGGCGGACGTACTCTTCCCAGCCGCGGCGATCCTTGACCGCAAAATCAACGTGTTCCGGCGCGCCCGAACCGTTCTTGATCCAGCGGAGCAGCGCGCCGTTGCCGTCACGCACCAACTTGACCGAATCGGTCTCCTCTACGATCTCTTCGCCAACATCGAGGTTGGCGATCAGGTTGATCGTGCGGTAGTCTCCCGGCGTGATCTCCCCGCCTGTGCGCCGCACATCCAGCCCGAAATGATCGCTCACCATCTCCGGCCGCTCCAGGCGCCCTTCCGCGGACCACTTCTCGACGGTCTCCCGCCAGTAGACCTCGAAGAGGCCGATGCGATCGACCGGCTGGTGTTTCAAAATGCGTCCGAATCGCTCTTTGCTGGTCAGCATGATGTACCTCCGAAGTGCATTGCGCCGCTGTGACTGCCGGGCCCCCGCGGCCTCAGGACATCCGCCTGTAGGTGAAGAGCGCGGATCCCGGCCGGCCGTCGATCGTCACAACAAATCCGTCTTCCATGAGCTGCCTTCCGGTCAGGCGCCGCGTGGTCCGGTCGTCCCGCGCATACAGGCAGTAGTCTGCGTCCGCGTCCAGCCCTTGGAGCCTGGCTTCGCAGCGCCCGAAGGGCGACCGTGCCCGCCGGAGCGCGACCACCAGGCCCTCGCCCAGATCGGGCCGGTCATACTGCCAGACGGCCCAGGCGTCTGCGGATTGGCTCCAGGCCAGCAACGGATAGAAATCACCATAGAAGTACTTGCGCACGGCCAGGGCTTCGTCCATCACCCGGCGTATCCGGTCTACCGGCAGCCCGGCGCGACCATCGAGCGCCTGCGAGCTCCAGTGGGTCACGACCGCGGGACCCAAAGCGCTGCGCATGGCGTATGCATACGCAGATTCGGACGGACCCGCATCGGCGTTTGCGCATGCGTCCGGGGCCGGTCCATCGCAGACACCCGCGCTGAGCGGCACCCACGGCGCCAGTCCCTGGCTCTGGGTCTGCATCGTGACGGGATCGAACGGCGAGCACTGCAGGTCGCTGCGCCATAGGGGCACGCTGCGTGCCATCGTCTCCAGGTCGATGCGCTGCCCGCCGCCCGCGCAGTTGTCGATGACCAGGCCGGGATGTCGCGCCAGCAGCTCATCCCAGAACGCATAGAGTCCCGTGATGTGCCCGATCTCGGTCATCCCCATCCGGTCCGGCGCATCGGCCATCGCGCAGATCTCGGGCACGCGCAGGTCATTGAAGTCCTGGCGATAGCAGGTGATGCCGCCCTCGTCGATCAGGCGGGAGACGAGATCGGTGACGTGACGCCGTGCCTCGGGGATGCCCAGGTTGATCATGAAGTTGCCCCCGAACCCGCTGGCAGAGGGGGTCGGGCCGATCACCCACTCCGGGTGCTCGCGGACCATCTGTGTGCCTTCGAACGCGCGCTCGGGCTCGACCCAGAGGAGGAATCCCAGCCCCGCCGCGCGCGCTGCTGCGCCGATGGCCCCAAAGCCGTGCGGGTAAGCCTCCGGGTTGGGCGACCAGGTGCCCGCTTGCACCAGCCACTTGTTTGACATGAGATCGGCTGCTTCTTCGATAGGGCGATCCCCGTACCACCCGGCGTCGATCCAGTAGCATTCGGTCGGGATGCGGTTCTCCTGCAGCCAGCGGATCTTCTCGAGGTGGCTCGCCTCCGGAGCTGCACCCCACACGCCATCGCAGAAGGGCGGCGCCAGCAGCTTGCCATTCGGGCGGGGCGTGAAGTGCGCGAGGACCAGGCGCCGCCACAGGTTCTGGCTCCGGACGCGACTTGCTGCCGCGTCCGCACCGTTTTCCCCCTCCCAGAACAACAGCAGGATGCGCGGGGTGCGGATTTCCTCGCCGGGGTGCAGGACCAGGTGCGTGCGCTCCATTCCCGCGGCCAGCCGGACACCGTCGCGCCCGCGCTGGAAGGACGCGTGCCAGCCGCCCGACCATCCGATGGCGGCGATCACGCCCCGGCCTCCCATCTCCAGGTTGAAGAAGGGCAGGTGGAGCGTGGAGCTCTTGCCGGTGGTCGCGGCGAGGTCGAGCCTCGGTCCGCCCTGCCGCAGGGTCAGCGGGGTGACGAGCGGCTCGAAATCGCTGGGCCGCGCGAGGCTGCCGCGGGCGTGGTGCACCTGGCAGGGTTCCCCGGCGTCTGCCTCCCAGAATACGTCGAGCGGCAGGATGTCGTCCAGGATTGGGGTGTCCGTCTCGCCCGTGTTTTTGAACCAGGCGACCCACTCTGCGGCTGCGTAACCGGCGTAGCTGGTGATCTCACAGCGGCACTCCAGGCCGGTGCGCCCGTCCCGGAACAGGACGAGCTCGCGGTCCGCAAGCGCGTCTTGGTCCGTATCCTGCGCGGGTCGCGGCTCCTCACGGCGGGCATCCCATGCGGGGAGCAGCGCGTGGGAGGGCTGCCCATCGTAGCGGAAGGAGATCGGGAAGCGGCTGACGTCGCCGCCAGCCGCGGGCTGCCAAAACGCGCGGTCGAGCCAGGAGGCCCTTGCCGCGATCTCGGACGGCTTTGTGCTAAGGGTCATCGGCAGTTTCGCCTTCGATACGGATGATCCTGGGATGGATGACGGTTAATTGTTAACCGACGTAAACATCGTAACACTGGCATGATTGCTTGTCAACTGCGCGGCAGGGGAACGCCAAGGAACGTCCCCGGATTGTGGCCGCATCTCGTCGGCAGGTGCCGGGCGCGCGGAGCAAGTGGTTACTGGCACAATGTAGTTGACAGATTTTTCTTCCGGTGCTACATTGTATAGAGTTAACAGATAACTACTAACCTCATACACTCCAAGTGGGAGACCCATATGTCCGTCGATGCACCTGGCGCACAGCAGTTGTTCAAAGATTTCGTCCAGATCGGCGCGGTGGTCCGGGATCTGAATCAGAGCATCAAGATGTTGTCCGAAGTCTTCGGCATCGGCCCATGGCGCATGCTCACCTGGCCGCCCGAGGGCCGCACGGACATGAACCGCATTTACCGCGGGGAACCGTCTGAGTTCACCGCGCGCATGGCGTTCGCCGAGCTTGGCCCCATCGAGCTGGAGCTGATCCAGCCGCTGACCGGCGCCAGCATCTGGGCCGACTTCCTGGCGGAACACGGGCCCGGCCTGCACCATATCCGATACAATGTCGAAGATCTGGAACCGGTGGTGGCGTATCTTGCAGGGCAAGGTATCGGCGTTACCCAGCAGGCCTCGGGCATCCGTCCGGGCACGAGCTGGGCCAATTTCGACACGGAAGGTACGGCCGGCTTTACCATTGAGGTGATGCGGCCCGTCCCTGGCAGCGGGGGACGGACCCCCGCCATCGTCGGCGGAAAGGTGGTAGGATAGCCTATGGATAATAGTATGGGTCCGTTATCGCTTTCTGCGCCCTTCAACCGGACGCTGAGCGACCAGGTGGCCAACCAGCTGCGGGAGGCCATCCTGCAGGGGCAATTGAAGCCCGGCCAGCGCATCGTGGAGCACGAGATTGCCGACGCGATGGCCCTCAGCCGGGGGCCCGTGCGCGATGCGCTGAAGATCCTGCAGAACGAACGCCTGGTCGTCCAGTACCCCCATCGCGGTGCGTTCGTCGCCCGGCTGACGCTGCGTGACGCGGAAGAGATCTATAGCCTGCGCGAGGCATTGGAGATCCTGGCCCTTCATTACGCGATCAAATATGCCACGGACGAACAGATCGAGGAGTTGGCGAGGATCATCGCCCGGATGACCGAACGGGTGAAGCAGGAATACACCCAGCCGGAGGCCACCGAGCTGGACCTCGAATTCCATCACACCCTCTGCCGCATTTCGGGACACAGCCGGGTCCTGGAGGCCTGGATTGCCCTGCGCGGCCAGGTGCGGCTGGTGATCCTCACCCACCGCATCCTGCATCCGCTGGACTTCCGCGAGAACGCGGTCGAGTGGCACCGGCAGCTCCTGGACGCGGTGCGCCAGCGGGACAGCGCGGCCGCGGAGGGCGTACTCCGCAGGCACCTGGCCGCTTCGCTCGAGGCAACCAGCCGGGCCATCCGGGACGGCAAGTTGGGATCGCCGGACGAGGAGTAACGTTGGCGCGGGCACAGCGAAAGGGCTGACTTTGACGGTGAAAGTTCAACTTTTCATCACCTGCCTGGGCGAGAACTTCTTCTCGCCCGTTCTCAAGGACCTGGTAGGCCTGCTCGAGCGGCTGGGCGTGCAGTGCGAGATGCCCGAGGGGCAGACCTGCTGCGGCCAGCCGTTTTACAACAGCGGGTTCCAGGCGCAGGCAACCGGCCCGGCCAGGCAGTGGCTCAAGGTCTTCGGCCCCACGGACGGCTATATCGTGGCGCCCTCGGGCTCGTGCGCCGAGTTCGTGCGCCATCGCTATCCCGAGATGTTTCCTCCCGGCACACCGGAGCACGCGGTAGCCCGCGAGATCAGCGAGCGCACGTTTGAGTTCACCGAGTTCCTGACCCGGGTGCTCAAGCTGACCGACGTGGGCGCCTGCTTCCCGCACAAGGTCACGTACCATGCTTCCTGCCATCTCCTGCGAGGCATGGGGCTGCGCGACGAGCCAAAGCAGCTCTTGGCCGCGGTCAAGGGGCTGGAGCTCGTGCCTCTGTCCGAGGAGGAGACATGCTGCGGCTTCGGCGGCATCTTCAGCGTGGTCTATCCCGAGGTTTCGGCCGCTATGCTGGCTGACAAGGTGCGCAACATCCAGGCCAGCGGCGCGGAGTATGTCGTGGTTGGCGAGCCGGGCTGCCTGATGAACATCGCGGGGGGCCTGCAGAAGATCGGGTCGGCCGTGGCCGCGGTGCACATGATTGAAGTTCTGGCAGCGCGGGGTGACCGATGAGCGAGATCCCTTCCCCCATCGACTTTCGGGCCAACAGCCGGGGGGTCCCGCCCCACATCGCCACCTCCGTGAAGAAGGCGACGCATCACCTGCTGGGCACGCGCGCCACCGTGGTAGGCTACCTGGGCGACGAGCAGTGGCAGTTGCTCCGGCAGGCGGGGCATGAGCTGCGCCTGCACACCATCAACCACCTCGACGCGTACCTGGCCCAGCTCGAAGAACGCGTCACCGCGGCCGGGGGCCACGTCCACTGGGCGCGCGACGGCGCAGAGGCCAACCGCATCGTGCTGGAGATCGCCAGGGAGCACGGGGTGCGCCGCGCGGTCAAGGTCAAGAGCATGGCGACCGAGGAGATCGGGCTGAACCATGCGCTGATCGACGCGGGCATCGAGACGCTCGAGACGGATCTCGGCGAGTTCATCGTCCAGCTCGCAGGCGCTGCACCCTCGCACATCATCGCGCCCGCGGTCCACATGTCCAAGGAGGGCATCGCGGAGCTCTTCCGCACCAAGCTGGGCGTGGACGCGCCGGCCGAGCCGAAGCGGCTCACCGCGATCGCGCGTGCCAGGTTGCGCGATGCGTTCGTGGCGGCCGACATGGGCATCTCCGGCGCCAATTTCCTCATCGCAGAGACCGGGACGCTGGTGCTCGTCACGAACGAGGGCAACGGCCGCATGTGCACCACCCTGCCGCCCCTCCACGTGGCCGTGGTCGGGATCGACAAGGTCGTGCCTGACCTGGCGAGCCTGCACGTGCTGCTGAAACTGCTGCCGCGCAGCGCGACCGGCCAGAAGCTGACGTGCTACACGTCCTTTATCACCGGTCCCAGCGCCCAATGCGGAGATGGTGGGCCGCAGGAGTTCCACCTGGTGCTGCTGGACAACGGCCGGACGCGCGTGCTCCGGGACCCGCAGGCGCGCGAGACGCTGCTGTGCATTCGGTGCGGCGCGTGCCTGAACAGCTGCCCGGTGTACAACCACGTAGGCGGGCACGCGTACGGCAACCCCTATTCCGGCCCGATCGGCGCGATCCTGGCCCCGCAGCTTCTGGGCGTCCAGATTGCCGGCAATCTGCCGTTCGCGTCATCGCTGTGCGGCGCGTGCGCAGAGATCTGTCCGGTGAAGATCCCCATCCCGGAGATCCTCATCCATCTGCGCCGCCGCGCGATGGAGGGCGATCGCATAGAGGGACCGGTGGCCTCTCCTGTCGTGGCTGCCGGCGCGGCAGCCGGCGCGTTTGCGCTCTCGCAGCCGCTCCTGTACGAGGCCGGATCGCAGGCGCTGAGGGTGGTCCAGGCGCCGCTGCGCCGCGGGACCTGGCTGCAGTCCCTACCCCCGCCGGCCGATCGTTGGACGACCGTGCGTCCGATGCCGGCCTTCGATGCCTCGTTCAGGCAGTGGTGGCGCACGCGCACAGTCGAAGGACGGAAGCAGACCCGCGCGAGACGCATCCGGATCGCCGCGCTGCTCGGGGGCGCGGCCGTGACTGCGGTTGCGGCACTGGTCACTCTGCGGTCGAGAAAAGGATCGAACAGCCATGACATCCAGCCCTGACGCCGCCCGGGAGGCCATCCTTGCAGACGTGCGCGCCGCATTGGGCCGGCGCAGCGGCGAGACCGCGCCGTGCGTGCCCGACGCCGCGCGCGCGCCCGCACGAACGCCCGGCTGCACCGACGCGGAGATCGACCTGCTGGTTGCGGAAATCGCCAGGTTGGGTGGGCAGGCGCAGCGGATGAGCGCGGGCGAGCTGCCCCGCGGCCTGGCCGGGCTGGTCCAACGCGAGGAGATCCGCAAGGCGGTGCTTTGGGAGACGCCGGCGCTCCGGTCGTGGGACGTCGCCGGGATCATGACGGGCCTCGGCATCGAGATCGTGCCGGCGCACGCATCCAAGGAGGCGCTGGCGGAGTGCGACCTGGGCATCACCGGCGCGGACCTCGCCCTGCCCGAGACCGGCACGCTGGTGCTGCGGACCGGCCCGGCGCGGCCGCGAGCGGCATCCCTTCTTCCCCGCGTGCACCTGGCCCTGGTGCAGCCGAACGCACTGCGCGCGGACCTCGCCACGGTGCTGGAAGAGCTCAAAGAGGACAGGCATTTCGTCTTCGTCACCGGCCCCAGCCGCACCGCAGACATCGAGCTGGTCGTCACCGTCGGCGTCCACGGCCCGCAGGTGCTGGCCGCGTGGGTGGTCGAGGGGTAAGGCCGGCCCCCGGCTCCCAGCAATTTGATCCAGGTGCCGGGCACCTGGCGGCATCCAGCGGCTCACGCACACCAGGTGCCCGGCACCTCGCAGGTGGCCGGCACCTAACGACGAGGGGCGCGACATCATCATCCTCCCCCTCCCACACCGTAACGTCCCATACTGAAAATATCTGTGCGCGGGATTAGCTTTGTCAAATCTTATAGTACGATTTTTGTACATCAGTCGTACTATAGTTGATGAGGAGGTGTGGCATGGATGTACGGACCCGACCGGCGGAATATGGGGCGCTTGCAGCGCGCCTGCCTGGAAAAACGGTTCTCCCGGGGGGCGATGCCTACGAGACCGCCCGCCTGGCCTGGAACCTGAGGGCGACCAAGAGGCCCGAGGTGATCGTGTATGCCGAAACCCCGGGCGATGTGAGGGAGGCGCTGGCGTTCGCGCGGGAGCACGACCTGCTGGTGGCGGTCCAGGCTACCGGACACCGCGTGACAGTGGACGGAAGGGGCTGCCTGGTCATCAACACGTCGCGCATGAAGTCCCTGGCGGTGGACCCCGTTGCGGCCACGGCGTCGCTGGGGGCCGGCGTGAAGTGGGGAGAAGTGCTGGCCCGGGCGCAGGCGCATGGCCTCGCGCCGCTGCTCGGTTCGTCGGGCGACGTCGGCGCGGTCGGCTATACGCTGGGCGGTGGGCTAGGCTGGCTGGCCCGCAAGTACGGGATGAGCGTCGACAGCGTGCTGCGCTTCGAAGTGGTCACCGCGGATGGCCGCGTGCTCAGCCCAAGCCCCGAGGAGAATCCGGACCTGTTCTGGGCGCTGCGCGGGGGTGGCGGCGGCTTCGGCGTTGTGACCGGCATGGAGATCCGGCTGCACCCGGTCGCACGGGTCTATGCCGGAAACCTGTTCTACCCCGCGGACATGGCGAAAGCGGTTTGGCGCCGCTACCGCGAGTGGGTCGCCCACGCGCCTGACGAGCTGACCAGCTCGATCGTGCTGATGAATATTCCGCCGCTGCCCCAGGCGCCGCCTGCCCTGCGCGGGCAGTCGTTCGTGATCGTACGCGGGTGCTACCTCGGCTCCTCCGGCGACGGCGAGGCCTTGCTGGCCTACTGGCGCAACTGGCAGGCGCCCCTGATCGATGAATTCAGGGAGATGCCCTTCCGCGAGGCGGACCAGATCAGCCAGGATCCGGTCGATCCGATTCCCGCGCTGACCTCCGGCGAATGGCTCCGCGATCTGTCGGACGAGACCGCGGATGCGCTGATCCGGCACACCTTCCCCCAGGCCGGGCCGCCCGCTTTCGTCTTCAGCGAAGTGCGGCTGGCGGGCGGGGCCATCGCGCGGGTCGATCCCGACGCCACCGCGTACTCGCACCGCGATGAGAAGTTCATCTGGGTCAGCATCGCCATGCCGCCGACCGAAGAGGCGGCCCATGCGGTCAAGCAGCAACTCGGGCGGCTGGCCGCAGCGCTGGGCCCCGCGCGGACCGGCAGGGTGTACATGAACTTTCTGGAGGGCGAGGAGATGCGCGAGCGCACGCGCGATGGCTTCAGCGAGGCTGCGTTCCGGCGCCTGCAGACCGTGAAGGCCCGCTACGACGGGAAAGACCGCATCGTCTCGGGCTTCGACATCCCGCCGGCTCCTCGCCATTAGATGCCGGGCGGCGCGTCATTAGGTGCCCGGCTCCTGCGAGGTGCCGGGCACCTGGTCTAAGCTACTTTCCTTCTGCCTCCGATGTACCAGCCGAGGGCCACTGCGGCGGTCAGGGCTCCCACCACCGCGAGACCTGATCGCACTGCACGCCAATCGAGCGGAATCTCGGCGCTGCCTGCGGACAGCCGCGGCGTGGCCGGATCGAAGTACGCGTACAGCCGGTCGATCGCGGGGGTGGGCAGGGTCGTCTGCCGCGCCAGCGCGATGAATTCATCCGCCAGGAGCTGGATCTCATCGCGGGCTGCAGACGCGTGTTTGGCCAGCGCAACCTCGACGAGCGGATGGCGCAGACGCCGCCCGAAGATGGCCACCAGGAGCGGCTCGGGCACCCACGCGAAGATACCCAGCTCCTTTGGCGTGACCGGATAACCCAGGGCCTGCAAGACCTTGAAACCCTCCCGGATTGCGGCCAGGGCCAGCACCAGCGCGTCGCGCGTGCCGGCCAGGCGGATGCGATCCTCGCCGCACGCGTAGAACGCCGCAGCCAGCGACGGCATGAGCAGCGCGGTGTGATATTTCAGCCATGCATCCATGTCCGTGCGCACGTCGATCTCGAAGCCGGGCATGCGACCCAGAGCGGCCGCTACCAACCGGGTCCGCTCGGTGATGCTACCGTCAATCTCGCCGATGGGCACCTCATTCTCGTCGCCCGGCTGGCCGGTCAGGACATGCATCACGTGCCCATCGCGGTAGCCAGCGGATGTCGGGAAGCCGATCAGGACCCGCTCTCGCCCGAGCGCCTCGACCAGCGCACCCGGCCCGGCCGCGTTGTTCATCAGGAACAGCACGTTCGGGACGTGCGGATTGGCGGCCAGGGTGGGAAGAAGGGCCAGCGCCTGGTTCTTGCGCATGATGACCAGCGCCAGGTCGTAGGGATCATCAGGGGCAAGCGTTTCGATCAGCGCCACATGATCCGTTGTCCATTCATCCGTTTGCACGTCATGGAGGACGATCCCGTGCTGCCGCAGGTCATCCAGCCGGCGGCCGCGCGCCAGCAGGGTTACATCGTGCCCGGCCTGGTTCAGGCGAGCCGCAAACAGGCTGCCCAGGGGGCCCGATCCGCATACGAGGATCTTCATTGCAGATTCCTTTCCTTAAGGCCGTTCCGTCTTTCTCTTCCCATGCAGGAATTCCCGCCTGAACCGCTCGAACAGGCCCACGATCGCGGCCACGACGTTGATGGCTCGCTCCCGGAAGGGCGAAGGCAGCTCCGCAGTGGTCCTGGCGAGCGTCGCGATTTCCGTCTGGTACGGCGAGCGCCTGGACCTGCGGGCAGCTTTGCGTGATCCCTGTGAGACCCGTCCGGTGCGCACGGCCTGGCCGGCTGCCCGTTTGCGTGAGTTCGTTGCCATGCTCCATCGCTGCTTTCTCGGCTGCGCGTGGGCGCCGCCGCATACGAGGAGATTATACAGAACTCATGTTCACAGTGCAAATCAGATACGCGAATATGTGTTCTCATGCTACCGCACGATCAGCGGGAGCCAGGCCTTGGGCGCCAGGGGTGCGATCTCATCCACGACCCGCAGCTCGACGCGGGCCACGCTGCCGTACGGTGCATCCCACGGCGCGGTGATCGTCACCGCGTTGGTGATCGTGACCGGCGTGGTCACCAGGGGATCGATCGTGCCGCGGATCACGATCTGCCCGCCCTCCCCGCCCGCGAGAGCGGCCACCGACCAGGCGAAGTCCGGCGGGCCGTCCACCGGCGTGAGGGTCGCGCCAGTGAACTCGTACGCGGGCGCCAGGATGGCGGCCGGCAGCAGGTCGGAGATCAGGACCCCGGTGGCCAGGTCTGTGCCGGCGTTGCTGTAGACCAGCGTGTAGGTGATTGCGGATCCGGGCACGGCGATCGCGGGCTGCACCGTCTTGGTGATGCGCAGATCCACATTCGTGCCTATCCATGCCTTCGCCATGGGCGGCGTGGCGCATAGCAGCTCGACCTGGGGCTCGTTGACGACGGCACTGAGCTCGTAGCCGTCCGGCCCGGGACGGGTCCATTGGGCGCTGACCGAGCCGGACTGCCCGGCCTCCAGCACCGGCAGGAGCTGCCCCGCGCCGAGGAGCGTCTCGCCGGCAAAGAACGCCACCGGCACGCCGGCCGGCAATGCGGCCGGGCCGGTGTTCGTGACCACCGCGGTCAACGTGTAAATGCTGCCCGTGCCGCTGCCTTCCGCCTGCAGCACGGTCACCAGCGTCGCATCCGTGCAGGTCACATCGACCGCGTACGGCCCCATCGCCACCTCGTTGCCGGCCTGGTCGACCGCACGCAGCCACAGCAGGTAGCGGCCCGGCATCTCGCCGGCGAGCTCGTACGTCCACCGGTCGCCATCGCGCGCCGTGGTCTGCCACGATTGCTGACCCTCGGGTGCCTGCACCCGCACGAACACCCGCGGGACCGGCCCACCGTCCAGCACCGTGCCCTCCAGAACCACCTGCCGGTCGCCCAGCGTCTCCTGCAGGAGCACCTGGGTGGCCTCGAGCTGCGGCGGAACGTTGTCCAAGGTCAGGGAGGTCTGCAGCGCCCCGGTCCGGTTGCCCACCCTGTCCGTGCTGTAAAGCGTCAGGGTCTTGCTCTCGTAGTCGAATGAGCCGGCCGGCAGCCGGTACTGCCAGCGTGCCGAACCCGCATCCGCGGCCAGTAGCCTCACTTTCTCGCACTCACCGTCCACGCAGGCCTGGACGCCCGCGATGCCGCTGCCGTCCAGTGCGGACCCGAACAGGCTCCCCCGGCCCAGTGCGACCGTGTCGGTCAAGGCCGAGCTCACCTGCAGCTCCGGCGGCCGCGCGTCCAGCAGCATGGTGTGCGGAGCGCTCCATTCGCCCGCGTGGCCTAGCAGGTCGATCGCGCGGGCTCGCAGCGTGAACGGTGTCCCATCGGGCAGTGCGCCGCCGCTCACATCCCAGGTGCAGCCCCAGCGCCCCTCCGCCGAGCGCTCGACCGGGCACGTGATCGTCCTCGTCCCGTTCGGGCCCGTGATCTCCACCTCGATGCTCTGTACGCCGGATTCATCGAAAGCCAAGCCGGTCAGGGCTGCCAGGCGCGGGCCCACGGTCGCTCCGAGCCGGCTGATGTCCAGCTTTTCGGGCGCACCCTGGTCGACGCGGTGCGCGGCCCACAGCCACTCCAGCGCGTCTCCTTCCCCGTGCGCGGCATCGTACAACAGGGCATGGACTGCCGCGTATCTGCCCCTGGGACCGGTCCCGATCACCTCCCCGTCGAAGGTTGCCTGCACTTCGGCACCGGGCGGCACGTCGCCCAGGTCGATCGTGTTGCTCCCCAGGGCCACACCGTAGGTGGTCAGCGCCAGCCGCACGCCGTGTTGGATCTCCGTGCCTGCATTGCGGTAGCGCACCGTATAGTGGATCGTCTGCCCGATGTCGACCGGCGGATGCGCGGGCCGCACGAATTCCAGCAGCGGAGCGCTCATCTCCCCCGCGTTGGCCAGGATCGACTCCGTCAGCCAGAACAGGCCGCGGCCCAGCCCGCTCAGCCCGATGCCTGACGGGTCGGACTCGATGCTGAGCTGCGGGTCCACGTCGCCGAAGTAGCCGAAGGTCCGGCTGTTCGGGCAGACGCCGTCGCCCAGCGAAGGCCAGCGGTAGGCCAGCCTGAGAGACAGCTCTGACAGGGCCGGCAGGAGGGCCAGCATCCGGTTGACCCGCGGGCTGTTGACCGGGTTGAACAGCGGAAGCGTCGCCCACAACCGCAGCTCCTGGCCGGGTGCGGGTTCTTCAGCGGCCACGGCCAGCAGCCCGAGCGGGGAGGCTGGGCTCGCCTCGACCAGGTCGAAGGGCAGGTACAGATCGGTCTGGCCGCCCTGGCGCCCCCCATCGAAGTACATTTTGAGGCCGGGACCGGCCGGGATCCAGCCGCTGCCGTCCCAATGCAGCAGCGTCGCGGTGCGAGCATCCTGCACCCACACCACGTAGTCCGCCTGCATGGCCTGGTTCGACACGTGGATGGCTCCACCGTCCGCTGCCGGCCCACCCGGGTTATAGAGGTCGTTGGTTCCGCCCTCCACGGTGTCCAGGTAGACGAACAGGTCGCCGTCGCTGCTCCAGCTCGCCCCGGTCCAGGCCAGTCGCAGCGCCTCCGGGTCCCAGGTCGCGTACAGCCGCTGCGTCTGCCCGCCCAACCGGCGCTCCACGCGGCGGTCTGCGCCCAGGAGGGTGCAGACGCTCTCCTGCCACCCTTCGTACGGGCGATCGTCCATCGCGATGTAGTCCGGCGTGAGCGGGCCGTCCACATAGACCGGCCCCAGCTCCTGCCAGCGGACGTTGCCGTAGTTGTCCCGGCTCGCCAGGTCCACCACCACTCGCTGCGCCTCGCCCGCAGTGTAGCGATCCTCCAACGGATCGCCTGGCCCGATGGCTCGGCCGGACTGCGTCGTGGCGCCGCCCCTCTCCGCGGTCCAGCGCACCTCGTATCCTGCCACCCCGCTGCCATCGGTCGCGGCAGGCCAGGTCAGCACCAGCCCCGGTGCGGCGTCGCGCAGCGTGTCGCCCGCGGCCACCGCCGCACCGCCGCTCTGCAGCTCCAGCGCGACCGTCCCGGGCGGCGCCACGTCGACCATGAGCTGTGCGGTCGCTACGATCGGCTCCGGCGTCCTGTCCACCGCCACCGGCGCCGGGCTCTCGCCTGACGGGACCTCTTCCACGACCGGCCCCCCGCCGGCCGGCAGGGTTGCGGTGACCACTGCGGTAAACTGGACGCCGTCGGGCAGGGCGTCCTGGCCCAGCGGCCAGGGGAAGCGCCAGGTGGAAGTTACCGCATCGCTGTTGGCTGGCGGCGCAATAGTGGCCGGCCCGCTGGCGCTGCCAACGCTAACCTCCAGGTTCCTGATGACCCGCGTGCCGGTGACCAGCCCGGTGACCTCGACCACGGCCGGGGGATACAGGTGCGTCGTCGTCAACACCGTGGGCGCGAAGGCCAGCAGAGGCCGTAGGGGCTTGCCCGCGGCCGCCTCGCTCCCCGCGCTCTCCCATTCCGTGTCCGGCCTCATCCTGTCCGCAGCCTCAGCCAGTGCAGCTCGCACGTCCGCGGGCAGCTCCGCCGCGGCCGTTGCGACCGTGACCTGGGCCGTCGCACAGTTGCCGAAGGTGTCGCAGGCCGTCGCGGTCTCGCTCGCGGACTGGCTTGCCAGCGTACACTCCTGGACCAGCCCGTAGAGCCGCGGGCTGGCCGGGTAGGCGGCAACGTACCAGGGCGACTGGAAGTTGGTTGAGATCGTCGCCGTATCGCTCGGGCACGGCGTCACGAGGCCGGCCGCCGCCAGGTTATAGTCCTCCGCGGTCGTGGTGTAGCGGTAGCCGCTGTCGCTCGGGCTGCGGACCAGCGTCACCCGCGGGGCCAAAGTGTCCGCCTCGCCGCTCCAGGTCTGCACGGGGTTGCGCGGGGGCGACGTGTGGCCGTCGCTGTCCCAGCCGCGCGCTTCAATACGATAAGATCCTTCCAGCCACGGGGGCGTCTCGATCTGCCAGCGGGTGCTCTCGATATCCGGCCCGCTCTGCGCAACGTTCGCGGGCTGCCAGCCACTCAGGAAGAGGGCCTGGATCTCAGGCGCGGACAGGCCGCGGCCGTAGATGCGCACGTCGTCCAGGCTGCCGGTGAAGTGGTTGATGCCGTTGCCTCGGCGGCCGATGAACAGCGCGGAATCGTTGGTGGTGTTGCCGGTGGTGGTGTCCGCCGCCTCGCCGTCCTGCACCCCATCGATGTAGAGCTTCAGCGTCCCCGAGGTCTTCACAAAGGCAACATGGTGGAAGCGACCGTCGTTGACCAGTTTGGTGGATCGGATCGACGGACCCTGTGAGCCGTCATAACGGGCAACCGCGATCTTGCCTGCTTCCGTGCCCGCCCGCTGGTTGAGGTAGCGAATGACGTAGGGGTAACCGCCCGTCCCCGACCACTTCTCGATGACGTCACTGTCGGTGTTGGTGGCCGTAGGCTGGATCGCGTCCGGCCTGATCCAGGCCGCGACTGTGAAGTCGCGACCTGTGTCGAAGTCTATCGCATCGTGATCGGGTAGGGCCACGTAGTCATCCGCGCCGTCGAGCTGGAGCGCGTAGCGGCCCACCTGCCCAGTCACCGCCTTGCCCACGGCGTCCCCGGTGTGCAAGACCGCGTCGTGCTGCCAGCCCGACGTGTCTTCCAACGCGCTGCCATCCGCGGCCCACCCGTTCTCGAAGGGCAGCACCAGGGCCGGCCCGGAGCCGGTGTAGAGCAGCGTCTTCACTTCGGCCGCGGTCAGGCCGTGGTCGAGGACCCGGACCTCGTCGATCAGCCCGGGGAACCGCCTGGCGCCCGACTCCCCGCTGCCCACGGCCGCGGCCACGCCGGCCGGCGCACACTGCACCATGCTGCCCGCCCAGTACGAATCCCCCACCTCCTGCCCGTCCCGGTACAGGCGGATGGTGGACCCGTCGTAGGTCGCGGACAGGTGCGTCCACGCATCCACCGGCACCGGCGATGCGGTGCCGGTGACGGGGACATTGTAAACGCCACCCTTAGGCGACAGTATTTGGATCTCGAACCGCGGGAGGCACTGCACGCCGTCGCAACTCAGGCCCAACCAGAAGCCGCACCCCTGGGCATGCTTGTAGGAGAAGGCTGCCACCGGGCCCGCTGCGATGCGGGAAGGGTTGACCCAGGCCGATGCGGTGACGCGGGTGAAGGCCCCGGCGTTCGGCGGGGGGGCGCCAAAGTCCGGCAGGGTTACCGCGTCGTCCACGCCATCGAAGAGCGCCGCGCGGCCGCTGTGGCCGCCTTGCCCTGCGACCGGACAGGTCGTCCCGCTGCATGTCCCGGTCAGCCTGTTGGCCGATACATCGGGGAAGACCGGATTCCCGGCGCCATTCAGGCCGGAATCCATCGTCAGGTGCAGCGCGGTCCCTGCGAGCGGCGGCTCGTTGTAGAACGGCGAGCCGGGCGTCACTGGAAGGAAGCTGACGTCGACCGCCTGTACGCCTGCGGCGCCCTTCAGCGTTCCCGCGGGGCAGCCGTTGCCGCCGCTGCAGGCCGTCGAGTCCGCGGTGAAGGAGAGGGTCTTGCCGGGCGCAGCGAAGCTGCCGCTCCAGGCCAGCACTTCCTGCCCGCAGATCGTCACGCTGCCGCTGAGATCGTCGCTTGCCGCGGTGGTGGTCAGCTGCACCTGGCAGGAGCTGCCGCGGTGGATGGTGGGCTTGTCTTCCCGGCCCCAGGTGTAGGCCTGGCCCGCCGCGAGCGTCACGCCCTCTGTGCTGTACGGCTGCCACCAACTGCCCTCGTTGCCGTGCTGGCACGACAGCACGAGGCCGGTTTCACTGCTATTGGCTCCGCCGGTGAATGCCAGCATTACCGGCACCGGTCTGGCCGACACCGCGCCGCTCAGAAGGGTCGCCGCTGGCCCAAGCTGCCCGCCGGGCAGGTTGGCCCAGTCGATGCTGGCGTGCGCCGGGTCCGCGTCTACGCTGATCTGCTGCTCCACCGTGGTCGTGTGGCGCGCGACCTGTGCACCGGGCAGCCCCGCGATCCGCGCCACCCGGTCGACCGCCTCGACTACCACCTTGTAGCAACCGCTTGGATCCGCGTCGCCGAACAGGTAATCGAGTGTCCAGGCGCCACCGCTCACCGTGGCCGCCTGCGGGCCGGTCCCAACCAGCCCGCCGTCCGCGCGGAACAGCGTCACCTGGATCCCGTCCGGGGGTACGCCGCTGCCGGCCACGCTCCCGTTCAGCGCCGGATCGGAGACAGCGCCCGAGAAGTGCACCGTCCAGGTGTTGGATTTGTCCTCATATTCCGTCGCCGTGTACCAGGAGGCGTTGGCCGGTGGGTCCAGGCTCACCGCGGGCGCGCTGTCGTCTACGTAAACCTGCGTGGCGGGCGAGGTGACGCTGTAGGCCACCCGGTCGGTGGCGCGGGCGCTGAGGCTATAGACTCCCTGCCCCGACGGGCTGAACGTGGGACACCAGGCCGATTCACTGCCCAGGTCGACGCAGTGCGGCGCCAGGGTGCAGTCGGTGCCCCCAACGCACAGCCACACCTGGTCCACGCCCGATGTCCTATCGCTGGCCTCGATCAGGACCTGGGCCGGCCAGTTGGCCTGGTACGGCGGGTCTGCCACGACCACCCTGGCCCCGGGAGAATCGCTGTCCACGGTCAGGTTGCGGCTCTTGCGGTCCTCGATCCAGCCGTTCTGGTACATGTACAACTCGTGGATCTGGGGCGCCGAAAGCGCGTACCCGTAGATTGTGAGCTCATCCAGGCGGCCGCCAAACGCTGCGCCCGGCCCCGGCGCGACTCCATCGTTCCCGATGGTCACCGGCGCTTCATTGGGGTCTATCCCGCTGGCCGGCACCGTGCCGCTCAGCGCACCGTTGAGGTAGATGGAGAGCCGCTCGCCGTCGTAAGTTGCCATCACGTGGTTCCAGTGATCCCTGATCAGGGGCGCCGCGGTATCCGCCAGATACACGGTTCCCCAGCCCCAGCCGATGTGCGCCTTGAGGTCGCTGGTGAAGTACAGGTCCAGGAGCTTTCCCAAGCTCGTGTCCGTCTTTCGGAGGATATAGTGGATTTCGCCGGGGACCAGGCTCTGCGCCGCGGAGGGCTTGACCCACGCGCCGATACTGAACCTGTTCAGGTGCAAATCCGCGCGATCGGGAACGGTGACCCGGTTCATCTGCCCATCGAATTGGGCCGCCAGGCCCATTTGCCCCTTGATCCCCTCGCCGGACAGCGGGCAACCTGCATGCGAGCAGGTTCCCGGGCCGGCCGGGTTCGCATCGTCGGTGAAGGCCGTGGCCCCGTATGCTTCGTCGAACCGCATGTGCATTACCGGGGCCTGGTGGTAGATCTGGCTGATCTGCGCGGGCGTCAGCGCGAGGTGAAAGATCATCAGGGTGTCGATCTGGCCTTGCCAGAAATCCGTGATCTCCCCGGTGCTCCTGGAGGTCGCGCTGCCGATCAGGAACCGGTCCGCGGTATCCCCATACGAGGGAGAAATCCCCGTGATCGGCGCGCCGAGCGGCTGGCCGTCCAGGTAGAACTGCAGGGTCTTGGTGGACCCGCCATCCAGGACCGCGGCGGCGTGATACCAACGGCCTGCCTGCAGGTTGGCTCCGCTGGAACAGTAGTTGTTCCGGCCGAGCATGTTGAAACAGAGCTCGCTCTTGAACGCAAGGAACCCCCAGCCGTCCAGCGTCATATTGGTCGCGGTGCTGGCGATATACCGGTAGAAGGGCGACAGGGTGCTCAGCCGGACCCAGGCTGCCACGGTCAGCCGGTCGGTGAAGCCATTGATCGATGAGGTTGGGAGCACCAGAGTGTCGGCCGTGTGCCCGGGCGACACGTTGAAGCCCGCTGACCGGTGATCGCGGCCGGGGAGACCGGCCGTGGGGCAGTTCGGGGGACTGCAGGCAGCCGCGGCCTGCATGGCGCCGCTGTCGTTGAAGGCCGTCACGCCGGGCGGCTCGTCGAAACGCATGCGCAACGACACCGCGCGGTTCGTCAGCTCCTTCACCTCATCGTCGGTCAGGACGTAGTTGAAGATCTCCACCTCGTCGATGGCGCCGCAGAAGGCATCCACTGCCGGATAGAGCTTGTCGTTGTTGGCGCCGATGAAGAAGTGCCTCAGATTGGGTGCAGGTTTGGGGAATTGCTCCCCAGAGCCCTCCATGGGCAGTTCTTGCGTCCTCTCCCCGTTGAAGTAGAACCTGGCCAGGCCGGCCGTGGTGCCGTCCTTATCATAGGTGACCACCAGGTGCGTCCAGGCATCATCGGGCACGATGAGGGAAGGCTTTGCCCAGCGGCTGTGGTTCAGGGTATCCTGGAAGAAGAATTCGAGCTTGCCCGACAGCGTCCTGTACAGGACCCACCAGCTCCCGTTGTCACCGGAGTATGTGCCCACGATCGACCGGGTCTCCGCCGTCGTAGTGCACCCGACCTTCGGACGCAGCCAGGCGGAGACCGTGAACTTGCCGCCCGCCAGGTCAAGCTGGTAGCTGTCACCCACCTTTACCCTGTCCTTGCCGTCGAACTCTCCGCCCCAGCCAATCGCGCCGTCCGCAGTCGCGCTCGGCGCATTTGGGGCTGCGGCCGGGACCACGGGCGTGTTGAAGTAGCTGGCATCTTTCCAGTCCGGGACGGTGTGCTGATCGAAGCTCATACGGAAGACGGGCTGGAGGTGGAGGTCCTGCACGTCCGGGGCGGTCAGACCGCGGGGATACACACGCACATCGTCGATCTGGCCGGTGAAGCCGCTGAGCTGAGCGCCCTCCACGCTGGAAGGCGCGCCGAACCTTATGGCTCCCGCATCGCCGCAATCGCCGACAGCACCCGACGCCAGGGGCCTGCCATCGAAGTAGAGCTGGAGCTGGCTGCCCGAGCACGAGCTGACGAACTGGTGCCATTGCCCATCGGCCAGCCGGAAGCTGCTATCGTTGTAACAAGCTATCAGCCAATAGTCGTGGTTGGTATCGGCATCGTGGGGCATCGCGATGCAAGGAGCCTGCCCGTTGGTCGCGATATCGACGAAGGCTACCGGGCCTCTGGCCGCGTCCGTGCTGAAGAGGGTGAACCATCCATACGGTCCCTCCGTAGGCACAGGCATCTTAAACCACATGGATACGGCGAAGGCGGATGCAGATGTCCGCGCGTCCGATGCCACATAACCCTGG
>Ga0123333_10001394_pt1 | contig 25465 bp, 16 predicted proteins | sample BioC12SIPDNA_3_FD_89957 | JGI IMG/M metagenome (GOLD analysis project Ga0123333, IMG submission 89957) | Anaerobic biogas reactor microbial communites from Washington, USA - Biogas_R2_B C12 SIP DNA | ecosystem: Engineered > Bioreactor > Anaerobic > Unclassified | place: Washington, USA... | reverse complement strand
TTACGGGTAGCTCCAGCTACGCCGGTGGCGCGGGTGGCGGAGCGGTTCGTTTGGCCATCAGCGGTACGCTGACGGTGAACGGCGCGCTGGTCGCCAATGGAGCGGATGGCGAAGGCAGCGGGAGTTATGGCGTTGGTGGCGGGTCGGGCGGTAGTATCTGGCTGACGGTGGGTACCCTGGCGGGTGCGGGCGTGATTACCGCCAACGGGGGCGATTGCGGGAACCTCAGCGCCGGCGGTGGGGCCGGCGGTCGCATCGCCATTTACCACGGGGGGATGGAATCGTTTGACCCGGCGAGGATCACGGTCACCGGCGGCGCCGGCTACCAGCACGGCGAGGATGGGACCATTTATCTTAGCTCGATCAATCTGCCCAAGGCCTTGTCGCACGAGCCGGCGGGCTGGTTGACTGCGCCGGTCTCGCACGTGGACGTGACCTTCGACTCGTTCATGAAGCCGTGGACCTTCGGGCCTGAAGACGTGTTGATCACCACGCCGGGCGGCGGCACCATCTCACAGGCCGAGATCACCGTGTCGCACGTCCAGGGCCGGGTGTTCCGCATCGCGTTCCCCGAGCAGTTGGCCCAGGATCTCTACACGGTCCGCGTCGGGCCGCACATCGTGAATCTCTACGATCAGGAGATGGACCAGAGCGGCAACGGCACGCCGGGCGAGGAATGGGGCGATGCCTACGTGGGGACCTTCTCGGTCGATACCACCCCGTTGCTGATCGAGCAGGCTCAGTCGCGCAAGACGCACGGGACGGGCGGCACGTATGACCTAGACGTACTCATGGGCACCCGCGTCGAGTGCCGGGCGAACGGCCCGACGCTGCTGGTCGTGGTGTTCAACCAGGAGATCGAGGGCGTGGATGGTCTTGATCTGGGCGACGTGTCGGTGACCAACGCGACGGCGACGAGCGTGGCGATTACTGGTACCTCGCTGGAGATCGGGCTGAGCGGCGCGGTGGATGGTTCGCTGGTGACGGTGTCTTTCCCGGGCATTGTGGATGTGACGGAGCAGTATCCGGTTCTTGTGCAGGATACGTTGTGCTTCGGAGCCTTGAAGGGGGACGCGAATGGCGACAAATCGGTGAACATCTTCGACTTGGTGACCGTGCGTAACGCCCTGAACCAGCCGGTGACGGCCGCCAACTTCCGCGGCGACGTGACCGCGGACAACGCGATCAACATCTTCGACTTGGTCACCGTGCGCAACAACCTGAACAAGGGGATTGCTGGCTGGTGTCCGTGATTCGCGAGCTCATTCGACCGATAGGTCGGATGGTGTGCATTGTTCTGGCTAAAAATGCATTTTGGCTGACTGCGGGATGTTGCATTCTGGCGGTCCTCGGTATATACTGCAAACGCCTTCTTTTTGCTGCGAGGCGGCGAAGCAGCGCGGGCTATCGATTTGTTGGCCGTGGCGCGCAGAGTCATCTGTGGAGCTCGTAGCTATTACAGATCCTCTCGGTGCTGAGCCAACCGATTCCAGCGCATTTCTCCGCGTGTGACACGGAACAGTTCTCGTCAGGTGACCTCGAAGGTGTGACCGATCGGCGACACCTAGGTCGGGTTGTCGGATTGGTTGCTGCGTATCTCACCGAAGAGGAGAGAATAGCCATGACCCCCCAACTCAAGCGTGCGATGATTGTACTCAGTTGTCTGCTCGTGGCATGGACTGGGCTGACGAGTGTGGCTCAGGCCCAACCGGCGCCGGTGGTTCAGGCCCAGGAGGTGGAGGGTGTTGTGCCGCTTGTGCCGCAAGAGGGTGCCGTCGTGGAGGTGGAGTGGCCCAAGCTGCCGCCGCTCGATCAGATTCCGCCGATGCCCATGCCCGATCCTCCCGAACCCGGGCAGGAGAAGTTGGGTCTTGTGGGTTCAGTGCTGGTGCATGATGCCCTGGCGAGCGAGACGACGGAGTTGGGCGAAACCGAGTCGTTGCCTCTCCAGGCCCTCCTGAGCGGTTCTGGTGGCGACGGGTACGCGGGAGCGGACGGCGGTGGCGGGTTCGAGATCATGCCGGAGTCGTTCGGGACGATGACCCACATCGGGAATACGGGCGACAGCCCATGGCGGATGAACGCCAAGCTGCTGATGCGTTTTGAGACCACGACCGGGGCAGATGCCTGGTTCGTCTGCTCGGGTAGCATGGTGGATGCGGAGACGGTGCTGACGGCGGCGCATTGCGTGTATTCCCGTGATGAGGACATCGGGGACTGGGCTAAGGAAATCTATGTGTATCCGGGCTGGGATGGGGACGGCGACATGTGGCCGACGCCTGACCCGGTGAACGCCTACGGTTGGGCGCGGGGTACTTCGTATGTCGCAGGAAGCGCCTACGTTAGCAGCGGGGATACCGACGCGGATTGCGGTGCGATCACCATCACCCGGGCGGTGGGGATGTTGACCGGCTGGTACGGATGGACCTATGGCCAGGACTGCGCCTGGATCCAGAGCCGGACGTACTACAACGTGAGCTACCCTTCAGAGACTTGCCCGCTGGCCGGGCTGCACAACGGCGTGGACATGTACTACTGGTACGGTACCGTCGATGCCTGCCCCAACAATCAGATGCAGCTCAATACGGGCGGTGGCAACTGCTTCGACACCGTGTGGGGGGGCATGAGCGGCAGCGGCATGTACTGGATCGACGACACTGTTCGCCGCGTTCATGCCGTGTGCTCGACCTCGAACCGCTACGATCGAGGTTACTACTGCAAGCTGTGGCAGGGCTTCGCGGATTACATGAACGATGCGTTCATTCCTGACAGCCGTGGTACGACGTTCGACCTGCAGGCCTTGGACTGCAATGCCGAGCCGGCCACCATTGCCGCCGGTTCACCGACCACGTTGCTTAATCATCTGGCGACCAACCCGACGAACAACGATCCGGCCAGCGCTACCTATACCTACCATGTATACTTGTCGCCAAACAACATCATCAGTTCCACGGATACGCCGCTCAGTGGGCAGACCTACACCTGGGACTTTGCGTCGATGAGTTCGGTACGGGTCAACATGGCCCACGTGACGATCCCGGCCGACACGGTCCCGGGCAACTACTGGCTGGGATTGGAGTACGACGCGGCCACGGACGGCGACACATCCAATAATGCCACAAGCGGCTGGGACGCGGTGCCTATCACCGTCTACTGTCCCAGCCAAGCCGTTCCGACTGGAGTTGCGGCCTCGGATGGCGCATACACGGGATACATTCGGGTGACCTGGGCTGCCCCGACAGGAGCCGCGACCTATGAGGTCTGGCGCAACACGGTGAACAGTTCCGGGACGGCCACGCGCATCGCCCAGTCGCTGACCGGCACTTGGTACGATGACAGCACGGGAACGCCTGGCTCGGTTTACTACTACTGGGTGAAGGCCAAGAACGCCTGCGGCAACACGAGCGGTTTCAGCGCGAGCGACCTCGGCTGGCGGGCACTGATGGCCCCGGGATCGGTGGCCGCTTCCGACGGAGCCTACTGGACGTACGTGCGTGTGACCTGGGCCGGCGTGACCGGAGCAAGCCATTACCAAGTCTATCGCAACACGATCAATGACTCGGGCAGTGCTGCCGCGGTCAGCGGCTGGCAGACTGCCACTTCGCTCAATGATACCTCGGCCATCGAGGGGCAGGTTTACTACTATTGGGTTCGGGCGGCGGTGGACTCCGCGGGCACAAGGCCCAGCGGCTATGGCGGGCCGAACACCGGCTGGCGCGACTGGGAACCGCCGTTCATCACGGCGGCCGTGTCCAGTAAGCGTCACGGGGGTGTCAACTACAACGTCGTCCTGTCTCCCCCGGGCGTCGAGTGTCGGACCAACGAATCAATGAAGGTCGTGACCACCTTCGATAAGCCCATCCAGGCCATCGGTGGTCTGGATCCCAGCGATGTGATCGTATCCAGCGGTGTGATTACGGGCATGTCGATGGGCAGGGATGACGTATCCGTCACGGTGGCGAAGATTCCGAACGCCTCCGTGGTTTACGTGGCCTTCCCCGGCATCGCCGAAGCCGACCATTCGACGGCAGTGGTGGTCGACTCTTTGTGCTTCGGCACGCTGTACGGCGACGTGACCAATGACGGCAAGGTCAACATCTTCGACCTGGTTCAGATTCGTAACAACCTCAATCAGGCTCTGGCCACATCCAACTTCCGGAGCGATGTCAACGTGGATACTGCCATCAACATCTTTGACTTGGTGGCCGTCCGCAACAGTCTGAACACCTCTATATCCGGGGGTTGCGACTAACAGCATTGGGGTGATCTACGCCGAAGAGGCCGGTGACGGAGGCTGCGAGGCTTCCGTCACCGGCTTTCTTGCGAATGCGAGCTCACGGTGAACCTTGCTGAGCGTTCGCCTCGGCCGGCGCCCTCGGACTGTCGCCCTCACGTTGCCGCAAATCCTCCAGGGCCATACGATAGCCCGAGAGTTGGCCATCAAGAGGAGGTGTGTTCTCATGGCGGAATGCAGGGCGAGGTGGAGGCGATCTGGTGTCGCGACCGCGTGTGCGGTTGCGGCCATGTATTGCGGAACCGCGTGGGCCGCGGATACGGCGGCGGTGGCGGCGAAGGTCAAGGCTGTTGGGCCGCATCCTCGTTTGCTGATGAGTCGGGCGGGGACGGAGCCAATGCGGAGTGGTCTTGCCCGGGATACCAAGGCGGCCGCGCTGTATGACCTCATGTTGCGTGAGGCAGACGGTCTGCTCGAGCGACCCGCGGTGTCGTACCGCAAGCAGGGCAAGCGACTGCTCAGCGTGTCGCGTGAGGCGTTGCGGCGGGTGTTGTTCCTGAGCTTCGTCTATCGCGTGACGGATGACTCGCGTTACGCCGCCCGGGCCATTGCCGAGATGGAGGCCGTCGCGGCCTTTGCCGACTGGAACCCGTCGCACTTCCTGGACACGGCGGAGATGACCACGGGGCTGGCCATCGGCTATGACTGGCTCTTCTCCCTGTTGACGCCGGAGCAGGAGGCGACGATCCGCGGTGCCATCCTGGAGAAGGGCATCGGGCCCTCCTTCGCCGGGCATGACCGCTGGGCGAAGAGCGACAACAACTGGAACCAGGTCTGTCACGGCGGGATGGTGCTTGGAGCACTGGCTGTGGCCGAGCGGGATCCCGAACTGGCGGCGCGGGTCATCGTTCGTGCCTTGGACGGCCTGCCTTTCGCCATGGGCGTCTACAACCCAGACGGGGTGTATCCGGAGGGCCCAGGCTACTGGCAATACGGCACGACCTACAACGTGATCCTCATCGACGCGTTGGAGTCGGCTTTGGGCACAGATTTCGACCTCAGCCGCTCGGCGGGCTTTCAGGAGACGGGGGCCTTTCCTCTTCTTGTCACTGGGCCCACGGGCCTTCACTTCAACTTCAGCGACTGTGGGCAGCGCGGCACGCCCTTCTCCGCCGTCTACTGGTTCGCGCGGCGATGGGATGACCCCGGCATCACTCGGACTGAGGAATGGTGGATCGACCAGAACCTCAAGGCCGGCGACGGGATCTCGAACCGGTTCCTGCCCTTGCTCCTGCTGTGGCGTAACGGTGTGTCCGGCTTGGACCGCCCGCCGCGACAGCCGCTGCACTGGCATGGTTCAGGAAAGAATCCTGTGGTGGTTCACCGTAGCTCCTGGACCGATCCGGACGCGGTGTTCCTGGCGGCCAAGGCGGGCAGCCCCTCGGCAAACCATGGCCACATGGACATCGGCACGTTCGTGCTCGACGCGGACGGGGCGAGGTGGTCCGTGGACTTGGGGGCAGACAACTACGGCGCGCTGGAGGCCCGCGGCATGAACATCTGGGCCCGGTCCCAGCAGTCCGTGCGGTGGAATGTCTACCGCTACCATAACAGCAGCCACAGCACACTCACCGTGAACGGAGAGGGGCAGCGTGTGGATGCTGCCGGGACGATCGTCCGTTTCACCGGCGAGGAACCGTTGCCCCACACGGTGATGGACCTCGGCCCGGTGTACGCAGGCCAACTCGCCGGTGCCCAGCGCGGATTTGCGTTACTCCCGGATGGGCGCGTTCTCATCCAGGATGAGATTGTCGCCGGGGAGACCCCCGCGAAGGTGCGCTGGGCGATGACGACCCCGGCACAAGTGACCGACCCGACCGTGGGCCGGGCGACCCTGGAGCAGTCCGGGAAACACCTCGTCTTCGAAGTGCTTTCACCCGTGGGGACAGCGATCGAAACCTTCTCCACCGATCCTCCTAACGAGTGGGACAGACGCAACCCAGGCACGCGTCAGGTGGGCTTCCATGTGGCCCTCGAGCCGGGCAAGTCGGCGACTGTGACTGTCCTGTTGACGCCGGGCAGCACGCTCGAAAAGGATGTCGCGTTACCTCCTGTCCGTCCATTGGCGGAGTGGACAGAGCGGGAGCCCGCGATTCGTTCGAAATAATCGGCGGAGAGCTTCGTCTGACATGACAGCGATGTTTCCCACCGCGGCGGGAAGACGGGAGCGACCGACGTGTTCTGATGTTCTTCACCGGTCACCCTTACAGCGAGAGGCCGGGCAGGTGTGGGAGCGGTCATTCGGGCAGGGAAGAACCGCTGCCTGACCCTTGACATCGCTGTGCGACATAGAGGGCAGGCGGACGCGGCGCTGATCGGACCGCTGCGTTCTCAGTTATGTTGCGAGGCAACGGCTGGCTACAATGCCCGCATTTGGCGTGACAGCGTGCCACGTTATCATTCTGGGGGACTGAGCTGATGCCGTTGATCTGGGCGGGCTTTGTCGCGGCGGTTCTGCTGCTGGCCAAGGGCGTGACCACCCTGGTTCTGATCGGTCGGCGGTTGTCGACGATGTTGCTGCCGCCCCTGCCGGCGGAGTTCGCGCGTTTCACCGGCATGATCTGGAAGAGAAGCCGTCGGGCGGTCGTGGCTCTGGTCGGCGGGACGGTCCTGTTGTTGGGCATTGTCATGGTGGCACTGCCGGGGCCGGCCACGGTGGTGGTTCCGCTGGGCCTCGCGATTCTGGCGACCGAGTTTGTCTGGGCTCGCCGATTGCTGACGCGCATCAAGGAGAAGCTGCGGATGTTCAGCCCCAAGTCGGGCGACGACTCCGCAAGCCAGTCCAAGTCAGAGGCCCCGCAGGCGGATCCGCCGTCAAGCGGCGATCAACCGGCGTCCAAGGAATTGGATCGCGTTCCGTGAAACACGCCTTGCCATTCTGACGCCGCCGTCGAATGCCGGAGAAGAAGGGTGTGTTCTCATCGCGGGGACAGCGACGACCGACAGCCCACCGCATGTGCGTTACGGGGCCAGGCCGGTCACGACCACGTTGTCGTAGATGATGTAGGTTTCGTCGGCGGGGTCGGCGATCGAAGACCACAGGTCCATGTAGCCGAGCATGATGTTGCCGGTCGGGTACATGATGTCCGCCAACTGGGCGATTTCTGAGCCGTTCATCTTCCAAGTCACGACGCCGTTAACCTGCTTGAGTTCGACGTGTACCCATTGCTTGCCCGGGGCGCCGGCCACGGGGAAGTCGGGAGAGGGGAAGAGGTTCTGATAGTATGAGTCGGCATGGTCCTGGGCGGTGGTGTGGGTGCCGGCCGCATAGGCGCCCGATGCCGCCGTCAGGGCGGTGGGGCCTTTGTAGAAGACATAGTCGGCGGTGCTGCCGGGCATCCCATCGCCGTCGCCGGTAACCGCGGCGAAGTAGCCGGTGCCGGTGTTGGAGGGCCAGATGACGGCGCTTTCCGCGGTGCCGATACCGACGTTCATCATCTCGGTGGTGCCGGAGCCCTGCCCCTCGCCCGCGTAATTCATCCACATGTCGAAGCTCAGGCGATAACGGCCGCTGAAAACGTGGTCGATGGGGAAGGCGCTGACCGCGGCGGTCTCGGCAACGGCGTCGTTGTTGTTGACTGTGAAGCGCAGGCCCACGGTGCTGCCGCCGACGGAGTTGGGTGCCGACGGAATCCCCCTGCTGCCGTAGTCAAAGACGAAATCCGCGGTGTAGTCCGCCGATGAGCCGAATACACGCCATCGACTCTCCGAGGTGCCGCCGTCGAAATCGTCCTGGAAGAGCACCCACTGATCGGCACAGGCGGGGTCCGCGGGCACGTCGGCTCCGGACAGGCATCCGCGGAACAGGTTCAGATCGCGGGCATCGATGTCGCCGTCGCCGTCGTGATCGAAGCATCCACAGATGGCTGGGATGGACGGGTCGCCGATCGCGCCGCTACCGGTCAGGCAGTTCTGGAAAGACGCGAAGTCGTCGAGATCCACATCCCCATCGCTATCCGCGTCGGCCAGGGGTCGAGGGCATGGAGGCAATGGCTGGCCCAGGGTGAAGCTGAAGACCGCGTTGCCGCCGGGCACACCGTTACCCGAGGGCAGGGGGCCTGCCAGCTCACCGTCGAGGCCAAGGCCGCCCGCCTGCGATAGAAGGGTATCAAAGACCGTGACCGTCCAGACCTGTCCGCCAATCAGCGGTGTGTCAAACTGAAGCGAGACGGTGTAGGTGGCGGAATCGTAAACGGGCGTGAAGGAAGCGGCCCCGGTCAGACTGCCGACCACCGAGAAGTCTGTGCCGCTGTAGGTCACTGGCTCAGAGAACTGCAACTGCACGGCGGAGACGACCTCGCTACCGGGTAAGGCGGCATCCGGGAATGGCGAAATGGCCATGAGCTGGGGCGGCCCGTTGACGTACGTGATGCTCTTGTTATTGGCCCACAGCACGTGGATCTCGGGGTCAAACACGACGGAGGTCACGGTCCCGTCGACCGGCACCAGGTACCACTGCTTCTCGTGTTCGTGCCAGAGGGTGTGCGACTGCGTGCCCGACTCCGTGGTCACCGCGATCTCCAGCGGCATCTTGAAATACGGGTAAGTTGGCAGGGTCTCTCGCTGATACTGGTTGATATAGTAGCGCAGATAGTGCTGCCCGTTGATGTCGTCCTGTCGCCAGCCGTACTTGTAGTAGGGCCCGCCTCTACCGTAGACCCACTGATCGAAGAACCAGGTGAGGTCCTGGCCGCTGGCGGCTTCCATCACCGCCTGGAAGTCACTGGTGTCGGCCGCCGCCCCGCCGTAGGCATCGCGGTAATCCCGCAGGCCGGCGTAGAAGGCCGCGTCTCCGAGCACGAAACGCAGCATGTGCACCACCCAGCCGGCCTTGTTGTAGGTGTAGTTGGTGTTGAAGATGCGGTTGATGTCGCTGATGTCATAGCAATAGACGGTGTCGGCGAACAGGCTCGGCTTGCGCGAGAGCATCTGGTCGATGTAGGCTTGGTAGCTGCCCCCGGGTCGCTTCTCCTGCCAAACGGCCTCGCTGAAGGTGGCACAACCCTCGTTGAGCCAGACATCGTGCCAGGTCTTGCAGGTGACGTAGTCGCCCCACCAGGAGTGGGCCAGTTCGTGCACGTTGCGCCGCTCGTTGGTGTAAGCCCCCTGACTGGTCATCGTCTGGTGCTCCATCCCGCAGCACCAGGCAAACTGGGCGATGCCGTACTTCTCATTGATGAAGGGGTACTGGCCATACACGTCGCTGTAGGTGGCCACCGCCTGAACGATATCAGCCAGATAGGGCTGCGATTCGGACACCGCCTCCGGGTAAATGTAGAACTCGATGGGCATCGAGCCGCCCGGGTGGTTGTAGTAGTAGGTCTGCTTGGTGTAGTTGGTCGCGGCGAAGGAGACGAGGTAGGTGGCGATCGGGTAGCTTTCGTTCCAGCGGTAGCGGAGCCGGCTGCCGCTCAGCGCATCGGTCCCCTGCAGCAGGCCGTTCGAGGCCACCACCATCGAGTTGGGTACGGTGACCCACATGTCCATGGTGAACTTGTCGTCGATGTACTCCCAGTTTTCCTTACAGGGCCACCAGTAGTGGGCCTGGAAGGGCTGGCTCAAGGTGGACGCGATGGTCGAGCCATTGTGGGTATTGAAGAAACTGAACGAACTGAAGAAAGTCCGGCTCGAAGGGGAGCCGTGGTAAGTGACTTTGACCTGGAAGCTCTGGCCAGTGTTGTACGTGCTCCCCAGGGAGATCACGATCTGGTTCTCCGTGCGAGTGTACGATGCCGAAGAGCCATTGACTGTTACCGCGTCGACCGCCATGTTGCTCCGCAGGTCGAGGGTGAACTGGGTCAGGCCGTCGATCAGGCTGGTGACGTCGAGCGTGTTCGAGCCGGCAATGCTCTTGGGACTGGTCGAGGTCAGTACCTCGATATCAAGCAAACAGTGGGTGACGTCGGTATCGCCGGTAGCCGCGGCCGAAGCGGGACGCAGGGGGGGCAGCGTCCCGTACAGTTCGGCGTAAGCTTTGGCCGCCTCCGCGTGCCCACAGGATCCGTCTTTGCCGTCGTCCAGCCAAGTGCAAGGCCGGTAGACGTCTTCTTCCAGTGCCGGCTCTTCCGCGACGGCACCGCCGGTCAGTAATCCAGAAACACTCATCACCACCAAGGCAACAGACAGACCTGATTCGCGTAACCATCGCAACGGCATCATGCTTTCCTCCCCCGTAGGATCACAGGGATGATCTCAAGGCGACTTCTGGAAGTTGACCCTATTATTCTAGCGTCTTGCCGGCATCGCTGCCAAGGGGGAGGGGCGGCAAGCTCGGCACCGGCGTCACGGGGTGTGGTCGGCACGGCTACGGTATACTCGGACGCTGCGGCTGGCGGGGGAACGCACAGTGCATTCCGGAAGGCGTGCCGAGCGGTGCGCAATGGAGGAACGAACTGATGATCGGCCAAGCTTTGCGCAACAGCGGAACGGGTTGCCGCGCGTCTGCTGTTTCGGCCTTACTCAAGGAGCAGTGGCACCCGGCCGTGGTGTCTCACCGCGAGGCGGCAAGCCGAGGGCACAGTTCAACTCGCTGGTTGCCAACTGGGTATCGCTGGGTGCGCGAAACCCCGCGCCGGCGCTTCGGGCTCGTTGCGTTGTGCTACCTTGTTGTCCTTGGCACCGCGCGCTGGTGCTTGGGGCTGGTCGGGGTGTGGGCGCGGCTCGCGAGCGGGGGTGTGCGGCACACAAACCGGGGGTTGCAGCTTATGAACCGGGGCGCGTCACCCCCGGCTCGTGCGGTGACTCGCGGTTTGTTCATCTTGTCTGGTCTGTTGATCGCGACGACGACGTCCGCAGTCGCGGCGGCGGAACCTGAGAGTGCCGCGACGTCAAAGCCGCCGAACGTGATCCTCATTCTGGCGGATGATCTGGGGTACGGTGATTTGGGCTGCTATGGGCAAGAGGTCATTCAGACGCCGCACCTCGACCGACTGGCGGAAGAGGGTATACGCTTCACACAGTTCTACGCGGGCAGTACGGTTTGCGCTCCGTCGCGGTGCACATTGATGACCGGCCTGCATACCGGCCATGCGTACGTCCGTGGCAACAAGTCGGTCAAGCCGATGGGGCAACTGCCGCTGCCGAGCGATACCCTGACCGTGGCGAAGGTGTTCAAGGCGGCGGGCTACACGACGGGGCTGATCGGCAAGTGGGGGCTCGGCGGGCCGGACAGCACCGGCGTGCCCGACCACCAGGGCTTCGACTACTTCTTCGGTTACCTCTGCCAGAGTCACGCCCACAACTACTACCCCGAGTTCCTGTTCCGCAACGGGCAGCGCGTGCCGCTGCGAAACAAGGTCCCCAACGCTCGCGAGACCGGCGCGGGCCAGGCGACCGAGAAGGTTGATTACTCCCACGACCTGCTGGTGGATGACGCCCTCGCGTTCGTTCAACGGCATCGAGAGGGTCCGTTCTTTCTGCACTTCGCGGTGACCATTCCGCACGCCAACAATGAGGCAGGCAAGGCGGGCATGGAGGTTCCGGATTACGGCATTTACGCCGACCGCGACTGGCCCGACCCGCAGAAGGGCCACGCCGCGATGATCACCCGGCTCGACAGCGACATCGGTCGACTCCTGCGCAAGCTCGCCGACCTGGGCATCGACGGGCGGACGCTGGTCCTGTTCGCCAGCGACAACGGCCCGCATCGCGAGGCTGGAGCGGATCCTGCCTTCTTCAAGAGTGGCGGGCCGCTGCGAGGCATCAAGCGCGATTTGTACGAAGGTGGAATCCGGGTGCCCCTGATCGCTCGCTGGCCGGGCCAGATTCAACCAGGGCAGGTCAGCGATCTGATCTGGGCGATGTGGGACTTTCTGCCAACGATGGCCGAGCTGGTCGGGCGGCCGACTCCGCCGAACCTGGACGGAGTCTCCATGCTGGCAGGGCTGCAAGGGCGAGCGCAAGCCCGGCCACATCCGTACCTCTACTGGGAGTTTCACGAGCGGCGGTTCGCGCAAGCGGTGCGTCTGGGCGACTGGAAAGGCGTGCGCCGCGGTTTCGACGCGCCGCTCGAACTGTACAACCTCGCCGATGACCTGGCCGAACAGCGTGACCTCGCCGATCGGCACCCCGACATTGCCGCCCGGATCGAAGGCATTCTTGAGACCGCACGCACCGAGTCCGAGCATTGGCCTGTGCGCCGACAGCCGGCCACCCGCGCGGTAGAATGACCCAGACGGACTGATGCGGGGTAACGAGCGGTGCAATGAGCCGCGGGGCTTGAGCTCGCGCGGTCTTTCGAACGGGATCGGGGCTTGTCACGCAGTGAGGCACGGGCGGGCTGATAGCCCGCGGCTCTTTGTTGATGCGATCATGGTAAGCCGGTATTACAGTTTCGGGCGTTATCTGCGGCAACGGTTCGGTTGCCGGGTCCACAAGGTCACCCTGCATGCCGGGTTCACCTGTCCCAACCGCGACGGCGCGGCCGGGTGGGGCGGCTGCACCTTCTGCAACAACGCCGGCTTCAGCCCCAATGTCCGCATTGATCCCGCCGATGTCCGCGACCAACTCGCCCGGGGCATTACCGGGGCTCGCCGTCGCAAGGCCCACAAGGTCATCGCCTATTTTCAGGCGTATACCAATACCTACGGCCCGCTGGATCGGCTGCGGGCTTTGTACGACGAGGCATGGCATTTTCCCGAAGTCGCCGGGCTGGCGATCGGCACGCGGCCCGACTGCGTGGACCCGACGGTCATCGACCTTGTAGCCGGCTATGTACCCCGCGGCGAGGTCTGGCTTGAGTACGGCCTGCAGAGCGCCCATGACAGCACGCTCGCAGCCATCAATCGCGGGCACGACTACCAGTGCTTTGTCGATGCCGTCGAGCGGACCGCCGGGCGAGGTATCCGCATCTGCGTGCACACCATCCTCGGCCTGCCGGGCGAAGACCGCGAGATGATGATCGAAACGCATCGCCGCATCGCCGCTTTGCCTATCGACGGCATTAAGATCCACTTGCTGCACGTCATGCGCGATACGATCATGGAGCGGCAGTATCGACAAGGGGAGGTCACGCTGTTATCTCGGCCGGCCTATGTCGAGCTTGTCGCGGACGTGCTTGAGGTGTTGCCGCCGACGGTGGTCATCCAGCGAATGCACGCCGATGCCCCGCGGGATTTGCTCGTCGCCCCGGATTGGTGTCTGGACAAAGCCGGCGTCCTCGATGACATCCGCCGCGAGCAGGTCCGCCGCGACAGTTGGCAGGGTAAAGCCCTGGGCTTCCCATTGACCGCCACCCCGTTCGCCGCATTGGACCCTCCATCAAGCTCTTCAGTTCCGCCCGTGCCGGTCGAGCGCGAGTGCCTGCTGTAAGTCAAACCATTCAGGGATCGCGTGCACTCCTCGGTTCGCCTCGCGCACCAGGGGTTCATCGCAGCGCCTTGATCTCTGTATTGCCTATTCCGGCCTTCGTCACGAGCGGTGTGTCACCCTATAAACAAGTGGCTATTGCTGGTCAGGGTTGGCGAGAGCGGTCATTCAAGACCGCGTCGCAGAAGGAGAAGCATCGGCGTTTCACCGTTTCGGTATGGCGATCGTGAGATAGCGATGCGCTCACCAGGCAGCGCAAAGTTTGCCCTGGATCGCGCAACTTATGATCGGTGCACAGTTTCAAGAAGCAACGCTCCGCTCGCCGATGAATGGATGTCGAAACGGGTTTGTATCTGGACCATAAGGACGGGGTCGCCTCCCAAGGGCGCACGAACCATGAATAAACGCGAACTGATCGATCAGATCAACCGTCTGAACCACACCGCTCACCCGGATTTCCTCGCCACCTTCAGCGAGGAGGAGTTGGTGGCATACCTGCAGCAGCTCCGCGAGCTGGAGCGTGAACGGCGTCGCCAGGGTCAACTGGAGCTGGCTCTCGTCTGAACGGTCTCCTCCGATCCGGTGAGGCGCGCTTCTCCGCCCGAAAGCCGCTGCCGTGCCCCGAGATTGCTCCGGTAATCTTAACCCTTGTGTTCATAGGATGTTGGCTCTATCCAGCCGGTGGTAGGGCGACTTGGGGTGCTGTGTACGTCCGATATGTTGTGCGCCACTGAAGTGGACACGCTACATGTCGTCCCGAAAAAGCGGGCGAAATGCCGTCAAAATGCTCAATTGCCTCAAGAAGGTCCGAGAGCCTGGACGATAACAGTACTGCCGCTGCGAGAGCACGGCGAGAGCGGGCTGACGGAACGGCCCTCTAAGCAGTCCCGGTGGTTTTATCCGCTGTATCCACTCGGCGTTTCACGGAGGAATGCCCTGCCAAGGGAAGGGTTCCCTTATGCCTTCGGGAGCTTAGAGGATGTCAGTCGGTACGTCAGCGGTTTCAAGAGTTTAGGGTTATCAGTGGCTTTGACCCGGGTCGCCGGAGCTGGAAGCCCGGCATGCTACGGGTCGGCCAGGGTGAATCGCATGAGCGACATTCCTCCGATCAACGGTAGTGGCAATGGCAAACTGGCAGGGTGGACCGGCCTTTCGGGGCTGAGATCCTCATCGGCCTCGGCGGGTGGGCCGCTGGGGGATTCCGCGGCAGACGCTGTCGAGATTTCCTCGCTCGGGCGGATGCTCAGCTCGTTGGACCAGACGGACGAGGTGAGGACGGAGAAAGTGGCCGAGCTGCGTGCGGCCATCGCCGACGGGAGCTATGTGACTGAGGAGAAAATCGCCATCACGGCCGAACGATTGATCGAGGCCCTGCGGGCCTTGGCCGTTGGCTAATCCAGGGCGAAGCCCGGGCCGGGGCCGACGGCGACTCCGGGCCCGTGGGCAGTTCAAACGGGAGCTCGCGACCTGCTCGAGTCGCGGGCTCCTTTTTCTTGGCGGTGATGGTTGCCGACTGGGATGGTACGGTGTACCCTGTGTATCTTGTTGACAAGCCGAACGGTGGTTCGTCCGTTCAGGGCGGCGGCCATCGTGCGTGTGAACTCCACCGTGGTTGATTGGTAGTTGAACTTCCTGAAGGAGACAATGATGGCCCGCAAGAGTTCCCGTCGTCAGTTTTTGAGAACAACGACCTATGCCGGCACCAGCCTGTGGGTTTTGGGCAGCGGCGGCTGTGGTGACTTCCTGATGACGCCGCACCCGCGGCGCATCTCACCCAACGAGAAGATGAACGTGGCCGGTATCGGAGCAGGCGGTAAGGGAACCAGTGACATCGCCGATGCCAGCAAGGGCAACAACGTGGTGGCGGTCTGCGACATCGACGACGGGCAGGCGGCCGGCACGATGAAGTCCTTCCCCAACGCCACGTTCTTCAGGGACTTCCGCGTCATGCTGGACAAGATGGGCAAGGAGATCGACGCGGTCACCGTTTCGACCCCTGACCACCAGCATGCTGTGGCCACGATGATGGCCATGAAGATGGGCAAGCACGTCTACACGCAGAAGCCCCTGACCCGCGATGTGTACGAAGCTCGGGCGCTGACCGAAGCCGCCAAGAAGTACCCCGTAGTCACGCAGATGGGCAACCAGGGTACGGCCGAGGACGGCCTGCGCGAGGCGGTCGAGGTGGTGCAGAGCGGAGCGATCGGCGGAGTCCACGAGGTGCACGTCTGGACCAACCGTCCGGTCTGGCCGCAGGGCATTGCTCGCCCGACGGATACCCCGCCCGTGCCCGCGAATCTGGACTGGGATTTGTGGCTGGGGACGGCGCCGGTGCGGCCTTATCACCCGGCTTATCATCCGTTCAAGTGGCGCGGCTGGTGGGATTTCGGCACCGGCGCTTTGGGCGACATGGCTTGCCACACGGCGAACATGGCCTTCATGGCCCTCGACCTGCGTTATCCCACGAGCGTGCAGGCGAAGTGCGCAGACGATATCAACGATGAGACCTTCCCCACGTGGAGTGTGGTCGAGTACGAATTCCCCGCTCGCGGCGATCTGCCGGCCCTCAAGTGGTTCTGGTACGACGGCGGCGGCAACAAGCCCGCCTGGGTGAACGAGAAGCTCAAGAAGCTGGCCCACGGGGCGGACATTCCCGGTAGCGGCTCGCTGCTGATCGGCGACAAGGGCACCTTGTTCTCCCCGAACGACTACGGTGCCGCTTACAAGCTGTTGCCGGAGAAGGATTTCGAAGGTTATAAGCCGCCCACACCTTGGCTGCCGCGGGTAGGCGGACGACATGCCGAGGAATGGCTCAAGGCCTGCAAGGGCGAGGGCCAGACCATGTCGAACTTCGGGTACGCCGGCCCGCTGACCGAGACGGTTGTGCTGGGCTGTGTCGCCCTCAAGGCCGGCCAGAAGATTCTCTGGGACGGCCCGAGGATGCGGATCACCAACGTGCCCGAGGCCAACCAGTACCTCCGGCGCAAGTACCGCAAGGGCTGGACGCTGTAACCCGTCTGCCGGCTTGTATGGCAGGATGAACTCACGCGGGGACGACGGTCTTGATGGCCGCCGTCCCCGCTGTTTGTGCCCAGAGATCGCAAGCCTGTTAGCTGGCCGAACGCCGACCTCAACCTGCGGCCGGGTGATGTCGGAGCCGCCCGGGCTGTCGTACCAGCCAGAGCGAGGCCAGCATGCTCCAGAGGATAGGCCGCATGATGATCGCCCAGCCGGGTCGGCAGTCGCGGTAGAGGCGGTCGAGGTGCAGGAGGTAACGGCTCTGTTGGTCGAGGTTCAGCTTGCTCTGGCCGTGCACGCGGTTGTGGAAGACGATGGGCACTTCGGCGATTCCCTGGCAACGGCAGCGGCAGATCAATTCGAGCCCGATCTTGTAGCCGATGGGGGCCAGCTTGTTGGCCCGCTCGAAGGTCTCGCGGCGTAGGGCGAAGAACCCGGCCATGGGATCGCGCACCTGGCCGGTCAGCGGCCGGCAGAGCAGCGTGGCGACGTAGCTGTTCAGACGCCGGTGTCCGCCCCAGTCTTCGGTGCGACCGCCAGAGGTGAAGCGGCTGCCGATCACGAAGTCGGCGCCGGGCCGATTGAGGGCGGTCAGCAGGTCGGGGATGCGTTCCGGCGGGTGGCTCAGGTCGGCGTCCATGACCAGCAGCGTCTGGCCGCGTGCTTGCCGCAGGCCTTCCAGCACCGCCAAGCTCAGGTCGCGGGGGCCCTCGCGAATGATGAGTCGAACGGGCATGCGAGTGCTCTCGGCCGCGACCACCTCGGGGGTCTGGTCGTCGCTGCGGTCGTCGAGGATGAGCACCTCATACGTTGCGGTTCCGCCGGTCAGGGTCGATGCGATCCGGGGCAACAGGAGGCGCAGATTGGGCGCCTCCTGGTAGGTCGGCACGATGATCGAGAGATCCAGTGACGTGTCGCAGTCTCCCTTGGGTGATGCTCCAGGTCGCGTTCTTGCCGTTCACTTCGCCATATGACCGCAGCGCTCTGTCGCGGCCGCTACCAGAAAGCCTCGCTCGGCGCTGTCAAACTACAGACTCACCACCTCCGGCATTTCCTCCAGCGCCACACACTCCGCCAGATACGCGGCCAAGTCGTCCATCTCCTTGCGGGTGTGCAGGGCGACGGATTCCTGGACCGCCGGCAGCAATCCGGGCACCGACTTGGGTAGATGCAGTTCGTAGCGGACGGTGATGGTGTACGCGCTGGGTGAAGGCCGGGCGAGCACCCGGACGATCACCGGCCACTGGTTGAACTGCCCTTTGACCAGCTTGTCGGGCACCAGGGCCCCCAAGCCCAGCAGGTTCTTGCGCCACAGGCCGCGACGGAACTCCAGCCGGTAACGCTCGCGTTGCTCGCAGGAATAATCCCCGCCGGGGTATGAGGCGAAGAACGCCTCCAACACCTCGACGAGCTTGTCGTAGGGCGGGACGCTGATCTGATACTCCCAGGTGTACGATGTCGCCATAAGCTTGCGCTGGACCTCCCGGCGGGGGGTGAACCGCCACGAAACGGCACCAGTATAGCCGGCCGACGATCACGGCAAAGGGGCGGGCGGCTCCTGGCCCTTGGGCGGCTGGTGGGGCGGTGGATGAAACCGCGGTCGCCAGCCGGTATGATCCCCACGCCCGCCGGGTATCCCGTGGACGGATCCCGCCCGGCAGATTCGCGGGTGACGGCGGCGCAGGCCGCCTTCTAACGCACTGAGGAGACAAGGCATGGGCTCAGCGGTGATCTTGCGGACGGACATTCCCGGCCGATCGGTGCGGCGAGGCAAGGTGCGGGATATCTATGATCTCGGCGACCGCCTGTTGATCGTCGCCACGGACCGCATCAGCGCCTTCGACGTGGTTATGCCTAACGGCATCCCGCGCAAAGGCGAGATCCTCACGCGGATCAGCGGCTTCTGGTTCGGTCGGCTCACCGGGATTCGCCATCACCTGATCGAGCAGATCGAGGATCGGGCCCCGGCGGGCTTCGAGCCCTATCTCGATCAACTGCGAGCCCGCGCCGTCCTGGTCCGCAAGACCCGCGTGGTGCCCATCGAGTGCGTGGTGCGCGGCTACCTGGCCGGCAGCGGTTGGAAGGAGTATCGCCAGACGCAGTCGGTCTGCGGGATCAAGCTGCCGCCCGGCCTCAAGCAGTGTGACCGGTTGCCCGAGCCGGTGTTCACCCCCGCGACCAAGGCCGAGGAAGGCCACGATGAGAACGTCTCGTTCGAGCGGGCCTGCGAACTGGTGGACCCGGCCACGATGCAGGCCCTCCGCGAGCGCAGCCTCGCGATCTACCAGGACGCGGCCGAGTATGCCCGCCAACGCGGGGTGATCATCGCGGATACCAAGTTCGAGTGGGGCTTTGACGGCGACGAGCTGGTCCTGATCGACGAGGTACTCACTCCGGACTCATCGCGGTTCTGGCCGGCCGACGACTACCAGCCCGGGCGCGACCAAGCCAGCTTCGACAAGCAGTACGTCCGGAACTATCTCGAAACGCTCCAGTGGGACAAGACGCCGCCCGGCCCGATGCTGCCTGACGACGTGGTGGCCAATACCAGTCTCAAGTACATCGAGGCCTACGAGCGGCTGACCGGCCAATCCCTGCCGTAACCGAGCCGCGTTCGCCTGCCCTTGACGTTGCGCAGCGATGTCCAGGGTGAGGAAGGGGCGAAATGAGCAATGGCGAAGCACCAATGACCAATCAAGTCCGAATGACCAACGTCCCCAAACCGCAGCCGGAGTCCTGGTTTCGAGCTTGGTCATTGATAGGTCATTGGGCCTTGGGCATTAGCCATTTGGCCCCGAGGGCCGGGCGGACTCATCACAGAGGCCACTGAGGACACGGAGAAGACAGGAACCGGGCTCTTCTCCGTGTCCGCAGTGTCTCCGTGGTGCTCTCTTTGACGCGAGCCAGGCAGTTCACACAATGGCGTAGCGGCCGCCCCCTGTGGCGGCCGGCGGATTTGCAGAGAATGCGCCGGTCGCCACAGGGGGCGACCGCTACAGTGGTTCGGGAAACGCTGTAGGTAACGCCCACCCTGTGGCCTGGAAGACCTTCGCCGCCATCGTTATCTGCTCACGCTTGCGGCGATGAGCGGCGATGCGGCGGGGCGAGGTGGCAGGCGCGGAGGGTCAGGCCGTTGCGGTTCTCGAAAGGTTCCACCCGGCCGGTGACGGCCAATATCGGATGAGCGGCGGTGAGATGCCCGAAGCGGCGGTAGACATCAGGGAGCAGGAGGGCCTCGACGACGCCGGTGTGGTCGGCCAGAGTGACGAACTTCATGAGCTCGCCGGCCTGCGTCGGGTTGACCCGATCCGTGACCGTCAGGCCGCAGACGGTGACCTGCCGACCCGCGTATTCGCTCAGGTGACTGACGGGAACATAGCTTGACCAGTCGATGCGGCCGGCGCGGTCATCGGTCCCGAGGAAGGTCAGCGGGTCGATGCTGACGGGGAAGCCGAGTAACTCCATCTCGCGTTGGGCGACCTGACGCGGTGAAGGACAGGTGAGTTCGATCGGCGGAGCGACGGTGGCATTCTGAGCCTCACGGTCGCACAGGTTCGCGTTATCCGCCTGTGGCCGCCGTCCCGATAGCGATCCGGCACTAAAAAGGTTGTCGCTGGTCGAGCAGGCGTATCGTTGCAGTTCGCGGAGCTGCCAGAAGATGCCCGGCCGCGAGTCGCCCCACACATCGAGCGCCCCGCTGTCGAGCAGGTTACGGGCCTCGGCCTCGCCGGGTCGGCAACGCTCGATGAAGTCCGCGAGGTTTGCGAAGGGCCCGCTGGCCCGCTCAGCCAGATAGCGAGTCACGAACTGCTCGGTAAGCCCCTGGATGTGCGTCACGGGCACGCGGATCATCAGTCGGCGAGCCACGTCGTCGTTGGAGGGTGAACCCTCTCGTTGCATAAGAGGGGGCACCACGGAGACACGGGGAGCACGGAGAAAAGCGTTTGATGGTAACCCGCCAGGAGAAGCACGACTCCATCTTGCACGGGATTCCTCGATCCCCCGGTATTCGCAAGGATCCTCGATCTTCTCCGTGTCTTCCGTGTCCCTGTGGTGACGGTTCTTGCGACGCTGGGGTTCGTGTTCCACGCTGAACCGTTCGCGTGAGCGGTTGACGCAGGGCGGGAGAAAGCCGATGCCCAGCCGGCGGGCTTCCAGCACGTAGAGCACCTGGGGTAGTGTGGGAGAATGGGCGTAGAAGCCACGGTAGTTGGACAATACCGCGGCCAGAAAGTGGGCCGGCCAGCGACATTTGAGCCAGGCGCCCTGGAAGGCCTCGACGGCGTATTCGGCCGAGTGGGCCTTGTTGAACATGAAACCGCAGAAGCCCGCGATCGCCTCCCACACCGCGGCGATCTCGGCGGGAGTGCGGCCGAGTCCGCGGGCGGAGGCTTGGAACTCGGTCTGGAGTTCGGCGATGAGCGCTTGGTTCTGTTTATTGAGCGCCCGACGCAGCACATCCGCGCGTCCCAGATTCATCCCCGCAAACGCCACCGCCACCTGAAGAATGTGCTCCTCAAAAACCATCAAGCCGTAAGTGCCTCGCAGGATGGGCTCAAGCGCGGGATGGGCGTAAGCGGGCGGTTCGCGGCCCTGATGCCGGCGGGCAAACCGATCCTTCTTGTGCTGATTGGCCGCCCCGGGCCGGATGATGGCTACCACCGCCGTCAGCGTGTCGATGTCGCGGCAGTCGCACTGGCGGATGAGGCTGGTCATGGCCGGCGACTCGATGTGATGCACGCCGCGCGCGCCGCCGGTGGCGATCATCTCCCAGGTGCGGCGGTCGGCATAGTCGATGTCTGTTTCGAGGTTGATAGCCCGGCGATCGGTGCGTTGGATCTCGGCCACGGTGTCGCGCAAGACGGAGAGGCCCGCCTGGCCCAGCAGATCGATCTTGATGAAGCCCAGCTCCTCGATGGCGTCCATGTCGAACTGAGCGACAAGGATGTCGCGGGGCGACTTCTGGACGGGGACGAGTCCGGTCAGCGGCTCGGGCGAGACCACCAGGCCGCAGGGGTGCATGGCCCAGTGGCGCGGCAGACCGTCCAGCATGCCCGCCGTTCGCAGGATCGTGGCGTACGGTTCCTCGGCCACAGGCAATTCGCGGGCTTCCGGCGAGACCGCGATGGCCCGCTCGAGCTGAGCGGCGCGGGCGTAGGCTGGCAACCGACGGGTGAAGCGGTGAACCTCGCTGGGCGGTAAACCGTAGACCTTGCCCAGCTCGGCCACGGCGGCCCGGCCGCGGAATGTGTTCGGCGCCCCGACCATGGCCACGCGGTCATGGCCCCAGCGATCGTAGACCCAACGCATGACCTGCTCGCGCCGGTCCCAGGGCAGGTCGAGGTCGATGTCCGCCATCTTGCTGAAGCGGGCCCGCTCGGGATTCAGGAAGCGGTCGAACGGCAGGTCGAAGCGGAACGGGCAGGCATGACTGACGCCGAGGGCGTAACAGACCAGCGAATCCGCAGCCGACCCGCGGGCCAGCGTCGCGATCCCCTCGCCGCGGCAGTATTCGACGATCTCGTGGAAAACGAGGAAGTACTCGGCATAGTGGACCTGTTCGATCACCGCCAGCTCGCGTTCGAGCCGGGCGAGGGCCTCGTCGAGCGTGGGCCGCCGGCCGCCCATGCCGTGCTGGGGCAGCCGATCGATGTAGCGGCGTCGGCAGCCGGCCACGCATAACTCCCGCAGGTGGCAGGTGGCGGACCGGCCGTCGGGCGACTCGAACCCGGGGAAGCGGTTACGGCCCAGCGCGAGCCGAAAGTCGCAGGATTCCGCAATGACGAGGGTGTTGGCTAGAGCGTCAGGCCGACGGCGAAAGAGACGGTGCATCTCGGCCGGACTGCGCAGATGCCATAGGCCGCGGGGTTTATCCGAGTGCGGGGCATCCAGCAGCGTGAGCGTGCCGATCGAAGCCAGGGCTCGCAGGGCGGGGTTGTGCTCGCGTCGATGGCAACGGGACTCGCTGGTCGCGACGACGGGGACGCCGGCTTCATCGGCGATGCGCGCCCACCGCCGCGCGTCGAGGGCGTCCTCGGGATGATGGATGGCCAGCTCGACGTACAGTCGGCCGGCAAAAGCATCGCGCAGACGAGCGATCGCGGCACGCAAGTCAATGCCCGGCGAGGTATCTTCCTCCAACGTTGTTGCCGGTCGGCCGATCAACGCGATCAGCCCGGCCGCGTGGTCGCAGACCTCCGCCGCGCTCATCAACCGGTCGCCCAGATGATGCATCGAAACCAGTCGGCAGAGGTTGCCATAGCCGACAGCATCCCGCACCAGGAGCGTGAGTATCGCGCCGTCGTCGAGCGGCAGTTCGGTCCCCAGGATGGGCCGGACGCCGGCCTTGGCGCAGGCCGTTTGAAAGGCCACGGCCCCGTACAGGCCCGCCCGATCAGTCAGGGCAATGGCCGGGCTACACTGGTCGGCCGCGAACGCCGCTAGTTCCTCCACCCGCGTCAGGGCCGAGCCGAACGAATACGCCGACCGGTTGTGAAGCGAAACATACATGAAAATCCCACGCCCAATTCTGCTATACTGTTTTCATGCTGAAGGTCGAAGTCGATCGAGAAACGGACGGTCGCTGGATCGCGGAGATCCCGGAACTGCCCGGTGTGCTGGCCTATGACGCGTCGCGCGAAGAAGCCCGCACACACGCACAGGCGTTGGCATTGCGCGTCCTGGCCGAGCGACTCGAACATGGTGAAGCCATCCCGCTCGATTCCTAACTCACGCGTTCAAATCCATCCGAACAGTAACCGTGCAGACCCGCCGAAACCGTGCTCGCTCATCCAATGGACTTTTTTCTTTGTTCTGTTTTTTCCATTCACCATTCGCCATTCATCATTCTCCATTCCCGCCATTGCAGTATGCATCGCCAGGGTTAATGGCTTCGTGTCGCTAACAGTAGGTCATGGGCCCGCATGAGGGCCTGGTCGCCGTGGCGCCGGCGGATGGTCTCGCAGGCCACGGCCAAGTTCCGCCGCGTTTGCCGTACGCCGAACAGGTCCGGCTGGCGAAAACCCTGGTAGACGTTCGAGAGCCGGACCTGCACCATGCGGATGCGCACCCGCCGATCCCACAACCGCTTGAGCAACTGCGACAGCAGAGGATAGACGTCGTCCTCAACGTCGGTGGGCTCGTTGAGGCTCATCTGCCCCTGGTGCTCGTCCATGTCCGTGTAGCGGAGCTTGACGGAGACGGTGCGGATCTGCTGGCCGTCGGCCCGGAGGCGGACGAAAGCGTGGTCGGCCAACTGGCGTAGCTTGGCGTCGAGGAAGGCGGCGTCGGTGGTGTCCTCGTCGAAGGTCTCCTGGTGGCCGTAGGACAAGGCCTCCTCGTGGGTGGTCACCACCGGCCGGTCGTCGCGGTTGCGGGCGAAGTCACGAAGGCGGGCGGCGCCGGAGCCGGCCAACTCGGTCAGCCAGTCGAGCGGCATGGCGGATACTTGCCCGATGGTGGTCAGGCCGGCCGACTGCATCAGCCGGGCCAGCGTCGGCCCGACGCCCGGCAGCCAGTAGACCGGCAGGGGATGCAGAAAGGCGAGTTCATCCTCCTCACGCGGGGGGATCACCGTCAGACCGTCAGGCTTATAGAGTTTGCTGCCGATCTGGCTGAGCAGCTTGTTACGGGCTAACCCTTGGGAAATGGTCACCTTGAGCCAGTCCTTGACGTTGGCCTGGAGTTTGTGGGCGACCTCCTGCGGATCGCGGCCCAGGCAGCGCTGCGTGCCGGTCAGATCGAGGTAGCCTTCGTCGATCCCTTGGCGTTCGACCGCGGGAGTGACCTCCTCGGCCATGCCGAAGATATTGGCCGAGAACTGCTCGTACAGCTCGAAGTGCGGCGGCACGACGACGAGGTCGGGGCACAGCCGCCGGGCTCGGCTCACGGGCATGGGCGTATAAATGCCGTACGCCCGGGCCTGGTAACTGGCCGATGCCACGATGCCGCGATGCAGACTGCCGACGGCGATCGGTCGGCCGCGCAAGCGTCGGTCCGCCGCCTGCTCCACGGAGGCGAAGAACGCGTCGGCATCAAAATGGATGATGGCCCGCATGGTTATCCATCCGTTCGCCTCCCACCCCCACGCCCCACGGCCCCTTCAGTGGCCCTCCCCCGCGCCCGGCGGGCGCAGGCGGCGCACCACTGTGTGCACGACTCCCTGGATGACCAGCTCCGAGAGGGGCGTGAAACTCGGGCCGGCCGGGTTCTCCGAGACCAGGTGCGGCTTGCCCTGGCGGAGGATGAGTTTTTTCAGGGTGGACTCGCCGTCGATCAGGGCGACGACGATGGCCCCCGGCTGGGCCTCGCAGGTGAACTCGCCCACCACCACGTCGCCCGGCAGGATGCCCGCACCGATCATGGATTCGCCCCGCACACGGAGGGCGAAACTCCGCGGCGAGGCCCGCAGGACCGTGGCCGGGTCGAGCCGCACACAACCCTCGGCTGCCTCGGTCGGCCAGCCGGCCGCGATCGCGGGGATGTCGGCGTGGCCGCCCCCCGGGGCCGGTTCCTGCTCGGCGGCCGGGCCCGAGCGCTGTTTTTTCGTTCCCATGGATAAGGCCCTCGTCATGCCACGTCCGAACAGGCTGCCAACGGGGCCATGGCGCACCATAGATGATACCCTAACAAAAAACAAACGTCAAGGTCGCCGGAATGCATGGTTGCAGCGGGCTATAATGCCGGGTACGTCAACGAGTGAGGATCGCCCGGCGGGTGGGGCGAGGGTGCATCCGCCGTTCAGTGGCAAGTTGCCAAAGGCGAAGTATCGAGGGTGGCATGGGTCGGTACTCCGACCCGTGGCCCAATGCGGACAGCCACTGGTCTGGGTACAGACCAGTGCCACCC
>Ga0123333_10001391_pt1 | contig 25494 bp, 21 predicted proteins | sample BioC12SIPDNA_3_FD_89957 | JGI IMG/M metagenome (GOLD analysis project Ga0123333, IMG submission 89957) | Anaerobic biogas reactor microbial communites from Washington, USA - Biogas_R2_B C12 SIP DNA | ecosystem: Engineered > Bioreactor > Anaerobic > Unclassified | place: Washington, USA... | reverse complement strand
GACCCCGGCTTCGCCTTCGACGACCTCACCCAGAGCCTGCTCGGCGCCTGCCGCATCGACGGCCAGCTCTGGTGCCTGCCCTACAACCCCAGCACCCCGCTGATCTACTACAACAAGGACCTGTTCCGCGAGGTGGGCCTCGACCCCGAAGCCGACTTCCCCACCACCTGGGACGAGCTCATGGAGATCGCCCCCAAGTTCGCCGTCGAGAACGCCAACGGTGAGCTCGAGCGCTGGGGCTTCGGCCTCGCGCACGCCCCCGGCTGGCTCTTCGACGCCTGGCTCGGCCAGGCCGGCGGCCGCTACCTGAACGACGACGGCAGCGCCTTCGTGTTCAACGGCGAGCAGGGCGTGGCGATGCTCGAGTACTGGCTCGCGCTCGTCGAGGCCAAGGGCGCCCGCCCCTCGGGCAGCCAGACCCCCGACTTCTTCGGCGGCAAGCAGGCGATGATGGCCGGCTCCACCGCCACGCTGCGCAGCAACTTCGAGCGCGCCGACTTCGACATCGGCGCCGCCCCGATGTGGTGCGGCGAGGAGTGCTACGTGCCCTTCGGCGGCGCCAACTTCTACATCATGGCCGACGCCAACGCGGAGCAGCAGCAGGCCGCCTTCGAGTACCTGAAGTGGCTCACCTCCACCGAGAAGGGCGCCGAGTTCGCCGCCGCCACCGGCTACATGGCGCCGCGCCGCTCCTCGCTCGACACCGCCACGCTGCAGGCCGTGTTCGAGGAGCTGCCGGAAGCGCGCATCACCTACGAACAGGCCGAGAGCCACGGCTACCCGCGCACCCTCGTGCCGTTCTGGGGCGAGGTGCACAACCAGCTCACGCTCGTCACCGAGCGCGTGCTGCTGAACGGCGAAGCCCCGCAGGTCGCCCTCGACGAGGCCGTCGAGGAAGCGAACCGCCTGCTCGAGGTCTACGCCGACTGAGCCGACGCGTCCAACGCGGAGGGCGGGCCCGGCCGGGCCCGCCCTTCTTCGTCCTTCGTCCCGGGAGGGACCGCATGCCCCAGGTCATCAGCTCCGACGACCCCCGCCTCGGCTGGCAGGGCGCGATCTCGTTGCAGCGCGAGGGCGGCACGGTGATGCCGTGGCGCCTGCCGCACGCCGAGCTGCCGCTCTACCCCTTCGAGACCCTGCACGACCGCGCCTCGCGCCCGGCGGGCGTGCGCATGGCGTTCCGTAGCGACACGCGCCACCTGGCCGGCCGCCTCGGCGAGGCGATGGGCGAGGCGCGCCTCGACCTGTGCGTCGACGGCGAGCTCGTCGCCTCGCTCGACCTCGAGGGCGCCACGGGGTTCCGCTTCCCCGAGCTGCCGGCGGGCGAGAAGCTCCTCGAGCTGTGGCTGCCGCAGTTCCACCCGTTCCGCCTGGCGGCGCTGGAGCTCGACGCCGGCGCGTCGCTGACGCCCGACGAGCGCGCGCGGCCGCGCTGGACCACCTACGGCAGCTCGATCACCCAGTGCAAGGCGGCCGCCTCGCCAGCGCGCACCTGGCCCGCGCTGGTGGCGCGCGAGCACGACCTCGACCTCACTTGCTTGGGCTTCTCCTCGCAGTGCCACCTGGAGCCGATGCTGGCGCGGCTGGTGCGCGACACGCCCGCCGACCTGATCTCGCTGTGCCTGGGCATCAACGTGCAGGGCGGCGCCTCGCTCAGCGAGCGCACCTTACGCCCGGCGGTGATCGGCTTCGTGAAGCTGGTGCGCGAGAAGCACCCCACCACGCCGCTGGCGGTGATCTCGCCGATCTTCGCGCCGCAGCGCGAGGCGACCCCCAACGCGGTGGGCCTCGACCTCCGGCGCATGCGCCAGGAGGTGCGGGCGGCGGTGGAGACGCTGCAGGCGTTCGGCGACGACCACCTGACGTACGTCGACGGCCTCGAGCTGTTCGGGCCCGAGCTCGGCCACCTGCTGCCCGACGACCTGCACCCCTCGGCCGAGGGGTACGAGGTGCTGGCACGGCGCTTCTCCGAGCTGGTGATGCCAGCGCTCAGGCCGGCCTAGGCGCGCCTAGCCGCGCGCCGCCCACCTCTCGCGGATCTGGCTGCTGCTCACGTCGCGGCGGAACATCCCCTCGGGCAGCTCCTCGAACACCCCCGCCACCGCCGCCGGCATGCGCAGGTGGCGCAGGGTCTTGTAGCCCTCGTCGCGGTCCAGGCGCCCGGCCACCAGGAAGCGGCAGCCGCGCGCGGCGATCTCCTGCAGCGCCGCCAGCATGCGCTCCTCGGAGCCGCCGTAGAAGCGCGGCTCGAGGATGCGCTCGGCGGTGTCGACCCCCACCACGAACACGCTGCCGGGGAAGAGCGCCGCCTTCTCCACGAACAGCGGCGCGCGCGTGAGCGCGATGGCGCCGCGGCCCGCGAACTGCTGCGCGCGGCGGCGCGCCTCCAGCAGGCCGATGGGCGCCTTGTCGGCGTTCACCAGCGGCAGCTCGAACAGCGGCGGCAGCCCGGTGTGGCGCGCGGCGGCGGCGGCGAGCTCCAGGTGCCCCTGGTGCACCGGGTTGAAGGCGCCCGACAGCACCACGTGACGCTCGCCCTCGCGGGGCGCGATGAGCGCGCCGTCGGAGCGCATCACCACCGCGGCGCGCTCGCCCGCGTCGAGGCCCGCCAGCAGGTCGCTGGGCACGAAGGTGGTCTCGACGCGCTCGGCGCCCACCAGCGGCAGCTCGGGGCGCGCCAGCACGCCGCAGGCGTCGGCGGCGGCGCGCAGGAGCACGAGGCTGACGATCTCCTCCTCGCCGGCGCGGTCGCGGGCGTCCTTCTCGAGCGTCAGGTAGTAGGTGACGACGCCGAAGGCGTCCTTCACGGCGGCGGCCACGCGGTGGTCGCCGCGCTTGGCGCGGTCGGTGGCGATGGTGGCGGTGCTGGCGAGGCCGAACACGGCGTCGGCGGGGTTGGCGAACTCGCGCGCCTCGGCGAAGGCGCGCCGCGCCATGGCGCGCGCCACGCGCCGCGAGGTGAAGCGCGCGGGCATGAAGCCCACCCACTTGCGCATGCTGGCCGGGGTGTAGATGTCGACGGCCGACAGGACCGTGCGGCTGGAGCCGCCCACGCTGTGCAGCCAGGCCAGCGCCTGCGCGCCGGCGCCCGCGAACGCCATCACCATCTTGTGCGGGGTGGCGTGGATGGCGGTGGCGAGCTCGGTGGGGGTCACCGGGCGCTGCGTGGGGTCGAGGCCGTTGCGGTCGCCGATGGGTCTCATGGGCGCCCCTGGGGAAGGGTCTGGCTGGGGAGGCCAGCGCAGCGGGCCGAGGGCCGGGTCATCCGCAACATCATGCCATGCCCCTCCCGCCAGCCGAAGCATCCTGGAACGCGGCCGCCGGCGCCGCCACGCGCGCCCGGGCCCCGGCCTTCATGAAGCCCGCAGGAGCGGTGGGGTAACTTACCTCCACGGACCCGAACCGTAGCGCCCCACGCCACGCAGGCCCGTGCCTGCGCTGGGGCGCGCGTAGTTCGTGCCTTCGATGAGAAAGGACCTCGCCGTGGCCACCGTCCCTCCGCTCCCTGGCATCGTCTCCCGCCGCGTCGCGACCCCCCGGCTCACCGTCCACGCGCTCCTCTCCGGCCCCGAGGACGGCGTCCCCGTCCTCTTCGTGCACGGCAACGCCTCCTCCAGCACCTTCTGGGAGGAGACGATGCTGGCGCTCCCGCCCGACTACCGCGCCGTCGCGCCCGACCTGCGCGGCTACGGCGACACCGACGACGAACCGATCGACGCCACGCGCGGCGTCGACGACTGGGTCGAGGACCTGCTGGCGCTGAAGCAGGCGCTGGGCATCGGGCGCTACCACGCCGTCGGGCACTCGCTGGGCGGCTCGGTGCTGTGGGGCCTGCTGGCCGCCGACGGCGACCACGTCATGAGCGCCACGCTGGTGGCGCCCGGCTCGCCCTACGGCTTCGGGGGAACGCGCGGCCTGAACGGCGAGCCCTGCTTCCCGGACTTCGCGGGCTCGGGCGCCGGCTCGGTCAACCCCGACTTCGCGGCGCGCATGGCCGCCGGCGACCGCGGCGACGAGGAGGGCGTCTCGCCGCGCAGCGTCATGAACACCTACTACTGGAAGCCGCCGTTCCGCGCCGCGCGCGAGGAGGCGCTCCTGTCGGGCGTGCTGAGCGAGAAGGTAGGCCCACGGAGGTACCCCGGCGACTACGTGAGGTCCGACAACTGGCCGTTCGTGGCGCCGGGGGAGTGGGGGCCGGCCAACGCCATCTCGGCGAAGTACGTGGGCAACGAGGTGGAGCGCCTGCTGGCCCTGCCGCTCAAGCCGCGCGTGCTGTGGGTGCGGGGCGCCGACGACCAGATCGTCTCCGACGAGTCGCTGTTCGACTTCGGCACCCTCGGCAAGCTGGGCGTGGTGCCGGGCTGGCCGGGCGAGGCGGTGTTCCCGCCGCAGCCGATGGTGGGCCAGACCCGGCAGGTGCTGGAGCGCTACCGCGAGGCGGGCGGCGCCTACGAGGAGCTGGTGTTCGAGGGCGTGGGCCATACCCCCTACCTGGAGCGCCCCGCCGAGTTCATGGCGGCGTTCGTGGCCCACCTCGAGGGGCGGCGCTGAGCAGCGTCAGGCCGGGGCCGGCGCCCGCCGCGCCCCGGCCGCCGCGCCGCGGGGCGCGCGCCGCGCCGGCCGCAGCAGCCGCATGGCGTTGACGATCACCAGCAGCACCGAGGCCTCGTGCACCAGCATGCCGACGGCCATCGTCACGCCGCCGAACAGCACGCCCGCCAGCAGCAGCGCCACGGTCGCCAGCGCCACCACGATGTTCTGACGCATGTTGCGCACCGTGCGCTTGGCGAGCCCCAGCGCCTCCGGCAGCTTGGCGACGTCGTCGGCCAGCACCGCGATGTCGGCGGTCTCCATCGCCACCGCCGAGGCGGCCGCGCCCATCGCCACGCCCACGTCGGCGGTGGCCAGGGCGGGGGCGTCGTTGACGCCGTCGCCCACCATCGCCACCACGTCGCCGCGGCGCTGCAGCGCCGCCACCGCCTCGAGCTTGTCCTCGGGCAGCAGGCCGGCGTGCACCTCGTCGATGCCGGTGGCGCGCGCCACCGCCTCGGCCACGCGCGGCGCGTCGCCGGTGAGCATCACCACGCGCTGCACGCCGGCGCGGTGCAGGCCCGCCACCAGCTCGCGCGCCCCCTCGCGCAGCTGGTCGGCCACGCCCAGCACGCCCAGCGGCCGCCCGTCCACCGCCACGATCATCGGCGTGCGCCCCTTGGCGGCCAGGCGCTCCGCCGCCAGCCGGGCGGCCTCGAGCTCCTCCTCGGCGCGCGGCCCTGCCTCGCCGCGCTCGGCCGCCCGGCGCTCCAGCAGGCGCGCGTTGCCCACCAGCACCTCGCGGCCGTCGAGCGTGGCCACCACGCCCATGCCGGGCACCGGCTCGCTGCGCTCGGGCAGCCCGCGCACCTCGATCCCCTCGGCGGCCGCGCCCTCGATGACCGGCCTCGCGAGCGGGTGCTCGGAGCCGGCCTCGGCGCGCGCCGCGACGGCCAGCAGCTCGGCGCGGCTCACGCCGGGCGCCAGCGGCACCACGTCGGTCAGGCGCGGGCGCCCCTGGGTGACGGTGCCGGTCTTGTCCAGCGCCACGGTGGTGACGCGCGCGGCGGTCTCGAGGAACTCGCCGCCCTTGACGAGCACGCCGTCGCGCGCGCCGCGGCCGATGCCGGCCACGACCGACACGGGGATCGAGATCACCAGCGCGCCGGGGCAGCCGATCACCAGCAGGGTGAGGCCGAGCTCGGCGTCGCCGCTCAGCAGCCCCGCCACCAACGCCAGCAGCATGATGCCGGGCGTGTACCACACGGCGAAGCGCTCCATGAAGCGCTGGGTGGCCGCCTTGGCCTCCTGCGCCTCCTCGACGCGGTGGATGATGCGCGCCAGCGTGGTGTCGGCGCCCACCCCCTCGGCGCGCACCTGCAGGAAGCCGCCGGTGGAGACGGTGCCGGCGAACACGCGGCTGCCCGGCAGCTTCTCGACCGGCAGCGACTCGCCGGTGATGGCGGCCTCGTCGACGGCGCCGCTGCCCGAGGTCACCTCGCCGTCGACCGGCACGCGGGCGCCGCTCTTCACGAGCACCGTCTCGCCCGGCACGACCTCGGCGGCGCCCACCTCGACCTGCGCCCCGTCGCGCAGCACCACGGCGGTGTCGGGCGCCACCTCGACGAGCTCCGCCAGCGCCGAGCGCGTGCGGTCGAGGGTGGCGCCCTCCAGCGCGTGCCCGAGCGCGAAGAGGAAGGTGACGGCGGCCGCCTCCCAGCGCTCGCCGATGACGAGGGCGCCGATCGCGGCCACCGACACGAGGAGGTCGATGCCGATCAGCCGGTGACGCAGCGCGCGCAGCGCCTTCACCACGATGGGAACGCCCGCCACCACGGCGGCGGCCACCATCAGGGCGCGGCCGGCCCAGGCGGCGACGTCGCCCAGGAGCCAGCCGGCCGCCAGCGAGGCGAGGATGAGCGCCCCCGACACCGCGGGCACGGCGCGCGTCGCGTGGGTCCAACGGTCGAGGAGGCCCATCGCTACCGCCTCAGAAGGCCGACGGCCGCGCCTTGTAGCCGGCCTTGGCGACCTCGCGGACGAGGTCGTCGACGGGCAGGGCGGGGTCGTGGCGCACCTCGATCTTGGAGGTGGCGAAGCGCACCTTCACGTCCGTCACGCCCGGCACGGCGGCGAGCCGCTTCTCGATCTTCGCCACGCACGAGGGGCAGGAGAAGCCCTCGGCGCGGAGGATGGTCTGCTTGTCGGTCTGGCTCATGCTGGTCCCTTCCCGGCGGACGCCGTCCGCCCTCGAGACCCAGCCTAGGTGGGCGCCTCGCTCCCGTCCTTGACGCGCGTCAAGTAGGGCCGCGCGTCAAGGGTTCCGCAAGGCCCGCGGCCCTCAACCTTCACATACCGGCCGCAAGTAGCGTGGCATGCTGCCGGAGACGACGGGAATCGTCACCCCTGCACCTCCCGTCTCGTCCGGCTGACCGCCGCGGTCGGCCTGCGGCGGTCCCGCCGGTGCGAGGCGTTCAACGACAACACGCGGCGCGGCTCCTACCCCTGCATCCTCCTTCCCGCAGCCGGATAGGAACCTGCTTTGATCGAAACGATCGGCGCTGACTCTCCCGACATCGAACAGCGACTACAACGCTACAGACGGCCGCTCTACGCGGTCATCCTCTGCCTGATCGCCATCGACGCCCTGGTGGCGCAACGCCTCCTCGACACCCCGTTCGAGGCGGTGGCGCGCTACGTGCTGGCCGGCGGCGCCGCGGTTGGCGCCCTGCTCCTGTGGGCCGCGCCGCGGCTGTTCCGCGCGGTCGAGGTGGGGGTGTTCGTGCTCGGGAGCGTCCTCAGCCTGACCTTCCTCGGGCTGGCCTTGGGCGGGCAGGCGACCGTCCACGCCGAGGCCGTGCGCTCGTTCACCGTGTGGCTGGCGCTGCTGGTCGTGTGGGCGTTCCTGACCTTCGGCAGCCGCGCGGCGCTGGGCTCGTCGGCGCTGCTCCTGGGGCTGGGGGTGGCGCAGGTCCTCGTGCACATCGGGGCCACCCCGCCGCCCGACGACCACGGCGTGCAGTTCGGCGCCCTCGCCGACCTGCTGCTGGTGGGCTCCGCCTACCTGATGCTCCTGTTCGCGCTCACCAACTCGATCGAGCGCCGCAGCGCCGCGCTGGCCAGCGAGGAGACCGCCGCGCGCATGCTGGCCCTCGACTCGCTCACCGGCGTGACCAACCGCGCCGCCTTCCACCGCCTGCACCAGAAGATCACGCGCGGGCGCGGCGACGCCCCCTTCACCCTGATGCTGGTCGACCTCGACGACTTCCGCAGCATCAACGAGCGCTTCGGCACCGCGGTCGGTGACGACGTGTTGCGCGAGGTGGCGCTGCGGCTGGCCAACACCGTGGGCCAGGAGGCGCGCGTACTGGCGCGCCTGGGCGGCGACGTGTTCGGCTTCCTGCTCGACGGCCCCCTCGAGGACGAGCAGGCCGGTGGGCTGTCGGCGCGCGTGGCGCGCGCCTTCCAGGCGCCGTTCACGGCCGGCGGCGGCCCGCTGCAGGTGACCGCCACGGTGGGCATCAGCCGCTACCCGCAGGACGCGCAGACGCCCACCGAGCAGGTGTCGCAGGCCGAGCGCGCCGTGGTGCGCGCCCGGGAGGTCGGCGAGAAGTACCGCATCGCCTCGCGCGACGACCACGAGGTGGAGCGCGAGGCCCTCGAGCGCGACCTGCGCGAGGCGCTCGGCAAGGGCGAGCTCGAGCTCTACTACCAGCCGATCGGCACGGTGGTCGGCGCCGGCGGCCAGGAGCGCGACGGCGCCAAGGTCACGGTGCGCACGGTCGAGGCGCTGCTGCGCTGGAACCACCCGGAGCGCGGCATCGTGCCGCCCGCCGACTTCATCCCCATCGCCGAGCGCGCCGGGCTGATCGTCTCGATCGGCAACTGGGTGCTGGGCGAAGCGTGCCGCCAGGCGATGCGCTGGGAGCGCGAGGGGGTGGGCGCCTTCAACGTCTCCGTCAACGTCTCGCCGCACCAGTTCACCGACCCCGGCCTCACCGAGAGCGTGCGTCGGGCGCTGCACAGCACGGGGCTGCCGCCGGGCCGGCTGCTGGTCGAGGTCACCGAGACGAGCGCCGACCAGCCGGTGGTGGAGCAGCGCCTGGCCGAGATCCGCGCGCTGGGCGTGCGGGTGGCGATCGACGACTTCGGCGCGGGCTACTCCTCGCTGGGACGCCTGCGCAACATGCCCATCGACTTCGTGAAGCTCGACCGCTCGTTCGTGCGCGGCCTGGAGGGCGACGACATGCGCGTCCGGCTGATCGTGCGCGCCGCCGTGGTGCTGGCGCACGGGCTGGGCGCCAAGGTGGTGGCCGAGGGCATCGAGAGCGAGCCGCAGGCGGCGGCCGCGGTCGACATCGGCTGCGACTACCTGCAGGGCTACCTCATCGACCCGCCGGCGTCGGCGCGCCGCTTCGCGGCGGCCTGGACTAGCGGCGACGTGCGCGCCTGGCTCCCGCCCGAGGACGCCGAGGGCGTGACGCCGGCGGCGCGGCTCAACTAGGGACGGCTCGGGTCCGCGCGGGTGGCGGGCCCGGCGCTTCGGGTCCGCGGCACGCGGGCGGAGCGCGGTGCGCCCGCGCTCGAGCGGGGTGGGTTCGGCCGTGGGGCTCGCCGGCCGACGTGGCGCGCGCCACGGGCCGATGTCGGCGCCGGACCGGCCGTGCGGAGGCCGAGGTGTAGGGGCCTGACCCAGGCACGCTAGGCTTCTGCCCACCTCCCAGGCCCCACCACCACGCCTCTCTCCTAACCTGGCTTCACCGACAGGAGAGGAGGTGGGGCGTGCACGGTTCTGGGCGTGGTGGTCGCAAGCGTGGCGGCGGGCCGGGCCGACCGAGCGGGCCGTCACCCTCCCTCCGGCGCCTGCCGCAGGCGCTGCTGGCGCTGGCCTGCCTGGCGGCGGTGGCGCTCCCCGGCGCGCGCGGCATGGCCGCCAGCAGCGCCTGGAACGCCGCCCCGCGCGCCCTCGAGGGGCTGCCGGTGGTGCGCCAGTCGCTGCCCGTCAGCTGCGGGCCCGCGGCGCTCGCCACCCTCGCCACCTGGCTGGGCGATCCGCGTTCCGAGGCCGAGCTGCTGGCGGTGGCGCAGCTCACCGAAGCGGGCGTCACGCTCTCCGAGTTCGCGCGCCTCGCCGACCTCATCGGCCTTCCCGGCACCTGGTACCGCGTGGCGGCCGCCGAGCTTCAGCGCCTCCCGGCGCCGTTCGTGGCGCACCTCGAGGCGCCCGGCGCCGGTCCCCAAGGCCACCTGGTGGTGGTCGGCGCCGCCGCTCACGGCTACCTGCTCGTCGGCGACCCGGCCGAGGGCGCCTACGTCACCTCGGCCGCCAGCCTCGCGCGGCGCTTCACCGGGCGCGTCTTCCTGCCGGCGGGCCTGCCATGACGCGCGCGCTCCGAACCCAGGCTCCGTTCCGCGCTGGGGCACAGCGCTCGGCCGGTGTCGCTGCCGGCCTGGCGGCGCCGAGGGCGCCCTGGCTGCTGGCCCTCCTGAGCGCCGCCCTGGTGGTGCTGGCGGGGCGGCCGTGGGGCGTGCCGGTCCTCGCCTGGTTCGCGCTCGTGCCCGCGTTCGCGGCGCTCACCGCGGCGCGCGCCTGGTGGGCGGCGGCGTCCCTGGCGCTGCTGGCGTCGCTGGGGCCGGCCAGCGTGGCCTACGAGCCGGCCGCCGCCATCGGCGCCGGCTGGTACCTGCTGGCGGTCCTCCTCGGCGCGCTGCCGTTCGCAGCCGCGGGCGCCGCCGGCTGGGCGGTGGCGCGGCGGCTGCCCGTCGGCCTGCGTCCGGTCACGTTCGCGCTCTCCTGGGCGCTGGCCGAGCTCCTCCCGGCCCAGCCGGCGCTCCTCGGCGCCTACGCCCTGCCGCTCAACCTCCTGGGCTACAGCCAGGCGGAGCAGCCCGCCGCGCACCTGGCGCGCTTCAGCTCCGTCACGGCGGTCAGCCTGGCGCTGCTGCTGGCCAACGCTCTCTGGCTGCAGGTCGGGCGGGCGCTCCTGACGCAGCGGGCAGGGCGGGCGGCGCGTGCCGCCGCCCTCCCGCTCGCCGGGCTGCTGCTGCTGGCGCTGGCGGTGGCGGCGGCGTGGCTCACGGCGCCGGCGCCCTCCCTGGCAGGGCCCACCCTCGAGGTGGCCGTGGCGCAGCCGAACCGCCCCACGGCGCTCCTGGCGGTGGCGCAAGAGGTGCCGCCGCTCCGGCACACGCTGCTGGCCGACATGGCGGCCCTGGCGGCCCCGGCCACCGGCGCCGACGGCGGCGGACCCGTCGACCTCCTCGTGTGGCCCGAGGCCGCCTGGCCGGGCGTGGTCCGCAGCGCGGGCGGCGGCACCGAGCTGGACGCGGCGGACCTGGCGGCGCTGGCGGCGCTCCCGCCCTCGCTGGTCGGCGCCGCCGGCCGCACCGCCGACGGCGCCTCGAGCAATTCGGCCTTCCTCTGGACCGGCGTCGAGCTGCTGCCGTTCTACGACAAGCTCCACCTGGTGCCGGTCGCCGAGGCGGGGCTGAAGCGCGGCACCCACCTGCCCCTCACGCCCCTGCCCGGCCTGGCCGCGGCGCCCTCCATCTGCTACGACGTCCTCTTCCCGGCGACGGTCCGCGGCGCCGCCCTGCGGGGCGCCGACCTGATCGCCGTCCTCACCGACGACGCCTTCGCCGCGCGCGGAGACGTCCCTCGTCAACACCTACGCGTGGCGCGCTTCCGCGCCGTCGAGAGCGGCCTGCCCGTGGCGTTCGCGTCGAACACCGGGCCCAGCGCCATCTTCGACGGCGCCGGCAGGGTCCTCGCCGCCTCCGAGGCGGGCGAGGCCGCCCTGCTGCGCGCCACGCTCGGTAGCGGGACCGGCCCGACCCCGTACGTCCGTTACGGGGACTGGGCCGGTGCGCTGGCGTGCCTCGCGGCGGGCCTCCTGGCCCTCGCGGCGGCGCGCGGCGTAGCGGGGACGAAGGGAGGTGCCCCATCGAGCCAGCGGTCCGCCTGACGCCCCCGCTCCCCAAGGAGGAGAGATGAAACGCTTCGTCCTCTGGGCCGGCAGCCTGATGCTGCTCATGGCCCTCTCCGCTGCCACCGCCCTGCCCGCCCCCAGCCCCCTCGAGGCCCTCAGCGCGGCCGAGCTGCTCGACATCACCGCCGGCGCCTGCGGCACCTGCGACGGCGGCGATCCGCTTCCCCCGTCCTGGTACCCCACGGTCGACTACGTGGATTGGGAGGTCATCAGCGTCAAGGAGAGCAAACCGGTCACCCAGAACGTCAGGCGCTACGACTACGTCCCGAACGACAGCCCCGCCACGATGAACGTCTCCGTCGTCTGGAACAACAACTGCCGACGGGTGCTGGTCAGCGGCGGCGCGAACATCGGCGCGTCGATCGGTTTCCATGCCACCACCGTCATCCACTGCGCCGAGATCGTGACTCGAACGGTGGCGGTGCCACCCTTCACGACCGTCGAGATCTACCTCGCGGACCTGGTCACTTACACCACCTACACCTCGCGCGAGGTGCTGGTCTACACCGACGGCTACCGCGAGTACACCGGTCGCACCGAGTCGGCGCGGGTCGAGGATCGGATCACCTACATGGGCACCCGCTAGGCCTGAACCGCTCCGCCGACGATGGATGGACGGCACCTCACCGTCCATCCATCCGAGGCGCGGAAGGAGAGATGGTGAACAGAGAGCTGAACCTTTCGACATCTACGGAAGCATGGTCACTGCCGCGGATCGCGCACCGAGGCGGCCTCGCACGCCTCACGGCCCGCGCGACCCTCCTGCTGACCGGGCTCGCCTGCCTCCTGAACACCGCCTTAGCCCAGCCAACCCCGGACGCCCCACCGCCGGCCAGGCTCATCGCGCTGCACTACCAAGACGTGCTGGCGGCGGAAGAGGGGATCGTCGACCTCTTCCTCCCGCCCCCGCCTCTGGTGGAGTGGAACGAACTGAGCTACCAGGCGGAAGGGTGCCTGGTCATCGAGGACGTCCTCACCGGCCCGCCCGACAAGGCCATCGTGGTGCGCCTGGCCATGGCGGGCCCGACCGCCTGCGTCGCGCGCGTCGACCTCGTCTTCAGCGGGAAGGACGGGTCGTGGCCGGCGGCGGCTCAGGTGGCCGTCACGCGCATGCCGGACGTGCCGAGGCTCGAGGGCATCGAGGTCTCGGAACAGGACGCCAGGGCCGCCCTGCCGTGGAACGGGACCCTGGAGCGTTCCCACGCCACCATGCTGGCGGTACGGGTCGCGAACACGCTCCCCGTTCCCATCACGCTGGTCGGGCTGGGCAACGGGCAGGCCTTCGCGGAGCTGATGGGGGGCGCGTTCGTCTACGACCCCGCGGCGTTCGACGGCAGCTACGCGCACCTGCAGACGCGCGGCGTGGCCGTCGAAGGCGCCGTGGTGGCGCCGGGCGAGGCCGTCCACCTGGGGCTCGTCCTCGACCCGGAACGCCGCCTCCCCACGCTGGCGGGCACCATGACCTTCCGGCCGGTCCTGCTGGTGGAGGTCGAGGGGGAGCTACGCACCTTGCCGTTCCCCCGCGCCTCCCGGGCCTGGGGCGTGGGCCTGCCATGAGCGCGGCGATGGGTTCGGCACGTCGCAGGTTCACGTCGGCGGTCGCCTGCGTGGCCGCATGGCTCCTCGCTCAGCCGCTCGCGGCGCCGACCTTCGCGGCCGCACCGCCGCCGGCGGCTCCCGCCAGCCTGGCGGAGCTCGTGGCGGCCTACGCCGCCCACCGCGTCCCCAGCCAGCCGCTGCGCTCGGCTGCCGCGCAGCTCGAGGCGCTCGGCCGGCAACTGGAGCAGGAGGCGCTCCCCGCGCTGTCGTTCTCCGAACGTCTCACCTGGAGCGGCTTCGACGCGCTGGCGCTGCAGCTCGACCTGGGCGCCACCCTGCCGCTCTACCGCAGCCTGCAGGAGCCCAGCCACGCCCTCCACGCCCAGCGCCTCGCGGCCTTCGAGGCGGAGGCGGCCTTGGCCGCCGCCCAGGACCGCGCCGGCTTCGCGCGCGCCGTCCTCGTGCTCGCCGCCTTCTCCGAGATCGAGGCCGAGGCCTCCGCGGCCCTGGCGGAGCTGGAGGTCACCGGCTGGCGCCGACCCGCGACCCGCTCGGAAGCCATGGCCCACCCGCCCGCCGAGCGCGAGCTGCTGGCCCTGGTGCACGAGCTGGAGGGCCTGAAGCGCTACGTGAGCACGCAAGGCGCGGAGCTGGGCGCGAGCCTGGCCCGCGACCTGGGCTACCCGGAGGGGGAGCTGAGCCCGCCGCCCTTCGACGCGCTCGCGCGCGAGGTCGGGAGCCGTGGCGCCGACCCGGCGGCCTGCCTCGCTGCCTCGCCGGTGGCCGCCGTCGCCATGGGTCGCTACCAGGAACGGCTGCTGGAGGCGAGCATGCGCAGCGTGCCCGACCTCAAGGTGAGCCTGCAGGCCCACGGCTCCTACCGGCGTAGCCCCGGCGCCGACGGCGCGCTCGCAGGCAGCCTCCGGCTCGAGGCCCGGCTGCCCCTCCCGGCAGCGGCCCCCGTCGCTGGCCAGCTCAGCGCGGGCGTGAGCCCCAACGGCGCCGAGCAGGCCCTGACGCTGTCGTGGCCGCGAGCGGTCGACCCCCACGCGCTGCTGGCCGCGGCGGCCAGCGATCCCGCCGAGGAGCTGCGCCTCGAGCTCGAGCGGCTCGAGCAGGAGGTCGTGCGCCTGGGTCACGCCCTGGACGGCGCCGAGGCCGACCTGGCAGCCGCCGAGCTGCGCCTGCTCTGGTTCGCGCACGACGTGTACGGACTCCAGGAGCCAGAGGAGGCGCTCGCGGCGGCACGCCGCCGCGCCCCCGAGCCCGGCCTCGAGCTGCACCGCGTCAAGCTGCGCGCCGACCTGCGGTTCGCACGCCTGGCGCTCGCCGAGGTGGTGCTCGACCTGCGCTTCCTGTGCGGCGAGGGGCCGTGACCCCGCCGCGTGCTCCCACGGGCGCCGCGCGGCAGCGGCGCGGCCGCGGCGGTAGCGCCCTCCGGCGACGCCTCGTGGCGGCCACGGTGGCGCTCCTGCTGGCGGGGATCGCCGGCGCGCTGAGCTTGGCCTACCTGTCGCCCGCCACGGTGGCGCGGGTGCCGGGGGCCCTGGACGCCCTGGCCAGCGTAGCCGCGCGCCTCCCGGCGCGCGTCGCCTGGGTCTACGACCGCGGTAGCCCGCGGCTGCGGCCCGGCGTGTACCTGGGCTGGAGCGACGGCACGGCCGGCGAGCTGCACCTCTACGGTCGCGGCTGCAGCCTGGAAGGCGAGGACGACGGCCTCGCCGTGCTCCGGCTGAGCGGCCCCAGCGGCACCCTAGAGCTCGACGGCGCTGCCGTCGAGCACCTGCGCAGCCCCCTGGACCACACGCAGCTGCACCCCTACCTGCGCCTGAAGGTGGCCACGGAGCGCAGCCTCGACTTCGACCGCGTCGACCTGCGGTGCCGCAGCGGCGCCGAGGCCTCGGCCCGCGTCGCCGCGCGGGTGGTGCACGTTCCAGCGGTGAGCACCGGCTCCGAGCTGTACGAGGCCCGCCTCGCGGTGCTCTCGGAGCGCGTCTCGCTCCCGAGCGTGGGCGTGGTGGCCGAGCTGCTGACGGCCGGTGACGGCGGCGCCCTGACCCTCGCCAGCGTCGAGTACGCCCCAGGCGCCGCGGCCACCGGCGAGGTCCTCGCCGCCTACGGCCGTCACGCGCAGGTTAGCCTCTGGCGGTCGCTCGTCTACCCGCCCACACCCGGGGTGCAGCGCGTCGACCCCGCGGCGCTGACCCCGTGGGACTCCGCCTTCCAGCCCGCCTCGGACCCCGGGGTGCTGCGGCGGCGGCCAGCCACGGCGCTCGACCTCCCCCTCGACGGACCGACCTTCGCGCTGCTCCTCCTCGACACGGGGTCGTTCGTCGCCACCCCGCAGCCCCGTCCGGTGCTGGTGCGCCCGCTCGTCACCTTCCTCGCCGGCGGCGAGGCGTTCGTGGGCACCACCGACGCCGTGGCGTTCGGCTGGACGACGCGGTACGCGGCCGGTTGGTAGGCGCGGCGGGGCGTCGGTGCGCCCGGATGGAAGCCAGGGGCGGCCGTCGGCAGCGGCGCTATGCTACTGTGTGTATTTGCCGCGCCGCCGCCCGGACCCGTTCCGTGCGGTGCGTGGTGGCGAGCCGATGCTGGGGAAGGCGAGCCCGGGCCGAGAACGGCCCGGCGCGTCGTGCCGTTGCGATGAGGGAGCCGCGCGTAGCGCGCCCCGAGCCCACGGCCGACGTCGGTCACGGGGATCCCGGACCACGCCACCAGCCTGGAAGGAGGTGCACATGCCGAGTTTCGTGAAGTACGACCTCAACGTCATCCTCGACCCGAGCCTCAGCGAACAGCAGGTTCAGGTGGAGAAGGACGCCGTCGCCCTCCAGGTGGAGCGCGCGGGGGGTGAGATCCTCGACCTGGAGGAGTGGGGCCTGCGCCGTCTGGCGTACCCGATCCGCAAGGGCAACGAGGGCTACTACCTCATCTACCGCCTACACCTGACCGGAGAAACGCCCAAGACCATCGAGACCGCGCTGCGTCAGCGCGATAACGTGATGCGAGTCCTGGTCGTCCGGGAACGCCCGGAGTGGAAGACGAAGAAGGAGCCCAAGACCGAGGGCACGGCCGAGGCTGCCGCCTGAGCCGAGAACGAGTGACGAGCTTTAGGAGAGGGACCCCATGGCACGAGGCATGAACGTCGTCTACCTGGTCGGCACGCTGGTGCAGGCTCCCGAGATGCGCTACACCCCCGGTGGGTTGGCCATCCTCGAGCTGAACCTGGCGGGCAACGACCACGTGACCGGGGAAGACGGCGCCGAGCGCGAGCTCGCCTGGTACCACCGGGCCACGGTCTTCGGCGCACAGGCGGAGCTGCTGGCTAACCAGCTCCAGGAGGGCACGCCCGTCCTGGTGGAGGGCCGGCTCAACTACCGCAACTGGGAGACGCCCGAGGGCCAGAAGCGCTCCGCGCTCGACGTCAACGCCTCGCGCGTCGACGTCCTCACCTACGGCACGCGCACGGACGAGCCCACGGTCATCGACGCCCGCGGGCAGCACCGGTTGAAGAACGCCCTCAACCAGGTGGTCATCGTCGGCAACCTCACCCGCGACGCCGAGCTCCGCTACACCCCCTCGGGGGCGGCGGTCACGCGCTTCGGGGTGGCGGTGAACGAGCGGTTCCGCAGCCGCAGCGGCGAGGACCAGGAGCGCACCCACTTCGTCGACGTGACCGTCTGGCGCGAGCTAGCGGAAGCGACCGGCGAGCTGAAGCGCGGCGACGGGGTGTTCGTGATGGGCCGGCTCGTCAACGATTCTTGGACGGACAAGGAAGGCAACCGACGGTTCACGACGCGGCTGGAAGGCCAGCGCGTCGAGTTCCTCACTCGCGGTCCCGGCAGCGGTGGAGCCGGCACCCGCCCCGAGCGGCAAGCGACGGGCGCCCAGGCGAGGACGTCGACGTTGGACATCGACGAGGAGTTTCCACCAGAAGAGGATCTACCCTTCTAGATGGCTAGAGAAGCACGAGGCGGCGACCGCCGCCGGCGTGGGGGCGGCCGCCGCGGCCGCAGACCACGCGTATGCCCGTTCTGCACGGGTGAGTTCGAGATCATGGATTACCACGACGGGCGCATGCTCCGGCGGTTCATCTCCGACACCGCCAAGATCCTGCCCCGCCGCCGCACCGGCGTGTGCGCCAGGCATCAGCGTCGGCTCGCCACCACGATCAAGCGCGCGCGCATGCTAGCGATCATCCCGATCACCGAGAAGCTGGTGCGGAAGTGAACGTCATCCTGCTGGAACCCGTCGAGAAGCTGGGCGAGGCAGGCGACATCGTCCGCGTCAAGGACGGCTACGCTCGCAACTTCCTCGTCCCGCAGGGCCTCGCGCTGCCGGCCACCAAGGCCAACCAGGCCGAGCTGCAGGCCCGCCTCGCCCAGCGCGCCAAGCAGCTGGCGGAGCGCAAGGCCGACGCCGAGCGCCTCGCCGAGATGCTCGGCGACGCCCACCTCGAGATCCGCGTGCGCGCCGGCGACGGCCGCATCTACGGCTCGGTCGGCAACCGCGACATCGCGGACGCGCTCAAGGCCGCCTACGACGTCGAGATCGACCGTCGCAAGGTGCTCCTCGACGAGCCGATCAAGGTGACCGGCGAGCACACCGTGCCGTACCGGCCCCACCCCGACGTCACCATCGACCTCAAGGTCCTGGTGGTGGCCGAGGAGTAAGGCTCCTATCGAGAGGCGCGCCCCCCGGGCGCGACGAGAGCGGCGCCGCCTCCTTCACGGGAGGCGGCGCCGCTCTTCGTTGGCTTTCGGGGCCCGGCGCCCTGGGGCGGCGCACCGGCTCACCGGCCGGGCCTTACGCGGGCGCGACCGCCCGACGTCGAGGCGCCCGCTTCGCTCGATGCCGACGCGGGCGTCCTCTTCGCTCGGTACCGGCGGGGGCGCCCCTGCCCCCGCTCGTCAGCGCAGGCGCTCGACGCGGATCAGGTTGGTGGTACCGCGCATGCCGAACGGCACCCCGGCGGTGATGACGTAGCGGTCGCCCGGGTGCAGCAGGTTCAGGCGCTTGATGGCGTCGGACGCCACCTTGACCATCTCGTCGGTGTCGTGGATGTCCTCGCTCAGGTGCGGGATCACGCCCCACACCACCATCAGCTGACGCAGCGCGCGCTCGTTGGGCGTGATGGCCAGCACCGGGGTGGGCGGGCGGTTGCGCGCCACGCGCAGCGCGGTGGTGCCGCTGGAGGTGAAGGTGACGATCAGCTGCGCGTCGAGGTTGTAGCTCATCTCCACCGCCGCGATCGCCACCGCGTCGGGCGTGCTGGTGTCGGCCTGCGGCACCTGCTTGCGGAACTTCTCGTGGAAGTCGTCGTCGGACTCCACGGTCCGGGCGATGCGGTCCATCATCTTCACCGCTTCGACCGGGTACGAGCCCACGGCCGTCTCGGCCGACAGCATGATGGCGTCGGTGCCGTCGTAGATGGCGTTCGCCACGTCCGAGGCCTCGGCGCGCGTGGGCGTGGGGTTGTGGATCATCGACTCGAGCATCTGCGTGGCCGTCACCACCGGCTTGCCGGCCGCCACGCAGGCGCGGATCAGGTCCTTCTGGATGAGCGGCACCTTCTCGGGCGGCATCTCCACGCCCAGGTCGCCGCGCGCCACCATCACCCCGTCGACCTCGGTGAGGATCTCGGCGAAGCGGTCGACGGCGCTCGGCTTCTCGATCTTCGCCATCAGCCGCGCCTGCGAGCCGGCCCGCGCCATGTAGTGCCGCGCCAGCAGCAGGTCGTCGCGGCTGCGCACGAAGCTCATGGCGATCCAGTCGACGTCGAGCTCCGCGCCGAAGCGCAGGTCCTGCACGTCCTTGTCGGTGAGCGCCGGGATGCTCAGGTCGGCGCCGGGGATGTTGATGCCCTTGTTGTTGCTCAGCACCCCGCCGGTCACGACCTCGGTCTGGATCGTGCCGCCCTTGAGCCCGGTGACGCGCAGCTCGAGGCGCCCGTCGTCGAGCAGCAGGGTGTCGCCGACCTTGACGTCGTTGACGAGGCCCTTGTAGGTGACGCCGACGCGCTTGACGTCGCCGGGGCTGTCGTCGTCGGTGGTGAGGTCGAAGGCGGCGCCCTCCTCCAGGGTGACCTCGCCCTCGGCGAAGCGCATCACGCGGATCTTCGGCCCCTGCAGGTCCTGCAGGATGCCCACCGGGAGGCCGAGCTCCTCGGAGACGGCACGGATGTTGAGGATGGTCTGCCGGTGCAGCTCCTGGTCGCCGTGCGAGAAGTTGACGCGGAAGACGTTCACGCCCGCCTTCAGCAGCTCCGCGATCCTCTCGCGCTTGTCCGTGGCAGGCCCCAGGGTCGCGACGATGCGGGTGCGGCGGTTGGTGACGTTCATCGCTCCAGCGCCCCCCGGCCGAGGAAGCGCGCGGCGTCGCCGAGCTCCTGCTCGATCTGCAGCAGGCGGTTGTACTTGGCGGTGCGGTCGGAGCGGCTGGCGGAGCCGGTCTTGATCTGCCCGGCGTTCACCGCCACCGCCAGGTCGGCGATGAAGGTGTCCTCGGTCTCGCCGGAGCGGTGGCTGATGACGTTGCGGTAGCCGTAGCTCTTGGCCAGCTCGATGGCGTCCATCGCCTCGGTGAGGGTGCCGATCTGGTTCACCTTCACCAGGATGGAGTTGGCCACGCTCTCGTCGATGCCGCGCTTGAGGCGGCTGCTGTTGGTGACGAACAGGTCGTCGCCCACCAGCTGCACGCGGTCGCCGATGCGGGCGGTGAGCTTGGCCCACCCCTCCCAGTCGTCCTCCGCCAGGCCGTCCTCGATCGAGAGGATGGGGTACTTGCTCACCCACTCCTCCCAGTAGTCGATCATGCCGTCGGTGTCGAGCACCTTGCCCTCGGCCTCGAGGTGGTAGCGGCCGTCGCGGTAGAACTCGGTGCTGGCGGGGTCGAGGGCGATCGCGATCTCGTCGCCGGGCGCGTAGCCCGCCTTCTCGATCGCCTCCAGCAGCACCTCGATGGCCTCCTGGTTGCTCTTCAGGTCGGGGGCGAAGCCGCCCTCGTCGCCGACGTTGGTGTTGTAGCCACGTTCGGCGAGCACCTTGCGCAGGTGGTGGAAGGTCTCGACGCCGGCGCGCAGCGCGCTGCCGAAGGTGGCGAAGCCCACGGGCAGCAGCATGAACTCCTGCATGTCGACGGCGTTGTCGGCGTGCTGGCCGCCGTTGATGACGTTCATCATCGGCACCGGTAGCACGCGGCCGTTGGGCCCGCCGAGGTAGCGGTAGAGCGGCACCTGCAGGGCGTTCGCCGCGGCGCGCGCGGTGGCTAGCGACACCGCCAGGATGGCGTTGGCGCCGAGCTCGCCCTTGTTGGGGGTGCCGTCGAGCTCGCTCATGGCGCGGTCGACGGCCGCCTGGTCGAGGGCGTCGAGGCCGATCACCTCGTGGGCGATGCGGTCGTCGATGTTGCGCACCGCCTGCTGCACGCCCTTGCCGAGGTAGCGCGAGCCGCCGTCGCGGAGCTCGACCGCCTCGTGCGCGCCGGTCGAGGCGCCCGAGGGCGTGGCGGCGCTACCCACGGCGCCGTTGGCGAGCGTCACGACGGCGCCCACGGTGGGGTTACCGCGCGAATCGAGCAGCTCGATCGCGCGTACGTCTTCGATGGTGGTCATCGGTCCTCCAGGGTTGGCGGTTGCGGGCTTCAGGTGGTTCTCAGCGGCACGACCATGGCGAGGTAGCCCGGGTCACCGAGGTCGTTCACAACGCTAGGGGAAGAGTTCGATCCGGAGAACCGCAACCGTACGTCGCCGGCGGTGGGAGCCAGCGCGTCCACCAGGTACTTCGAGTTGTAGGCCAGGCGGATCTCGGAGTCGGTGCCTTCCTGCATCACGTCGATCGCCTCGAGGCTGCGCCCGAAACCGCCCTCGGCGGTGATCTGCAGCTGCCCGTCCTTGACGAACAGGTCGACGCGGTTGTTGGCGCTCTTGTCGGCCATCAGCGCCACGCGCGCCACGGCCTCGGAGAGCCGGTGGGCGGGCAGGGTGATGCTGACCGGGAAGGCGGTGGGGATGACGCGCTCGTAGTCGGGGAACGTGCCGTCCATCAGCTTGAGGTTCAGGGCGTAGCCGTCGTGCTCGACGCTCAGCTGACCGTCGTCCAGCTGCAGCTTCACCTCGCCGTCGTCGACCACGCGCAGCAGCTCCTCGACGCTGCGGGCGGGGACGATCACGTCGGCGTCGAGGCCCGTGCTGGTCTCGAGGTGGTAGTAGGCGAGGCGGAAGCCGTCGGTGGCCACGGCGCGCGTGTGCGAGTCGCGCAGCTCGATCTTCACGCCGCGGAACACGGCCTGGAAGTCGGCGACGGCGGCGGCGTAGCGCACCGCGCCGAGCGCGCGCGCCAGCAGGGCGCCGTCGATGCTGCCGGCGTGGTCGCTGGGGAAGCTCAGCACCGGCGCCGAGCCGGGCGACATCAGCTGCAGCTTGGTGGTGTAGCTGCCGGAGCTGATCTGCATCTCGTTCTCGCCGAAGTCGAGGGCGACCTCGTCGCCGGGCAGGGCGCGCACCACCTGACCGAACACGTGGGCGGTGACGGCGTAGGTGCCGTTGCCGCTAGCGTCGGCAGGGAGCTTCGCCCGGATGTCGACGTCCATGTTCGAGCCGCTCAGTTCCATGGCGCCGTCGGTGACGTCGATGCGGAGCAGGCTCAGGCCCGGGTTGCTCGAGCGGTTGGGGACGATGCGTTCAACACGGGCGAGCGTGTCAGCCAGGCTCTTCTTGGGGACGAGAACCTTCATTCAACCTCTCCTCGACCCGTGATGCCGTGATAACACCGTGCGGCACGGGCGCGTGTAAAGCATACCTGATGCGGAGGGGCGCCCGTTCGCGCGCCCGCTGGCCTTCCCGGGGTCGTCCGCTGGGTCGCTCGCGGCTCGGCCGGGTAGCTGCCTAGGCGAACTCATCCCTCGAAGGTTGGGAGAAGCCCTAGTAGTAGGCCCTGCGGAAAGTGTGGAGAAGCGGCACGGGCCCCGTCCAGGACGGCATCGGGCGTGTGGGGAACGTTGTGGACAAGTCGGGGTCGCTTGTGGAGAACGGAACAAGCTCTCCACCGTCGTCTACAACCCCGTGGTGGACGGGGTTGTTCCACAGGTCCGTCAACAGCTTATCGACAAGCTTTCCACAGGGTTATCCACAGTGGGGAGGTCGGGCGTCACCTCGCGGTTGCCTGGCCGGCGGGCGCCGCGCCGCGTCCGAGGCGTGGCGCGGCAGCGGGAGCGCGTGCCGACGCGCGGCCCTGGAACGGGGGCCACGCGGGCCGGTGGTGGGGGTGAGGTACGGTGCGGGGCATGCCCGTCTCGCTCGCGCGCTGGCCGGCGGCGCACCCGCGCTTCGCCGGGGTCGAGCGGCTCGCGGCCGCCGTCGGCCAAGGCCGCGACCTCGAGGTCGTCTTCGACCGGCACCTGTCGTCCCACCTGATCGTGGCGCTCGACGCCGGGGCGCCGGTGGGGCTGCTGCGTTTCGTGGTGCAATACATCGGGCCCGACGACGACCTGCCCGCGGTGCGTCTAGGCGGCGCGCCGCTGACCGAGGCGAAGGTGCTGGCGTTCGGGGTGCTCGAGGGGGCGCGGCGGCGCGGCGGCACCGCGCTCCAGACGGAGGCCATCGCGTGGGCGACGGAGCTCGGCTGTCATCAGCTGCGCTCGCACAGCGACGGCGACCGGACCGCGAACCACCAGCTGAAGCTACGGATGGGCTTCGCCGTCCACCCCGAGCTGCGGGGCGAGGACCGCGAGGGCGCCTACTTCGTCATGCCGCTCCGGGGCGACGCTGAGGCGCTCGAAGGCGCGAGCCGGCGCCGGCGCGGGGCCTAGACCAACGTCTCCTTCAGGGCCCGCACGGCGCGCGCGATGTCGGTGTTGGCGTCCAGCTGGCCCTGCACCTTGTTGACGGCGTACATGACCGTCGAGTGGTCGCGGTTAGAGAAGTAGGCGCCGATCTCGGGGAAGGAGTGGGTGGTCAGCTCGCGGATCAGGTACATGGCCACCTGGCGCGGCACCACCAGCTCCTGGCGTCGGCCCTTGCCGCGCACGTCGTCGGGCTTCACGCCGAAGTGGTCGGCGGTGCGCTGCAGGATGTCGGCCATCGTCAGGTTCAGGTCGCTGGGGGCGAACACGTCCGAGAGCGCCTTGGCCACGGTCTGGCGGTTGAGGGGCTGCTGGCTCATCGACGAGTAGACGATGGCGCGCACGAGCGCCCCCTCCAGCTCGCGGATGTTCGAGGTCACGTGGCGCGCGATGTAGTCGATGACGTCCGGGGGCACCTTCACGCCGCGGTACTCGGCGTTCATGGCCAGGATGGCGATGCGCGTCTCGAGCTCGGGCGCCTGGATGTCGGTGATGAGCCCCCACTCGAAGCGGCTGCGCAGGCGGTTCTCCAGCGTGGGGATGTCCTTGGGCGGCCGGTCAGACGACATGATGATCTGCTTGCCCGACTCGTAGAGCGCGTTGAAGGTGTGGAAGAACTCCTCCTGGGTGCGCTCCTTGCCGGCGATGAACTGGATGTCGTCGATCAGCAGGACGTCGATGCTGCGGTAGCGGTCGCGGAACTGCGTCATCCGGTCCTCGCGGATGGCGGTGATGAGGTCGTTGGTGAACGCCTCGGTGGTGACGTACTCGATCGACTTCTCGGGGTAGCGCTCGGCCACGGCGTGCCCCACGGCGTGCATCAGGTGCGTCTTGCCCAGGCCCGCGTCGCCGTAGAGGAACAGGGGGTTGTAGGCCTGCCCCGGCGCCTCCACGACCGCCACGGCGGCGGCGTGGGCGAAGTTGTTGTTCTCGCCCACGATGAAGTTGGCGAAGACGTACTTGGGGTTCAGGCCCGGCTTGCTGCGGCGCGGTTCGCTGGCCGGCGGCGCGGCCTCGGGCTTGGCGCTGAAGATGTCCTGCTGCTCGACCCCTTTGGCGGGGACCACCTGGAACTCGAGGCGCGGCTCGGCGACCCCGACCTTGGTGAGGGCGGTGGAGAGGACGCTGCTGTAGTGGTTGCGGATCCAGTCGCGGGCGAAGGAGGTGGGCACGCCGATCACGAAGGCGCCGTCCTGGATGCCCACCGGGGACACGTTGGTGAACCAGGTGCGGAACTCCACCTCCGGGAGCTCCTCGCGCACGTGTGTGATGACGTCGTCCCAGATGCCTAGGTCCTTGCCTGCCATGGCCTCGTAGCGCCCCTTCCGATCACCGCCGCCCCTGGGCAGCGGGTCAACAACAGCGTATGGAGAGCCTCGCGCGTGGCGTCGCTGCCGCGGAGCGCCGAGCCTTCGGCGCGACCCGTGCCTTCGGGGTGGGTTGGGAACGGAACCCCGCCGATGGCGGGGCTCGGGCAGGACGGAGCCGCTCTGTCCTACGGGCCGAAGCGACCGACGCGCGTGACTGTGGGTTGTCGGCGCTCCGCCGGCGAGGACGGCCACCAAGGCGGCTTCGCCTTGGTGCGAACCTGCTGCCGGGGCACCGGTGCAGCAGTCTATCAGATGGAGCGGCGCTGCCTTACCTGGGACCCCGGGTGCCGCTGGCTATACTCTGGGGTCGCGGACGCGCCGCTGGTGCCGTGGCGTTCGGCGTGGCGCCGGCGCCGGGCGCCCCTGAGCGGTGGCGCGGCCCGCGGGCGTTCGCGGACGGTAGGTGGATCGGTGATGGAGCTCAAGTTCGACGTGATCGTGGTGGGCGGTGGCCACGCCGGCATCGAGGCGGCGCTGGCGGCCGCGCGCCTGGGCGCCGCCACGGCGATGGTGCTGCCGAACCCCGCCAAGATCGGCCTCATGCCGTGCAACCCGGCGATCGGCGGCCCGGGCAAGTCTCAGCTGGTGTACGAGCTGCACGCGCTCGGCGGCGTCATGGGGCGGCTCGCCGACCAGACGGCCATCCACACGCGCACCCTCAACGCCTCCAAGGGGGCGGCGGTGCAGTCGCTGCGCGTCCAGAACGAGCGGGACGGCTACGCCGCCGCGGCGCGCGCGCTCGTCGAGGAGACCGAGAACGTCACCATCGTGCGCGCGGAGATCGCCGAGCTGCTGGCCGAGGGCGGGGCGGTGGTCGGCGCCACCACCACCGACGGGCGCGTGCTGCGCGCCCCCAGCGTGGTCCTCTGCACCGGCACGTTCCTGGCGGGCGTGGTCTGGTACGGCAAGCAGCAGCGCCCCGCTGGGCGCCAGGGCGAAGCGCCTGCCCGCCACCTCTCGGCCAGCCTGCGTGCCACGGGTCACGAGCTCATCCGGCTGAAGACCGGCACCCCGCCGCGCATCCGCGCGGACTCGGTCGACATGAGCGTGCTGCAGGAGGTGCCGTCCGACGACCCGCCCGGCACCTTCAGCGGCGTGCCGGGCCCGCGCATGACCAGCACGCCCACCTGGCTGACGCGCACCACGCCCGAGACGCACGCCCTCATCCAGGACAACCTGGAGGAGTCGGCGATGTACGGGGGCGAGATCGACGCCACCGGGCCGCG